>Ga0247843_1000264_pt1 | contig 125263 bp, 111 predicted proteins | sample LaCruzMarch2017__FD_192420 | JGI IMG/M metagenome (GOLD analysis project Ga0247843, IMG submission 192420) | Freshwater microbial communities from meromictic Lake La Cruz, Castile-La Mancha, Spain - LaCruzMarch2017_8m | ecosystem: Environmental > Aquatic > Freshwater > Lake | place: Spain...
TGGCGAGATCAAGAAGGGAAAGTATGATCCCCTCTTTGCCGTCAATCATACCTGCGCGATGTTTCGACTAAACGTCAGCCGCCTGGCGCGTAAAACCTGGGTCACAACGAAGAGAATAGATCGCCTTCGCGCCCACCTGTTCATCTACGCCGAATATCACAACCAGCATCTGAAGAAACAGTGAGCGAAAATGCCAGTCCTACTTTGCGGCTTGCTTTTCTGGCAGCTCGATCAACAGGCAAGGGGGCCGGTTTATATGACTCTTATGTAGGCAAGCAAGGCGACAAGGTTTTGAACTTCGCGGAAGTTTGCCTGCGCCGCTAGTTATGCTTGAGCTCGTCCCGGGACGAGTGTTTTGAGTGAATTGGTCTACAAACTGGCCCCGGGGCCAGTCGAGTTCCTCGCAGCATTAGGCCATCATCTGTTACAATGGCCCGTAAGCAATGCGTTTCCACCTGCTACTTCTCTTGCTGTGCCTGCCTTTCCCGCTCCATGCTGGCGGCAAAATAAATTTTCCTGTGAAGGAAGAATCCGCCGTTCCGGAACCACGAGTGGGCACAAACTTATTGGAATTTTATGAGAAGGAAAAGGCCGAACTCGACGCTTCCGGGATCCTGTCCAGGAACTCCGACGAACTGGAATCACTCACAAAGCTGAAGGTCTGCCCGTCCAAAAAAAAAGCTTCGAAACAACTGGCCACTTCCGTTCTCCGAGCACTCGCGGCAAATCCCGTAGCCGGAAAAAAAGGAGTCGCGAAATACGACCCCGATCGCGATATTGGCTTTTGCTTTGGGCGTGCTGCGTTCGTGCATCTGGAGCTTCTCCGCCGCGGAGTAGAACCATGCCGGATCGCAAAAATCTTCGCGGTGGGAGCCCTGCAATGGGAGCATGCCCGCTGGGAATATCATATGGCCACGATGGTGCGAGATACCGGCTCCACCTGGTGGGTGATCGACTCCCATTACGCCGAGCCCATGGAGCTGGAGCCATGGATGAAAAAAGTAAGCAAATTGGCCGCAAATAAAAACGAGCCGCTTCGGTTTTATGCAACGGACGCCACGAAGTTCCTCGCGCTTCCCGGCCACTACGAAGAGAAAACTGTTTATCAAGAATGGTATGGCACCTATTTTCACGACCTGCTGAAAACTTTCGAAAAAACAGCTCCGGCCAAGAACTAGGCAGCTGGTAAGCCAAAACCCTGTCTCTGCGGGTAGTCGGTGCACACAATACCTTGGAACTTATGTATTTTCCCCAGGCATATGCCGTGCACTAAGAGCAGGTAACCAGAAGTTATTCTTTCTGCCCATCAAGGAGCCCTTTATGAAAAAATCGATCACTACGCTTGCACTTACCGCCGCGGCCGCAATGACCTCCGTTACCGCTTCAGCAATGCCTGAATTTGAGCCAGGGGAGAAAAAGACAGTATGCCTGCGCTCCTGGAAAGAAGATGACGGTAGCCTCCGGCTCGACACCTGCAACATGTCTCACAACAACAAGCAAGACCAGGTCGCCCTTCTCGAAAACGGCTGCGCCAAAGACCAAGCTGCCATCGTGACTTTCAAAGATCTCAAAATTGGCAATTGCATTCCCTCCGGAGCCCGGCAACTCTAGTAGGTGAATGAATTCATCTAATCTTCGTAATCATTGGCCTTACGACGAAGTAAGTCTCAAAAATATCGATTCGTCGGGCCAGTTCGAGATCAGCTCTCCCTGGCTCAGTTTTCGTTTTTCACTTGAGCCTAAAGATCACGCGCGCGCCCTTTCTCTGGCCCGCAAAATCGACGCCGGCGACCTAAAGCCGAGCGATCTCGCCGATCTCAACTGGCTCTTCGGAGCCTTTGCCGCCTATCCACTTAGCTATTTGCTGCCTCGCCCCGGCCTCTTCGGCTCCGATCTAGCAATCGTGATCCCTGGCATCGCCCTGGAATGTCCTCGCGCGCTAAGCGACTTTCTCACAAAAGCGCAGACCTCCCTGCCCCAAACCTGGCTCTGGGAGCTCGAGCCCGCACTCACTCTCTCGGCCACCGCGGGGGGCCACGATCCTTTCACGTTATTTTCAGTGGCTCGGCGCTACCATCTCCTTAGCGAAGTAGAGAAAGACGAAACGAGAGCGCTGAATGAGCAAGTAAACGCTCTTCCGCAAGGAAGCGAAGCCTTCGTGAGCGCGTCTTCCCTGATCCTTCGGCAGAATCATTATATCACCCAGCGCTGTGAGGAAGTGCTGAGCGCGGCCCTTCCTTCATGCGGTTCTTCTCGCGCGGCCGTGCAAGCCTTCATCGACGCGGAAGCGGGGCACGACAAGATCCTCGAGAAAGCTTTTTCAAAGTTGGCCGTGGCTCCATCCGCCATCCCGGTTTTGCCCTCTGTGCAAGCACTTATGGACACCTTCAAGGGAGCCGCCGAAAACCTGCTGGCCTTCGCCATGATAGTGGATATTTTCGAACGATCCGATTACGCACCGGAAGACCCACTAGCTGCGCTGTTAAAAAAGGGCGGCAAAGAAGATGCTGCCAAGCATATTCAGAACCATCGCCACATCAACGATTTGGGCGGGCACGAGAATTTAGCACTTACATTTCTCGACGCCTTGAAACCGGTGAGCGCGGAATACGCGGAGCAAGCGCTAAGGCTCGCGGAGCTGGCAAGCTGTGCGGCGATCTTGCAAAGCACGGAGAGCCTGAAGAAGATCAAGGAAGGGCGCGGCTAAGCCGCGATCACGTCTACAAAGAGCGCGATAAACAGCAGAAATAAATAAGCGATCGAAACCCAGAAAAGTTTCTTGGCGTCCGCTTTCGTCTCTCGTCCTAGGAGCTGCACGGTTTTCCAGAGATAGAATCCGCCGAGTGCCAGCGCTGACACAAGGTAGAACTTCCCGCTCGAGCCGAGGAAATACGGGATCACCGTGACTGGAACGAGCAGTAAGGTATAAATCAGAATTTCAAAACGCGTGCGCCTCTCCCCATGAGTCACTGGGAGCATCGGAACTTTCGCGGCCTTGTATTCGTCCTGGATAGCGATCGCGAGCGCCCAGAAGTGCGGAGGGGTCCAGAGGAACACGACGAGAAACAATACCCAGGCCAGCGGAGAAACGTGGCCGGTGGCGGCGGCCCAGCCGATGAGCGGCGCAGTGGCGCCAGCGGCTCCTCCAATCACGATATTGTAAGGGGTTCGGCGTTTGAGCCAGAGAGTATAGATGCCCACGTAAAAGGCGATCGTGAAAAAGCTCCAGAAGGCCGCGACCCAGTTAGTCGCGAAGCCGTAAAAACCGATCGCGAGAGCGCCGGTCACGAGGCCGAACTTGGCGGCATTTTCAGGGGTGATCTTATGCAGCGGTATCGGGCGGCGGCGCTTGGTTCGGTCCATCAAGGCGTCGATATCGCGGTCGAAATACATGTTGAGAGCATTCGCGGAGCCCGCGGTCATCGCCATGGCAAGAATCACGAAGGCCATCTTGATCGGATGATCTAGCAGAGAGCCCTCCGCCACAATTGCCGCGATGCCGGTTACGACAAAGAGCAAAACGATGGTCGGCTTGGTGAGGCTGACGTAGGCAGATATTCTTTTAGACATCATCGGATGCACCAGAAATACCGGAAATCAGCCCCTATTGCCACCGCGAAGCAGCAGAAAATAGAAAGCTTACGAAAAGGATCCACAATACCTGGGCCACTAAAAGATGGATCAGCTGCAGAGAGACGGGAGCTAGAGTGAGCACGTTCAGAAGTCCCAGCGCTAGATTGCCGCAGGCTACCCAAAGAACCAATTTCCCCAGAGGTTTCAAGGCCGGCGTTTTTTCCCAAAGCCCGGAGCTCCACCAGGCCATGGCCCCCACCCAGCTCACTGCCAGAAGGGGATGCAGGATTCGAATGCGTTCCGCAATGTGAGACTTCCCCGACAGATCAGCAAGGATCCCTGCGAAAACACTCGAGGGAGGAAAAAGCGTATCCCCCAGGGCTGCGACCGCCCCTAACCCACCCAGAATTCCGAAGCCGAAAATAAGACTGAGAGGCCACCATCTCTCCTCCCGCACCGGCCAGCGCCAGCGAGGGTTCGGGTGGTCCGAGGAAAGATATGTACAGGTGAGCGAGCCGACGAGAAAAAGAGTATTCACCAGATGCAGCGACATCGACAATACCCGGTCGATGCTTTTGTCATGCTCCACGTAGCCGAGAAGAACAATGAAAGCGCCGATCAGGGCTTCAATGATCACGGCTACGAGGCTGAGGATGGCGGCCCTTCTCGCGAAGGTTCCTCTGCCAAATAGCCGGAAAGCCCAGGCAAGCTGCGCGGCGATGGAGAGTAGGAGAAGGCCGGATGTAAATCGATGGGAGTACTCGATCAGCGTTTTCTGTTTGATCCCCGCTTGAACGAGAACGCCGTTGCAGAGCGGCCAGTGCGAGCCACAGCCAGCCCCCGAGCCGGAGGCGCGCACGAAAGCTCCAAACACGATCACGGCCAGGCAAAAAACGAGGTTAAAGAAAACCAGGTTACGAAAATGTTTTTTGGACCCGAGGTCGATCAAGTTTTCTACTGCGCGGTAGCGATGGCGCGCATCACTGCGCGACCATCTCGTTTGGGCGCATCACTGCGCGACCATCTTGTTTGCGCACATCACTGCGCGACTCTATCAATCGCGAGGTCGATTGGGATGGAAGGCTTCGGCGGTCCGCCCGCGCTTGCCAGCTCCAGTTCGATATCGGCATTGCCCTTATCGTCGGCCTTGCCCACTTTATTGCCAGAGCTTAACGACATCACGTAGTGCACGAGTGCCCAGCGGTCTTCCGGGAGCAGCGACTTGTAAGAAGCCATTCCCGTTCCCGGAGACCCCATATAGAGCGTGTGGTAAATCGACTTGGCCGTATTGCCAAAAGTCCAGGTGCCCGCGTCAGCCGAAAAATTTCTCGGCTTCGGGTTGAGCGCGACACCGCCGGCTCCGTCCCCTTTTCCGCCAGCTCCGTGACAAACGGCGCAGTTCATGTCGTAGAGCTTCTTGCCGCTATCGAGCATTTCCGGCGAGCCAGCCTCGAACTTCGACAGATTTTCTTTCGTCACCAGGCTTTTGGCCGACTTTACCGCGACGGGCAGCGGCTTCGGGCGAACCCACAAATCGGAGGCACTCATGACCACGAGGATCGCGAGCGCACCAAAGGAGCTGAGGATGAAGGCGCGGTTAAGGTTATTGTCGTATTTCAGGCCCATGAAAAAGGCCATAACCAGGCTGGCCTTCAGAGAAGCGATTCCAAGGTTGCCCACGATATTGAACTTTCCAAGGTCGACCGTCGAGATCCACATCGTAAGCACCGTAAGCACCACGAGAGCGAGCAGCGTCTTTACATAGACGGGGATCGGTATCAGGTGATGGCCATGAAGGCCCCCGCCGTGATTGTCGTCGTGAGATCCGTGTTTGTCGTGATTATTTCCCATAAATGAACCTCACACTACCAAGTAAACCATCGGAAACAGGAAGATCCAGATCAGGTCGACGATGTGCCAGTAAAGGCCCACGAACTCGACCGCTGCGAACTTACGCGAATTGAAATCGCCGCGATTCATCCGGAACATGATCCAGGCGATCGCAAACATACCGATCAACACGTGAATTCCGTGAGTACCCGTCATTACGAAATAAAAGGAGAAGAAGAGCGCGATATTGGGGAACTTCGCGCTCATCTCAGGGTTATTGAAATACTGGCCAGGATAAATCCCCAAGTGGAACTTGTGGGTATATTCGAAGTACTTCACCACCATGAAGATACCCGCGCACACCAGAGTAATGAAAAGCATCCACATCGACTTGGTCTTCTGGTCACGCTGAATATAGGCGATCGAAAGTGCCATCGTGAGCGAGGAAATGAGCAGCACCACGGTATTGAGCGCACCCATCCATTTATTCAGCTCATGGTGAGCCTCGCGGAACATCTCCGGGTAGAGGTACATGTAGAGCCCGTAGCCGGCGAAGAAAACGCCAAACAGCATTATCTCGGTTACAAGGAAAAGCCACATCCCGAGCTTACCAGCCTCGAACTCATGCTCGATGCTGTTGAAATGATGGGCGTGGTCTGCGTGTTGATGTGAATCGCTCATAATACTCCCTTAAGCCTTCACGCCGTATTCGTAAGGCCCGGCGGTAACGGTCGGAACGACAGCGAAATTTTCCAGCACAGGCGGCGACTCCGTGGTCCACTCGAGCGATTTTCCACCCCAGGGATTGGAAGGAGCTTTCGGGCCATTTTTCATGCTGTAGATCACGTTCACGATGATCGTCAGGATTCCAGCTGCAATGAACCAGGAGCCTACCGTAGAGATCAGGTTCCAGGTCGCGTAAACGGGATCGTAGTCGTGGTAGCGGCGGGGCATTCCGCCGAGACCGGCCACGAACTGGGCGAGAAAGGTTACGTTGAAACCGAAGATGAAGAGCCAGAAGCTCAGCTGGCCCATACCTTCATGATACATCTTGCCGCTCATCTTCGGGAACCAGTAGAAAATCCCGGAGAAGAGCGCGATCGCTGCCCCCCCCATCATTACGTAATGGAAGTGCGCCACTACAAAGTAGGTATCGTGGAAATGCAGGTCGGCAGAGAGGGTGCCGAGAATGATTCCGGTGATACCTCCGATGCCAAAGGTGAAGAGGAATCCAAGCGCGTAGAGCATCGGAGTTTTCAGACTGATCGACCCCTTATAGAGCGTAGCGGTCCAGTTAAACATCTTCACCGCCGAGGGCACTGCTGTGGCCATCGTAATCAGCGAGAAGATATAGTTGGCGAGCGGGCTCTGGCCCGAGGTGAACATATGGTGGCCCCAAACGAGGAAGCTCACGAGCGCGAGGCCAAGCGAAGAGAATGCGATGGCACGGTAGCCGAAGATGGTTTTGCGCGACATCGTAGTGATTACTTCAGAGATGATCCCCATTCCGGGAAGGATCATAATGTAAACAGCCGGGTGAGAGTAGAACCAGAAAAAGTGCTGGAAGAGCACTGGATCGCCACCAAGCTTAGGATCAAAAAATCCGATTCCCATGAAACGTTCGAGGGCAAGGAGTACCGTAGTGATACCAATTACAGGAGTGGCCAAAACCTGCAGAACTGCGGTGCTGTAGATGGCCCAGACAAACAGCGGCATACGGAAAAAGCTCATCCCTGGGCAACGGAGCGTATGCACCGTGGCGATAAAATTCAAACCAGTGAGGATCGACGAGAACCCCATCACGAACACGCCGAGCACCATGCTTACTACGGCAGTGCCCGTCTTAATTGAATATGGAGTATAGAAAGTCCAGCCGGTATCAGCGCCATCCCCATGCAGGATTCCATATAGATTGATCGCCATCCCGAGCAGAAGAAGGTAGTAGCTCAGCAGGTTTAGCCGCGGAAAAGCGACGTCTTTGGCGCCGATCATGATCGGTAAGAAAAAGTTTCCGAGCACGCCAGGAATCGCCGGAATAATAAACCAGAACACCATCACCGCGCCGTGAAGCGTGAAGATTTTGTTGTACATGTTCGCGTCGAAAAGCTGCTGTCCCGGGAACATCAGTTCAAGACGAACGAGGAGAGCGAAAATTCCGCCCACGCAGAGCGAAAGCATCGTGGTAGCAAAATACATCAAGCCGATGCGCTTGTGATCGAGGGTGTAAACCCAGCTCATGATGCCAGGCTTGGCGGCTTTATAAAAATTGATATTCGCTGCGTGAGACATCAGTTCCTCTTCTTTTCAAATGAAACGTAAGAAAAGCTCTCAGGCGATGGAGGCAACGAAGCATGAGAGGTTTTAATACGTTTCATCACTTAAGCGTCTTGAAATAGGCAATTAGGTCGTTCACGTCTTCATCGGAAAGCATGCCGCGGAACGTAGGCATATGGGGGGCATAGCCCTTCACGATCTTCTTCATGGGGTCCATGATCGACTCGCGGATATAGTTTTCGTCGGCTTTCACCATCGTGCCGCCGGCCAACTCCACGTTCGAGCCGAAAAGGCCGCGCACGGTCGGGCCAATCGCGCGCTCACCGCCAACGGAGTGGCAGGTCACGCAAGCTTTAGAGCGGAAAATATGCTTTCCGCTTTCGGCCATCGTCATCGTGCGGGCCGCGGCGGGCTCGATCGCCTGTGCGGTTTCCTTCTTCGTCTCCAGTAGCCCATCTTCCCATTTCTGGAAATCCTCTTTGCTGAGCACATGCACCGTGCCGAGCATCTTCGAGTGCGCGGTACCGCAGTACTCTGCGCAAAAGATGTGATAATCGCCGGGCACGTTTGGCGTTACGTGAAGCGTGGTGTACTGCCCCGGCACGACGTCCTGCTTGATTCGAAACTCGGGAACAAAAAAGGAGTGGAGCACGTCTTTGCTGGTCATCACGAAGCGAACGGGCCGATCTACCGGGAGGTAGGCTTCATTTGTATAGGTTTTGCCGCTCCCGTACTGGATCTGCCACTGCCACTGCTGGCCGATAACGTTGATCTCGTACTCGTCCTGCCGGGGCGTAATAATGTAGGAGTAATCGCGCCAGCCCCAAAGGAAGAACACCGCGACCCAGATAGAAATCAGGAAAATGCCGCTGAACTCGACTAAATAATTTCCATCGATGTAAGGAGTTACATCGTTCTCGGTGCGGCGCTTGTATTTCCACGCGAAATAAAACACCACTGCCATGGTGGCCACGAACATCACCGTTCCCACGATCAGGGCTACGTTAATGAAATTCTCAAACATGTCTCCGGAAGCCGAGGCACTCGGGAGTTGGTTCAAGGTGAACTTGGACATGCTTTTCCTCTCCTTCGCTGGCGCAGAAACCACGCCAGGTAGGTCAACAACATTGCGGCTACCGTTACGGCTCCGCCCAAACTAACTAGGCGAGATGCCAAGATTGCGTATTTGTTGCCCTTTGGATCGTAATGATAACAAAACAACATCAGTTTTTCAGCAATCGTTCCAACTTTTCCTTCGCCAGCTTCGAGAAGGGCAAGCTTCAAATCCTGCGCGGGATAATCCAATCCAAAGAGCACACGCGTAAGTTTTCCCGTCGAGGAAAGCACGAATATTGCTGCGCCGTGTGCCCACTGGCCGCCTTCCTCATCCCACTGGTACTTGAAACCGAGTGCGTCGGCGAGCCGCCGCTCGCTTCCCTTTTCCCCGACGAGGAAAGACCAGTGGCCGGCCGCGGCAGCGCGCAACTCCGGGGTAGGAAAAGCTTCCGTAATCGATTTTTTCTTCTCGGCTGCGAGCTTGGAGGTTTCCTCTGGATCAATACTAATCGTTACAATTCGGTAATGATCCCCCGGAGCCCAGCTGAGCTTCTGCATACCTTCCCGGGCAGCATTGAGCACGAGTCCACAAAGCATCGGACAGCCATAGTAGGCGAGCACCAGCAGCACCGGCTTCGTGCCATCAAAGTAAGAGCCGAGCGGACGCACGGTACCGGTTTCATCAGTGAAAGTGAGGTCCAGCGGCAACTGTGTGCCTAGAATCGGATCAATGCCTACCTTCTGCAGGATAGCTGGCGTTTCTTCCGCCGAGAACGCGGAAAACGGAGCCAGCATCGCGAGGATAACGACGACGGCAGCAATTCTATTTGCGACAAACCGCGATTTCATTCGTGGCCGAACTCTAGCACAAAAACCTGCCTTCACCCTCGACTCGTGTTAGACCGAAGTAAGAAATATCATGCGACTGTCTACTTCTGCCCAAGGCCACGAGTTCGGATTTGAAAATCCGGGCACCCTCCGCTACCGCTCGCCATCCGGGAGCGAATTGAATTTCCCTCTGGACGGAAATCTTCGCCTGCGCGCGTCCACCTGGACTGGAGAGCTCAGCCTGAGCTCGGGTACCACACGTAGCTCGGCCTCTCTTTCTTCCTTATCCCAGGCACAACTCCAGGATTTCCTGCCGGATTTTTTTCGCCGCTGGAACGAAGCGAATCCCGAAGCCGCCCGTAAGTCAGCCTTCGACTATGTAGACGCGCAGCGTGGTTTCGTAGGGCTGACTCTTGGAATTTGCCTTCTCTTTACACTTCCTGTGGCGGTGGCTCTTCTAGCCGACTCGCACCAGCAGTTCTCCTGCACCAAGGAGCTGGAGGCGAATGCGGTTCCGGGACAGATCGACGTGGTGAAGGCGACTAAGAAAGATTCCCGTTCGTTTAAGATCCGCATGGCATTCACGGCACCCAACGGGGAAAAAATCGAGGCTGTCGATCTAGTTCGTACAAAAAACGAGAAAGATATCCCGAAAAGCCTGCCCATTCTTTACTCGCCGGCCCGCCCGCTTTGCTGGTCGCTCACCAAAGGGCTCGACAGCACGGAAGTGGATTGGGCAAAGAGACGCTATTTCTCCTGGTTCACGCTTCTATTCGGCACCTTTTTTCTCAGTGTAAGCCTGGTGGGTTTGGCCTGGAGCGTGCTGCGGAAAGTGCGCCCTCGTCCTTTCACCGACGAGGTGAGAGCGGTTTTCTCGTTCACCTGATCTGTCTTTTATTCTGAAACTAAAAAACCCGGCTTGATGGCCGGGTTTTCTCATTCAGCGGAAAAGCGTCTCTATTTTGGGCAATTACTGAAGTTCAGATTCGTTCAAGATCGAGGCGCCGAAATTTCGCCAGCCGTGAGGCGTACGTTCAGTACGCCGGAACGGGGGCGAAATGAGGCAACGAAGAGATTGAACGAATATGAACTTCAGTAAACGTGGTGGTGAAGTGTCTCGTGCAGGAATGGATCCTTCACCGGCACCGTATTGTGGCTCGCCAGAAAGCGGCGAACCGCGAAGGCGAAAAAGCCCAGGAAGCCGAGCGCGAACCCAAAATCCCAGATCGACACGCTGAAGCTCGCCGAGAAATTCGGCATGATCATCCAGAAAAGATCAAGCCAGCAGCCGAACATCACGAGGTACGCAACCTTCACGAGGTAATTCGAACGGCGCTTCGCCTGCATCGGAAGAAGCAGGAGAAAGGGAGCAACGAAACGAACGATAGGGAGGAGAATTGTCCAGCCAACCCAGCCGGGAACCTGGCGCTGGAGGTAGTAGCCGGTTTCTTCCGGAAGGTTCGCGTACCAGATCAGCAAATACTGGCTCACGCCGATATAGGCCCAGAAAATACTGAAACCAATAAGGTACTTGCCCATGTCATGAAAGTGATTCTCGTTCACCACACCAAGATAGCCATGCTTCTGCAGCATCTTGGTAATGATGATCAATGCGGCTACGGAACCCTGCACGAAGCCAATGAACACGTAGACGCCGAACATCGTCGAGAACCACTTCGGGTCGAGAGACTTGATCGTGTCGATGGCAAACATCGTGAAAAGCGGCGCGAAGAGAACCAGGAACATCGCGGACAGGGGCTTCTGCGCATTGCGAAGTTCCACTCCGCCTTCCTCGTCCTGCTGGGTCGAGTTGGCGAGCAATCTCCATGCGAAGAACATTACAACGGCGAAGAAGAGCACCACTCGGGCCGAGAAAAACATCGTTCCGAAGTAGCCGATCTTTCCATGGAGGATATGCGAGCTTTCCATGAATGCGTGGTTGGTCCAGGGATAGATCTTCGATACCCCGAAAAGGAATACCAGGCTGAAGACCGCAGCGAAGAAAACATAGGACACGAGGCTTTCGGTTACTCTGCGCACGGCTACGTTCCAGCCCGCACCGGCGAGGTAATGAACCACGAGGAAAAAGAGAGCGCCAAGGCCGAGGCCGAGGAACATCGTGTGGTACACGAGGTACGCCTGCCACGCGCGAACGGGGTTCATGATAAGGCCAGCCCCGAAGGTTACTACGCCAAGGCCCATCAATCCCATCACTAGGGAGTTGGTACCGGCGGAAGGCTCAAATTTCTTGGCATCGAGTTTGGTCATTATTTCTCTCCCTTGCTCGCGCCGTTGGCGCTCCTAGCTTTCAGAGCGCGAAGGTCTTCATCCGTAGGATGTTCAGCTCTTTGCAGGGCGCGTATGTAGTGGATCACTGCCCAGCGATCATCAACCTGAACTTGCTGTGAGTAAGAAGGCATTATGCCCTGACCCTTGGTGATCACATGAAAAAGGTGGCCATCTTTCCACTTGAGCATGTCGTCACTCTGCAGGCTCTTGGGAACCGGAAAGGGGTTCACGACGGGACCGTCGCCGAGGCCGCGTTCGCCGTGACAAACCAGGCAGTTGGTCTGGAATACTTTCTGACCCCGCTCGAGATTCGCCTTAGTGCGGGGAAGCGGGTTCTCCAGAGCGCGGGCGGCTTCCTCTGGATCCGTGAAACGATACGGCTTATGCCCGCGGGCAACGGTGCCGTCTGGGGGCATGAGCATCGACGAGCCATTGCCGAGGCCATCGTAGCCCTTCTGCGACTTGAGGTTCGGCGTATTCGCCATATGAGGCATGTACTGCCAGATCGGGCTTTCCGTTTGTTTGGAGCAGGAACTGGCCACGAGGCCAAGACTGAGAATCATCGCTAAATCGATGATCTTGTTGCGCGCTTTTGGCGCACCAAAAATAAAGCTTTTCATACGGGCTCCGTAACTTGAGTCACCTTCTCGGCGTGCAAGGTGTTGAGAAAGGCCGATACTTCGGGCGCTCCCACCTTCTGCCCCCGGAAGGGAATATAAAGAGCGAAGCGGTCGTCGGTAATCTTGGGATCGAATGGATTCGCTTTTAGCGAAGGCATTCCGTTCAGAAAGAACATAAAGCCCGCCGTCGACAAACCGCCGAGAAGAACGGTGAGTTCGAACAAAATCGGGATGAAAGCTGGGAAGGAAACGTAAGGCTTGCCGCCCACATTGATCGGCCAGTCGATCGCTGAGGTCCAAACCTGGAGGCCAAGCGCGGTCATGAAGCCGGTAAGGCCGCCGAGGAAGGTGGCCCAGGGAACAATCGAAGGCTTGAGGCCAAGATGCTCGTCCATCCCGTGGATGGGAAAGGGTGTGTAGGTTTCCACCTCAACGAAGCCTTTGGCGCGCGCGGCTTTCACCCCGACTACGACCTCGGCTGCGGATTTGAAATAAGCTACGGCGCCATGGGCAGTGCTGGCGTTAGTGGCCATGAGAGTCTCCCGTCTTCATTACGCTCTTAACTTCCGCGATCGCCACGACTGGAAGGAAGCGGCAGAACAACAGGAACAAGGTAAAGAACAATCCGAAGCTGCCAAGTGTGATGCACCAGTCTGTGACCGAAGGCAGGTAGTAATCCCAGCTCGATGGCAGGAAGTCGCGGTGGAGCGAAGTGGCGATGATCACGAAGCGCTCGAACCACATTCCAATGTTCACGAACACACTCACGATGAACATCATCGGCACGTTGCGGCGGAAGCGGCGGAACCAGAAAATCTGCGGGATGATCGAGTTGCAGGTGATCATGGTCCAGTAAGCCCACCAGTAAGGGCCGAAAGCTCGGTTGAGGAAAGCATACTGTTCGTATTGGTTTCCCGAATACCAGGCCACGAAAAACTCGGTAGCGTAGGCCAGGCCCACGAGCATACCTGTACACATCGTGATCTTGTTCATCGCTTCAAGATGGTTGATCGTAATATAGGCCTTCAGGTCGAAGTACTCACGTGCGATCACCATCAGGGTAACCACCATCGCGAAACCGGAGAAGATGGCACCGATTACGAAGTAAGGCGGGAAGATCGTGGTGTGCCAGCCAGGAAGGATCGACACGGCGAAGTCGAAAGACACGATCGTGTGCACCGAAAGTACCAGCGGGGCTGAAAGACCTGCGAGCAATCCATAGGCTTTTTCATAGTGGTGCCACTGACGGCCTCCGCCTTTCCAGCCCATCGAAAGAAGGCCGTAAACTTTGCGGCGAATAGGATTCACGGCGCGGTCACGAACCGTGGCCAGATCGGGGATGAGCCCGATATACCAGAACACGGCCGAGATCGTGAAGTAGGTCGAAACGGCGAACACGTCCCAGAGGAGAGGAGAGCGAAAGTTCACCCAGAGCGAGCCCATGTTGTTCGGATAGGGCAGCAGCCAGTAGAACGCCAGCCAAGGGCGGCCGGTGTGGCCGAGCGGGTACATGAGCGCGCAAATTACGGCAAAGATCGTCATCGCCTCGGCGGCGCGGTTGATGCCCGTGCGCCAGTTCTGGCGGAAGAGATAGAGAACGGCGGAGATCAGGGTACCGGCGTGGCCGATACCGATCCAGAATACGAAGTTGATGATGTCGGCGCCCCAGGCGTTGGTATTGTGGATACCCCAGAGGCCCAAACCCCACCAGATGGAAGCGCCCCAGGCAGTAAGCCCAAGGCCGAGTATGCTTACGGCAACAAGGAAGGCGATGTACCAAGTTTTGGTCGGGAAGCTTTCGAGAGGGCGGCAGATATCGTTCGTCACGTCGGCGTAGGTTTTATGCCCACCAACGAGATCCACCCGTTCCAGCTGTATTCCTTCAGTTGTCGTCGCCATAAATGCTCCTCAATTCTCCGGTCGCGCCTCTCAGCGCTAGTGGTGCCCGCCGCCGCCGTGGCCTTCCGCGCCAGTAGACGCGGGGGCGCGGTTGCGCACCTTCGATAGGTAAGTAACGTTAGGACGAGCGTTCGTCTCTTCGAGGGAGAGGAAGCCGCGCAGGTTCGCCTTGGCTTTCGCCACACGGCTGGTTGGATCGTTCACGTTGCCGAACACGATCGCGTCAGCGGGGCAGGCATCCTGGCAAGCGGTGCGTACCTCGCCGTCTTTCACGGGGCGACCGAGGCTCTTCGCGGCGCTCTTGCCGGCTTCGATGCGCTGAACGCAGAAGGTGCACTTTTCCATCACGCCTCGTGAACGGAGCGTAACTTCGGGGTTCTTCGAAAGCGGAATCGGATGCTCGAGCTTTCCGTTCATGTCGCCACTATTGTTGTACCAGTTGAAACGGCGAACCTTATACGGACAGTTGTTAGAGCAGTACTTCGTGCCCACACAACGGTTGTAGATCATCTGATTCAAGCCTTCATCGCTGTGCGCAGTGGCGATTACCGGGCAAACCGTTTCACAGGGCGCGTTGTCGCAATGCTGGCAGAGCATCGGCTGCACGATCGTGTCTGGATTTTCCATGTCACCCGAGTAGTAACGATCAATGCGGATCCACTGCATTTCGCGATTCTTCTGAACTTCGCTCCGGCCTACGGCGGGAACGTTGTTTTCCACAGAGCAAGCCACCACGCAGGCTGAGCAGCCCGTGCAGTTGGTCATGTCGATGCTCATTCCCCACTTGTAACCCTTGTATTCAAAACCACTCCAGATCGAGGGAGGCATGGTTCCTTCGGGGAACTCCTTCACGATGCCGCTCTTTGGGTCCTTTTTGAACTCTTCGAGAGTCGTGTCAAAAACGATGTGCCGACCTTCGGTACTCATGTGCGTCTGCGAAATCGGAAGACGCTCGTTCTTGCCGGTCTTCGAAATGCGAACACCAGTAACCACATGCGACGGACGCGTGCCGGTATCCGAAGAGCCCGTGAAGTTCACGAAGCTGACTCCTACTCCATTGCCGACGCGGCCATTGAACTTACGGCCGTAGCCGAGGTGAGCGCTTACAACACCGGCACGCATGCCGGGCTGGCGAACGATGGGAAGCTCGACGCTGTTGCCGGTGTTTTCCACCTTCACATAGTCGCCGTCTTTCCAGCCCTTTTCATTGGCAGTAGCGGGAGACACGGCGAGGTAGTTGCCCCAGGTGAGCTTCGTTACGGGATCAGGAAGCTCCTGAAGAACAGCGTTATTGGCCTGAAAGCCGTCGCCGATGGCCATACCAGTCGTCAGCACGAGGGTGAATTCCCCTTCGTTGCCGCGATTTCCGGAATTTTTCGCCGCAGCCGCGGCCGATCGGAGACTCGAGGCTTGGAAGGCACGCGCGGTTCCTCGGGCTTCACTTTCCTGAATACCGCTCATGAGGAGCTCGTCCCACCAGTCCTGAAAGCTCTTTCCGCCTGCCTGCACACCTTTGCTCGTTTCGATTACAGCATTGTGGGATGCTTCGATGGCATTGACTTTCCCTTCGCCACTCCAGGAAAGCAGACATTCGAGAAGAGAGCGCGTGTTCCAAAGAGGACGGATAGTGGGCTGCTGGATACTGTAAACGCCCTTAACCGGACTCACGTCTCCCCAGGCTTCGAAGGCATGGCTTTCGGCGGCCAAGTATTTTGCGAGCTCGGCAGTTTCGTCCTGGTAGCTACCCACATAAACGAGATTCGGCACTGCTTGCAGCGCTTCCTTCACCTTCATGGAGTCAGCGAAGAGATAGCCAGGATTCACGCCGGCGACGATCAGCGTCTTTACGCCGTTAGTGCGAATGGCATCGAGCAACTTCTGCAGCTCTGCGTGCGAGCCCTGGAACTGCTGGCTAGCACCAGCGGAGCCGTCAATCGTAGCGCCTTCGTTATCAAGGGCCGAGTTCAGAAAATTGGCCACGTTCTGAAGAGCGGTGCCTTGCACTCCCATGTCTTTCGCCACTACGAGACCGCGGCCGCGATTCTGCACGAGGTCACGCGCGATCTCAGAAAGAACTTTGGGATCGATCCCGGCTTTCTTGCCAACGCTGTCGGCGGAGAAACCAGCAAGTTCTTCGGTGCTGCGTCCCGTGAGCTTCGCCACTTCGGCGGCGATCGCGAGACCAATAGGAAGCATATCAGCAGGATGAGCGGTGAAGCGCTGATCGGCATTCTGGCCGGTGAGGCTCATCGTGGGCTCGATCATCACCATTTTGCTCATGGAAGACTTGCCGCTATCCAGGCGGCGCTTCGCCGCGAACTGGTACGTATACTCCGGAGTATAACCCCAGGTGCCTAAGAAATCGGCGCCGAGGCTGAGCACATAATCGGCCTTATCGAAACGGAAGCGAGGGAAAACGCGGGTGCCGTAGCTCTGTCCCTGGCCATCGAGCACATCGTCCATCGGAAGGGAGTCGATCATCACATGACGGAGACCACTCTTGGCGATCACACGTTTCAGCGTGGGGCTGAGGATGGAATTGGTTAGGATCCAGGCAGAGCCGGCGCCCATAGCCTTACGAACGGCATTGTCGAGCTCTTCCCAGGTAGCATCGCTACCGCTGATTTTCGGATTCTTCAGGCGATCCGGGTCATAGAGATCGTGCACGGTGGCCTGGCCACGCGTTCCGATCGAGCCGTTACTGAGGGGGTGATCGGCGTTCCCGTCCACCTTGATCGGGCGGCCTTCACGAGTTTTGATCACGAGGCCGTAGCCGGTAAGCGGATCAGCGGAAGCGTAGAAGTTAGGCTGGCCAGGAATGATCTCATCCGGGTTCGTTACGTAAGGAACGATCTTCTGCACGGGGCGCTGGGTACATCCCGCGAGGCTGGCCATCAAGGCGGAAGCGCCCATTATCTTCATGAAATCACGGCGCTCAAGGCCTTCACCCTCTGCACCTTCACGAATGGGGCTCGACGTGAACTCCCCAGGCAGGTTCTTTTTGAACTCTGCGGGATTCTCAGCCTGGTCGACGGTCATCCAAAATTTATCTGACATGTGTTTTCTCGTCTCCTACGTCGCTACGTTCGCCGGCCTTAGCGGTGGCAGGTATTACAATTGAGAGGCGCGTTGTTCTCGGGGAGGCGATGGCAGTTCACGCACCAGCCCATCGTGAACGGGCTGTACTGCTCCACCTTCTCCATATTCGCCACGTTTCCGTGGCAAGTTTCACAAGACACTCCGCGCTGCACGTGACGCTGGTGATTGAAGTAAACAAAATCTGGCAACACGTGAACGTTTACCCATTGGATGGGCTCGTTATTCTCGTATGCCTTGGCAATCTGCTGGATCAGTGGTGAGTCCGTCTTCACCACTTTGTGGCAGTTCATGCATACAGCCACCGAGGGCACGTTGGCGTGCGGACTCTTGTCTACGTTCGAGTGGCAATAGAGGCATTGGATTTTTCTTTGCCCCGCATGCAGAGCGTGACTGAAAGGAATCGGTTGCGCTGGCGCATATCCCACTCCCCGGCCGGGCATCAGGAAAAGTCCAAAGGCGACAATCGTGAGCACGGTGAGGATGAAACTGGCGACAATGATTTTCTTTTCTTTTTCGTGGGCAGTTGGATCGCGTTGAGCCCCTGGCGAGCCATCTTTGTGGTCTGACATTCGCTACTAGTCCTTACAAAGAGAAAAATGTGTGGCTCAATATAACCACCTTTTAACTTTTTTTTGTACAATTGTTTTTCAAATTCCAGGATTTGCTCTTGTTCGGTGATTTGTAAATTTGCTACGAAGTGAGACGCATGATCGAAGGAACACGCCCCTTTCGGGGAAAAAAACTTTCCGAAAAGCCACCGAGCGAAGCTCAAAATGACACTTCGTCCATCGACGACACAGGTGTTTCGCCTCCGCAAGAGCCTAAGGCCGCGAGCAATGACACGACGGGAGAAATGAACCGTCGCGCCTGGTTCTCCTCTCTCGTTCCCGCTTTCGGTGACGGACTCGTAAAAATATTACGCGCGAGTAATCATTTGCAGAGTGAGCTGAAACAAAGCGCCAAGCTCACACGGTAACGCGCCCCTTCGGCTTACGCTTTGCGTAACTCCATCGACCCGCCAATCGAGACACGTCACTCTAGGTCGACGCCGCCGCGCTCTTTTTCTTCCGTGACATCGCCGCCCAGAGAATAAACAGAAGCTGCGCCGAGCAGTAGGTGGCCACATAGCTCACGCCACCCGAGGAAAATCCATAGCTATGCAGGCCAACGCCGAGCACGAAGTTCACTCCGTACCAGGCCATAAGAACACCCATGAAAGCGCTTACGCAGCCCGCAAGAAAACCGAAAGGGCCAACCATTCCTCGGAACCGCGCGTGGAGCAGCGCCACGTAGCCGAGAAGCGCGATCAGCGCCCAGGTTTCCTTGGGATCCCAGCCCCAGAAACGGCCCCAGCTCTCATCGGCCCACCACCCACCAAGGATCGTGCCCGCGGCGAGCAGGATCACTCCCACCTGTACCGCACGGTATGAATAGAAGGCGAGCTGCTTGAGCGGCAATGTTTTCGACTCCTGCCCCGTGAAGGCGATCTGGCCGAGGCCGATATTGCCGAGAACTAGCGAAATAGCAAAGGCCGCATAGCCTAGTGTGATCGTGAGCACGTGAATTGTGAGCCAGTAATTGGAACGCAGCACGGGCTCGAGTGGGTGGATTCCGTCATCGAGCACGCCGCTCACGTTGTCGGCGATAATCAGGCAGATGGTAGCGAAGATCAGGGAGCCAAGTGCGATCACTCGTTTGCGATAGATCATCTCTAGCACCAGACCAAAAAGCAGGCAGCCGAACGATACCCAGAGCACCGATTCATACATATTGGTTACTGGCGGTCGCCCGGCAATCCAGCAGCGAAGCGCGAAACCCACCGCTTGCGTAACAAAGCTGATGCCGAAGAGAACCATGCCCGAGGTGTAGAGCCAGCCGGCTGTGCTGTAAAAGGCGAACGTCATCACCACGGCCGCGATCAGCGAAAAGATCCAGGCCCAGCGAAAGGGGTGAACTTTATTGAACATCGTCTCTACTCCGAGATTTTTGTCCTCAGGATAGAGCGCCGGATTTTGGCTCTTGGCAAGGTCGGAAAACTTTTCCACGTACTCGCTCAGCTTGGCTCGCGTGGCGGGATCCGGGCTCGTGAAGCCGGCGGCCATCAACGCGAATCGAATCTTTAGTTCGTCGGGAAAATCCGTGAAACCGAGCCAGGCGCCGTTCTGCACGCCTTTTCCGGGCAAATGTGGCACGAGGCGGAGAGCGCGCCCATTGAGCATCTCCTGCAGAAAAGAGAGCTGGCTGCCCAGCGTCTGAAGCGCCTGGAAATAAGGATCCAGTTTTTCCTGCGCCTTCTGTTTCGCGTCGAGCTCCTGGAAGAGCGGCATCAGCCGTGTGCTCTTCATCAGCTGATCGGGGCTGAACTGGTTTTCGAGCTCGGCAAGGCCAAGGTCGGTTTTCAGCGCGCGATGATTCACTTTCAGAAACTTCTCGTGCTGCCAGCGCTGCGGTTCGACCGCGATCGAGAAAATAAAATCCGTGGCAGGCAGCCCACGGTAGGTGGATCTGCCTGTAAGCAGCTCGCTTCCTTCCCGGGCGAACGTGTCGAAAGGCTTTACGCGGCCACCGCTCTGGATCGCGAGCAGCTCGAGCTTCTGGCGCCAGGTGGAATCGGGCCAGGTGCGACTGAATATATCGTTGTCACTGCTACGCAGCTCCTTATCGTTGTCACTGCTTGGCAGCGCCTTATCACTGTCTGCAACTTTTCCAGGAATAGTGGCGAGTGGTGGAGACTCAGCGTGCGCGAACTGAAAGAGAAACGCGACGAACGCCAGCTTCAGGATAAAGACGAATCCGAGAAATCTCATGCGGAACTCTCTTTCTTCAGTAGCTTGTGCTTGCCCGAATAAATCGGCTTGAAATAAAACATGGAAACGATACCGAGCACCATCATCAGACAGCCAAAATACTTCAGCGCGCGCCCGGGATCGAGATTCACCGACAATACCGAGTAAACGGGCTTGCCGTTTTCGTCTGCTTCATAGCTTGCCTGATAAAAGCGATACCCTCCGTACATCAGCGGCTCATTCATGGAAATAAGGTGCTTTTTGCCCCCCACCTCCACTTCGCTCGCGTAGGTCATCGGCTTCGTGGTTCCTTCGTAGTAGCCGATATTGAACTCTTTGAGCTTCACGTCGAAGCCGAAGTCGACCTGACGCTTGGTGTACTGGATATAATAAAGAAGATCGCCATCAGGTATCTGGCCGGCTGAGCCCAGCTCCAGCCAGAGAGTCTGCGAGCCAAAGCCTACCTCGATTACTTCTACGAAATCGCTTCCAGGACGGTCTTTCGGCAACTCGTGGTACTCGGCCTTAGGCATCGCCGAAGGATAAAACTCCTTCAGGATGAACTGAAAATCCATCCACCCGAGGTCGATCGGCGCACCGACTTTGATCCGGCCAAACTCCTTGAACTTCTGCCCGGCCCTCGCTACCGCCATCTTTGGAGGAAGCTCCTTGTCGCCATCCATCCAGAGCACTACGGTGGCCTTTTCCGGAGTGCCTTTTAAGTCAGGCTTTCCTGGTGCGAAGCGGAAAATCGCAGGCCCGACTTCGCGCGTGGCACCGGTGTCGGCCTGGAGAAAAAGCCAGTCATCGAAAGTTGCGCGGGAACCGGTGAGCTGGAATTTCAGTCCCGGCATACCTTTCCCGGCTGGGAGCACATCAGCGGCGACTTCACGCGCTGCCTTCGGAAGGTAGCGCAAAATCTGTACGGACTTCTTGACGCCGGAATCGTCGAAGGGAAGCAGAAGTGGCTTGTCCAGCGGACGGCGCGGGTCAAAGTCCAGGTGCTCGCCCAGAACCAGCTCGTAAGCTTTCCCGGGCACGGTCTTGAAAACATAGAGCATACTCTCATCGATACGCGCGGCTCGCCCCGCTTCGCCCGGGGCGAGCACCAGATTGCCATCAACGCCGGCTCGCTGTGTGATCCAGGAGCCAAGAAGAAGAATGATGATGCCCAGATGGGTGACCAGGAAGCCGATATGGTGCCGCTTCCATGGAATCCGGCTCAGCGCCACCGCGGCCAGATTCAGCATGAATACCCAGAGAAGAATCTGCATCCAGATAGAGCGATAGACTTCTCGAGAGGCAACGGCCGTTCCGTACTTTGACTCAAAAACGGTTCCGACGGCCAGCACCACGGCCAGCGATAGAATCAGGGAAACCGCAAGCTCCAGAGAGGCGAAAAAATCGAATACTTTGTATGCTAGGCGAAACGTTTTTTGCCGCAAGGAAAACCATCCAGGTTAAAGGCCAGAATGCTGAGCTTCCTTATCCCCGACCAATGGAGGCGGCAGGGAGAAAAATTATTTCTTCGGCGCCGTGGCCGGAGCTGCCGGAGTCTCTTTTCCCACTGGTGCCGTGGGAACAACGGGAGCAGCAGGCGCGGCGGCGGGAGGAGGAGGCACTCCTGGCTCGATCGGGGCCGTACCGGCGGGACCGCTCTGGTCGAAAATAGAAGTTTTGAGAGCGCGGCTCTTCACGACAGTGAGGCCAAGAGAGGTAATCATGAAACCGGCCGCGAGGCACATGGTCATCTTAGTGAAAAAGTTTCCACCGCCGGAGCTGCCGAAAAGGGTGTTCGCGCCGCCGCCGCCGAAGCCAGCACCGAGGCCTCCGCCTTTGCCAGACTGCACCAGCACTACGATCACGAGAACGATCGCGATCAGGATGTGGGTTACGAGCAGGAAAGTGTACATAGCGGAACTCCTGGGATCTTGTGGTCTAAATTCTCTAACACTCTTTACCAGCAGCGGCAATCGCCAAAAAGGAGGCCGCTTCGAGGCTGGCTCCTCCGACGAGAACACCGTCAACATCCGGCTGGCTCATCAGCTCCCGGGCATTGTCGGGCTTCACGCTTCCACCGTAGAGAATCCGCGTTCGCCGCGCTCCGTCATCGCCCCATGCCTGGGCAATCTGCTCGCGCAGGAACCTGTGGGCTTCCTGGGCCTGCGCCGAAGTCGCAGTGCGGCCGGTGCCGATCGCCCAAACGGGCTCGTAGGCGAAAGTGAAACCCTCAGGCGCGCTCTTTGCTGCCGCGAAAAGGGGGGCAAGCTGCGCCTGCAGCACTTCAAAGGTTTTTCCGCCGTCACGTTCGGCGAGCTGTTCGCCCAGGCAGAAAACAGCTTTCATGCCAAACCTTTGCGCGGCAAGAGCTCGCTTCGCCGCGCTTTCGTTGGTCTCACCGAAAAACTGCCGGCGCTCGGAATGCCCGGCGAGTGCCCAGGTGCAGCCAAGCTCCTTCGCCAGCACGGGAGACAACTCACCCGTGAACGCGCCTTTCTCTTCCCAGTAAATGCTCTGGGGCCCCCACGAAAAAGAGGCGCCCCCGCCAAAAATCTTCCATTCATTCTGCACGATGGAAAGCAGCGGCGCCTGGGTGAAAATCAGAAGCTCCAGGCCGTCGAGCCCGGAAGAATTGGCGGAAACTTCCGAGAGAAACGCCTTCGTTTCGGCGGTGTTCTTATACATTTTCCAGTTGCCGCTGATGAGCTTGGGGCGTTTCACTGCTGTCTCCTGTTCGCGGCGGAGCCGCTCATTTCCCTTTGAGAACTTCGATGCCCGGCAGGCCGCGGCCCTCGAGATATTTCAGGCTCGCTCCCCCGCCCGTGCTGAGCAGGTCAAAGCGCTCGCCGAGGCCGAAACTATGGATTGCCGAAAGTGTATCTCCGCCGCCGGCCACCTTCACGGCTTTCGCCTCGGTGATGGCGCGAGCGAGCGAGATCGTGCCGGCCGCGAACTGCTCTTTTTCGAAGAAGCCCACGGGCCCGTTCCAGAAGATCGTGCGTGCATCGCCCACGGCTTTCTGGAAAAGCTCGATCGTCTTTGGACCCACGTCGAAAGCGGCGGCGTCGTCGGGAATCGTATCCACCACCGTGACAGTCTTGAACTCAGGATCTTTGGCGGGGTAGGCAATTTTATGGTCCACGGGAAGAATCACCTCCACGCGGTGGGCCTCGGCTTTTTTCAGGATCATCTCGGCCGCGGCGACACCTTCGGCCTCGCACTTCGATTTACCGATCGGGATCTTCTTGGCGGAGAGGAAAGCGTAGGCCATCGCGCCGCCGATCACCACGCGGTCCACGAAGTTGAGAAGGTTCTCGAGCGGCTTGAGCTTGTCGGTCACTTTTGAGCCGCCCGCCACGAGCACATAGGGGTGTGCGGGGCTCTCGAGCAGTTTGTTGAGGAACTTGAGCTCTTTATCGATCAGAAAGCCCGAAGCGCATTCCGTCATCACCGACGGCATGCCGTGCGTGGAAGCGTGCTTGCGGTGGGCGGTGCCGAACGCATCCGTTACGTAAACTTCCGCAAGGTGGGAAAGCTGGCGGGAGAATTCAGGATCGTTCGCCTCTTCTTCCGGGTAGAAGCGGATATTTTCCAAAAGAATAATCTGATGCTCTTTCGAGTGGGTGATCATCTGGTGCACACCTTCGCCGATCGCCTCTTCGGAGAGCAGCACGTCCTTATCGAGGAGCTCGGCGAGGCGCTTGGCCACGGGCTCCAATGAAAATTTCATGTGCTTCTTGCCATCGGGGCGGCCAAGATGCGAGCAGAGCACAAGCTTGCTAGCGCCCTGCTCGAGGCAGTACTGGATCGTCGGGAGCGCTTCGCGGATCCGGGTATCGTCGTCGATTTTTTTGTCAGCGCCTTCCCCGGAGATCGGCACGTTCAGGTCGAGCCGCAGGAAAACACGGCGGCCTTTGATCTTGAGCTCCTTGACCGAGCGAACTTTACCCGGTGCGCTCATTAGAGTTTCTTTCCTACGAACGAAGCCAGCTCGATGAGGCGAGCGGAGTAACCGCTTTCGTTGTCGTACCAGGAGAGCACCTTCACGAGGTTGCCGCCGGTCACCATCGTGCAGTCAGAATCGAAGATCGACGAATGCGTGTTGCCGTTGAAATCAGAGCTCACGAGTGGTTTGTCACTGTACTCGAGCACACCCTTGAGCGGCCCGTCTGCAGCTTTCTTCATCGCCGCATTGATCTCTTCTTTCGTGGTGCTCTTCGCCAGGATAACGGAGAGATCGACGAGACTCACGTTTGGAGTGGGCACGCGGATAGCGGTGCCGTCGAGTTTACCCTTGAGAGCGGGTAACACGAGACCGATCGCTTTGGCGGCGCCCGTCGATGTTGGGATCATGTTTACGGCTGCGGCGCGGGCCCGGCGCCAGTCTTTGTGCGGGAGATCGAGCACGTTCTGGTCGTTCGTGTAGGAGTGAATGGTGGTCATCAGGCCTTTTTCGATACCGAAGCTGTCGTGGAGAACCTTCGCCACGGGAGCGAGGGCGTTCGTGGTGCAGCTCGCGCACGAGATGATCGTGTGCTTGGCGGCGTCGTAGGTGTCCATGTTGATGCCGATGGCAAAGGTGGCGTCGGCGTCTTTCGAGGGAGCCGAGATGATCACTTTCTTCGCGCCGCCCTTGAGGTGAAGCGCGGCCTTTTCACGGTCAGTGAAGATCCCGGTGCACTCGAGCACGATGTCGACGCCGAGATCTTTCCAAGGCAGGTTCGCGGGATCTTTTTCCGAAGTAATCACGGTACGCTTACCGTCGATCAGGAGAGCTTTGCCGTCCACTTTCACGTCGCGGTTCCAAACGCCGTGCACGGAATCGTATTTCAACAGGTGCGCGGTGAGATCGACCGGAGAGAGGTCGTTAATGGCGGCTACTTCGTAACCAGCTTCGTGGGCGAAACGCATGGCCCTGCGGCCGATCCTGCCAAATCCATTGATTCCGATTTTCATGGGTGCTCCCTTTAGGTCGCGCTCTAGGCGCTCCTCTTATATATAGATGAGGATTTCTTACTAAAAAAACGCTGATACGTCCACGCCCATACAGCGCGTCAAGTTCGTAGTTCCGCGAACTTTCAGGTAAACTTCCGCGATGGCCACTGTCTATTCCCCATTCGTCAATGAGCTCAAAGAGAAAATGGATTTTGAAGGCGTCTTCCTCGTGAAGATCATTCAGCTTCACATGGACAAAAACGGGCGCCCTTACCTGAATCTCATTCTGATGGACCGCACCGGAGAAGTGGAAGCCAGGGTTTGGGACAACGCACAGAAGCTCTCAGAAGAGGTGAAACAACACGACCTGTTGCGCGTCGCGGGGAAGGTGAACCTCTACCAGGGACGGCGCCAGATCGTGGTCGAAGCCGCTGGAAAAATGCCGGACGGAGCCGCTCCGCTTGACCGATTCGTTCCAAGCACTGCTTACGACGTGAACCGCCTGTACGCCGATGTGCACGCGCTGTTTTCGACCCTCGAAGAACCCTTTGCCAAAAAACTTGCTCTGAACACGATCGAAGACCCGGACGTGAAACGCCGGATGATGCGCGCGCCTGCGGCCAAATCGGTGCACCATGCCTACGCTGGCGGCTTGATTGAGCATTCCTTAAGTGTTTGCCGCATCCTCGACATGCTCGCGGGGCATTATCGCCGCTATTACGGCCCTGCTGTAAGCCGCGACCTGCTATTGCTTGGCGGCCTCTTTCACGATATCGGCAAAATCTATGAGCTGAGTTTCGAGAGAGCAACCGAATACACGAAAGAAGGCCAGCTGATCGGTCACCACGTGCTCGGCTGTGAGCTGGTAGACCGCATAGCCTCTCAGATTCCAGACTTCCCTGCCGATCTCAAGATTCAGGTGAAGCACCTCATCCTCGCCCACCACGGAAAGCTCGAGTACGGCAGCCCTAAAGTTCCGCACACCATTGAAGCCCTGCTCGTGCATATGGTCGACGACATGGACTCCAAAGTGAACACGATTCTGGAATTCATCGGGGAAGATGCTTCCAGCGGAGAGTTCACTCTCGTGAATCGAATGTATGAGAGGCCGTTCTTCAAGCCGAAGGTGATGCCTAAGTTCAGCGGCCCGAGCCCCGGAGTAGAAATCTAGTTCAGCGTTTCGTCTTCGTCGAGCTCGTCGAGCTCATCTAACGGATCTTCGCCGTCATCGGCAAATCCCTTTTTCTTGAGAAAATCTGCGGCAGCCTTCTCGAGGTTGTAATTGGTGCGGTTGAGCTTCACGAAAAGCTGCTGCCCTTCCCACTCGAACTCCTGCCAGTCGGTGTTCGCGTCTTTCATTTCCTCGAGCACGCCTTCGAGCCCCCCCTTGCCGGTAAAGCATTGAGAGAACCAGGAAGCGGCAACGTCGACCATGCTTTTCAGCTGCTCAGTTACCTTTTCCGGGTTTTCAGCCACGTTGCTCGCGATGCTGTTGGAGATATGCATGCTGGCAGCCTGCAGAGTTTTGGGGTGCCCGAGGGACACGCAGAGAATCACTTCTTCGGGATAGAGGTCACCGCTCACCAGGAAACTGGAACCAGCCAGCTTAGACTTGAATTGCTTCTGAAAAAGGTCGGAGACAGTTTTCAGAAACTCCTTGGGAAGGGATGTGGGACGTTTCGTTTGGCGTTTGCGTGTGGGTAAGACGGCCATGAGGAGGTCTTATCCGGCCTTTATGGTATAGTCAAAGCAAGGAGACGCCGAGCGGCGACATAAAGGAGCTGCTCTGCAGCGACAACTATTTAGAAATGGCTTACTTTCCCGAAAGGCGCTTCCCAAGGGTGGAATTCCAGCAGCTAGCATGGGTTTTTTCGCTTCGCCTTCCCGAACCAGCCCAGCAGGACAAGCCCCTTCGCCTGGAAGCCAAAAATATCAGCCGCTGCGGCATTAAGTTCCTCTGTAACCGGCGCTTCCAGCTTTTCGAATATCTGCAGGTTTCCCTTTTTGAAAAAGGCAGCGGTAAATCCACTCCGCCGATCCAGGGCAAGGTAGTGCGCGTTGAAGAAATTGATACAGGCTACGGTGAGCGCACTTACGGAATCGCGATGGATTTCGTATCCGGCAGCGAAGAACTCGCCGCCTTGCTGCCTGACTCTCCGGCCCCTCTTTCCGGAAAATAGTGCCGCGCTTCGAAGAGATCCTGCTCTTCCACCAACCCCGATCCGCGTAAATCACTTAGCGTCAAGGCAACTTTCGCGAGCGGCAGGAAAAGCCCCTGCCGATGCCCAAGTACTTTTGCCAACTTGAGAACGCTGTCTTTCCATTGCTTCACACCCAACACCTCCTCTTCAAGCAGTCGCCCGTTCGCTTTGCCCTGTCGAAGCACCATCAGTGCCCTCGCCTTCTGTATCCTCTCTGCCCGTACTTCGAGCGTGTCTTCCACGCTCGCGGCACTAACCTGCTCCTTTTCCGCCACAAGAGGCAAATACAGGTCAAAAGGGTACTGAAGGAGACGCCTCCAACGCTCGCGATGCCGGCGCGCTTCCGTTGGTCGGCAAGAACAAACGAGCTTCTGGTCGCCTTGCGCTCCGCAGGCGCAGGCCGACGTTGTGGCCACCACGAGAGGATCGGCGGGAATCTCCATTCGCCTTTTGCCCACGCGAGCCTGGATTTTTCCGGTAAGCATGGGGCCGAGCAAATCAGGAAATAACAAAGGTTCGCGTTCACACACCCGATCCACGAAGAAAACGCCTCGGTGGGCAAGCAGGAACTCCTCCACTTTTCCTAACCGACGGTCCTGCAACAGGGGCGGCAGCCCAGTAGAGGAAGCAAACGCGAAGAAAGGACGGGATGGCCAGATCCCCATTCCCGCCAGCGCGTAGACATTCCTGACTTCTTCCGACTCCGTTTCACTCAGCTCAGGCAAAAGGATCGAAAGGGCATGGGCCAGGAGATCAGCGCGCGCCGCTTTGGGCCCGGTTAGCAGCACGTGGTGAGATCCGGCTGCCGCCACTTCCAGCATTCGTTTCGCCACAACTTGGCCTTCGATTCGATTCCACACCTGACTGGGCGGAGGGGGTCTGCTTTCCGGATCCAGCGTGCATTTCTTCCCGGAATGCCCTCCGCGAGCGAATTCCACGAGTTCACTCAGGGTTCGAAACCCTCCCCCCGAACAAAGCCGCTCTTCTTCGAGAATCTCGCTGCCATTCCACGGCAGAAGCGCAGAAGAGTAGCCTCCTTGCTTCAGGAGGCGTCGAAGGGCTGCAGTATTACCTATTGGACGCAAGCTTCCATCAAGACCGAGTGAGCCGCAAATGAGGAGATTTTCCACGCGCGTGGCTGGAATCAAGCCACTGCTGCCCAAAATCGCCACCGCTACCGCAAGATCGAGATTCTCCAGCGGCAGGCCATGCGCCGCGGGCTGCAGCTGCACAGTGATTCTTCGGGCGGGAATGCGAAGTCGAGAGGAATCAAGCGCTGCCATCACCCTTTCCCGAAGCTCGGCCGCCTCTTGCCCGCTTCCGCCGATGATCTGAAGATACGGCAAGCGACGCGACTGCGCGCACTCCACTTGCACGGGAATTGCCTGAATGCCTGCGATGATTGCGCTTTGGACTCGAAAGAAGTTGTTGGTCATGTTTGCTCCGTGGAGCGCATGGAGCAGAAATCACACCACTCGAAGCCATTCGAACACGCGAAGATGAAATCTGATTTTCATTTCGGAGTTCGAATGCTGAACAAGCGCCGTTTCGAAACACTCCAACTTTTTTTCAAGAATTCTTTTTTTTTATTTGCGGATCGAACTGCTTTGCTTATACTTTTAGTTGAACAGTAAGTCCGAGTTAGAAAATGACTCGGTAGTTGAAGCGGATGTTATTTGGAGTTGATGCTGAAGTTGACGCTGTTCCTAACGAAGGAGAATGAAAATGGCTGCTAAGAAAAAAGCTAAGAAAAAAGCAACGAAGAAAAAAGCTACCAAGAAAAAAGCCAAGAAGAAGTAGTTAACTACTCTTCAGGCATTTTTCGAGGCCCAAAAAATTCAGCCGCCAGTTAAAGCGGGGGAGTTTTTGGGCCTTTGTATTTTTATTTTCTTGAGAAAACTGTCTATGAGAAAGGGCTATCGGCAGGGTGAAGCCGCCTTGCTCTTTCCGCAGCCCCAGGCCCGCAGCGCTTTCCACTCTTCCGATGGTCCATGCTTCACGCAGTACGCCTCGCACCCCTCGAAAACCTTCAGCGCTTCCGGAATTTTTCCTTCCAGCCGCAGCAACGCGATCCAGGCAAAGCGCGCTCTCACCCACTCCACGAGCTCGGCATCCGGGAGTTTTTTGGGATTTTTGCCGGCAATCTGTTCAAGATTCCGCAGTGCCTGAACGCTGTTCGTATCGGTATAGGAAGGCACCGATTCCTGCGCTAAAGCACTCAACGAAAGCAGCAAGGCCAGAAAAGCGCTCATTTTCAGAGAAAAAAGAAACCTTGGGTGCCTTTTGGCGACTGAAGTTGCTGTTGGAGGGCCTCCAGGCCCGGAAACTTCTCCGTCACCCCGTGCATGATGCCTTCCGCGGCGCCCGAGCCCAGCATTTCGAGGAGCGAACGGCGCTTGGGCTCAGGATAGATCAAGTTGAGCTTGGCCTTTGGGTCAAGCTTGGCGAGAGTGCGAATTTCCTCCAGCGCAACATCAATACCACCAAGGCGATCGACTAACTTAGCCTTGAAGGCCTGTTCGCCCGTAAGCACGCGGCCATCCGCGTAGGGGCGTACGCTGTCCACCGGAAGCTTGCGTCCGTCAGCCACTGCTTTCAGGAACTGCTCGTACACGTTCATGATCAGGTCCTGCAGGAGTGCACGCTCTTCCGTGGTCATCGGACGGGAATCAGAGCCCACGTCCTTGAACTTGCCGCTTTTCACCACGAAACGATCCACCTTTGCCCACTTGTAGAGCTCTCCGAGGTTAGCGAAGTCCATGATCACACCGATCGAACCGGTAAGCGTTCCGGCGTTCGAAACGATTTTCTGTGCGGCCACCGCCACGTAGAAACCGCCACTGGCCGCCACGCTCTCGAAGCTCGCTACTACGGGCTTTGTCTTAATTACGCGAAGTACGGCATCATGGATCTCCTGGCTCGGCCCCACGGCTCCCCCGGGGCTGTCGATGCGAAGAAGCACGGCTTTCACACTGGAGTCTTCCTCAAAATCTTTGAGCTCCTTGAGCGTCTTCTGGCTGTCCATGATCACGCCCTTGATCTTGACCACGCCGATAGTCACGCCCCCGCGGCCCATGAGCGCTTTGTCTTTCACAATGTTGCCCATTGTGGAAAATACGAAAACGAGGAAGAGCACGAAGAAAACTGCAGACACGCCTAAAAGCACCAGAAGTGGATTCTTTTTCATTTTATGTCGCTGCTTCGCAGCTCCTTTGACTTAAGTGTAGCTTATCGCCCGCGAAAAGACAGTTCCGCCTTGAAGGTGGCCCGCTTCTAGAGCTCTTCGGTCTCGTCGTCGATGCATTCCCAGTCGGCACAACAGGCGCCTTCTTCCGCCTTGTTCACAAGGATCTGGGTATCTGTGCAAACTGGTTTCGGCTTGGTGCAAGCCACGCGCGCGCACTTAGGTGCGGATTCTGGCGCGCGCTTCGCGCTTTCTTTGTGCTTCCCAGCGAATGCGGCGGGGCTGGCGAAGATGAGGGCGAGTACTAGAATTCTGAACATCGAATCCTCCGCGAGTCGTAGAGATAGGATGCGATGCCTTCGCACTCTCCGCAAATTTACACGTTAACGCTGCGCCACCCGCGGCGCCGCGGGTGGAAAATCATTGGTCTTTTCAGACTTAAGGAAAAAGAAAAGGGCCGCCTTACGGCAGCCCTTTTCTCTAAGCAAAAACCAGAATTACTCCTTGTTCTCGCCTTTGATGCCCTTCAGCTTCGCGCCAAGCACGTCGCCGAGGGTATTGGATCCGGTCTTGTTACCGCCGTACTGAGCGATGTTCGCACGCTCTTCCGACTTCACGAGAGCCTTGATCGAAAGGCCGATCTTACGCTCGCGAGGATCGATCGAGATGATCTCGGCTTTCACATCGTTGCCGATGTTGAGCACGTCCGTAACCTTGCCAACTTGATCGCTGGAAATTTCGGAGATGTGCACGAGACCTTCAAGGCCTTCTTCAAGCTCGACGAAAGCGCCGAAGTCAGCGGTCTTGGTGACCTTGCCTTCGATTGCCTGGCCGATTTTGTAGCGGGCTTTGATGTTTTCCCAAGGATCGCGCTCAAGCTGCTTGATACCGAGAGAGAATTTCTCGGTCTCTTTGTCGATCGAGAGAACGATCGCGCGAACTTTGTCTTCCTTGTTGAAGAGTTCCGAAGGATGGCCCACTTTCTTCGACCACGAAAGGTCGGAGATGTGGATCAAGCCGTCGATACCTTCGCCGATGTCGACGAATACGCCGAAGTCGGTAACGTTTTTAACAACGCCCTCAACGGTGGATCCGATCGGGAACTTCTGCTCGAGAAGATCCCAGGGGTTCGACTCAAGCTGCTTCAAGCCGAGGCTGATGCGGCGGTTCTTGGTGTCGATGTCGAGCACTTGGCACTCTACTTCGGAACCAGGTTCCAGAACCTTCGAAGGGTGTTTCACCTTGTTGGTCCAGCTCATTTCGGAAACGTGGATCAGGCCTTCTACGCCATCTTCCAGTTCTACGAATGCTCCGTAGTCCTTGATGGAAACCACTTTGCCTTTCACCTTGTCGCCAACATGGTACTTCTCGGGAACTTTGTCCCAAGGATTGTCTTGTACCTGCTTGAGGCCGAGGCTTACGCGCTCTTTCTCTTTGTCGTACTTGAGGATCTTGACGGTGACTTCGTCGCCCACCTGGAACAGTTCGCTTGGGTGCTTGATGCGGCCCCAGCTCATGTCGGTGATGTGAAGGAGTCCGTCCATACCGCCGAGGTCGATGAAGGCTCCGTAGTCGGTGATGTTCTTCACGACGCCTTGAACCACCATTCCCTCTTGCAGCTGCTCGAGAGTCTCTTCACGCAGCTTCTCGCGTTCCTTCATCAGGAGCGATTTGCGTGAAAGCACGATGTTTCCGCGCTTCTTGTTGAACTTGATAACTTTGAAATTGAGCTTCTTGCCAAGATATTTGTCGAGGTTGCGCACAGGACGGATATCGATCTGCGAGCCAGGCAGGAATGCCTTTACGCCGATGTCCACTTCAAGGCCGCCTTTAACTTTCTTGGTCACTACGCCGCTGATGATCTCATCGCGCTCGCAGGCTTCGGCGATCGAGTCCCAGGCTTTGATCGTTTCCGCTTTGTTGCGGGAAAGGATCATCACGCCGTGCTCGTTTTCCATCTTTTCGAGGTAAACCACCACGTGGTCGCCCGCTTTTACGTTCACTTTGCCTTCGGCATCACGGAACTCGTCGAGGAATACGAGGCCTTCCATCTTGTAGCCGATGTCTACGGTAACGAAGTCACCGCTCACGGATACGACGGCGCCGTTAACAACTTCGCCTTCTTTGATGTTGTTGTTCGTTTGCGATTTCTCGAAGATCTCTTTGAAGGAGACTTCGGAGTTCGCGTTCGGGGCGTTCTCTTTAGAATCGAGAGCCTCGAGTTCGGTTTCGTCGACGGTGATGTCGGCGAAATCGGTGAGCCACTTGTTGTTTGCAACAGGCCCCTTTGCTTTTTTGGTTTCGGTTTTATTGGATTGGGTATTAGGCATTCAGTTGTTTAAAAAACCACCTTTCATATGGATTTGCCCCTAACGTGCTGGTTACGCGTCGTGCCCGAATTGGGCGGACGGAACCTGCTCTAAGCGGCTCATCGTTTTTGCCACATTTGATAGGCAAATCAAAGGATTGGATCGAGAGAAAACGGCCTAATTTCATAGAGGAAAGAGGCGAGGCTTCAACTCTTCGCGTCATTCTCAACCTTAATTCTTGACCAAATTAATCTATTATTATATAACCTTCCCCTCCTCCAACCCTCTAGACCAAGGGAATAACTATGAAATACCAAGCTATTGCCCTATTGCCGCTCTTTTTGCCCTTCCACTTCTCTTCTCTTTGCTTGCTTCCCCCGTTCAAGCCGATGAGCTCGAGTCTAATCCGCTCGTGGAAGACGCCATCAACCGTGGGCAAGTTCTTCCCAACGAACACCGCTTGGCTAAACCCACCGTGGCTCTATTGATCGGAGCAAAAGGTGCCAAAGGTGCAGCCATTGGCAATTGCTCGGGCACCTTGATCGCTCCCGATCTCGTGCTCACCGCCGCCCACTGCCTCAAAATGGAAGGAATGGAGACCATGGTCGTAATGGCGATCCCCGCCGGAAGCCGCAAGCCAATCCAGGCCTCCAGCTGGAAAACACACCCTCATTTCAAGGGCAAAGTGAACTGGGGCTTCTTCGGCATCGGCGCCAAACTCGTTGTGCTGAACGACATCGCTCTCGTGAAACTATCGGAAAGTGCCGGTGCTGGCACCACGGTAGCCGCATTGCCCGCAGGCAATCTGAGCTCCGGGGTGAACTACAAGGTAAATCCCGTGGGCTTTGGCAAACCTGATGGAACACCCGAATCTAAGCCAGGCACTCTTCGCATCGGCAGCAGCATTGCCTATCTCGCGACGGCCTCTGATGGCGCCCCCCAGTTTCTGCGTATGGATTCTGGCGCGATGACTTGCCAAGGCGATTCCGGTGGCCCAATTTACCTGGATCGTGGCGGCGTTATTACCGTGGTGGGAGTAGTCTCGCACGGAGACCGTGCTTGCGAGACAAGGTCGGTGGCTACTTCCGTGAGCCACTTCCTCGACTGGATCCGCGACACCCGCTCGCAGCTGAACTAAGCTCTTACTGGCAAATAAAAAAGCCCGCTCTCCCCTAGGGAGAACGGGCTTTTTCTTTGGCAGAACTTATTTAATGATCGTGTCTATCCATTCCATGGCGGCGGAAGTCTTGCCGTATACGCCGTATTTCTTGGGACGAGCGCAGCCTTCACCCCAGCTCACGACGCCAGCGAGCTTGCGGTCCGCGCCGGTGCCCACGAGAAGAGGACCACCCGAGTCGCCCTGGCAGGAATCTTTGCCGCCGGCATCAAGCCCTGCGCAGATCATGCTCTCGTCAAGCTTTCCGGGATACGCGCCCGCTGCTCCGCAAAGTTCCGCGCTTACGAAAGGTACGGTAACTTTTTGCAGGAGGTTGGCAAGGCCACCGCCCTGGCGGGTGCTTCCCCATCCGGCCGTGATCATATCGATTGGACCAGCAATCTCTTCACGCTGAAGAGCGATCGGCTCGTATTTCGACTCGCCATCCAGACGGATGAGCGCGAAGTCGTAGGTCATGGTGTCAGTATTGGCTTTTGGGTGCGAGATCACCTGCGCGGGACGGAAAGACTCCGTGCCTTGCGTATTGCGACGGTCGTGCATGCCGATCACGATCGTGTTGGGCGCGCCGTTCTCAACGCAGTGGTGAGCGGTCATTACCCAGTCTTTGCGGATGAGGGAACCGCCGCAGAAATGGCCGGAACGACCCTGCAGGGAAACGATAAAGGGATATTCACCTTTTACGGCCTCTTCGCCTCCGACGATTTTGGTACTGAAGTCAGCTGCGGGAGCCGCTGGCGTGTAGAGTGCTGCCGCAAGGGCGAACGTACCGAGAAGTCTGATCATAATCCCCTCCTTAGGAACAATGGTTTCAGTGAGTAACTTAGCTTCTGTGCTTGGGACAAAGTGTCTCTTTCCAGCGGTAATGTTGTCACCGGAAAAAACCATGTTGAAAGAATATGTTTCCCGTGTGCAGACCAGGCAGGTTGTTTCCCACGGCCCCATGTAAGGAACCGGAAATTTTTTCTACCTGTGCAGGGTAAGCGGCGGAAAATAGATCCTATGTTTGTGTGTCGTGATCGTAGTGCGGATCGCCGAAGATGCGGCGCCGGTAGCAGCGGGCGTAAACTTCGAGAGTTTTTTGCAGGCGAACTTGTTTGGAGTGGTTCGCGAGCACATATTCGCGGCCTTTCAGTTTCATCTCTTCCCGTACACCCGGGCTATTGTGCAGAAGAATAATTTTTCTCGCGAGATCGTAGGCATCCTGTGGCCGCACGAGCTCCGCGCCACTGCCTGCGGCCATCTCTTCGGCGCTGCCTCCCCGGCCGAGGATGCAGGGCACGCCCATCACCATCGCCTCGAGGGCTACGAGACCGAAGGCCTCGCTCCAGCTCGGCATCACGAACAGATCGAGTGCGGCCATCACCTCCGGCACTTCTTTTTTCGCGCTCAGCACGGTGATGCAGTCTTCGAGGTGAAGCTGGCGGATGCTTTCGGTCAGCTCCTGCAGGTACTTGCCTTCGAGGCCAGGAGTCTCGTTGCCGATGATCACGCCGTAAACATTCGGGTAGGTTTTCTTCGCCTGCGCAAGGGCCTTTACCATGAGGTCCTGCCCCTTCATGGGATCGAGGCGGCCCACCAGTCCCACGAGAAAGGCGTCTTTGGGAATCTTCCACTCGTCGCGCATCTGGTTGCGGTCCACGATATTCGGATTAAACCGGTCGAGATCGATCGCGAGATTCACGATGCGCAGCTTTTTCTCGGGCACGGGAAACGTTGTGGCGAGATTGCGACGCATGGTCTGCGAGAGCACGAGCATGTAGTCAACGCGGCGATAAAGGAGAGCGTGGAAGGGATCTTTTTTGTTGTGCGAGTTCAGGATATGCCGGCTCACCACTAGTGCCACGTGCGGGCGGCGGAGGAGCGCTGGCACAATGGCGCCGAGAATCGAAGTCTGGTGGCAATGCACGAGGTTAACAGCCTCAATGTCAATCAGGTGCCTAAGCTGGCGCCAGAGGCCGCCGTCGAAATAATTGCGCACGTGCTCGTCGCAGTACACCAGCTTGATCTGCGGGCTGTCCATCTTGATCGCGGCGTCGATCGGGCTGCCTTCGCGCACAAGCATGGTCACGCGCATTCCTGTTTGCATGAGCAGGCGCACGTCGGCAAGCGCGGTCTGCTCGAGGCCGCCCCAGGCCCTCGAGATCATGACCACGAGCACGTGCAGTTCGCCCGAAAGGCGGTCGCGGATTTCTTCGAAGGTTTCGTTCATCACCGGCATAGGAGCCTTTCGGCCTCAACGTATACGGCTTCCGGGCTGAGTTCCAGCATGCATCGAAAATGGCCGAGCGGGCAGACATCATGCCCATGAAGGCCGCAGGGGCGGCAGGGCATATTGGGATGCTCAGCAATACCGCTCTTCCCTTCAGGGGCGAACGGAAAAAAGCCAAGGCTCCTGGTAGTTGGGCCGAAAACCCCGAGCACGGGGGCACCCATCGCGATGCCGACATGCAATGGTGCTGTATCGTTGGCGATCAGTAGTTTTGCGCGCCCGAGCACTCCTTTGAGTGAGCCGAGCGTGGTTTTGCCGATCAGGTCGAGGGGTTCGGGCATCTCTCTTCCGAAACTGCGCACCTTATCGAGAATTCTTTTCGCCGCCTCGAAGTCGGCCGAGTCGGTGCCGCCAACCAGCACGATACGCAGGCCATGCTTTTCCCAAAGCAGTTCTGCGAGGCGGGCGAAGTGCTCGGCTGGCCAGCGCTTGGTGGCCCAAACGGAGCTAGGTGCGAATGCCACAAATTCATTTTGCCCTTCGAGCAGTTTCGCGGCAGCTACGGTATCTTCCTGCGACACGCCGAGTACGGGAAACTGGCACAGGCCGTTCGACCTTTCCCCCGCCCACGCCGCCAGCATGGCGTGATTCTTTTCGGCCTCGAATACCCCGGCCGGACGCTTCACTCGATGATCGAATAGAACGGAGCCCGCACCTTCGAGAAAACCAAAGGTCTCCCCTCCCGAAAGGCGGGCGAGCATCGTGGAGCGAAGCGAGCGGTGAAGGCAAAAAACGAGCTCTGGATTAAAAGACCTGAGACTCTTCGCCATCCTCACGAAACCGCCGAAGCCCTTGTCCTTTCCGCGCTTATCATAAGAAATAGGGACGATACTCATCCCGTTCGGCTGCAAAACTTTCGCGCCCACGGGGGTTGTGAGAAAACGAATCTCAGCGCTCGGCAGCAGCTTCCGCAGGTTGGAAAGGAACGAAGTGGTGAGAACAATGTCGCCAAGAAAGGCGGTCTGAATCACGAGAACTTTTTTTGGCGCGCCTCTAAGGCTTGGGAGATTCGCCATAAGAATGCTCCCGGAGGTAGCCAATCACACTACCCACCTTGATCTTGGCGTCCATTTTGAGAATACGGCGCTGAGCATCGTTGCTGATCCACAAAAAACTTTCGCCCTTATTCTGCAAAATACCATCGAGCACCACTTCTGGCTTTAGCACGAATGAAGGAAAATCTCCGATCTTGGTGGTGAGAGTCTCCTCGCGCAGCACCGTCAAACGCACAGTGCGAAGCTTGCCATTATTCACCACGGGGAACTCGAACACTTTTCCCACCTCGAGTGGCAGTGTGCGGGCATAAAAGAAGGCGGAAAGCCCGTCCTGCGTGAAAGGCACGAGATCGATCTCGCTTTGTTCGTTGGAAACGCCTTTGTCGCTAAGCTCAAGCTTGCTCCAGTAATAAGCTTTCTTTTTTCGGTGGTCGTAAAGCTCGAGCACGTCGCGCTGCTGCTTGCTCTCATCGAGCTTGAGCGAATACTTGTGCGAGAAGAGACCTTCGGTGTCCATGAAGCTCTCGGCCACATCATTGACACGGTAAAACAGCGAGAACACGGAGGTGGAGGAAGCCTTCGCCCGGATATGATAGCAAAGGCGGTCGCTCACGACTTTCGAGGGAAGCACCGTGAGCTCCAGCTGACCGGCGGTCGCGCCGAAATAGGTGATATCAAGAAGAGTGCGTTCCCCGGCCTGAAGGAACGGAGTCATTGACCAACGGTTGGGAATCACGGCGGGAACAGAAGCTTTTTTCTCTGCGATGGCATTCTTCATCATTATTTCAGCCTTGCTGGTCTTTCCCTTTTTTCCCGGCTTCTTCACTTCCACTACGGGAACCGGAGGAGGCGGGGCCGGTGGCGTAGACGTCGTTTCTTTAACGTCGAACTGGTCGGCCAGGTTGGTGGGAACCTCAAAGTCTTTGGCCGTCGGCACGGTGGGCGTGTTGGACGTCTTGCCCGCGCAAGAAGCCAGAAATATCGCAATGGCGGTAATTCTCAGAAACTTCATACAATTACTTTAGCAGAACTCCAGGAGAATCAGGAGGCAAAGGGGAAAGATCTCCTTTCCAACGACGATGAATCCATAGCCACTGGGCGGGATACTCCCTGATCCACGCTTCTATGTGCCTTACAAAAAGAGCAGTATTGGCGATCAGGCGTTCATCAGGCTCCCCTTTTTCCTCCAAAATGAGGGCAGGCTCGAAACGGATCAGATAGTGCCCCCCCCGCTGGCGCGCTGCGAAGGCGGGAATGACAGGGGCGCCTGTGCGCAGGGCGAGGGCCGCGAGGGCGGTGTGCGAGCCAACCGCTTTCCCAAAGAATGGCACCCTCGCCCCGACCGGAGCGCCGGCGTACTGGTCCATTACGAAGCCTACCGCTTCGTTCTGTTTCAACGCGCGCAGGATTGCCGGCATCGTGCGTGGTTCAAATGCCATTTTTACGCCGAGTAGTGAACGGGTGATCTCGAAAACGCGGTTCAGCCATTCCGGTTTGAGGCGCTTGGTCACCATCGTGACTGGAGTATTTACCAGATTAGGGCCCGAGGCAGCGAGAACCTCCCAATTTCCAAGATGGCTCGTGAGCACCAGCACACCCATTCCTTTCGCCCTTGCCGCGGCGAGATGCTCAGCGCCTTCCACCTGGCAGTTACGCTCTACAAATCTATCGAAGCGATAAAAGAGCCTCAACAGTTCAAGCCAGAGCACGCCGAGCTCCTGATAGCTTTTCCTGAGCAAAGCTTCTCTCCACTCCACCGACTTCTCAGGAAAGGCGAGCTCCAGATTAGCTCGGGCTATCGGCACACGAAAACCCGCAAAGCGGATCAGCTCTCCGCAAGCAAAGCCAAGGCGAAGAAAAAAGGCGCGAGGCAACAAAACAAGCGGCAGTGCGTGCAGCTTCAGAAGAACGATGCCTAGGTAGAACATCCGGCCCCTTTCTCCACCTCCGCGAGGGCAGCAGCGAGCTCTTCCTCACCCCGGCCTTGAAAAGCGAACTTCACGCAAACTACGGTGGCCCTCACCCCTTCTTCGAAGAGCTCCAGCCAGCGACCGCGGTCTTTTTCCGTGAGCAAAAGCGTACCCCCGCGCAGGCCGGCAAGCGACTTGCGCAGCTGTTTCTTATCAGCCTCCGTTAGCCGGTGATGGTCAGGAAAGTAAATCTCTTCCTTCACCTTGAGGCCGGCCTTTTTCGTGAGCTCACGCAGGTGATCCGGTTTGGCGATACCCGATACCAAAAGGTATTCCGCCTCGGGATCGGGGTTCACGGGCTTCCAGGAGAGAGCGTCGCGGAAACCTTCGACCACGTAGTCGGCTGCGACTACGAGCACCGTGGAACGCGTGGCCCGCTTCCAGACCGGCTGCAGCCTGGGCACCGAAGCCTCTCGCAGGCGTGTGAGCAGGCGAGCGAGGGAATCGGGCGTGACTGAAGAAGCGTGCGTGACCACGATCAGATCGGCGCGCCGCGTGGCCAGCACTGTTTCCCGCAGGCGGCCGAAAGGGAGCGCTTTCTGATCGATATTTTCCGTGGCATCGATCATCAGCACATCGTAGTCGCGGGCACAGCGCCAGTGCTGGAAGGCGTCGTCGAGGATCACGAGCTTGGGCTCGCCGAGCTCATCCCAGTGTCGCCGGGCTTTGCGGGCGCGGTCAGCGTGAACGACGAGAGTGACCGCGGGCACACGGCTCTTGATCATCCACGGCTCGTCCCCGAGCTCGGCTGCGTCCGGTAAGGTCTCGCCGGGGCCGAGAATCGTGAGCGCGGCAGACTTTCTCTTATAGCCGCGCGACAGTACCAGCACCGGTATTCTCTTTCGCGCTGCCCATTCTGCTAGCAGCATCACGAAGGCGCTCTTGCCGGTGCCCCCCATACTGATATTGCCCACGCTCAGAGTGAAAGCCGGAAGCTCCACCGGCCGCAGAAGTTTTTTCCGGTAAACCCATTCTCTTAGGCCCGCAATCACGGCTGGATTCCTGCGAACTTCAGCACCGCGTTCGCGGCGTTCTGCACAGGAAGGCCCGTGCCGCTCAGGATCGTTCGGGTGCGGGCGAGTCTATCTCTTTGGGTACTCCAGGAGGGCTCTCGCAGCAGCTCCCGCATACTCGACGCGAGATTCTCCGGCGTTACTTGTTCCTGCAGCACCTCTGTCACGGCGCGCTCGGCAGAATCGAGGCCGCCATGGATGAGATTCACCATTGCGACAGCGCCCTTGTAGCGCACCAGATGCTTGAAGATGAAAGCGGTGGTGCCGCTAACCTTATAGGCGACCACCATCGGGATCCCCACAATCGCCGCCTCGAGGGTCGCTGTGCCGCTCGCGATCCAGGCCGCTTTGGAAGAACGCAGTACCTCGTGCGCAGGCACCTCAAGCACTGCAAGACGGGAGCCGAGGGAGCGAAGAGCGTCGCCGAAAGGGCCATTCTCAGAAAGGCACTCCCTGGCAAAGGAACCGGCCATGCGCAGGGGCTCGGCAAGTGGAAGCTGAAACTCGAGCGAAGGATCGCTGCGAGCCATCAGCGCCGCGGCTTCGATCATCGGGCCAAATAAGTTACGCCATTCGCTCTCTCGGCTGCCGGGAAGTATCGCAATCCGGAGCGGCCTCGGGTCGTATGGAAGATCGGGTATCTCTTCAAGAGCCGGATGGCCCACGTATTCCACGTTCAAACTTGCGGGGGCGTTTCTGGAGTACCAGTCTTTTTCAAAAGGAAGGATCGAAAGCAGCAGGTCGAGACAATCAGCCATCTGATGCACGCGGCCCGAGCGCCAAGCCCAAACCTGCGGTGAAATGTAATACACGACCGGGATCCCGAGACGCTTAAGCCTAGGGGCCAGGCGCAAATTGAAGTCGGGCAGGTCAAGAAGCAGGGCGAGATCGGGCTTCTCCGCGGCCGCGAGTTTTTCCAGTTCGGAGAGCAGGCGAAAGGTCTGCGGAATTTTTCTGATCGCTTCGGTGAAGCCGACCACCGCCATATTACGGGCGTGAATGATAGGTTTCAGTCCCTGGCGCACCAGGTGATCTCCGCCAATCCCGACGAGTTGAATCTCCGTGCTCTGCCTAATCCGTTCGACCAGATGCCCGGCATGCAGATCCGCCGAGGCCTCTCCTGCCACAACAAGGATCTTCATCTCAAAGCACTCGGTTCGGCTGCATCGCGGCCGTATGCTCGCTCCAGGGGGCGAGGCCAGAGAGATACAGGAACAGTTTTAAAACGAACGGTAGAAAAATCAGCATGGGCACGTTGACCCAGAATCTCACCACCCAATCGGGTTTCAGCACTGAGATCACGTAAAAAAGCGGGATGCAGATGATAAAGATGATCCGGTCGGCCTCCCAGTAGGCGCCGGGCCCGAAAAACTGGTGAATGCTTTCGAGGGTGAAAAACCATTGTGGGAAGCGATAACGAATCCCGTAGTAAAGTAGCGACGCGAACAAGTAGGGCACGAGCAGCAACCACTTCTCAGAAAGAACTTTTTCGCGGTAAAGGTATAGTGAACCCCAGAGAGCGCCCGCGGCGAGAATGGTCCAGATCACGAGCGAAGCGAAGAATCCAATCCACTGCATTCCAACCTCCCCTATCCGTTGAGTTTCACCAAGCGACGGCGCGCATCGGCAATCACCTGCTCTGCGACTTCGATCGCGCGCAGGCCGTCGCGTCCCGAAACGAGCGGCGGCCGGGAATCGCGCACCGAATGAACAAAGTCGCGGATTTCCTCGAGCAGCGCGTCTTCCACACCAAAGGAGCCGGTTTCCATCGTGATAGCCTTGGCGGGATCCGTCTCGCCGGGATGCCGGATGAAGCGTTCAAAAGTTCCGGCGCCAAGATCGAGGGATAGATAAGAGTCAGCGCAGAAAATGCGGAACTTTCGCGTGCGCGACATCGAGATTCTCGAAGACGTGAGGTTCGCCACACAGCCACTCTCGAACTCGAAACGACAGTTGGCGATATCAATCTGGGGCGTCAGCACCGGAAAACCCGCGCTGTGCACTTCCTTAAGCGGGCTGTTCACCATGGCGAGCATCAGGTCGATATCGTGGATCATCAGATCGAGCACAACGTCGATATCCGTGCTGCGAGCGGGAAACGGGCTCAGGCGATGGCATTCGATGAAGTAAGGCTGACCGCGCATGGATTTGAGCGACTCGGTTACCAGGTGCCGCTGCACGTGGCCGGTCGCGAGTACGAGTTTCTTGGCTTCGGCGAGATCAACGAGCTTCTTTGCTTCCGGCACCGTGGAGGCGAGCGGCTTTTCCACCAGGAGATGAACCCCGCGCGCGAGCAGCTGCTCTCCGATCGCGAGGTGATGCTCTGTGGTCGAAGCAATGCTTGCGAGATCTGCCTTCTTTGCCTTTCCAGCTTCACAGGCCGCGAGGTAGTCCTGTACGGAAAGGAACAGCGGAATTTCAGGCGAGATCTTCTCGGCCTTAGCGCGAAGCTCCTCACCACGAGGATCTATCAGGGCCACGAGCTCCACACCCTCACCGCTCCTGGCGAGCTGCATGTATTTCTGGGCGTGGAAATTGCCTAAGTGCCCGAAACCCACCACTATTGCGCGCAGGGTAGCCACTTAGCGACTGATCCCGTGCTCGCTCTTGCGGATAAAGTTAGTGAAGTAGGCGATGTCTTGCTGCCCGGGGAAGCGACGGTCGAGCTCGATAAGGGCTTTGTCTTTCTCGAGGCCGCTTTCGAAGTAGATCTTATAGGCTTCCAGCACTGCTTCGAGCCGCTCACCTTCGAAGCCGCGGCGGCGCAGGCCCACGCGGTTTACTCCGCGAACTTCGGAAGGGTCGCCGACCAGGATCACGTAAGGAGCCACGTCTTTGCGAATTCCGGTCATCCCGCCCACGAAAGCATGCTTGCCCACGGTGAGAAACTGCGAGATTCCGCACATGCCGGAGAGGATAACCCAGTCCTCGATCTTCACATGGCCGGAAAGGCCAGTGTAGTTGGCCATGATCACGTGGTCGCCTACGATGCAGTCGTGGGCTACATGGCAGTAGGCCATCACCAGGCAATCGCTGCCCATCTTGGTTACTTCCCCACCCGACATGGTGCCGGCGTTTACGGTAACGCATTCGCGGAACTGGTTGCGGTGGCCGATATCCACTCGGGTGGGCTCGCCTTTATATTTCAGGTCCTGCGGTTTGCCGCCGATCACGGAAAAAGAGCCGATCTCGTTGTCGTCTCCCATTAGGGTGTGGCCTTCCACGCAGGCATGGTGGAGAAGTTTGCATCGCTTGCCGAGCCGAGCGTGCTCACCCACGTAGGCGAAAGGGCCCACGTCGCAGTCGTCGCCGAGCTGCGCTTTTGGATGCACGAAGGCGGTTGGATGTATAATCGTCGCCATCTTACTTCTCCCCCGCCTTTGGCGGAAGATTCTCCACCATGGCACTCGCGAGGATGTCGCTCTCGACCACGAGCTGCCCGTCTACTTCGCCCTTGCACTTGAAGCCCCAGATCGGGCCACGTTGCTTCACTGCTTCGACGGTAATAATCAGGCTGTCGCCCGGGCAGAAAGGACGGCGAAAACGGGTATTGTCCACGCCCGCGAGCCGAAGATCGAATCTGCTGATTATCCTCAGGTTCTCATCCGTCTTCAGCCACGGCATGATCGCGAAGCTCGAAATCTGCGCCATCGTCTCGATCATGATCACGCCGGGAGTGATTGGCATCGTGGGAAAGTGGCCCGTGAAATAGGGTTCATTGATCGTGGCATTTTTGAGCCCGACAACCTTGGTTCCAACCTGCGTGAGATTTCCATCGCTGCCATAAGGAACGGTCATCTCAAGAATTCTGTCGACGAACAAAAAAGGCTGCCGATGCGGAAGATAGTTCATCACCTTGAGGTGATCGTAAGGGCCGTATTTTTTAACGTCTTGGCTCATGCTTCCTCGGTTTCCTGAGGGCTCGCCGTGCGGGCCTTCAGCTCTTTCAAAATTTCCGGCAGCTTTTCGAACACGAGCTGTGTTCGCAGCCAGCTGCGGTGGGGCATGCCCGGGATCCCGCCCCAGGTCACACCCGCGGGCACGTGCCCCTGGATTGCGGTGTAGGCAGCGATTCGTGCGCCCATGCCAATCTTCATCTTATTGGCCACGCCCACGAAGCCTGCGAGCACGGCGAACTTGCCCACATGCACGGAGCCAGCGAGGCCGGTGCAGCCGCAGATGATCACGCCCTCTTCGAGATGGCAGTTGTGGCCGATCTGCACTTGATTGTCGATGATGCAGCCTTTTTCGAGAATCGTGTCGCCGAGCGTGCCGCGGTCGATCGTGGTCGAAGCGCCAATCTCCACGTCGTCGCCGATCTGCACAGAGCCAAGGTGGTGGATCTTCACATGCCTGACTGATATTCCTTGGGCGGTCTCGGTTTTCTCCTGCGCGTAACCGAAGCCATCGCTGCCGATCACGGAGCTCGCGTGAATGCGCACTCGCTGCCCGATTTTGGCGTCCTGGTAGATCACCACGTTCGGGAAAATCACGGAGCCCGCTCCGATAACCGCGCGCTGGCCGATCGAGGCACCCGCCTGGATCACGCAGCCGTCGCCGATCTCAGCTTTTTCGCGAATCACCACGTTTGGCCCGATCGACACGCCTTTGCCTAGCTTAGCCTTGGGGTGCACGCTCGCAGACGGATGCACGCCCGCTTCCGCGGTGGCCTCGGTTCGGAATAAATAGGAAGCTTTCGCGAACGCGAGTTTTGCGTCTTTCACCGGCAAGAGCAGGCATTTGAGCCCGAGGGCCTGCGCGGCATCCCAGTAATCCACACCAATCACGGCGGCGGAAGGTGAGGCCTCGGCGAGCTGTTTCAGGAGCTGGCCATCGGAGACGAAAACAAGATCGCCCTCGCGAGCTTTTTCCACCAATGCGATCCGGTGGATCTCGAGAGAGCGATGTGCCTCGTAATCTTCGCCAAGACCCAGCGCGGAGAAAAGCTCCCCGAGCTGAACCTGATGCGGTTTATTTTTTGGCGTCATACCTTTTGATCACTTCGTCGGTGATGTCGTCACTGGTTTCGGCGTAAACAACCGAGTTCGTGTCGATCACCAGCGTATAGCCCTTTTCTTTTGCGACGTCGGAAACGATCGAGCGGAGCTTCTTGATAATTGGCTCGGAAATTTCCTGGTCGCGCTTCTGAAACTCCTGCTGGTTGCGGGCTTTGCTTTCCTCGAAACCCATCACTTGCTTCTGGATCGAGGCTTCTTTCTCGGCACGGGTTTTTTCGTCGAGCACTGCGCCTTGTTTACGAAGCTCTTCCATCGCTGCCTGGATCTTTTGGCCTTCGGCCTGAAGCTTCTTCTGGCGATCGTCGATCTCTTTACGAAGAGTGGTTTCGGCCTTTTTGCCGTCTTTGGTGTCTTTGATCGCTTCCTGCATGCGAATCAGCGCCACGCGGGTGGCGGCTTTTTCCACTGCGGCATTTGCCGGGGTAGGAAGGGCGAGCAGAAACGTGATCACAAATATTTTTTTCATCGAATTCTCCTTGGCGGTTCGCCTTCACTATAGTGGAGACCCTTGCAGGTTAAAAGCGTTTCTTACATGCTAAAGGGATGAAAAGCCTCGGTTTAGTCTTGCTGTTAGCCATGCTCTTCCCCATTTTTTCGCATGGCGACGAAGGGTCGCCGGAGGGCTGGACCGCGCTCCCGGCTGGCCGCCCTTTCGGACTGCTTCCGAGCGACCCTCGCGACCTGAAGCTCGCGCTCCGGCACAACAATAAGAAGGAAATCGAAGCCGATGTCGGTGGCTATCGTTCCCTTGCTGGCTGGCAACGCGATGGGTTGGTTTTTCATACTGGCATTGAAGGCGGCGCTTTTTTCCTGATGCGAAAAGAGGGAACGAAGTTTCCCCTGCATTCTTCCGACGGCCTGATCGGAGTTTACGCCGAAGCTTCCCACGAAGATTGGGCTTACCAGTTTCGCTTCACTCATATCTCGGCACACCTGAGCGACGGCCTCACCCCGGTGCGACAGAGCTTTATCTATACGCGCGAATTTATAGCGCTGCGGTTGGCTCGCCAGCTCGGCTGGTTCCGCCCATACGCGGGCTACCAATTTCTCGTGAACACCAAGCCGCTCGTGCCGCGGCATCAGCTTCAGCTAGGAGGCTACGCCTACCTGCCCTGGAGCTGGGGAATCGCGCATCCCTACCTCGGCGGTGACATTCGCATCCGCGGCGAACAGGAAGGCACTACCTTCCAGCTCGGCGCGGGCGTGGCGCTTCTTTCACAGGCCAAAATGCCGCCCGTGCGGCTCACGGCGAGTTATCTCAAAGGCCACGACTTGCGCGGGCAGTTCTATACCGAGCGCACCGAAAAGTGGACGTTTGGGATGGACCTGGATCTCTAGAATGGCGGACCGATCATAAGCCCGACTAGAAAGGCGGACCAATCATACGGACGACGTTCTTTAGAACGGCGGACCAATCATAAAGTTAAACTCGGAGCCATTGCCGCCCTTAAGCGGATAACCCCACTCGAAGCGCAGGGGGCCGAGCGGCGAGAACCAGCGGATCCCGAAGCCCCAGTCGTGCTTCAGATTCAGCTGCCACGTATCAAACGCATCACCTGCGTCGTAAAAAAGCACTGCTTTCAGGCCGATCTCGTTGGCGATTGGATATTCTAACTCAAACATCGAAAAGAGCTCGTTCTTGCCTCCCACCGTAAACACGCGGCCGTCGCGGAAAGTGCTGGTCGGGCTCACGCTGTAGGCTGGGTAACCTCGGAGATTATTGGGTCCGCCGAGGCGGAACTTCTCGCTCGACTGGATCCCGCCGTTCGGCCGCGACGAATTGAACGGAACAATCGTGCCCACTTCGAACTTCCCGCGTGCCGTGAGGTCGCCCCAGATTTTGCGGTAAATGCGGGCATCGCCGATTGTGCGGGAGAACTGGCGGTTACCACCGAGGCCCGCGGCCTCCTGCGAAACAGAGAGGTAATGACCATTCGTGGTAATCAGGCGGTCATTTCGCTTGTCGTTCGCCACCGTTACCGAAACCGACGAACTCGTGCCGCTTTCGAACCGAATATTCTCGAGGATGAACTGGTCTTGGGCGTTGAGGAGCTGAATTTCTTCCAGGCGATAACCGAAAAAGAGGCGGGTGTATTCGCCGATCGGATGGCCAAGGTTCACGCTCACACCGCGGCGGAATTCGAGATAAGAGCCAGGCACATCGCTTTTGTCATAGGAAAGCGTACCGCCTACGCTCCAGAGAGTGTCCCAGGCGTAGGGGTCAGTGAAGCTCGTGCGGAAAGAGCGGTCGTCTTTGTTTGCGGAAATCTGGGTCGAGAAGCGGAGATCCTGGCCTTTGCCGAGGAAGTTTGATTCCGAGATCTGCGTGGTGAAGAAGAACTTGGTCGTGGTGGCGTAACCCGCACCGAGCTGGAACTGGCCCGTCGGGCGCTCCTTCACGTTAATTTCCACGTCCATCAGATCGGGGCGGCCGGGAGGGCTCTTCTGCTGGAAGGTCACCGATTCCTGATCGAAGAAACCGAGGCGCGTGATGTTCTCCTTCGAGATGCGCATGCCGGATCCCGAGAACAGCTCGCCTTCACGGATCTTGAGCTCGCGCCGGATCACCTTGTCGCGGGTTTTGGAGTTCCCTTTAACTGTGATGCGGCCGAAGTGCACGAGCGTGCCCTTTTCGAAATCGTAGCTCATATCGACGGTGAGAGTGTCGTCGTGGATATTGAGGTTCGGGATCACGTTCACGTTGGCGTAGCCGAGGTCCTGGTACTTCTCGGTGAGCGCGAGGATGTCCTGGTTACGCTTGGTGATCGCGAAAACGTTGCCCGTTTTCAGCTGGAGCATTTCGTAAAGCTCTTCTTTGGGGAAAAGCAGGTCGCCGCCGAAGTCCACGGTGCCGAGATTATACCTCTTGCCTTCTTCCACCTTGATCGTGATGAAGACCCATTTTTTGTCTTCTGAAACGTTCACAATCGGCGGCTCGTGCCGGAACCGAACGTAGCCTTCATTGAGGTACCAGAACTGCAGCATCTGCATGTCCTGCTTGAAATCGAGCTCCTTAAAGTTGCCGCTGCTCGTAGCCCAGCTGAAGAAGCCGCCTTCCTGTGTTCCGCGCAGCACCTTCTTGAGCTGGTCGTCGTTGAAGGCCGTATTGTTCAGGAAAGTCACTTTGCGGATACGAACCTTGTCGTATTCGCGCACGCGGAAGAGCACTTCCACCATGTCTTTGTCTTTTTCCTTCACCGGCCGGATCGAGCTCTCTACTTTGGCTAGGTAGTAGCCTTTGTCTTCGTAGTGCTTCTGCAGCTTGCGCACGCTGTCGCGCACAAGGTTCTCGTCATAAATATCGTAGGTTTTAATCGAGAGAACATTCTTAAGGTCGTCGGTGGAAATCTGGTCGTTGCCGAAGAAGATGATCCTTTGCACTGCCGGGCGCTCTTTCACGGTGAAAGCAAGCGTGCCGCCTTCGATGTCGACTTTAATGTCGTCGAAGTAGCCGAGGCGGTGAATGGAAAGGATGTCTTTCCGCACCTGATCGTCGTCGAGGGTGCTGCCCACTTTGGTGCCGATCTTCTCGAGGATGGCTTCGCGGTCAATTTTCTGATTGCCCCGAATCTCGATCTTGGAAACCGTTTCGCCAACTACAGTGCCGCTGCTGTCGATCTCGGTCGCCTCCGCGGAAGCTTTGCGTTTGGCTTTCGCCTTCACGGGCGCGGCCTCGGCGGAAATGGAGCAAGCGAGGGCGATCAATGCCCCCGCTACCGCTAGCTTCTTCCCCAACTGCCCGAGCTTCAAAATGAATCCTCGAAAAATCACGTGATTATGTGTCGTACCTATCGCCGACATAGCTTGTCAATTTGAAACACCTAACGCGATGAGCCGGTTTTGACGGCTAGTCGGTCAAACATTCAGCGCCGACGGTGAAATCGCCCGCCAGCCAGCTCTCGATTTCTTTCGCGACCGGATGATTCCAGGCTCTCAGCTCGGCTCTCCAGCCTTCTTTGACGCTGGTCTCCAGCTTATCCAAGCCCAGCTCGAGCATCTCTCCCTTATGTGCGCCCAAGAAGGCGGCCAAATCAGGAGGACAAAATTCCTGGATCGCCTCCGCCAAAGCAAAATCTGGAGCCGACCTATCCAATACTGCATGGCGTGATGCCAGAAGCACGAGCTGCGAGAGAGCAGCCTGGTTCATCGGGTTCCAGGCCCAGCCGCTGCTGGCCTCAAGCGCGGGCCGGTTGCGGCCTTTGGGCGCGCGGAACTTGAGGAATTTGCAGTTTCGCGGGCCATCGTTGGCGAAAAGATTGTCCCAAAGAAAAGGTTTGCGGCCGAGGAGCTCGGCGGTTTCTTTCAGGTGCTCCACGCTGATGTCTTCCGAGATCACCTTGGGGCCTGTCCACGCGAACTCGATTTCTTTCGGCGCCTGGCTGATCTGTTTCCAGTAGTGTTCGGGGCGTTTGCCGAACACTTTCTCGAGGATCGGATCAGGAGTGTAGAAGGCGGGGCAAAAGATGATCTTCGCTTTCGTATTTGTTCTGACGATCTCGATCGCCTCGAGCTGCGCCTCCGCGAGGCCTTCGTGCACAGGCATGTCGTCGAAGAAGAGGCCGAGCACGTCGAGGCCGATGTCGCCCAGCTGCTGGAGTTTTTCTTGAAGGAGAGCCTTCTGCGTTTTGGGGTCTTGCAGGTGTAGCTCGAAGGGGCTGAGGCCAACGCCGAACTTCACTTTGTGATTTCTGAAATGTTCGGAGTAATGTTTGAGCTTTGCCTTATACTCAATGGTCCACGGCTCTCGCCATTTCTTGCGCAGGTGTGGGTCGGCCTTCGGGGCGTAAAGATAAAAATCAAAATCGTGTTGCTGCAGGAAGGGCGCGAAATCGAGGCGCGCCTGCTCGGGCCAGGCGGGGCCGAAGAAGCCTTCGATGAGACCTAGGGGCGGGTGGCTCATTGAACCGTGTCCCTTTCGATCTTCCCGTCCTTCATCACCACGTGCCGGCCAAAGCCCTTAGCTATTTCTTCATCGTGTGTCACGAGCGCGATCGTCACTCCTCGGCTCTTGCTGAGGTCGAGGAAAAGATCTTTCACCTTTTGCGCGTTTCCTGAGTCGAGGTTACCGGTCGGCTCGTCCGCGAGAAGCAAACGTGGATGCATCACAAGCGCCCTCGCGAGCGCCACGCGCTGCTGCTCTCCTCCGGAAAGTTCGGCCGGCCGGTGCGTGAGACGGTGCGCGAGGCCCACGTCGGTGAGCAGGCTGCGGGCGCGCTCTTCGAACCTCGGGCGATCCTCGCCGGAGATCAGCGCGGGCATCAGCACGTTCTCGAGCGCGGTGAACTCCTGCAGGAGATAGTGGAACTGGAACACGAAGCCGATCTCGCGGTTGCGGAAGCGCGAAACTTTTTCGGAGGAAAACTTGGTCACGTCCTGTCCGTAGTAGAGGATCTGCCCGCTGGTCGGCGGCTCGAGGGTGCCAAGCACGTGCAGGAGTGTGCTTTTTCCCGCGCCGCTCGTGCCAAGGATCGCGAGAGTTTCGCCTTCGGTCACGGTGAGATTCACTCCGCGCAGCACTTCGACGGCGGCTCCGTCTTTGGTGTAGGTCTTGGTCACGCCGTCACAGCGTAAGAGTACCTCGCGCGACGCGAGGCCAACAGGCAGCTCTTTATTCATATCTCAGGCCTTCCACGGGGCTCTCCACAGCGATTCGGTAAGAAGGATACAGCGTGGCGCCAAGAGCCACAACCACGGCGCACGCGGAAATGATCAGGAGAGTTTCCATGCGCACGTCAACCGGCAGGTAAGAGATGAAATAGACGTCGCTCGGAAGCTTGATGAAGCGCGTTTTGGCCAAAAATAAGCAAATCGCGAGGCCCGTCGCGATTCCAGCGGTTGCGCCCGATAGGCCGATGAGCAAGCCCACTCGCAGGAAAATTCCGGCGGATTTGCGCGGGCTGAGCCCCATCGCTTTCAGGATGCTCATTTCCTTTTTCTTTTCACTCATCATCATCATCAGCGTGCTCATGATATTGAACGCGGCCACGAGAATGATCGCGGTGAGAACAATGAAGATCACGGCTTTCTGTAATTTTACGGCGTAGAGCAGATTTCGATTGAGCTCCGTCCAGTCGCGGGCGCGGTAGGGATAGCCGAGCTCCTTTTGGATCTTTGCAGCCAGGATATGACTCTGCCCGGCGTTGGTGGTCTTGATCTTAATGGCGGAGATCGCGCTCAGCGGGATGCGGAAGAAGTCGCGCGCCTCATCGGCATGCATGTGGGAATACTTCGAATCATACTCGTACATTCCGGTGGAGATAATTCCGCCAACGGTGAACTTCCGGCTGCGGGGCTGGAGAGATTCCTTGTCAAAGAAAGGGCTTATCACGTTGATCGTATCGCCGAGCTTCGCGCCGAGAGCTTCGGCCACATTGCCGCCGAGGAGAATCGAGGGCTGTTGGCCGTTTTCGCCTTTCAAGGGCATCTCGCCTTTGATGAGGTGGCGGGAAATTTCCGTGGTAGCGCGCGCCGAGTCCGCATCGATGCCCTCCACTACCGAACCCACCACGCGCGGGCCCTTGGCGAGCATCACTTCGGAGAAAATATAGGGGCCGAGCGCCTGAATTTTATCGCCGCCGATGGCGCGCAGGCGATCCTCCATCTCTACCTCGTTGGGGATCAGCTGCTTGCTCGAGTAAAGCACGATGTGCGAGTGAGTGCCGGTGATGATGCTTCGGAGCTGGGTTTCGAAGCCTTCCATTACGCCCATCACCACCGTGAGCGCGGCCACGCCGAGGCAAACGCCGAACAGGCTCACCAGTGCGATGAAGCTGAGGAAGGAGTTCCTCTTTTTGCCGGTGAGGAAACGGCGGGCGACCGTATTTACGATGCTGGCACTAGGCGACATTTGGGAACGATAGCATGGGGCGGGTTCGTTCGGAAACCGTGCGGGTGATGTGCGGATTTGCTACGGCGGGCGGGCTTTTCTATTTGGTTTGGGGGCTGTCGGCCTTGGGCTTTTGGCCGCGGAGTTGCTCCTGGAGGCGCATGGAAGAGCTTAAGAAATTGTCGGATAGGGAACTTTTGGCGAGAACGGCCGCGGTGGCATCGCGCGAGCGGCACGTGACGCTGGAGCTGATGCATCACTTGAGGGAGGTGGAGCGGCGGCAGCTGTACGTGGAATTGGGGCATCCGAGTTTGTATGACTATACGATAAAGGATCTGAAGTTCAGCCAGGGTGCGGCCTATCGACGCTTGCAGACCATGCGTTTACTGAAGGAGCTTCCAAAGAATGAGGAAAAAGTGGCGGATGGGAGGCTATCGCTAAGTACGATAGCGAAAGTGCAGACCGTGATGGGCAAAGAGCCACCTGAAAAGCGCCAGGAGATGCTTGATAAGTTGGAAGGAAAAAGTGCTCGAGAAGTAGACAGGGAGCTCGCATCAAAACAACCGAAGGGATCGAGGGAATTCACGCGATGGTTAAGTTCTGACGAAGCTCAGCTGACTTTTTGTATGGCAAAAGAGAGCTTCAATAAACTGCAGGAACTACTCTCCTTGCGTACGCATGTAGATATTCAAAAGACCTACCGAATTATTTTCAGAGATTTGGTAGAACTCGGCCACGATAAGTGGAATCCGTTACGACGCACCCAGTCCTCGACGTCGAGGACTGATTGCGTCAATCCTGACGAAACCTTCAAAACCGTCTCCCCCAACCTCCGCAAAGCCGTCTGGGCCCGCGACAAAGGCACGTGCTCCTACAAAAACCCCGAAACCGGAGCTCGCTGCACCACCAAAGACCTGCTCCAGATCGATCATATTCACCCTCTGGCCCTCGGCGGAAAAAACGAGCTACGAAACCTGCGCCTCCTCTGCGCTGCCCATAACCGTGCAAGAGCGGAAGAAACCTACGGTCCGTGATAAATTAAGTCATGCGCATCGCGATCGCCACCTGCCAAAAGAACCCCAACGGTAACCCCGACGACATCCACCTGATCGAAGCCCTGAAAGCCGGCGGACACGACGTAACGAATTCCGTCTGGAACAATGAGAAAATAGATTGGAGCCAGTTCGATCTCTGCGTGCTTCGCTCGCCCTGGGACTATTACAAGCACCTGAAAAAATTCCTCGCCTGGGCCGAGCGCGTGAGTGCCCAAACCAGACTCGTGAACCCGCTCGCCACGATCACCGAGAACTGCCGCAAAGACTACCTGCTCGAGCTCGAGAAACGCGGGCTCCCGATCGTGCCTACCTTTATCTTCAGCGATCGCTCGCTAGCCGCGCAGAAATCGCGCGAACTCCTGAAGCAGGGGCCGATCGTGCTGAAGCCCACCGTGTCGGGCGGCTCCTACCTCACCTACTGCCTGCAGGACGAAACCGGCCTCGCGGACGCGCTCTCGAATCTCGAGAACCACGGAAAGATTCTACTGCAGCCCTTCCTGCGTTCTGTCGCCGAGGAAGGTGAAGTTTCGCTGATGTATTTTCGGGTGAAGGGCCACTGGGCTTTTTCGCACGCGGTGCTCAAAAGAGCGGCGCAGGGCGACTTCCGCGTGCAGGCCGACTTTGGTGGCAAGGAAGAGCTTTACGAACCAAGCGCTCCGGTACTCGAGCTCGCCGCGCGCATCCTCGAAACGCTCAACCCGAACGATCTCTACATCCGCATCGACCTCGTGAACTGGCGCACGCAGCCGCTGATCGGCGAGCTCGAGCTGATCGAGCCCGCGCTCTTCTTCTCTTACTCGAAGGAAGCCGCGGGCCTGTTCGCTAAAGCGCTGCTGTCTATTTAGTTTCCGGCCGCATGTGCGGGAAAAGGATCACGTCGCGGATGCTCGCCTGGTCGGTGAGCAGCATCACGAGGCGATCGATGCCGATGCCCTCGCCCGCGGCGGGTGGCATGCCGTATTCGAGGGCGCGCAGGAAGTCTTCGTCCACCTCGCAAGCCTCGGCGTCGCCCGCGGCTTTATTGGAAGCCTGGTGCTCGAAGCGCTCGCGCTGGTCGATGGGGTCATTGAGCTCAGAGAAAGCATTGCCGTGCTCGCGGCCCACGATGAAGAACTCGAAGCGGTCGGTCACGAGCGGGTTCTGCTCATTCTTGCGCGCGAGGAAGCTCACTTCCGCGGGGTACTGCGTGATGAAAGTGGGCTGGATCAGCTTCTTTTCGACAGTAAGGTCGAAGAGCTGCATGAGGAAGGCGCCCCAGCCCCATGTTTTCTGCCAGCTGGAAGGATGATCGCCCGCATGCAAGCAGGCCTTCTTGATCATCTCCACATCGTCGAGGGCTTTGTCGGTCAGGAATTCGGCGGGCAGGCCGCTGAGCGCCTTGATCGAGTCCTTCACAGTGTACTGCTGCCAGGGGCGAGCGAAAGAGATCTCGGTGCCCTGGTAGCTGATCTGCGCCTTGCCGTGAAGGTCGACGCACAGGCCCTCGAGCATCTCTTCGGTGAGCGAGATAAGATCTTCGTAGGTGGCATAGGCCCAGTAGAACTCGAGCATCGTGAACTCGGGATTGTGCCGGATCGAGATGCCTTCGTTACGAAAGTTGCGGTTGATCTCGAATACTTTTTCCATTCCGCCTACCAGCAGGCGTTTCAGATACAACTCGGGCGCGATGCGCAAAAAGAGCGGCATATCGAGCGCGTTGTGGTGCGTATGGAACGGACGCGCCGCCGCGCCGCCGGCGATCGGATGCATCATCGGAGTTTCGACTTCGAAGAAGCCGCGCTCCGCGAGGAAATTGCGGATATAGGAAACGATACGCGAGCGCATCTGGAATACCTTGCGGGTATCATCATTCATCACCAGATCCACGTATCGCATCCGGTACTTCTGTTCGATATCCGTGAGGCCGTGGAACTTCTCAGGAAGCGGCTTCAGCGCTTTGGTGAGCAGCTCGATGCGGCTCGCGTGCACGGAAAGCTCATTGGTCTTCGTGCGGAAAAGGTGGCCCTCCACGTAGATGATGTCTCCCACGTCGTAGGTCTTGAAAACGCCGAAGTTCTCTTCGCCAAGATCCTGGATCGCCACATAGCTCTGCAGAACGCCGGCGCGGTCTTTGAGCTGCACGAAGGCGGCCTTACCGAAATGGCGGAACGCCATGATGCGCCCGGCGTAGGAAACGGTCACTTTAGCGGCTTCGAGCTCTTCCTTGGTTTTCTCGCCGTATTTGGCGCGCAGCTCGGCTACGTCGTTCTTCGGACTGAGGCCGTTACGGTAAGGATTGATGCCCTTCGCGCGGTAAGCGTTCAGCTTCTCGCGGCGGGTTTTCTCTTCGTCGGATAGATCGAGCTGGCTCATAGGGAAACGAGTGTATCAGAACCAACCTATTCTTCCTAGGCCTGCACTCCCGGCGCCGAAGGCGGCGGTGTCGGCTTCTCGGCTGTTCTTACGGAGTCGAGCTCCCGCAGGTAGCGGTAGGTAAAGATTCCGGTCGAATGCTTGTCGCTCCACACGAGGTTGATGCCGTATCGGCCCACAGGAAGCGCCTTCTCCAGGGCGACGTCCACGGGAATGGAATCCTCGGTGATCTTGCGCTCGCCGGAGAACTCGTCCACGCACACGGCGCAGGGGCACATGCCGCGAAGCATGCGGGCGTCGTAGGTGTATTTCTGCCCATCGCTCCAGTATACGGCCAGCTTGTGGCGGCCACCCTGCAATGATGCCGGCAGGGGCTCGACAGCAAGGGGAACCACGTCGGCCGAGGCGTTGGTGCTCATGGCTTCGACCGTGGCTACCATCTGCACCGCGCACTGCATGTAGGCTTTTGCGGAAGGCGAGAGCGGCGCACGCATCACGATCGGCTCACCTTCATCGCAGGCGCGCACGAGGTCGGCGTCGACCGGGATCTGGCCGAGCAAAGGCACGGAATCTTCTTTCGCGAGGCGTTTTGCGCCCCCTTCACCGAAGAGAGAGGTGGTGGCGCCACAGTCGGAGCAGGCAAAGCCGCTCATGGTTTCGATGAGGCCGAGGATCGGCACGCCCACGTGCTTGAACATGAGCAGGCCTTTGCGCGCGATGTTCACGGCTACCTGCTGCGGGGTCGTAACTACGATGGCGCCGGTGATGTTTGACTGCTGCGAGATCGTGAGCTGGATATCGCCCGTGCCGGGCGGCAGGTCGATGAGCAGGAAGTCGAGCTCGCCCCATTTTACACCGAGCAGGAACTGATTGATCATCTTCGTGGCCATGGGCGCACGCCATACGGTGGGCTGGTCTTTCGGGATCAGCAGGCCGAGCGAGATCACCTTCAGTCCGTCTACGTCGAAAGGCACGATCTGGTTGTCTTCCATCTTCGGCTCGGGATTGGCGGCCTCGGCAGGAAGGTATTTCGAAAGCATGGTCGGAACCGAGGGGCCGTAGATGTCGGCATCGAGCAGGCCCACTTTGTAGCCGAGCTTCTTCAGCGCGGCGGCCAGGTTCACGGCCGAGGTGCTCTTGCCTACGCCGCCCTTGCCGGAGCCCACCACGATCACGTGGTTCACGCCCGGCACCGCCTGCTGGCCATGCACCACGCGGGGTTTTGGTTTCTCGAAAAGGTTCGGCATCACGGCGGATACGCCGGGCACGGCCTTCACTGCATTAACGCAGGCGGCGCGAAGGGCGTCTTTGTGCGAGACAGCGTGGGACGGAACGTAGACGTCGAAGCTCACCTTATCGGTTTGCACGCGCACGTTCACGACGAGGCCGAGCGAAACGAGATCCTTGCCCGTGCCGGGATCAGTTACTTTTCTCAAAGCGTCAAGAACGGCGGCAGCGGTTACTGGTTGCATATAAGCCATTTAATTTGTCCCCCGGAACACAAAGCGGTGTGTAGGGACGCTTTACCAAAATTACGACGGCGGAGCAAACGCGGAAACCCCGCCCATTAATGGACTTTTCCGCTATCATCCCCGGATGCAACTCGCTGCCACCATTTTCGCTGACGGCACCCCCTGCCCTCCTGCCCAACGCCGCGCGCTCAGTAAGGGTCGCTTTACCATTGCCCTTGACGGCGTCGCCGAAGTCGCCCGCACTGAGGGCTGGGTTCCTCACCTGATCGCCGGCGATTTCGACTCCGTGTCCAAAGGCACCCTGAAATATTTCGAGAAAAAGGGCTCTCTCCTCCTGCACACCCCCGACCAGGACCATACCGACCTCGAGAAAGCGATCGCCTGGTGCGTACTCCGTGAAGCACGAAGCATCTGGATCACGCAGGCGATGGGCAGCCGCCTGGATCACTCCTTTTCGGCCATGAGCTTTCTCCGTAAATTCCATAGCGCTGACCGAGAACTGCTGCTCTTTCAGGAGAAGCAGATCCTGCGCTTTGCCCGTGACCAAAACCTGTCGCTAGACGCAAAAGTGGGAGGCCTGGTGGCCGTGCTTCCTTTTCCGCGATGCACGGTGAAATCCGCCGGACTGAAATTTGAGCTTAAGGACCTCGAGCTCGCGCTGGGAGTGCGGGAAAGCGTTTCGAATCGGGCGATCCGAAAAAAAATCACCTTCACCGTAATGGGAGAAGCCCTGATCGTGAATGAGCGCTAGCGATCTTTCTCGCATTTGGAAACGCAGGCCCGGAGTTCCCAGCCTGGCTGCTCGATGAACGCCTGACAGGCTTCGATGCAAGCCTTCACCCGATCGTCTCCCGACTTTCCGATATCAGCTTTTACGGGCTCGAAGTTGGCGAGCTGGAACAAGGTGATCGTGAACATAACGGCGAACGAAGTGATGTTTCTCATGGGCTCTAGCTACCCAATTTCGCTTCGTTTTGCCACCCCCAATGCGCTCCCAACACAGGAGCTACTGTATCCAAAACAACACAGTCCGAGCGACGAAGGGTATCTAAGTGAACACGTCCCCCTTTCCAGTATACGCACCGAGTCAATCTGGTAGGCCGTTTAAGTGCCTAAATTTAAGCAGTTTTTTTCTTGCCCAAACCTGGCTCGCGTGTCAACTATTGTGGCACGTTCATTGCGCTAGATGGGTTAGGTATGAAGAATCAAAAGACAATCCGCCAAGCCGTTTCTATCTCTGGAATCGGGCTCCATTCGGGTAAACGAGTCACCCTCACCCTTCATCCCGCTCGTGCCAATTCGGGCATCCGTTTTCAGCGCACCGACCTCGAGAATTCTATCGAGATCCAGGCCAATGTAAGAAATGTGCATTCCACTACCCTCGCCACCACTCTCTCCGTAGGCGGCGTTAAAGTTTCGACCGTAGAACACCTGATGAGCGCCCTCTGGGCCATGGGTATCGACAACGTGCTTTGCTCTGTAAATGGCGAGGAGGTACCCATCCTGGATGGCAGTGCCGCTCCCTTCGCCCAGCTTATTCGCAAGGCCGGCGTGAAGCCCCAGCGTTCCGCCCGCCGCTTCCTCGTGGCCCATAAGCCCATCGAAATTCGCTCCGGCGACAAGTGGGCGATCCTCAAACCCTCGCGCGAGTTCAAGATCAAGTACACGATCGACTTCCCTCACCCTGTGATCGGGCAGCAGTGCTTCGAGTACAACGCGAATACCGACTTCCTCAAAGAGATCGCCCCCTGCCGCACCTTCGGTTTTTTGAAAGACGTAGAGCGCATGCAGGCCATGGGTCTTGCTCTCGGCGGCTCGCTCCAGAACGCCGTTGTGCTGGACGATGTAAAAGCCCTTAATCCCGAAGGCCTTCGTTTCAGCAACGAGTTCGTGCGCCACAAGATTCTCGACGCGATCGGCGACTTTTCACTGATCGGCTACCCCATCCTCGCCGAGATCGAGCTTCACCGCGCCGGCCACGAGCTTCAGACTCGCCTGGTGCAGGAACTTCTCGAGCAGAATGGCGCTTACAGCATCTATGTTCCTCAGGACGCGGAAGAGTTTGAAGCGCCTCTGATGCTGACCCAAGCTGCTTACGCTTTCTAGGCGGCTCATCACGCTCAAACAAAAAATCCGCCTGGCTCTTCGCCGGCGGATTTTTTGTTTTCGAAGAGATCGGGAAAAAGCGAAAGCCGCTTACTGGCCGTCGCTACCACCATCACCACCGGATCGGCTCTCGCAGGTGTAACCAACATCGCACAGACTTCTATCGCGGGTCGGAGCTTGTACTGGCCTGATCTCTTCACCGAGCATACAAAAACCCCCGTGCTTAACCACACGGTTGTAGAGATCATTGCCGTAGAAGAAAATCACTGCGCCGCGCTTCTCGACCACCATTTTTGCCTGCGAACACAATAGCTTCTCGCTCAAATAGTTAAACACGCTGCTACCGCTGGCAAAGGCCGGTGTAGAGAGCAAGAACATCGTGAGAGCAAGAAAGCGGGGCATAAGGCGGACTCCTGAGTAAAGCTAGAGAACGGCGGGAACATACCAACAACGCAGTGAAGCGGAAAGAAAAAAAGCGGGAGCCAGGGGCTCCCGCTTCTAACCCTCTCCCTAAAGGGAAGAGAGCCTTAATTTCCCGAAGGAAACTAGCGGTAGGCGCGTACGAAACGGTTGTTGTGGCAAACGTAGTGCACGGGGCCCATGGAATCACCGCTGCCAGTGTTCTCGAGCCAGATTACGCGCTGACCTTCTTTGCAGGTAATACGTGGGTTGCGAATATACTCAGGCTCAGCGCGGTACATAGGAACGAAACGGCCGCCTTTGCAAACGAAGAGCTCCTGAACGTCGCTGTCGCCGCCATTGTTGGTGCTGAAACGCTCAACCGAGCCTTCTTTGCAAGTGTTGCGGGGATTGCGAATATATTCTGGAGCTTTGCCGAACTTAGGAACGAAACGGCCATTGCGGCATACGAAAGTCGTGCGCGTGCCGCTCTCGCTGCCATCTTGAACTTCCCAGATAGCTTCTTCGCCGTTGCGGCAAGATTGAGCGTTAGCGTTTACGGATACGAAGCTGGCTACGAGAGCCGAGAGTACGATCAAAGTTTTCATTGTCAGGGTTCCTCTATTTTTTGTTTGTGCCGGTTGCGACCGGCGACAATCATTTACAAGCGCACCCGGTTAAAACGCAACACAAAAACAAATAAATAATTTGTATAAACTTTTATAGTTTATAACATGACGCGATTGCGTGGAACCAACGCTGTACACGCTTATGTTACCTCCGCTGTACACAGAATTGGACGCGACTTCGTACGCAAAACAGGAAGCGAAAATGTACGCGGCCGCAGTAAGAAAATGCGTGAACCTCCGCCCGCGATGCAGGCAGATTGCCAGGCAAAACTGGCCAGTGTCTCCTTTCTGTGTACACAGCGCGGTCTTGGGCTCGTGATTTCACGCACTTCCGGATCGAGGCACAAAAGGGGCAAGATGCACGTTGACGGGCGGGCCGTGTCTTACATATAAGACAAATCGGATGGACCACCTGGAACGTGTTTTTGCCTTCGACGATCCCGTCGAATTCCTGAACTTCGAGCTGCGCGAGCGGAAGAAGAGCAATGCTCAATTCTCCTTGCGCGCCTGGTCGCGGAGGGTTGGCTATAAAAACCCTTCCTACCTTTCCCATGTTTTGAGCCGCAAGCGCCGACTGAAGCCTGAATTCGCTGGCAAGCTTGCCAACGACCTCGCGCTGAAGGGCCGCTCACTGAAGTATTTTGAGTTGATCGTTCTCAACCAAAATGCGGGCACAGAATCGGAGCAGGAAACCTATCGCAAGCTGATCTCCGCCACCCGCGCCAAGCGCCCTGGTGCAGCGAACCAGGTGTCATTGGAAACCTTTTCTCTCGTGGCAGACTGGTACCATTGGGCGATCATCGAAATGGCCAACCTCGGCGGCTTCGATTCCGACCCGAAAGCAATCCAGAAAAATCTCGTCGCTAAAGTTGACCTCAAGACGATCAAGGACGCGATCCAGCGGCTGCTTCGCGCCGGCCTGCTCACGCGGGATGGCTCCGGTAACTTGATTCGCGCCAACCGCGACAAGGATAACGAAACTCACGCTCCGGCTCAGCCAGAAGCGGTAGTCGCCTATCACAAACAGATGGGTTCACTTGGGCTACGGGCACTGGTCGAGCAACCAGCAGAGGAGCGAACTTTTTACGGAACCACTCTCACGTTCCGCAAAGACAGCATGAAAAGGGCCCAGGAGATCCTGAAAGAAGCCCACCTCCAGCTTCTTCGCTGCTCAGAGCAAGGCGGCGCAGGGGAAGATGTTTACCAGCTCAATACCCAGTTTTTCCGTCTCGCAGGAAAGCCTCGCCACCGCGCCCAGAAAAAATAGCAGAGCGCAGCTACTGGCAAGACTCAGGTTCAATTTATTTCGGCAGCTCCTGGAGCGCTTTCCTCGCCTGCTCGCTGTCGAGGCCGATCTGTGCGATCAGCTCCTGGGAACCTGCGAATTTCTTCTCGGCACGCAGGAAGGAAAAAAAGTCGACCTCGATCTCATCGCCGTACATGTCGGCGTCAAAGCCGAAAAGATGGGTCTCGATTTTGAGGGGCAGATCGGTGCCATCTCCTTTGAACGTCGGATTGTAGCCCACATTGGAAACACTATCGTGCCACTGGCCGCGCCAGAGGGTGCGTGTCGCGTACACGCCCGTACGGGGATATTTTCGATTCTCAGTGCGCAGGTTGGCGGTGGGCACGCCGATCGTGCGTCCCCGGCCTTCTCCGCGCCAAACGAGGCCACGCAGAAAAAAAGGACGACCGAGGCAGAGATTCACGAACGAGATGTCGCCCTGGTCGAGCTGCTGGCGAATGAGGGAGCTAGATACTGCCTGGCCATTTACTTTAAATGGCTCCACCACATGGATGTCAATGCCGCGAGCCTGGGCGAGGCGCTTCAGAGTATCGAGCGACCCAGCCCGCTCTTTGCCGAATGCGAAGTCGTACCCTAGATAAAGTACTTTTGTTGCTAGCTTGGAAACCAGCAGTCCGTCGACGAACTGTTCCGGGCTCACGTTGGAAAACTCGCGGCTGAAGGGCTCTTCGACCACGATGTCGGCACCGTACTGAAGCAACAGCTCGAGCTTTTCCTCGTAAGAATTGATCAGGTTAGGCGCGGCTTCGGGCCGGAGCACGAAGTGCGGGTGTGGCCGGAACGTAATCGCAACGGCGGTGCCGGAAATCGAATCGGCGTGGGTGCGAATAGCGTTCAGGAGCTGCTGGTGGCCCAGGTGCACGCCATCGAAGTTTCCGATGGTCACCACGCTGTTTTTTGGGGGCGAAACGAGCTCCGCCACTCCCTTGTAAAGCCTCATAAGTCGTGGGATATCATATGGAATGCTTTCGAGAAAGGTGATCCTGCGTGCCCTCGCATGCGCTCTACTTGCCCTGGTGCCCTTTCCGGACCAGGAGAACCAGCTCTTCGACCTGAAAGTGCGCCTCCTCGCCAAGACTCATTTCAAAAAGCCAAGCCAAGTGGTGGTACTCGAGATCTCCAAGGACGACTTCGAAGCCCTGCGTAAGCGCAATGCAAGCACCCCAGCCGGCGGTGCCGATGAGCTGGGACCCTGGAGGGAAAAGTTCGAGTCGCTCCGCACGCAGTTTTACTGGGACGACCAGGCCTACGAAGCCCTGTTGCGGAAGATCCTCGCTGAACTGCCACGCAAGCTGCTGATTACTTTTTTCTACGGTGACAGCCTGGTGCTGCTTCAGAACAAATCCGACCTTCACCGGCTGGCGCGCAAGCCAGAGGTGCTTTGGGCATCACAGTTCGACCTCGATCAGAAGTTACTGAAACCCGCCCCCGAGCTAACCGGCACCGAAAACTACGGCTATACCAACCTCTATCCTGACGTGGATGGCGTCGTTCGGCGCGCGTTTCTCGTGCACCACAACCACATCTCGCTCCCCTTTCGGGCTCTGATCGATGGAGAAGACTCTCTCCGCCGCAAGCTCCCGCTCGACGAGGCGTTCCTCATCCGCTACAGCGGGCCGCCGGGCTTCATCCCGACCTGCTCGGTAGGCGACCTGATGGCCGCTGCGCCGGAGAGTAGCCGCTGTGGCAGTCTAAAGGATCGTTATGTGATCCTTTCCCCTTCGGGAAACATGGCCGGCGGCGCGGCCCTGTACCGCACGCCGGTTGGCAACATGAGCCGGGGCGAGGTGCTCGCCAATATCCTGCTGACCGCCCAGAGCGAAACGCCCTTTGTGCCGGTGAGAAAAGAGCTGCTCTTCCTTTTCATTTTCGCTCATTGCCTGCTGTTCGGGATCGTAATGCTCACGACGAGCGGCCGCCGCCTCTTCATTTACCTCGCCGGGGTAGTCTTCGGCGAAGGCTTGTTATCGCTGGTGCTGATGCGTTTTCTGAGCCTTCAGGTGCCGATGGTGCCCTTTGTGCTTGCGACTCTCACTTCGTTTACAGCATTCATGATGATGCGTTTTGCTCAACAGGAGAGCAGACGCTGGCAAGCCGAGAAAAAAACGCAATACCTGCGTGAGCTTGATGAGCTCAAGTCTAATTTCCTTTCGCTGATGAGCCACGACCTGAAGACGCCGATCGCCAAGGTGCAGGCTCTCACCGAACGTCTCACCCGCGAAGCCCGGGGCCTCAGCGAAGACCAGCGCGGAATTCTCGACAGCATTCAGCGCTCGAACGATGAGCTGAGCCAATACATCCTCTCGATCCTCAACTTCCAACGGATCGAATCGCAGGAACTCAAGCTCAACAAAAAAAACCACGACGTGAATCTGATGATCGAAGACGTGATTCAGCGCCTCGAGCCGCTGGCCCAGGACCGCAACATTAAACTGACGCTCGAGCTCGAGCCCATGTTCCCTGTTGAGTTCGACGAAACGCTGATCCGCCAGGTGCTGAATAACCTGGTCGACAACGCGATCAAATACAACAAGGCCGGAACAAACATTGTTGTTCGGTCAAAAGACCTGGGAGACTTCGCGGAAGTGGCAGTGGACGACAACGGAATTGGCATCGACAAAGAGCAGATGAACATGCTCTTCAAGAAATTCTCACGAAATGAAAAAGGCACCAGTGAGAGAGTGAAGGGCACAGGCCTCGGCCTTTACCTGGCCAAGTATTTCATAGAGCTCCACGGTGGAGACATCAGCGTGGAAAGCGAGCCGGGCAGAGGAACCTCGTTTAAGTTCCGCCTGCCCGTTTCATAGCTTCCGCTTTGCGAGGGAGATATTATTCTGCTTTGTGGTCGCAGTTGAAGTTCATCTCTTTTCCAGGAATCTTCATCCAAGTTTGATTCAGCTCATCCATATAGATCATGCCACTGAGTTTTGGCTGGCCACGGCGGCTCTTGAAAGAGAGCATCACGTCTTCGGATTCAGCAGTAACGTGCCCCTTGAAGAGTTCTTCAGAGCCGTCGCGGATCACGATGAGATACTCCATCGTTTCACCTTCGATCGCATGGTCGTGGGAAAGCGCTTTCACGAAGAGCGTTACGCTCTCGGGAGTGTTGTAGTTTCCTTTGCAGTAGTACTGCTCACCGGCGAAGGCGGGAATGGTGAAGGTGAAGGCTGCGAGGGCGAAAAGAACATTTTTCATAAATTCTCCGTAAAGAAGTAAATAGGGTTAGTGGTTATGCGAGGCGGAATATAAGAGCGAGACCCAAACTTTGCCAATGCATAATAATGGCTTTATTATTCATAAAAAGTATATTAACGCCGGAACACTCCTCATCCGTAAAAGCTGAAGGACTGCGGTACCTTAGCCGTCCAGTATTTGACGGTTCTTATCAGTTTCTCTTTGACTAGAACATAACTCCTTGTTATAAAAGGCGCTTTCACACTGAGCCCATTGCCCTATGAAGACATTGAAAGTACTCATTGCCGACGACGAGAAGGAGCTGCGCGAAAGCATCAGCGCGACTCTCGAGCACATGGGCTTCGAAACCGTGCTCGCCTCTGACGGCGAAGAGGCAATTCGCAAGGCCCAGGAAGAAGATTTCTCGATCGCGATTCTCGATGTGAACATGCCGAGAAAGAGCGGCCTCGAAGCCTTGCGTGCGATCAAGGAAGAGGATCCGTCCGTGCTCGTGCTGATCATGACCGCGCACGGGAATCTGACCGACGCCGTGGAAGCCGTTCGCATCGGCGCCTACAACTATATCGAGAAGCCGGTGAAAGAAACCCACCTGCGCGCACTCGTGGAAAAGGCATCGCAGACCCACCAGGCTGTTCGAGCCGTGGCTCTCTCCTCGCCTACTCTGAAGCTCGAGAATGGGCAGGACTTCGTGGGCAACTCCCGCCAGATGAAGAGCGTGTTCTCGCTCATACAGCGCCTCGCCAACGTTTCTACCTCTGTGCTTATTCGCGGCGAGAACGGAACCGGCAAAGAGCTCGTGGCCTCCGCTATCCACAGCTATGGCCCCCGCAAAGAAAAGAAATTCGTCGCCGTAAACTGCGGTGCCATCCCCGAAAACCTCATGGAGAGCGAGCTTTTCGGGCACGAGAAAGGCGCCTTCACGGGAGCCAATACCCGCCACATCGGGAAATTCCAGTTCGCCGAAGGCGGCACGCTTTTCCTAGATGAGATCGGCGAGCTTCCGCAACAGATGCAGGTGAAGCTCCTGCGTGTTTTGCAGGAAAGATCGTTTTCCCCCGTGGGCTCTAACCGCGAGATCAAATGCGATGTGCGCATCATCGCCGCCACGAACCGCGATCTGGACAAGATGATCAAAGAAGGCAGCTTCCGTCAGGATCTTTTTTATCGCCTCAACGTGATGCCGATCTTCCTGCCCTCGCTCCGCGAGCGTCAGGACGATATCCCGCTTCTGGTGAGCACCTTCATCCAGAAGTTCAACAAGCTCCACGGCCGCGATATCAAGGGCATCGCACAGGATGCGCTCGACAAGCTTAAAAAATACTCCTGGCCCGGAAATATCCGCGAGCTGGAAAACTCGATCGAGCGCTCTTTTGTGATGGAGCTCAGTGACCAGATCTCGCTGCGCGCGCTTCCTGAGCAGATTTCCGGAATCGCGCCCGACGAAGCCATGCAGATGCCAATGGAGAGTGGCGTGCAAGGCTCAGGGGAGGAAGCGGCTGGAAGCTCGAGCGTTGCGGGTGTGGACTTCCATAAAGAGAAAGAAGACTTCGAGCGCCAGTTCATCATCAATGCGCTCAGGCGCTTCGGCGGGCGGATCAACCAGACAGTGGCGCACGCCAATATCCCGAAGAACACTTTGCTGCGCAAGATCCGCAAATACGACATCAAGCCCTCGGAATACGGGGCCGACGACGACCACCTTAAAGGCGAAGACGAGCTGCCCGACGAGACCATGTAGGCCGCGCTAAATACTCTTTGGCTGTAAACATGGTTGGCCGCCAGGCGTTTACGATTTGATTTAGTGCATCAACTAACGGGGAAAGAAGCTCCTTAAGTGAAACTATGGAGACTTACTGCGGATCAAAATTTTGCATTTTGGATTAATTTCGATTTGTTGCTTGCCATAGCGCAAAACCCAGGGAAGGCCCACGAGGGGAGCGAGTTTCTTGTTGAGGCGGAGGAGGGCGATCCGTAGGCTTTCTCTCTCGAATTCGGAGTCCCTTCGGTGGAGCATACCAAGAGCGTCTTCAGGAGAGACTTTCTCAGCTTGCGCGAAGAGACGAAGTAGCTCCCACGGTTTGGCCCGTGCGCCGAAATGGAGAAAATTTCCGTGGCATGATATCGAGCGTGCGCTTTCGTCGACTACCATCTCTTTCTGTGTGGTGTGGCCAGCGGATAGGCTCGCCTGCCACTTGCGGGTGAGGAAAGCGCGTGAGCGGTAGTCGAGGGATTCGAGCAGGAGCACTAGGCGGGCACGAGCTGCCTCCTGGCTGCCGCCTTCGCGGCGACATTCGAGGGCGAGAAGACGTAACTGGGCCATAATCGGGAGGGTGCGGCTCCATTCGAGGAGCTCGACTTCGGATTTGCCAGGGCAGCCTCTCGCAAGCTGTAGCAGCTCTTTTTCATATGGATCGGCGACTTCGATTCGCCCCAGGAAGTCGAGGGTAAGATTTCTCGCCGGAGTATCCCTCCGCTCTAATGCGATTTCGAGAAGGTCGAAACCGCAGAGGCGAATATCGGCGGCCTGGAGGTCGTTACGCTGGCGCAGCCAATCGAGCCGGGCGCAAGCGGCGTTCCAACCGAGGAGCCTGGCCTCGGCGAGTAGAAGTGCGTGGCCACATTCGATCAAGCTCTGTGGGTCGCGCTCACTCGCCTGAAGGCAGTCGCGATATGCAGGAGCGAGCTCATCCTCTCTGCCGTAGGAGGCGAGCAGGCGGAGCTTCTGCGCAGCGATAAGGAAAAAGTCGGAGTCGCCAGGTGAGGTGTTTCTCTCGGCTTCGGCGAGGTGTTCGAGAGCTTCGTGAACACGGCCAAGTTCTTCACAAAACTTGGCGAGGCTAATGTGAGTGAGGCGTCGGCTTTTCGGGCTTAGCTTGCTGCACACGTTTTGAAACTCGTGCTCAAGGCTATTGGTAAAGATCCGGAAGGCGCCGAAGTCGCCCTGCAAATAGGCGGTGAACACCAGGTCGGAACGAACGGCTACGTGTGATCCGAACTCTGTGAGTGCTTTCTCGAGCACTTTCTGCGCCTCGAGGTAGCGGCCTTCTTGGAGGTGCTTTATTCCCTCCGAATGTAAATGCCGACGTTGTGCGCTCATCGGCCACCCCGGCGGTCTTCCTCTTCGTATAACTCATCTAAGGAATTCGGCATGCGCAAACGGCCGCCGAGCTGGCGCACCTCGTTCGGCGTGAGCTGCTCCCCGTTCGCGGCACGCTCCATTAGGGAGCTATCGTGGTTCTCTCTATTGCCCCAGCCGCCCATGCGAGGGCGAGGGCCGCCGCTCTCGAGATCGCGCTCGTTGGGGCCTACGCGTGGGTTCAGGAGAAGCTCGCAGAGCCGAATCTCATCCCTGCCGCCGCAAGCTTCACGGCTGGTGCAGCGCAATGTTTTAGCTTCGATGGTATTGATACGGTCCAGAACCTGCCGGAGCCGAGCGGAAGCTTCAGTTGCCATATCGCCGCAGAGAATCGCGTAAGCTTGATTGTCCCAGGCCACAGTGCGCGCCATCACCTGAAGCAGCACCGAATTTTTTGCCAGGATTTGGCGACAAGATCCCTGCGCAGCCACTGGTGTAGACTTGGGATAAGCGAGATCCTCGAAAATAAAAGCGCGGTGGGCGGCGGCAGCGAATCGGAGGGCGGGATCGCGGAAGGCACATTGAAGCCGCTGAACTTCTTTCACCGGTATTTCCTCGAGCACCCTGTCGCCCGGAGGCAGACCAAAAGCGAGGCCGGTGCCCGAGTTCTCTAGCGTGGTTGGGTCGATGATATAACCAAAGCGGCCCAGCTGGTCGTAGGAGATCGCGAGTTCATGAGCAATCATACGGCGCACTAAATCCGTTTTCATCGTCTCCTTCGTGAGCACGAGATAAGTCACATTGCTCTTGGCAGTATAGCCTTCGATCTCAGTACTGCCGGCTTCATTAAAAATGAGCACGAACTTTTTGGCCGGCAATCTCGGCTCAGGATAAAAGGGAGGATGGGCTTCGCGCATGAAGCGCAAACGGCTGGTTAAGGCGCTGTTCTTCGGATAGTCGCGGCAGGTAATTCGGATTTTACGCGCGGCTTGCGCAGAAGTGGCGAAGTACATCTGCACGTCTTTTTCGCGGTCCACGGCGAAAGGGCATATGGCTTTTTTTCCGGCTTCGGATTTGCTCAGCTCGAGCACGGCATCGTCAATTATGCTCTGGAACTGCTCGCCTTGAGCTAGGCGGAAGCGGGCGGGGAGGAGAAGGCGGAGGCGGAAGAAAAGATGCCGGTCGGTATGCATCGCGCGCACGAGAGAGTGGGAATCGGAAATGCGCTTGCTGGCTTCGGTGTCGGGGCGGTGCTGTAGTGGAAGACGACTGGCTTCGGAGAAGTCGTAAGCCCAAGCCGAGCAACTTGGGGTGGCGAGCGCCAACGCCGTGAGTAGCATGGCGGCGGGGGGGCGGCGAAACTGCAGTATTTTCGATCCATCTAGTTTCATAGAGTTATGCCTAGTTTAGAGCAAGGGGTGTGCCTGGGGTGGAAGCGGGAAGTTCCCCTGGTGAATCAAGGCTCAAAGGGATGTATCACTGGAGATACAGTTCGAGGGCGGTGACTAGAGCATTAGAAGCTTCTTTCAAAAGTGACACCACGAATCCAGACCGCTAGCAAAGTCTCCAGAATGGGAACATTCAGTTCAAAACGTACAAAACGAAGATTCTGTACGTTGCTGTAAGTGTACTCTCCCCGATCGTTCCCCTATAGTCACCGCCAACTGGAACCCCCCAAAAGGTGAAACCTATGAAACTCCTGCTTACATCGCTTCTCCTGGTACTCTCAGCCACCCCTGCCCCAGCGGCGAAGATCAACTTCGAGCTCGGAAAAGGCAGAATTTTCGGTGGCGGCGTGGAACTTGCCTCTGCGTCCTGCAACAAAAATATCGGGGGGATGAAATCGCTCGACGGCGATCGTTTTCGCTGCATGATTGACCACATAGAAGACTTATTTAAGAGCCGAGGCTGCCACTACCTAGCGAAATACTCGGCGGCCACATTCGTGACGCTGTCGCAAGAGCGCACGTTCCGCGGAGCGATTCGCGAGAATGCCGAAAGATACTTCCTCGAGAAGGGCCAGGAATGGAGCCAGAAAAAGTGCGACTCTGGGGATTGGGCCCAAGGCCGGATCGATCAGCTCGATAGCGCGTGGAAGAAAGACCTGCAAGAGATCAACGAAGAAAAAGTATTCACCGACCACAACACTTGCTGGATCCACTTGCTCGACCTGATTGTGGACGATGAAACCAACGAGATCCAGCGGGCTCGCGTACTCAAAAGAACCATCCCATGCAATTAAGAGGAACTATGCATAACATCATTCTCGCCTTGCTCCTGATTCCCATCACCACCTTCGCCGCCGATGAGCAGCGCTTCGACGTGTGCGTGCTTAGCGCTCTCAGCGCGGCCACGCAGAAGTTTGGCATCGCGCTCGACTCACTCACGGTTTCCGACCGCCGGCGTTCGCCAGTTTCAGATCCAGGAGGTGAGCGGTACGAGGTTCAACTCACTTCGAAGCTCGACCGCGTGTACCAGGCATCGATGCTGCTGGCCGGGGGCGCCTGCACGCCGGTCTCTCTGATCGAGGATTTCGCTGCCGAGGAGAGCCTTCGCAAAGACCGCCAGCGAGCCGCCCCCCGCTGCCACTGCGCGCACACCTACCAGGATCTCGACGGCGGCATTGGCTTCACTCTTATCCGCTGCGTGGTGGACCCCAAGACTGATATCAAAGTGTGTAAAGATCTGCGCAATTGGCGCGACCGCAACTGGAGCGGGCGGCCTTTGGAAAATTGCCGGGCTACGGCCATCTACAACAAAGAGACTTGCCCGATCTTCGACGCCGAGGTGGAGAGAACGGGATGCATGGCAGGCCTAAGCCACTGCGATCGTTAACGCCAGGGCTTTGATCCTTAGCGTGGCCGGGCACTTGAGCCAAGTTTTTCAAAAGCGCTGATTTCCCGCTTCCGTGTGCCCACGTTCTGCTTTGACTACTCAGCCGACCGAGATTCTAATGAAAGAACCAAACTTTCATGGAGGAATCGACAATGAACTTTCGCACTTTAGTGCTACTCGCAACATTCGCCCTCGCCGGCTGCGCCACCGGCGGCAAGGTAACGCCACCCGAAGAGAGCGGCAAGACTGCCTACACCGAGGATGATTTCAGCGAGAGCAGCGGCAGCGCTCGCAGCGATGAAGAGATGGAAGCGATGAATGGCATGGACAAGCACGACCCTTCGAACTACAGCGCTGACAGCGGGCAGGGGTCAATGGAGCGGATGCCGTCGTCTAAGAAGGACCAAAAGAAGATTAAAAAGAAAAAAACGAAGAAGCACGGTAACGCCCCGTCGTTCTGAGCAGATATTTTAGTTCAAGTCTGATGATAGGCCCGCGCCCGACTTCGGTTTCGCGGGCCTGATCTATTCAGGAGTGCCGTTCCGTGCGGGATAGAACTGGCGATGATGCGCAGCGAGGAACAACAGCCCTATTGCGCAGGCCAGGTGCCAGAGTGAATGAAACTGAAAGTAATGGTTAGTCGGATCGCAGAGCCCGCTCCAAACGTCGAGATAAAAGCAATAGCTTCCGGCTCCCAGCACCAGCAATCCGGTGCCTAAGTACCCTCGCTTCGATTTGCGATTGCCTTCTCCCGGAAAGAACTCCATTGCGATCACCACGGCCACGAGCAGACCCACAAGAGGGATGCCGTAACGTACGTAGAAATACTGCAGGCTCGCAGTGAGTGAGAGGAGCAGAACGAATAAAACTACGCTGAGAACTTTGCTCTCCAGCCAACCGAGACGCCGCAGAGAAAGTACGAAGAGAGCGCAGATCAGCACAAAGATCGCGGAAAAATCGAGGCTCACGAAAATCTTGATCTGAGAGGCATGGTTTAGAATCGAAGCCAGGCCAATTACGATGAGGGAAAGGCCGAATACAAGATCTGATAGCCGGCGTTCTTTGCGGTAGCGATAAAGCAGATAGGCCGCCGCAAGCAGGAACGGAAGGCTGCTCGCCGTATTGAGAGGTTGCCGAATCCAGCTGCATAAGCGCTCCTCGCAGCTCAGCACTTTGCCAAACTTGAAGCTAGACCATGGGCAGATAGGTGCGAGAAACTTATCTTCCACCAGCAACTCCCAGATCTCTTTCTTTTCGAAGAAAGGCAGGAAATAGCGGAGACTCAGCGGCGAATTCAGAAAGAGCCTCCTGCACGGCGAGCTTTGCAGCAGTGCCGTCTTTGGATTCTTCCTGCACCAGGCTCTCTATCTTGTTCAAGTACTTGTGCTGGTAACTGTGCAGCTCGGATGAAAGCACTCCCAGCAAAGGAAGCCAGGCATCCCAGGCCTGCAATGGATACGCGAAGTTACGATAAGTCTGGTGCAGCGAGAGGGAAACGGGCCAGGCATGCACGGCTTCTGGCGCGCGGCAGGGAAAAAGCCGTTCCAACATGGCCTGCGCTTCTTTACTGAATTTTTCGAAATCGACTTCAGGATCGAAGCTGGGCATGGGCGCAAAAACCGAAAACGAAGAGAGATCACCGCTCCAGTTTCGCACGATGCGCAGTGCGCGGCTTTCAAGCAGAGCGAGATTCTTGTGGGCGTCGCGCACTTCAAAACAAACGCGCTCGGGGCCGGCGATGTCGGGGCGATAGGCGGTGCCGCCCACGAACTTAAACGAGCGATCTTTGAGGCCGGCCCAGAGAAGAGCCTCTCTATCCCAGAGCCCGCCCACGGCATTGGCGCGCAGGTATTCGGCGAGCGCTTTCTTGCGGCGGCGGCTAAGGGGGCCGAGGAAAGCATGCTGGAAATTTTTGGTGAGCTCGCCGGTATAGCCCTTTCGTTTTCTCTCCTGGCCCTCCGCCAGACGCTCGAGCACGTCGCGTTCAGAAAAAAAGGAAAGCCAACCAAGCTGTTCTTCAGCGCTCGCTATGCCTTTCGCGAAAAATCTAGTCGTTGGCTGGCTTACAGTGAGCTGCAAGGAGCCCACGCCGGCCAATTGACTAAAATCTCGCAGACTTTTCATCGCTTCTTCCAGGCTGGAAAAGGGACCGTCTCGCAGTTCAATATTTTTGGTGTCATCGCGGTAAGCCAAGGGCGGAAGCGTATCCGGCGCAGTAGCACTTCGCTTTAGCAGCGCGGTCTTATTGCCTATCGGCAGCGAATGAATCTTAGCGGCGAGCCACTGGATTTTGTTCCCTTCCCACGAAGCATCTATGGGCTCATAGAGCTCCAGCAGGCGCGCGGCTTCCTCGGGCCTAAGTTCAGATTCCCAGCCAAACTGGAACAGGCTCAAGTGGCCTCGCTTTCGGCCAAAGTGGCCTTTGCCCAGCTCACGAAAGTTCCCCACTCCCTATCGCCGCCGCTCTTTGCCAACTCGGCCGCTAGAAGATAACGGCCCGCAAAAACCTGCACGTCGCGGAAATAGCCGAAGCGGTCTGTGTCAGGGCGCAGCGCAAGCGCCGCGACGGCCAGCGCCTTATTTTTTACGAGCATTTCGTTACGCCAGAAGATGCGGCGAGTGGCGCCCTTGTTTTCGTCATTGATAAGAAAATCCAGCTCGGCTTGCAGGTGATTCACCACATTGCCCATTCCGGCCAGAAGAATTTCGCCTTCGACACCGCCGAAACTCCAGCCGTATTTTTCCTGAAGAAGCCGCGCATGGGCCGCGAGGGTACGAGGCTCGCGGAGATAGTCTGACCAGCTCCGGCGCTGCCCACGGTTGGTATTAATCTCGAGAATCTGGATCTGGCCGGTATCCGGCACGAAAAGATCGTAGGAATAAGCCTGTCCGCAGCGAAAGCCAGGGGGCATCCGGCTAAGGAAGTCTTCGACGAAACTTAAAGCCCGGGGCTCTACGCGCGCAAGGTCGGAGGCGCCGTCCCAGCGAGAATGCACGGCGCCGGGCACGGCATGGCCTTCTAAAGAATGAGCGCGGATCTCGAGCATGCGTCCTTCGTTGGATTCCCCTGCTAAGGCAGTTCCATTGATTTTCCCCATAAGAAAAAAGGCCTCTCCAGAAGAGACCGCGAAATCGCCATACTCCGCAGCGGGCCGAAAGGGCTTTGGGAAATCTTCTTCGCGGTAGGCCGTTTGATCTAGCAAGCCATCAAGTATTCTTTCTTCGTCATGGAAGAAGGCGCCGTCTTTGGATCCGTAAGTGAGGCAGGCCTTGAGCACGAAGCCCTGGGGAAATTCCTCACGAAGGGCGGCGCGAAGCTCTTTCCTTCCGGATTTCCAGCAGCCTGTTTTCGAGTCTACTAGAGAGTATTTTCCTAAAAATTCCTTTACGCCTATGCAGGCGGGATAAAACTGGTCTGCGCTTTCGCCCAAAGCTTCCCGCACAACTTTGCCGGCCACGAGCTTATCGCCCAGATGCAGGCCGAGCCAGTCAGCGCGAAGGAAGTGCCGCTCGTAAAGCTCCCGGAGCAGGGGATTGCGTTTCGGAGTGATTTCAAGGAAGAGCGGAGAAATCGAAGTTTCACGCTTTTCGTTCTGGAGATGGCGCAATATTCCCGCACTCAAAATTCCTGGCCAGGTTAAGGCATCGCCCGCGGGATAAACAGCATCGCCAAGCAGGCCCAGTTCCTCGGCGACTCCGGCTCCATTGGCGCCGCGCTTGCTGGCCAAGCGAAGTTCCGCAATCTTTTCTTCGCTGAGATTCTCCAGCAATCGGGGCACGGCCGCGAAGATCGCCTTCCAGAGATTCTTGGCGCAGTTATGATCGCCGAAATGAAATCTCTCCGCGGGAGTGGAAGCCTCGGCCAGCGCGATATAAACGCCGAGAATGGAGAAGATTTCTGCGCCGCTGAGTTTTAGTTTCCAGGCCGTGAGCCAGGTTTCGTCCACGCGTGCCGCGAGCTTTTCGACCGCCTTGCCGTCGAGGGCGCGATAAACGATGCCGTGCCGTCCATCGAGGCGATCGCCCGTGGGTTCCCCTTCCCGCTCGTGGGGATTGATCGTAAGCAGAAGGGAGCCGAGTTGGATGCCTTCTAGGCTGGCAACGGGTTGGTTAAAATCAATCCTCAGCATCAGATGGGCCTGCCCTGGCACGCGCAGGGAATGTTCCACCACGAAGGCGGCGCCCTGGATCTGGTCCGCGCGTAAAGGCAGCGAAATCCAAGCCTGGCCCGCGCGGATATTTTTCACAAGGCTCGCCGAGCCCTTCACGGAGCGCTTCTTGGAATTGAGTGCTATTGCCGATGGAAATCCCAAGGGAGATTCCTTTCCGCAAAAACTTCGGTGGCGAGGGATTCGGCTAGGGGAAGTGTGGTCCAAAAAATGGCGAAAGGCACCCGCTCGGGAGACGCAGTAGCGCCTAGCCAGTTGCTCCACCAGCCTGGGTTGGTGCCGATCTCGAGTTCACGATCGCCGCCCAGTAGCTCGAGCAGAGGTTCCTGGCTTGAGCCTATGGGTGCGGTAGCAATCCAGCTCGAGCAGTTGTGCCCACCCTTAAGTGGGCGATTATTATGAAGGAGTCCCTCGGTGAACTGGGTGCCATTCTGGTCGAAATGCCCGAGCACGCGCCGGCGGCGGCGCTGAATGTTTCTAATATACGTGCGCAGCTTCGCGGTCTCGGATTCGTTCACCTTCAGCACCATTTCGAGCACTCGTTTTTTAGGGATGCGGAATTCGCGGGCGCGAAAATGGGCAAGCCAAACGCCGAAAAAACGCCCCCAGTGGCCGAAGTTGTATACCTTAGCCCCGACCCTTGTGTAGAGGTGCTCGGAGCGCTCCTTGATGGGAAAGGAGATGTAATCCCCGAGATCGGCGAGGTAGGCCTCACGCAGGCGTTCCTTCCCGGCGGAATCGAGGCCGAACGTAGAAATCACGAGCAAGTTACGGCCGGTTTTGCGCTTTTCCCCGCGTACGTTCAGACGAAACTTCACGTCGGGAACAAGCGCACAGGTTCCGGCCTCAAGGGACAGCAGGGTCTTGGCTGGCATCAGGGTCCTCAAAGAAATTAGGCCTTGCTACCATAAGTTGCTTCGCTGCGTTACCTAAAAGTGCTAAGGATACGGCACCATAAACTCCTGGACCCAACATGAAAATCCCGGCCTTTCTTCTGAAGCATAGCGCCCTGCTGCGCCAAATACGTCCCTATCGTCTGCAGCTCCTGGGGATAGCGGCGGTGTTTTTCCTGCAGATCTGGCTGAACGTTCAGGTTCCCATCCCCTTTAAAAAGATCCTCAATGATATCCTGCCGAGCGCTCCCGATAGGCTCATTCACCTGAAAATGTGGGGCATCGATTTCGGTGAAAGCACCGCGGGACAAGCCCTCCTGACGGTCGCCGGCTTGTCGGTGGCAATCGGAATCGCGGCCGTGATCGCCGGCATGATGGAAGCATTTGCTACATCAGAGGTGGTTTTTCGCATTCAACGCAACCTGCGCCGCGAACTCTTTGGCCAGCTCTTTACCCGGCGCCAGACCTACCTCGATTCCAAACGCAAAGTAGACCTCGTGGGCCGCGTTTCAGGCGACGTGGAGAACCTCGATATCTTTTTCTCAAACGGCTTCTCGGCCGTTGTGCGGGATATCCCGATGATCCTCACCCTGGTGGTGCTGATATTTTCCATCAGCCAGAAGCTTACTTTCCTCTTCATCGGGATCCTCTTCACCTACTACTTCGTAATGAACTTCTTCACTACGCGCAACCGCGTGGCCTCCAAAGCCCTGCGCCGGAGCATGGTGCAGTACGAGCAGGACACTTTTGAAACTCTGAGCTCGATGGCGATCACCAAGAGCCTGCGCGGTGAGAGCAAGCTGCAAGACAGTCTAATGGCCCGCATCGCTACGCTAATCGCGAACTCGCAAAAGCAGCGTAACTTCGCCGTGGGCCTCGACAGCAGCGTAGGCTCGTTGAACTTCGCGGTGAAGGGAATCATGTACTTCTTCGGCGGCTGGGCCATGTTTAAGGGCGAGCTCAAGCTGGGAGACCTCGCGCAAGTGCTGGCCTACATGGGGATCGTAGAAAGGCATATCAACAATATCAACAAATTCACGATCAAGTTGCCCAAAGCGCTGGCTAGCCTGGAGCGGATCTCCGAGCTCGTGGAAGAGATGCAAAGCGTACCGGAAAAAAGCGGGCCCGAGATGATCTTGCCGGCCCAAGTGCGAGGGGCCAAGCACGCGCTCCATTTCCACGACGTCACCTTTTTTCATGAAGAGCATAAGTTTCTGTTACGCAATTTCTCCCAGGGTTTTGGCCATGGACAACTGATCGCGGTGGCCGGCACGAGCGGCGCGGGGAAGAGTTCCTTTAGCCGCCTGCTGAATCGCCTAAGCGATCCGGTGAGCGGGCAGATTTTTCTTGGCGGCAAACCCCTACCATCCCTCGATCTCGGCTGCCTGCGAGACACGGTGCGCCTGCTTTCCCAGGAAACTCTCCTTATCTCCGCCTCCGTGCGGGAAAATCTCCTGCTAGCTATGCATGGAACTGCGAACGACGATGTGCTCTGGGAGGCGCTGTGTGCCGTGCACGCGGATGCCTTCGTGCGCGATCTTCCTCTCGGCCTCGATACGATAATCGGCGAAGGTGGGCACCAGCTCTCCGGCGGCCAGGCCAAACGCATCCATATCGCGCGTGCCTTCCTCGACAAAAACAGCGAGATCCTCCTGCTCGATGAACCTACCTCCGGTCTCGACGCGCAAAGCGCCGAAGTGGTGTTGAGCTCCGTGAGGGCTCTGGCGGCGAGCAAGAGCCTCGTGTTCTGGGTTACGCACCAGGCCCCCGAGATCATGAAAGCGGACTCGGTGCTTTTTTTCTGCGCGGGCCGGAACCCGGTATATTCCACGCACGAGAAGCTTTACGCCTCCAATAACGCCTACTATGCGCTGCTGCAGGCGGGCGAAGGTAGCCCGGCTCCTCGGGTTGAGCGCGCGCCGGCCTTGGCTACTGTATAAAAAAAACGGCCCCATTTCAGGAACCGCTTTTTGTCTTCGTTGAAATTGGCTCGATTTGACTCGGAACTGAACCAAAAATACCCCGAGACTAATAAGAGATGCGGTAGATCACGCCTGCCATATCATCAGAAATCAGGAGCGAGCCATCCAAGGCGACCTCCACGTCCACCGGCCTACCCCAGCGCGTGTCGTCGGCATTGAGCCAGCCGCTGGCAAAAATTTTGTACTGAAAGCTGCGTCCTCCGTCATCGCTCCAGCCGAGCGAAACGCGGTACCCTTGGGGCTTGGTGCGATTCCACGAGCCGTGCTCGGCCACGAAAACCTGGTGCCTGTACTCAACGGGAAACCGCGTGCCCGTATAGAAGCGCGCGCCAAGCGGAGCCACGTGCGCTCCGAACTCCAGAACGGGAGCTTCAAACTCGCGGCACGCGCGGCGTGAGCCAAACTCCGGATCCGCGATCCGGCCTGAATGACAGTACGGGAACCCAAAATGCCTGGGCTTCACGCCTGGTTGGAGCCAGTCGCTCTTCGCTAAACGGTTCAGCTCGCAGGGCGGCATGTTGTCGCCGAGCTGGTCGCGGCCGTTGTCGGTGAATACGAGATCTCCGGTGAGAGGATGGAAATCAAAGCCAACCGTGTTGCGGATTCCTTGGGCAACCAGCGTTTTTGTTTTCCCGTCGGCAGAGAGCTTGAAAAGGGCGGCGTGGGTGGGCTCCCTCACGCAGTTATTGCAAGGGGCGCCGACCGGTACAAAGAGAGATCCATCGGGCGCGAAGCGGATAAATTTCCAACCGTGATGCCCGTCGGAGGGAAAGGAATCGTTGAATACTTCGAAACTGGCGTTGGAAGCGATCCGTCTTTCTATTCCGCGAAACACCAGGATGCGAGATATTTCCGCCACGTAGAGGTCACCGTTTTTGAATGCCACGCCGTTGGGGGTATTCAAGCCGTCAGCGATGATCGTGACGTTCTCGCCAACTCCGTCGCCGTCGAGATCGCGGATGGCGTAAACGCGGTTGAAGTTTCCGCTCAGGCCGCCGGTGCCTACGAAAAGCGTTCCCGCGGGGGACAAAGCCATGGACCGAGCTCCGGGAGCTGCGGCGAAGATGGAAATTTTGAAGCCGGGTGGGAGCTTGATCTTCTGCAAAGGCAGAGCGGGCATAACGGGAGCGTCAAGCTTGGACGCGAGCTCCAGGTACTCACGCATGGAAAGCAAATCTCCCTGCTTCCGCTCCAGTTCGGTTCGCTGCGAAGAGCCGGCGAGCGGCATGCCGTTAGGAAGATTGAGGTCGAGGCGGCGGAGCAACCGGCCTGCGCTACGCTCGACTTCCTGGCTCTGAGAATAAGGTTGGTGGCAACCCACGCAGTACTTTTTTACCAGCGGAAAAGCGCGCTGGCGCAGCTCGGTGAGAGTCGGTGCTGCCGTTGCGGCCAAAGGAACCACGCAAAGCGAGAGCTGGACCGCGACAAAAACCTGAATCCTTTGGCAGAAGTTCATAAAACCACCTTTCGCCGCCGAGTGAATACAAGGACCGTTAGGGGATAATATGCGAAATAGCTCAAGGCAGCAGCTGTAAATAAAGCGGACTCTAATTGCAAATGACGCAATTTAGCTCCATCAGGGCGCATAGCTGATCCTATGGATAACGCCCGCGTAGTCGTCCGAAACGAACAAGGAACCGTCCGGCGCGGGCTCACTCAGCGTAGCGCGCTACGCGCTCACTCAGCGTAGCGCGCTACGCGCTCACTCTGCAAAGATGCGCACCTTGTCTTTTCCTTCAACGTCCACCTGAAAGTCGGCGAGCTGGTCCACGATCTGGTCAAGGTCTTCGGGCTTGACCTTGGAGAGATCTAGATTGAGGCCTGAGCTGTCGAGCCCTTCCTGCACCTGGCCGCGCACGTTCGCGGGCATCAACTGCGCGAGGCGCACGCCGGCTCGGAGGAGATTGAAAGGCACGCGCACATTCACATTCTGCGGCCCATTTTCGTCGGTGGTCTTCACCTCGATGCGAAGGAACTTGGGGCGCTTACGCTCGAGCCCGGCCATCGGGGAGGTAGCCATGGTCTCGGTGGTAGAGCCCACGGCGGCAAGCAGCTGCTCAGCCTCGGTTACATTGATTTTTCCAGCGGAAAGCATCTCTAATATTTTCTTCTTTTCGTCCACGCGGTCTCCTTGTTAGATAAATTTTATTTGCACAACGTTATCAGACTGCTGAATATCGATGTCGAGCCCGCGCAGGGCGCAGAGCATCTCATAGCTGAGGCCCACGAAACGGAGAGGCTGGCGCGAGAAAAGCGATACCAGCACCCCCACGGGCGCGGCCAGCAATAGCAGTGGCCAGAGTATCAGGAATACCGGCAGCCACACGCGAAAGCCCTGGATCCGCAGCTTCATCAGTGAAGGAGGAATCATTTTTTGAGCCTTTCGAGGGCCTCGGCGGAGGTGATTTCACCTTTGTCGAGAAGAGCGAGAATATCCTGCCGGCTTTCGGGCGGATTCACTTCCACAATACCGAGCTGCTCGTTGATGCGAGAAAGGCGGTTCTTGATCGTGGGGTAGCTCACGCCGAAAACCTGCTCCATTTCTTTGATGGAGCCGCCAACTTTGAGAAAACTCTGCACGAAAACTTGGTCGTCAGGGTTGAGCTCGGCGAGGCGAGGCAGCTCAAATTCGCCTTTGATCGTTATCCCCAAGTCGGGAACTTCGACCTCTTTTATGACCAGAGTATTGCCCTGGGTTAGCTTTGTAAGTTCTGACCAATCGCGTGCCATGAAGGAGATATAACTTAATTTTCTTAAGTTACAAATTAATTTTCTTAATAATGCAATGCGAACTCGACGTTGAGTTCGCATTGCAGCAAAAGAAAAGGGCGACCCCCACGAGGGAGGCCGCCCGAAAAGGGAACTCTTAGTAGTTAAACAGCATCTCTCTGTACTTAGGCAGAGGCCAGTAGCCGTTGCCTACTGCTGTCTCGATCTTGTCGCACACATCGCGAAGGGCATACATGCCGGGAAGCACTTTCTCGGCTAGGGCTTTCGCACGGGGCTCTTCGCCCAGTGATGCAGAAGCCAGGAAGGCGCTTTCCATCGTCGCGCGCTTCTCAGTGAGCTCTTTCAAGAGCTCGGCCACTTTCTTCACGCTGTTCTCCACAGGGCTCTTCTCCACGCCAGCGAGCTTCGAAAGGTTCGCGGCGGTCTCGGCCATATCGGAGAGGAAAGCCATACCGGCCGGAGCCACGTAGGAGTCTACGAGGAGGCGCATGGTTTCGATCTCGATGTCGATCTTCTTGAGGTAGCGCTCCACATTCACATGATGGCGGCTCGCAAGCTCAGCTTCCGATAACACACCCTGCTCGAGGAAGAGCTGCTTGGTGCTTGGGTAGCTGAAAGCCGTGAGCGCTTCCGGCGTATTGCGGAGGTGAGCCAGGCCGCGGCGTTCAGCCTCGGTTACCCATTCAGCGCTGTAGCCATTGCCTTCAAAGCGGATCGCTTCGGTGGCCACGATCGTTTCACGCACGAGCTCGAGGATCGCCTTATCGCGGTCGCCGCCGTTCTTGGTGCGCTCCACGAGCTGCTTGGTCATCTCCTCCATTGCCTGCGCGACCGCCGCGTTGAGCGTGGCCATAGGCAGAGAGCAAGATGCGGAGGATCCAACCGCCCGGAACTCGAACTTGTTGCCGGTAAAGGCGAAAGGCGAGGTGCGGTTACGGTCAGTATTGTCGCGGGCCACGGCAGGAATCTTGGACACGCCGAGGCTGATCATCGCGCGTTCTGGATTCTCGATCGCTTCGCCGCTCTTGATCTTATTGCAGATCATGGTGAGCTGGTCGCCGAGGAACACGCTCATGATCGCGGGGGGCGCTTCGTTGGCGCCAAGGCGGTGGTCGTTGCCCGTGGAGGCGATCGACGCACGCAGCATCGCATTGTGCTTGTGCACGCCTTTAAGGATCGCAGCGAGCATCGTGAGGAAGCGGATGTTCTGGTGAGGAGTGGCGCCCGGATCGAGCAGGTTCACGCCCGTGTCGGTGGCCATCGACCAGTTGTTATGCTTACCCGAGCCGTTCACGCCCGCAAAGGGCTTCTCGTGCATGAGGCAGGTGAAGTTATGGCGTTCTGCTACTTTACGCAGCACTTCCATCGTGAGGTGGTTGTGGTCGATCGAAACGTTGGCTTCTTCGAAAATCGGAGCCAGCTCGAACTGAGCTGGGGCAACTTCGTTGTGGCGGGTTTTCACGGGAACGCCGAGGCGATATAGCTCGAACTCCACTTCCTGCATGAAAGCCTGCACGCGTGAAGGGATCACGCCGAAGTAATGGTCTTCCAATTCCTGGCCTTTGGGCGGGCGGGCGCCCAGCAAGGTGCGGCCGGTGTGCACGAGGTCAGGGCGAAGCGCAACGTAGGCGCGGTCGATCAGAAAATATTCCTGCTCGGCGCCGAGGGTTGCGGTTACGCGCTTGATATTGGAATCGCCGATCGCGTGCAGGAGCTTCACGGCCTGGGTCGAAAGCGCTTCTACCGAGCGGAGCAGAGGCGTTTTCTCGTCGAGCGCGTGGCCGGTATAGCTCACGAACACGGAAGGGATGCAGAGGGTGCGTCCGTTCGACGTGGTCATCATGAACATCGGGGAGGTCGGATCCCACGCGGTATAGCCGCGGGCTTCGAACGTCGAGCGCATGCCGCCCGAAGGGAAAGAAGAGGCATCAGGCTCGGACTGGATTAGCTGAGAGCCGGAGAACTTTTCTACAGGCATGCCGTCGTCGGAGTAGGACAAAAACGCATCGTGCTTCTCGGCGGTGAGGCCGGTCATTGGCTGGAACCAGTGGCAGAAGTGCGTGATGCCCATCTCGAGGGCCCAGTTGCGCACGGCTTTGGCGATCTTGTCGGCGAGATCTTTCTCGAGGCTCTGGCCGTTGTGGGTGAGCTCGAGGAAGCGCTCGAAATCACCACGGGGAATGGCGCCTTTGATCTCTTTCACGCCGAAGGTGTACTGGCCGAAGAAGTCGGACACGGCGAGGGAACGGCCGAGATCGTCGCGAGGAAGGTCGAATTTTCTGGGATGGCGGGAAGTGGCGGCTTCGATGGCTTTAAATCGGGAAACTACGTCGGGGCTCGAGTACGTCATAGTGCTCCTGGCTGGTGATGTGTGGATGAAACTTGAATGGCAATGTAGCAAAGAAATGCCGCGCGCGAAACCGATCTCATAGGGAGATTTCAGAATTAGGAGCGCAAAGCGCGACATACAAACAGAGAGAGATTTTTCGATATTTGGAAATTTTGGGGGAGCAAAAACTCTACGACCCCCGGTCGTCGAAAAGCACGTCGACGTTCTATAAAGACTGAACTGAGAGCCTCAAAAAATCCAGAACAACTAACCCGAGCTAATGAATTGGGAAGCGAGTTGCAACTATCTTTCTCAACTCATTTCAGTGCAAAGTTTGCCTTCTGGCGACCATTGCTGTGATAGCGATTTGTGTTTGAAATTATTGAAGAAAAACAATTAAAACCGAGTTAGCGCTTGAACGGCACTACGGGCATCCCTGCGTCTTTCCAGGAGCCAAAACCGCCGAGGTTTACGGCTTGAAAACTGCCGCAGCAAAGGAACTCCGACATGCGCCCGGAGCGCATGCCGCTTTTGCAGAACACGAAGATTTGCTTGTCAGAAGGAAGCGCGGCGCGGAACTTCTGCCATTCCGGGGTGTCGTCGAGCATCGCGGAGAGCGGCATCCACTGGGCGCCTTCAGCCGTGCCAGTATCTTTGAGCTCCTGTTCCTCGCGGCAGTCCACGAGGATGGCTTTACCTTCAACGACGAGTTTGCGAGCTTCTTCTGGAGTCATGGGGCTTTTTTATAACAAAGGAGGCCCAATGTAAATTACTGCGGGATTTTTTTGGTCAGTAATTTCAGCCGGTTGCGCAATAACTGGCGCCCTCATCCAGCGCCACGACAAGCCCCAAAGAAGGATCAGAAGCAGATTGCGCACAATCACCGCGCTAACGGATAAACGATACAAGTTTACGTAGTCCCAGTAGAAGCGGAAATGCACGCCCGTGAGCAGTACTGCCGAGCAAAAGGTGAGCAGCCAAATGGCTCGCTTGCCTCCAGCAGGAACTCTGCAGGCGGCAATGAGTGCGAGCGGGATCAGCCAAAGTAGAAACTGCGGGGAGAGCACGTAGCCGAAGGTCACGAAGCCCGATATCAGGATCCAGCTGCTGATCAGGGAATCGCGGCTCCTCCTCCCCCACCAGAGAAAGAAGTAAGCCAGCGCGAGCGTCCCATAGAAAAGAACGCGGCTCGAGGTGACAGCCCCCTTCACGTCACCGATATGCTGCGCGCCGAAGTTGGTGTCCACCGCCGTATTCACCAGCTTGAAATAGGACTGCGCTCCCATGAGTACACTGCCCACCAGGCTCTCGATCTGCACGCCGCGTTCGGAATGGTGTGACAGAAACGAGATCTTGCCGCCCGCCAATAGTGCCGCACTGCCACAGGCGATCGCGAAGGGCAGAGAGATAAGTAATCCGTATTTAAGAAATCGCGAAAAACGGAACTCTTTCCAGAACAGCGGTGGAAAGGGAGCAAGAGCAAGCGGCACAAGCTTCAGCGCTCCGCCAAGCCCCCAGGCCCAGAGGAAGCGCCAGTCCCGAGGTTCGCCGCCGCTCCTGACCAGAAAGGGGAAGGCCAGCAGAAAGCCGACCACGAGGTCGAAGCGGTCGAACACGAGCAACCCCATAGCTGTGGTGAGCAGGATATAGGCAAACGCCGCGCCCCGGAACGGCGGGAAGCTCCGATAGAAACGGAAGAGCAGGAAATCAAAGGGCAGAAGCAGGAGCCCGAACAAGACGCGAAAACTCTCGGTGCCGTGGAGACCAAGCCACTTATGCAGAAGCCCTGGGACCAGCATGAATGGATAAGCGAGCGGCGGGTATTCCAGATCCCACTGTTTGTAGGGAATCAGCCCTTCACGAAGAAGTTTATTGGCATATTCCTCGTAGAGGTAAACGTCGCTGATAAAGAGCGGGAGCAGCAGAATGATAGCGGCCCGAGTGCACCAGTACAGGATGTCCAGCTCGAGCCGTCTGCTCACGTTAAGACCGATCAGCCCCTAAATGGAGGGCGTGAAGTTGAAAGGATAGTCCACTTCCACTACCCCGCCGCCGAGCGGCTCGGGGAACTCGATGTGTTTCAGCACGCTGATGAGGCAGCTTTCCACTTTCGAGTCGTTGATCTCGGAACTTGTTACACCGGCTTGCTTCACCCGGCCCGAGCCCTCGATCACGAAGCGGGTCGCGATGCGACCTCTCAGTTTCGGGGACGAGTTCAGCTGCTTCTCATAGCAACCGCGGATCTGCCTCATGTGGCGTTTGATGTACTCGTCGATCACGGATTTATCGAGACCACCCATGATCACCGTTTCGGAGGCGTTACCCACCTCTACGGAAGGACGGCCGACCCCGCTGCCCGCGAGGTTACCGCCGGAGCCGATCGCACCGAGACCAGAGCCCTTCAGCCCGTCGCCGTAACCTTTATTGCCCATACCTTCAGAGTTGCGGGATGCCCCGCCTCCTCCTTTGCCGGAACCGATCTGGCCCGCGCCTCCATTGCCTTCGGTCGTGAAGGGGCTATAGCCCTTCAGGTTGTCGGCCTTCTGGCTCGCGCCGGCGCCGCTCGCCGCCATCGACTTCGATATATTGCCGCCGATATCGGAAAACATCGCTTCCACGTTGCCCGGGCCGGTGACCTGGCTCTTGGTAGGCTTGGTCACATTCGGGTTACCTCGGGACGCATTCATAGCCACTTTGCTCTTCGGTTTGTCAGGCGCGCCTTTGCGTCCTTCTGTTCCGGCAGCTTTGGCGCCTTCGCCCGCATTGCCACCCGCAGGTGTGGGACGGGAGCCCTTCACCTTGATCATCGGGGTCGGCGTAGGTTTGGTTTTCGGCGGGATGACTTTCGGCTTCACCTTGATTGGCTCAGGTTTTGGCTCTGGCGGCTTCACCGGCGGCTTCGGTGGCTCCGGTGGCTTTGGTGGCTCCGGTAGCTTTGGTGGCTCCGGTGGCTTCACTTTCACGGGCTCAGGCTTTTTTGGCTCGAAGATCTTCACGACGATCTCGGGCTTCACCTCTTCGGGCTCGAGCGGCTTCTCAATCTTGAGCGAAGCCATCAGCACAACGAAAGCAAGCGTGAGACCAACCGACGAGAACCAGATCTGCATGTAGAGCGGGTCGCGCTCGAGCACTCTCTGGCGGCGAAGGTGAGGCGGAACGGGAGAATAGCTAAGGAAAAAAGTAATTTCGCGGAACTGGATCTTCGCGAGGTCGTTTTGCTTGAGATGGAAGCGCTTAGAGCCCATGTCCTCGAGCGGCACCATCTTGTTGCCGGAACGGATCACGCCGGTCATGTCGCCGGTCACACTCAGCATCGTCATCGAGCCTTCGGGCGCGGCCAGTTCCAGCTCGTTGTGCATGCCGGGCACGGTAAACGTGCTCTTCTTACTTTCGCCAATCGTGACTTTTTCGTTGCCCACAATATGGGCCACGTCGAGGATCACGTCGCCCCAGTACATCACGACCTGGAGGCACTGCTCGGAAGCGTTCGGGTAATCGAAGATCTGGATGATATTGCGCTCGTCCTCGAGGATCAGAGGGCGAAAATCTTCCTTGGCGTCGTAGAAAAGTTTGCGGCCCGACCCAGTTGTGGTCATGGCGGCGGGAGCCACGATCTTCTGCTCGTCGGCAACGGAAACTTTCTTGAACGTGAGCGTGGCGAAGCCGATCTTGACTTCATCTCCGTCTTTGAGGTCTTCGTTCACGATTTTTTTATCGTTTACGAACACGCCGGTTTCGGAGGCCATGTCGAAGATCGTGGCTTTGCCGTTCTCTTCGATTTCCACCACGGCATGCACGTTGGAGATCGCGTTCTGCTGAATGCGAATGTCGCTGGAGAGCGCCGAGCCGATCACGAGGCGCTTCTTGTTCACCTTGTAGGTCTTCTTGATCTCTTCCTTCCCCTGCTTGATGTAGAGGTTGAAGATCATCACCCACTGGGCGTCGGTACGGGCTGGAACCGCGGGGTTAGAGCTGGGTATGACTGGCTTATCGTTCATGGGTCCTCACTTCAGCAGGAGCGCGTCGCGCATCAGCTCACGATGGAAATTGGGGCGAAGTTTCAAAAGGCTTCCGGTCTGCACGTCGGGTGGCGTCACGATGTAAACACCTTCCGGATTGTTGGCGGAGCCTTCGACCACGGCGTCGTCGAAGCTCACGGCGGTGCGCTTGCGGTAAATGATCTTGGGCTTGCCGCCAAGGTCGGGCGAGCTTTTGCCGGCGTTTACCTTCACGCCTTCATCCTCGTCGCCATCATCCGCGCGCGCGAGAGGTGCGAAAGCCAGTACCATGATTGTGAGAAGAGAAATAAATAGCCTCATTTGGTCTCCTTCGAGCTCCAGTTTTCCACGATGAGCTTGGCAAATTCATTTTGTGAAGAGAGATTGCTGAAGATCTCTCCTGCTTTCTCGCGGTCGCCCTTGGCAAGGGCCAGCACGGCTTTGGCGAAGGCGCCGTTGTCGCCGTTGGCTTCCGTAAGCAGAGTACCAGCGGCTTCCGCCAATGCGGTTTTTCCGGTGGCGAGGTTGGCGAGGGCGATGCCCCGCTTCACTTCATTGTCGTTCGGTGCGCGAACCTCGAGCTGGCGATAATTCTGTAGTGCGTGTCGCCAGAGGCCGGCGCCCATCTGCAGGCGGCTGATGTTCTTCTTGGTCACAAGGGCGAACTCATCGATGCTGAGCACGGTCTTGAAACCCGACATGGCTTTCTGAAGGTCGCCTTCCTTGCCGCGCACGTAAGCGAGGTTATTGATGGCGGGAGTGAACTTGGCGTTCTTAGTGAAGGCGTGGAGATAAAAAATCTCCGCGAGACCTTCCTCGCCTTTGAGGTAGTGATAGTTGCCGATATTGTTCCAGGCGGCGAGGTCGTTCGGGTTCTTACGGAGCGACTCCCGGTACTTGGCAAGCTTCGCTTCATCAGCAGCAAGATCGCCCATCAGCCATTCAGAAGGCTTCGACCAGTCGGGGAACTGCAGCAGAGGCAGGCGCTCGGGGCGGGCCGAGTTCACCGCCGTGAGCACGTAGATTCGGGCCATGTTCGGGCCCACGACCTGCAGCTTTTCTCCCGTGGACTGCGCGAGATCAAGGAACTCGGTCACCTTCTTGTAAACAGGAGCAGCGAGATTCTTGAGCGCGACCTTGAACTTGGCTTTGTCTTCGGGAGAATAAGTTTCGGGAACCGGCGCGTCTTCGACTTTCATCGCGTAGTTGCGGTAAGCGAGCGCCATCCGGCGGTAGGCCTCCACTCCCCACTGCCCGTCGCCAAAATCCACCACTTCGAGGTAGCCCTTGCCGAGGCGGTCGAGGGCCTGGAGCTTGGCCTGAAGGTCAGCCTTCAGCCGGGTCTCGGGCAGGCGGAGCGGCGCTTTATCGTAGGCTTCTTCGAGGGGCCCGAGCAGCTCGAGCCTCGCACGAGCGGCGTAGCCGAGATCTTCAGGGGAAGCTTTGCCACCTTTTGCTTTCACTTTGGAGATTGTGGCGCGGTAATAATTCTGCGCTTTCTCTTCTTCCTTGAGCTTCACGTAAAGCACGGCGGCTTCCATGGTAGCGCCGATGGCATGCGGGCCCTCGGGAAAGGCGGTGGAATATTTCTGGAACGAGCGCACGGCTTCGGCGCTGTTGCCTTCATCACGCAGGCGGCGGGCCACGTCGAAGAGGAACTCGCCGGCGGCGCTGCGGGCGGCGCCGATTCGCTTGTTAGCGGCATCTACGAGATCACGGAAATCCTCGCTTGCTTTGTCGTTCTGTTTCAGCGCTCGCCGCAACAGGGCCGCGGAGCGCAGGCTCTCGAGGGCCTCCTTTTGCGCAGCGGGCTTGAGCGTGGCTAGCTTTGGCTTATAAGCGCGGTAGAATCGCTCGTAAACCTCGGCGGCCTCGGTGTAGCGGCCGGAAAGGAAATGCTCGTTGGCGAGACCAAGGAACGTTTTCTCCGCGGCCTGATCGCCTGGCGCGATCTTGAGGATGTGTTCGTTCACGCGAAGCTCGTTCGCCCGATCGCCAATCCGCGCATAATTCACGGCGGCGTTGTTGAGCGCTTTCATGCGCATCTCGGGATTCTTGGTCTCGGCGGCAGTCTTCTCGTATTTTTTGGCAGCCTCGGCCGGATCGTTCTTCTCTTCTGCGAGAATAATGTCGAACTTAGTATTGTCGACGATCTTCTGCAGCTTCTTGCGGAACTCGCCCTTCTTGTCTTGCGCCATCAGCGTCTGATTGGCGAGGAAACCCTGGGCGAGGCGCTGTGTGCCCTGAGTGTCTTTCACTTTGATCGATTCGTTTATTAACGTCGCAGCCGCGTCCCAGGCCTCTTTCGAATTCGGGTGCTTCTCGATGATCTCGTGCAGGCGAGGGCGGGCCTCGTCCATTCGATTGCTGGTCACGAGAATCCCCGCGGCGCGCGCAAGGTACTCAGTCACCTGCTTGTCGTCGGGATACGTCTTCACGTAAGAGTCGATCGCGGCAATCACTTGATCGGCTTCGGCCTTCGGCACGCTCTTGGTGCCCTTCGCCTTAAGGTAATTGTTCATCGAGTACACGAGCGCGGAGGCCGCGTCTTTCTGGTACTTCTTGTAGGCGCTCACGCTCTCGGACTGCTCGATGATGAAGCGATATTCGTTAACCGCGTCCTTCTGCTTGCCAAGCTGGTTCAGCACGTCGGCGAGGTACCAGTGGATCTCGGCCGCGTCGTCGGGCTTGATCTTGGCGCCAAACGCCGAAAGATATAGACGATAGAGATCTTCCGCCCGCTCGTGGGTCGGTTTTGGATTATTACTCTTATTGCCTTCGCGGTGAGCGATCGTGGCGGCTTTTCTAACTTGCGTGCGCAGGATCTCGAATTTTTCCTCGTCGGGCTCCTTGCTGCCCGTTACGAACTCGGCTGTCATTGCCTTGAGCAGCGCCGCGCGGCGGTTGGCGTCGCCCTTGGTCGCGGCCATATTGAGGCTGGCCACCATGATCTCAAAACGCTGCTCCTCACCCTGCTTAGCGGCGGGGCCGCCGAGGCCAAGAAGCTGCTTGTTTACGGCAAGGGCATTGGCGTACTTGCCCTGGCGCTGGTAGAAATCGGATAGCTTGCGCATTACGAGCGGGCCTTCGGTATCGCCGAAGAGTCCGGTGAAAAAAGACCCAGCTTCGTCGACGTTGCCTCCCTCAGAATAGAAGAGAGCAAGGGATTCTGCGGAGTCGCGCTGGAGCGCGAGGCCCTGCTTGGCGGCTTCCGTATTTTCCCGGCCCAGCTGAATCGCGTCGCGCATCGAAAGGACAGCGGCCTTATAGTTCTGCAGCTTGAAATTGCACCAGGCGAGGTTATAGAGAATGCGCGCTTTAGCGGGGGTATTGCTCCTGGCAGCGCGCTCGTTGAACTTCTTCGCCTTCTCGAAATCCCGGTTACCGAATGCGTAGTCGGCTACGTAGCGGTAAGCCTCGGATACGAACTTAGAATCCGGATAGGACTGGATGATCTTCTCGAAGCTCTTCACGCCCTCTTCTTTGCGGCCGAGCTCCCACTGGTTGAAGGCGAGGAAGTAATAAACTTCGTCAAGGCGGGAGAAGCCCAGCTTCTGGAGTGGAATCGCCTGAAGCACGTTCACGGCTTTGGAAAGGTATCCCCTGCTTGCTCCGCCATCGAGCTTGGGTTTGGCGTGCATGCGCGCCTGCGCGGGGGGCATGGCCATGTAGACATCCATGGCTTTCGACCAGGCTTCGTTCTCTTTATAGAAGAAGAGCTTGTACTTCTCGGTGTAAGCGACCGCTAGCCGCAGCATCAAGTCGGGCTGCATTTCAGTGGGGCCGCTTCGCTTCAGGATAAGCGCGAGCTGCTCGATCTCTTTGTCGCGCAGCTCGTCGATCTTTTTCTCTTTCGGCGTCATCGACGCCGTGACTTCCGCCTGCGTAACAGCGAACGCAGGGCCCGTGAGCCCGGTCATCGAGTATAAGGCCACGATCAGTAAGTATGCTTGCGGTCGGTTCATGCGGCCCATCTCAATAACATTCCGGTCTCAGAGCGAATACGTAGTCGCCCAGCTCATCTGCCCAGAACTCCCCATTGAAGCTCCAGAAAAACTGATTGGTGCGGCGGCCAGGGCGGCCGAGAGACCCTCGCTTCTTGTGGCCCCACTCATCTTCGCCCGCATTGAGCGCGTCGCCGAGCTTCTCGACCTGCGCGCGTGAGCGGCGAAGCATCTCAAGCTTCACGATATCGATGGTGCTCACGTTGGAAAGAAGGGTTTTGTATTCCGTGGCAATCCGCTCGCGCACGAACTGCCCGCCTACCTCTTGCGCAGTCTGCCAGCGCCAGATCAGCACTTCACGCAACATGCCGCCGAGTCCGCGGCGGCCGGCATCGCCAAGCGTATTCAGGTAGTTCATCTCTTTGCGCACGCGGTCGCCTGTACGAGCAATCTGCACAAAGTAGGGCGAGCGCACGAACCGGTTCATCACCTGGTCCATCTGATTCTCAGAATGGATCTTGTTGTTCATGGCGTAGATACCCTTCTGGAACAGACGTACCAGGCTCTTCGTGGTGCCTTCGGCGCTGTCGTCGAGCATGGCCTTCATGTCCTGGCCGACCTTGGTATACTTCTCCATGAACTCTTTCGATTCACGTTCCACATCTTCGTAGATACACATCTGCAGGTAGCTCACGGCACGCAGCATCTCGACTTCAGAGTCATAGAACCAGGAGAGACCTGGAGCCTTATAGGTCACGAGACGGCCAAGGGCGCGGTTATAGTCGCCGCGGGCAACCGAGTTCCAGGCGCGCTCATACTGAACCTGCGGCCAGACCATCGACTGGATCTCAACGAGGTCGTACCAGCTTTCGGCCTCAACGTAGTTCTTTCCCTGGTAGAAGGCTCGCGCCACACCAGCTGCGCAGCGGTTGCGCAGCTCCTGCAACTCAGGTTTGCTGTGGCCACGAGCATAGCGGCGGCGATCGGAGTATCTTTCACAGTTCTTGAAGTCGTTGATGCCGGCTTCCACGTTGCCAATGATCAGATGCGCGGTACCGCGGAGAAAGAGTGCCGAAGGATACCGAAGGAAATCCTGGCTCATGTCGTTCACGGCGCGCAGCACGTCGTGCGGGCGGTGATGGTAGAGGTGGTCCTGCGCGATGAAGTAGAGGAAGTAGTCACGCTGATCACGGGGATACTGGTCTTCCTTGGTGTACTTCAGCACGTACTTCTTAAAGAGCTCCGTGCCGCCAGAATCCACGAGCGCTTTAGTTCCGCGCAAGGCGATGCGGATCACCTGATCATCGCCGGTGCCGAGCGCTTTAAGGAAAAAGTAGGTCGCCGCCTGGGGCAGGCGCTGGGCGATCAGGGCATTGCTGATATAGGCGTACGCGAGCGACTTCTGGCGCTCGTGGTCGGCGCGCTGGAGGGCCTGAAAATAATAACGAGCGGCCTGGTAATACTGAGCGCGCTTTTCAAAGCGCAGCCCTTCCTGCATGTAGGCTTCCGGCGAATAGTCTGCGGCTTGGGCGTTTGACGCCAAATGACCGGAAAGAACCGCGGCGCTGATCAGCAGCATTTTTTTAGACCAATTCATCTCGCGACCCTCCGTGGTCCGTTTAGAACGTGTAGGCGATTCCGAGCGTCAGGTAGTAGTTGTCGTAAGTTTCATCTTCAGAATCTTCAACCCGCCCACGCAGGCCGTTGGGTGCCTTATAGTTTGTGGCGAGGAAGTCAAAGCGCGCGCCCCAGTGGCGGTCGATGAAAAATTTCCAGCCCGAGCCGTAGTGGAAAGATCCGTAGCTGGCGCTTTCAATCCGCGCATCGCCGGAAGCTCTCGTGTTCAGGTCGATCTCAGTCTGCGCGTTTCCGAAGCCAAGCTCGAAATGCCAGTCGATATAGAAGATCTGGTTGAAAAGGTTGATTTTCCCGTAGAACGGCAGCCACATGATCGAGCCGCCGAAATAAGCATTGGTGTCGCGCACCGAAGGCACCACCGAGCTTACGTTGCGCAGCTGCGCCATCGTTTCGTTTTCAGAATTGAAATTGCTGAAATACATCCCGCTGATCGCCCAGTGCTCGCTGAAGTAAAACGTCGCGCGAGCATTCCACTGCCGCTGCTTGCGGTAGGTCTCGCCCATCCCGATTCCGTAACCGGTCGCGATCTCGAAGCGGTTTCCCTTCTGGTACTTACGGTTCTGCACCACGTAAATCTTTTTGTCGGGATCCAGCCACGAGAAGTCGTATTCGTCGCGTTCGGAATCGATCGCAGGATCATCCGGTGCGGCAAAAGCGGTTGGGGAAACAACTAAAACAGCAGACAAAAAAACTGTGAGGGCAGCGCTGAGCGCCAAAAAATACCGAATAAACATATCACTCCCCCATCCATGGTGGTTTGGACAATTGCCGGTCGCGCCTTACGGCGCGCAGACATAAAAACTCAAAATCAACTTAGAGACCGAATCTCTCTAAGGAAATGGTAGCACAACTTTCTTTCCGATTTCACAGTGCAAGGAATACGGGCAGGAAAAACAATGCTCGCCACCGGATACTCCGCGCTCGACTAAACTATTTTTATTATCTTTTAGCGTGTAGTTTTGCGCAGTGGAATCCATCTCTTTCCGCAATTTATGCAGTGCGTCATCGGAGTCAAAAGGCACGGGATGGGAGCCCGCGGAGTAGAGGTCGACGAGATACCCTTTTACGTGTTCCTTGTTCTCGCCGGCCGCTTGCGCCTTTGCACTCACCGCCGCCATGTAAGCCCTTACCTGGAATTCATAGCGCTCCAGGCTTTCTTCCTGAATCGAGCTCTTGTAGTCAACCACAACCCAACTACCGTCGTCTTTGCGCAGGAGTCGGTCCATTGCCCCGTGTAATGTGACTCCGCCAAGCTTCCATTGAAAGGTGACTTCAGGAAAAGCCTCGACGGCCTCGTCGAAGAACTCCCTGCCCTGCTCGGAGTGCAAAAAATTACCCAGCAGCGCGCGGTCGAGCGCGATCAGTTCTGCTAGCCGCGGATGCTCAAGGCTCACGCCTTGTGCTTCGTAAGCTTCACGCAACCAGAGCTCTGCTACCTCAAGGCCGCTCTCCACTTCTTTTACTCGTTCCAGCACTCGGTGCAGCGCGATCCCACGCTCTTTACGCTCGATCTTGAGCGCCTTCAGCAGCTTGGCCACAGCTGCGCCAGAAGGATCTTGGGGTGCATTGAGCTTCTTCCGCTGCGCCGTTTTCCGGAGCGCGTCTTTCGGTTTGGGCCACATCTCCACAATATGATCATCCCAGCCCTGCACATACTTGCGCAGATGAAAGAGCGGGCAGAGCTTGTAGGCGGCGAGTTCGGTGATGCTGGTCTGGCGAAAACCATCAAAAACGGGAACTGCAGGCCAGGCATCGGCGGACAAAGAAACAGGCGTCGCTGAAGCTACAGTCTTTTTCCCTTCCAGCACCCACGCATCGCCGTCGATCTTCTCGACCGCACCCTCCAGATCTGCGCCGCGAAGAAAATGCGCGCAGGTATTCCATTTCTTTTTGTCTTCTTCTTTTCTGAAGGAGCGAGGCAGGAAAAAATACTCCTCTTTCTGCGCGCGCGTGACCGCCACATAAAAAAGCCGTTTGAGTTCGGCTACCTCACGCTCAGTATTTTTCTTGCCGATCGCGCTGTGGGCCTCAGACTCTTCTTCACTCTCGAGTTTGAGCACCATGCCCTCACCGCGCACCATGCGAAGGGCGGAGTTATCTCCCACGAGCTTGCCGCAGAGATCGGCGAGAATCGTCACGTCGAACTCAAGGCCCTTGGCGGCATGCACGGTCATCACCTGCACTCCACCCGCTCCTAACGGCTCGGGCATCACGCTATCGTCGCTGGCACCGTCTTCCTGGTCCCAGCCGGCCCAGGAACTCAGCAGCTCAAGAATCTCTGAGCGCGGCTTGGCTTCGGCCTCGAGCTTGTCGACGATGTTCACCAGTTTCACGGCCTGCAGCTGCTCGCGGCGGCCCATGGGATAGAAAAGCTGAGCCGCTTCCAGCATGGAGGCGAGCGAAGAATGCGTGGCGAGCCTTCTCCAAGTGAATAGCCGGGACGCTTCATTTTCCTGGAGCTTATCCCAGAGAGGGTCGTAGCGACCCTTGCGCTTCTGGATCTCGAGGATTTTCGTGTCGCTCATGCGCACCCAAGGTGAGCGCAAAAGCGCGAGCAGCGCGATATCGTTTTTGGCGCCGTAAAGCACCCGGAGCAACGCGATCGAGTCGGTGACCACGCTCTGCCCGTAGAATCCGCGACTGGCTCCGACGCGGAATTTAATGCCGTGGTCATTGAGCGCGCGCAGGTAGGCTTCGTTGCCGGAAACCTTGCGCAGCAAGATCGCGATTTTTTTCGGCGGCTCAGGGCGGGCGCGTAGTTCAGAAACAAGCCGTGCTACCAGCACCGCCTCGTAGCTTCGCCGCTCATGGGCGGTGAGCTTCTCGTCGCTCGCGCCGTATTCCACGAGGCCCACCTTGCCTCCTGCGGGAAGTTCCGCGATCGCGGGAGAGTCCATCGCCTCAAAGTCCGGCGCCTCTTCGCCCGCGGCGGGCAGCATCGCCTTCGTGATCCGGTTCGCCACCTCTACGATTTCTTTTCGGGAGCGGTAGTTGCGCCCGAGAGTCACGAGCTGGCCCTTCGCCTCGGCCTCCTTGCGCAGCCCCTGGAACACGCTCACGTCAGCGGCGCGAAATCGGTAAATAGACTGCTTGGCGTCGCCCACCACGAACACGTTCGACCAACCCGGGCGCGCGAGCCGGCCGAAAATTTCCCGTTGCACGGAATTCGTGTCCTGGAACTCGTCGACGAGCAGGAGCTCGAATTTTTTCTGGTAAAAATCGCGCGCCGCTTCGTTCTCCAGCACCTTAAGGCTCAGCGCCTCAAGATCATTGAAGTCGAGCACGGAGCGCTCACGCTTGGCCTTCTCGTAGGCGGCAAAGAGCCCATCCGCCAGCAACAAGACATCTTCCAGCACTGCGCGTGCGGCCCCCTCCGGGAATATCCCGGACGCTCCGGCGCGGAACTTCTCCACCTCGCCCTGGAATAGCATGCGGCTCTCGAGCAGGCGCACCAATAGCTCCTCCACCTTGGCGCGGGAAAACTCAGCGAATACCCGCGCGAACGCCGGCGAAAGCGCTTCGGCCGGGTACAGAAAGAAATCTTCGAGCACCTCCTGGCGAAGGGCTTCAGAGCCCTTCTGGTCTAGCATCGCAGCCATCGGGCTTACTCCCGCTTCCACCGGAAAATCAGAGAGAATGCGCCGGCAAAAGCCGTGGATCGTCGAGATCTGTTGCTGGGCCTGGGCCGCCACGCGGGGCCCGAAGGCGGGGTCCGCCAGCAAGGTTGCCGCGAGCCGCGCGCCTAACTCCTGCGCAGATTTTTCCGTGAACGAGATTGCCGCGAAGCGCTCCACCGCGAGGTGCGCGGCTTCCTTTTTCACGCGTTCTTCGAGGAAGAGCCGCACTCGTTCCACGATCACGGTGGTTTTTCCCGTGCCGGCGCTCGCCTCTATGAAAACCATCTGCTCCCGGCGCGAAAGCGCGTTGGCCTGTTCCTCGTTGAAGCGCTTGGCGCGCTCGTCTTTTTTGCCTACAGATGCTGGCGGCTCGAGGAGTGCGAGGAACGCAGACGGATCCGGCCGCTCCCATTTTTCCGCTGCGGGGGAGCGAAGGTCACGGATACGGCAGGCGGGCCTCACCGCGCAGCGCTTGCAGCTCTTTTCCTCGTCGAGCGGCTCCACGTTGAACTCGCCCGCCTGGATCTTCCCGGCCAGGCGCTCGGCCTCAACGCGGGAGCGCGCGCGAAGGTCTTCAAAGGCTTCCGATTCATGCAGTGCCTTGCTCGCGGGCCCAAGCTGGAAATATTTCACCTCGCCAGGCTTTGGGCCAGCCTTTCCGCTGTTGAATTCCTTTTTTAGAAAGCCCGTATTGCGATCGCCGCTGGTGATACTGGCATAGAACGCACCGGCCGGGGTGAAGCCGGCCTTCTCCTGCTCCACGGCGTCGGCATAGAGCTGCAGCTGAAATTTTTCCAGCTCGTTCACCTCTTTGTTCGAAGGAGGGGTGCCGCCGATCTTGTAGTCGATCACGAGGAAGCGCTTGTTCCGCTCGTCGTAGTCTACGCGGTCGATCTTTCCCTCCCAGGAGAAGGCGCCGAGCTTGCCATTCACCGCCTTTTCAAGCTCGGGCTGGCCGAAAAACGGAAAGCGCGCGTACTGTTCCGCATCCAAATTGAGAAAGTTAAGAAGGAGCTTACGCAGCCGCGCCACCTGCGTGTGCAGCAGGGCCTTGCTGCCCTTGAAGTACTCCACCTTGAGCTCGGCCATGGCCGCAGCCACACACTCGTCGAGCAGATTTTCGCGTTCGGCGAGCAGGGAAACTTCTTTGCCGTGCCGCACGCCGTAAAAGATCTCGAGCACCTTGTGCACGAAGGAGCCTTCTTCCAGGCGGCTCACATCGAGGCTGCTCTCCTGTACTTTGTCTTCGAGGCGCAGCACCTTTTCGGCGAAGGCCTTAAACGGGCAAGACTTGTAGAGTTCAAACAGGCTGGCGGAAAATTTCTCAATACCGGGATCGCCTACGTTCACCTTTTCCGAAGCGAGGAAGGGATCTGCCTTCTGCATTCTCGGCATATCGGGCCAGTGGCCCCGTTCGAGGTCAAGGATTCCTGTGACCCAATGCGGCTCGCATTCTTTTCCGCTGGCGTCATGGCCGTTGAAGGAGAGCAGCAGTGCCCCTTCCCCGCACGCGATTCTCTTCGCCTGATCGAGAAAACAGAGCCCCGCCTGCACCTGGGTAGGCAGCAGAAAATCGGAAAGCTTGCGGCGCGCGGCCTCTTCCAGGAAAAACTGAAAGCCCTGCCGCGGGCCCACGCCCACGTTGAGCCCGAGCGCGATTGTGAGCGAGCCTTCCGCGCCCGGAGGCAGCCACTCGCCGTAGCGGTAGAACTGCACGCGCGGGAAAAGGCTCAGCACTTCGCCTACGAGGCTCGCCTTGAGCAGGCTCTTGAGCTCGCGCATCCAGTCGGAGAAGGCGAAAATCTGGCTCGTGGAGGTAGCCAGCTTGCGCGCGTTTCGAAGCAGGCCGGATAGCGCCGCGTGTGCATCGCGCTCGAACTCCGCGTTCGGCGCCACGCGGGCGAGCTCGGCCAGACCGACCAGCTCTGCGAGCTCCTCGGTAACGCCGGCGAAATCTTCGCTTCTACCGCTCGCGGGTAGGAGGCGATCTATTTTTTCGAGAAGGGCAGCAAATTCCTGCAGCACGCGGTCGCCTTCGCTTTTGCATTTCCAGTCGGCGAGGCCGCGCCGGATCCCTGCTTTGGCGGCGCGCGAGGCAAGATCGCCGAATTTTCCCTGCGTAAAGTCGAGCAGCTGCGCGAGTTCTAGGCCGTAGCCAAGAGAATAGTCTTTTTCTTTCAGCTCCAGCACGTGGAAGAAAAGCCGCGCTACCGGGTGCGCGAGGGCTTTACGCGGATGAAAATGGAGCGGGAGCCCGAGCTCTTCGCGAAAAGCGAGCGCGTTGCCCCGGTCTTCGAAGTATTCTGGCGGCATCACGAAGCGCAACTCGGCGGCGCTTTCGCCCAGCACCGCGCGACCGAGCGCGGCCGCGGCACGCGCTTCGTCGACGGGAGTATGCGCTTCGAGCAGGCGGAGGCGAGGCAGCGGCCTCTCCGACAGGGAAGAGCGACTGTGCTCGATCTCGCCGGTGAAGCCCGTTACCAGGCCACGGAGTGAAAGTGCGGCGGTGTGATCGAGCGAAGTTTCTTTTGCCGACAATAAATTTGCGATCGCCTCATCCTCGAGCGCAAGCGGCAGGCTCACCTCGCTCTCGAGCGCAAGGCCGCGAAGCAGCTCGGTCTCGAGCAAGCTGAGCTCGTCGAAGCCGAGCAGAAAATACGGCGCGGCTTTCTTATTGCCGGATTCGGCGGCCAGGCGCAGGAGCGAAGCTTCGTCGAGGCGAGGGTCGTCTGCGCTGAGCAAACGTGCTTCGAACTCGATCAGCAGAGCCCAGAAATCGTCGTAGGCCTCACGTGTGATCTGGTCGGCGCCGGATTCCAGCACCTCGCGCGCGCGCAAGATCACGTTCGGCTCCATGAGCCCCGCTTTCCTCGCCTCCCCGATGCAGCTCACGAGGCCCGTGAAGAACTGCTCTTCGTTCCAGATATCCTTCAGGTGATGGAACGCGTCCCCTTCGGCAAATTTCTGCGCAATCGCCCGGATCAGTTCCCGCTTCCCTGGCGCATCAAGCACGCGAAAGCCCCGGCCAAAGGAAAGCGCGTGGTCACGGGCACGCGCTTTGACCCAATCGTTCCAGGGCTGGATTCTTGCGCCGAAATGCACGGCGTTTCCGGCCAGCCAGCGCTCCTCGAGCCAGGCTTTGCTGGAATCACCGATGCCGGGCCCAAGCAAAAGAGTGCCTTCGCTTTTCTGAAGAAAAGCCAAGGCTTCTTCGAAGGCACGCTCCCAGGCGGCCCCTGCGCTAAAGATCCTTAGTGCCACTCTTTATCTGTTCCTACTAAATTCGAAGAAAACAGTTCCCGACAATAACGCACCTGCGACACGCGAAAGACCCTGACACTAAACGAGGGTAAACCCTTCGAACACCGTCTCGCCCCTGCCTTTTTCCACGTGCCCGAGAACAAAGGCGCGCTCGCCCTTTTTCTCCAGGAATTTTACCAGAGCCGCCGACTTCCCTTTTTGACACGCGATCACAAAACCCACCCCCATATTGAAGGTGGAATACATTTCCTTCGCGTCGAGCTTCGCGCGCTCCTGCAGGATCGGGAAAATACGCGGCGTTTCCGGAAGCGAGGTGATCACGTATCTGAACTTCGGATTGATGCGCGGAATATTATAGAAACCCGAACCCGTGATGTGGGCGAAGCCGCGCACGCCGAATTTTTTCGACGCCAGCACTGCCAGCACGTTCTTCACGTAGATGCGGGTCGGCGTGAGAGCGAGCTTCAGTAAATCTGTTTCATTGTCGTTGATCAGTTTGCGAACGAGAGAGAATCCGTTCGAGTGCAGGCCGGAAGAGGCGAGGCCCACGAGCTCGTCCCCCGCCTTGAGTGATTTGCCATCCAGCAGGTCTTTTTTGGAAACTTCGCCCACCGAAAAGCCCGCGAGGTCATATTCGCCGTCGTCGTACATTCCGGGCATTTCGGCTGTTTCTCCGCCCACGAGCGCCACGCCCGCCTGCCTGCAACCGTCGACCACGCCCTTGATGATTCCTTCCGAGCACGCGAGGTCTAATTTCCCGCAGCCGATATAATCCAGGAAGAACATCGGGCGCGCGCCGGTGCACACCACGTCGTTCACACACATCGCCACGAGATCAATTCCCACAGTGTCGTGGATCTTCAGGTGCTGCGCGATCTTGAGCTTGGTGCCCACGCCGTCGGTTCCGGCCGCGAGGTACTTGCCTTTGCCGATTTCGTAGAGGCTCGCAAAGCCCCCCACCCCACTCTTTACGGCCTTGTTGTAGGTGGTGCGCACCATCTTTTCGATCCGTTTTACAAAAAGGTCGCCCTTATCGCGATCGACACCGGAGTCAGCATAAGTAATGGACATAAGCCCTCGAATTTTTGGGATTTACGTGGCCAGAGCATAGCCTAAAAGTGCCCGAGTTGCGGAGGGATCTGACCACCGAATTCAAAGGAAAAGTACAAAGATTCCCAGAAGTTAAATGTGCCGCGCCATTCCCAAAACTGGACAATTTCGCTTGCACAAACGAACGCCCAGCGTTAAGTTGCGCCGAACCTGCCAACCAATCCTGAGCTAAAAGGAAATCCGTCATGCTCCGCTCCAACTTCGTTTTCTTTTCCCTTCTCCTCAGCGCTCCCGCTTTCGCCGGCTCGCAAAGCCTCGACTGCCAGACCGCCGACAAAGCCGTCGTGATCGGCGCCGGCAACAGCACCAACCGCGTTCAAATTAAATTCGTTGATAAAGCCGGCAAAGTAGAGTGGGTTAAGCAGAAATGAAAACTCTACTTCTTGCCGGAGCCTTCGGGCTCCTTTCCTCCGCCACTTCTTTTGCCGCCAACTTGCAGTGCGTGAGCTACTCCAAGGCTTACGACCTCGCGATCTCCGTAAGCGATACCCGAGCCACAATACAAGTTTTACGCGCTGACCAGCAGCGAAACGCCTATTCGCTGACTAACGGCGAAGCGATCGTACTCGCCCGCGCCGCAGAACATCACCCTGACTGGGCCCGTTTTGAGGGACAATCCAAGCGCAAGCAGAACATCACCTTCAGCGGCAAAAAAACTGACCTCAGCAGTTTCGGTGAGCTTCGCACTAACTTGTCCATTTCCGAGGACTGGACCGACACCACCTCAGTGATGCTGCAGCTCGATTGCGTAAGCAAGTAGCCAGGTTATAGCTCGTTTTTCGCTATAGCGCGCATGGATTCCCTGTGGTCTAAAAGCAGTTCATGAACACGGATTCTTTGGAAAGCCTCCAGAATAAAATTCACGCGCTAGAACGCGAGAACGAACTCCAGCGCAAAGCGCTTAGCGGCCTATCCCAGCTCATTTCCTACGTGGACCGCGACCTACGCTACCGTTTCGCCAGTACCGCCTACGAGAATTGGTTCGTTCCCCCCAAGAGCAACATTATTGGACTTCACGTGCGAGACGTGATCGGCGAAGAATCCCTTCGCAGGGTTTTTCCTATGATGGAACGCGCCCTGGCGGGCGAGCTGGTGGAGTTTGAGATCGTATTTCCCTTTGGCGAAGGACTAGTCCGAACCGTTGGCGCAAAATACATTCCGGAAATTAACTCATCCGGCGAGGTTCTTGGCTTCCACGTAATTCTTACCGATCTGGCGGAGAGAGAGCAGGGCCGCCACAGGCTCGCCGAAAGCGAAGACCGGGCACAGCTCATCTTCAACCATGCCCCCGTGGGAATCATCCAGCTCGACGAAGAACGCCGGTATCTTTCGGCCAACGCCACCTACTGCCGCTATCTCGGATACACCATCGAAGAGCTCCGCGGCATGACCATGTTCCAGGTTACCCACCCCGACGACCTCGCCCAGACCAAGCAGGCGAGCGAAAGCTTCAGCGATCCAGGCTTCTCCATGCGCAGGTTCGAAAAGCGTTATGTGCGAAAAGATGGAGAAGTGGTGTGGGGGCTCGTTACCAGCGAGCAGTATACCGACCCTTCTACCGGAAGAAATAACCTCTTCTCTGTGATTGAAGACATCACCGACATCAAAAAGAGAGAGCTCGAGGTGAAGCAAGCGGAAGCCGAAATCACCCACTTTTTTGCCGCCTCCCTGGATCTGATGTGCGTGATTGGAAATAACGGTTTTTTGAAGCGCGTAAATCCGGCGTTCACCGCCATCTTCGGCTTCAGTTCCGAAGAGCTCCTCACCACGCCACTCCTCGAGTTCGTGCACCCCGAGGACCGGATGAACGTTCTCGAAGAGCTGGAAAAGCTCTCACGAGGTATCCCGACACTTCAGTTTGAGTGCCGCAGCCGAACCAAAGACGGCGCCTATCGCCTGCTCAGCTGGATCGGAGCCCCCGACACAAATACCGGGCTGATTTTCGCCTCCGCCCGCGACATCACCGAGCTGAAGCAGGCCGAAGTAAAGCTGGCCCAGTCTGCCAAAATGGCCTCTCTCGGAGAGATGGCTGGCGGGATCGCTCACGAGATCAATAATCCCCTGGCGATTATTCTCGGAAAAATCACCGTTCTCAAAACCTACCTCAAGCGCCCCAACCCTGAGTTCACCTTCCTCGAGGAAGAAATTTCCGGCATTGAAATGACCGGCCTCAGAATCGCAAAAATCATCCGCGGCCTCCGCGCTTTTTCCCGCAATGCCGACGCCGATCCCATGACCAAAGTTGCCGTATCGCAGATCATCGACGACACTCTCCAGCTCTGCGCTCAGCGCCTGAAAAACCGCGACATCAACCTCACCATCAACTGCCCACCCGAGCTAACCATAAACTGCCGCCCCAGCCAGCTCTGCCAGGTTCTCATGAACCTCCTCAGCAACGCCTACGACGCCGTGGAGGACAAAAAATCTCCCTGGATCCGCATCAACGTGGAAAAGCTCAATCGCTCCGTGCTTCTGAGCGTGGAAGACTGCGGAAAAGGAATCGAGCCCCAGGTGCAGGCAAAGATGATGCAGCCCTTCTTCACAAAAAAAGAAGTGGGCAAAGGCACGGGCCTTGGCCTCAGCATCTCCAAAGGCATCGTAGAAGACCACCACGGCCAGCTCCGCTACGACGACAGCACCGGGCACACCCGCTTCATCGTCGAACTTCCCCTTTAGTTTTTCTGCAAAAGAGAAACGCGCCCGTTCTTGAGCGACCGCACATGCGCCACACGCACGCGATCAAAAAGATCCGCGCTCTCTTTACCCAGCACTTCCGGCGCGGCCTGCTTTTCGCTCACCTCAGACTTCAGGCGAGCCACCTCGGCCTCAGTTTCCGAGCCAGCCAGCTTGAAGCCCTCACCACCGAGCCCACCCGAATTGTAGCCAGCGAGAGGACTGTCGAACTTCCCGCCCCCAGCTGAGCCGGAGGAGTTCCCGCCTTCGGCGAGCGCGCGCATCTCATCGAGCGCGGAGCGTGTAGCTTGCTGGCTTCCGCTTTCTTCGGAGGCATCGGCGCCCTTTCCAGCAGTGCCGCCACTGGCAGGCTTGCGCGCGAGTGCCGCGCGGAGGGAATCGCGGAGAGAAGAGCCGCCAGATTTCAGAATCCCTTTGCCGTTTTTACCTAATACGAGCCCATTTTTTGCGCCTTTGCCGTCAGCCTCTTCGCCTTTTTTCAAGACCGCGATCGTGCTCTGCACGGGCGGCTCGGCAGAATCTTTTCTCGAAGACTCAAGGCCGCCTTCAAGCGCAGCCATGCTCTCGGGAATGGGAGAGCTTGCTTTGGCCACGGGGGGAACAGCTGCAGCCGGCAGCGCTTCGGCCTGATCAGAGCCCTGACCAAACGGCCCGAATAACCCGGACATGTTCGGAATCGGGGAAAACGGCTTTTGTGTTTCCGCCACGGCGGCACCAGGGCCAGGCTCGCGAGCAGGATTTCGGCTCGCAGCAGGGGGACGATTTTCATCCCCAGGCACGCTCGCAAGATTCTTCAGAGTATTCTTCAGCGCCGCGGCTTCTTCCCGGAAGGCTCTCTGCATCTGTGCATACTCGGCGTCGAGTCGAGCGATTTTTTTGTAAAACAGCTCCATCGCCTGGTCGGCGCGCTTTTGTTCCGCGATCAGCTTCGGGCCGTCTCTCAGGTATTCGCCGATATTGCGGAAGCCGACGTTGGTGGCGTCGACGATACTTGTTCCGGAGCGATCGGCGCCGGTTACTGGGCTGGGCGTGAGTGGGCTTTCTTCATGCGAGTTAAATCCTGTGCTTTGGCGACCTTGAGGCCTCAAATAGCCTGCACCTGCAGGCGGTGGATCGACATTGGGTGGAGGCGATTGAGTAGTTACGCCTTTAGGGAAAGCTCCTGCACCTGTTGTCTGTGACTGACGTGGATTTTCGTTGGCTCCAGCTCTTGTAGGAGGTGGACCTGAAATAACAATTCCAATTTCAGACATATCACTGGAGCCACTTGCCAAAGCCATCGAAGGCATAAGCAGAGAGAAAAGAAAGCATTTCAACGTGAAGCCAATGGGACTCACCTACGCACCTGTATCGTTACGGCGTTTTTGATCCGATTTCTTTCCTCTTCTGTTTTTGCAGATTGTATCAAACTCGCTGAACGCGCGAGCTCACCTTCAATTGTGGAATTAGCAGCATTCATTACGGCCTTACACTGAGCGCCGATATCCAGGCAGTTGGCCAGTTTTTGGCGAAGGGAAGCTATTTTCTCTTCTGACTTTTCAGACAGACTGATTCTTTCTTCGAGGAATTCTTCGCCGTTTCCGCCCTTCAGGCTGGCCGCGCCACTTCGCACTTCAGCGCAAAACTGTTTCTTCTCTTCAGCATGCAGTTCCGCTGAAATTTGCATTGCTTCATAGTCATTTCGGCAACAAGAAATGGATTCCGTCTGGCCATTGGAGTTTTTAAACTCGATCTGTCCGTAACGAGATTTGTCTGCTAACCGGCACAGGCTAGAGACATCGCGCTCGCGTTCTGTTTTGAAGACCGCTTGCACATGCGCGTCGTCACAAGTTGCCGGGCTAGCCGCGGCAGCTTGCTTTTGGTTCGTAAATATCGGCGCCAATAAGAGCGCAATGAACAACAATGGCTTCAAGAAAACCTCCCGGGAAGCTTGCATGCTTATCGGACACGGGAACGGTTTTCTTCAGCTTCTATATAATTGAAAACATGAGACTTTATTAAAATTCTCGCTATCGAACCAAGGTGTAGATTCCCGACATTGCGGGATTTGTTTCGTCAACTCTGAGCTCAGTTTCGCCGATGGGCCTCAGCTCTTGCCGATAGGGTAAATTGGCGCCAGACTCCAGGGAGACAATTACAAGGGAGCCGTTGCTGCAAGAATGGGAAACTTCACCCTCCCATTTCCCACGCTTTGCTAGCTTAGGAACTCCGTCTGCCACTAGAAAAGGATCTTCTTTCCCGACGCTATAGCTAATAACTCCACGCTCCACGCGCGTATATTGACTAAATGCCTGCCGAAACAGCTGCCCGTCCCTCTCCACGATCCTCTGAAACTTCCCATTGATCACCGGGCATTTCCCGGCCTGAGCAAAACTCGGCGCGATCGACAGAAAAACAGACAGTCCAAGCAAAACAACTGGCTTCAGCATGAGGAACTCCACGATAGGGCGGTTTATTGCGGCCCATTCTCCCAAACTAGAGCAATTTAATCAAGCATTACTGTTTAAATTAAAGCTGTCTAAATTCGAGCACTTAGATACCATTATCCAATGAAGAAACCACTCCTGATCCTGCTCGCTGTGCTCCTCCTCTGCGCCGCTTCGGCCTACATGATCGCGGGCCGCGTGAAGGTAACTGTCGAGCATCCGGAAACTCCGGCGGCGGAAGTTCCCGCTACTCCGAAAGAAGATCCGCCGCTTGTCTTGGCGATTCGCTCTTCGATCAAAACTCCTGAGAACAATGCGAACATCGCGCAGCTTCTGCAGCAGGGGGCGGATGCGAATGCCGTCGATAGGAAGGGGCGCCCCGCAATTTACTGGGCGATTGCATCCGGCGATAAGGTTTCGATCGAGGCTTTGCTGAAAGCCGGCGCCGACGTGAATCTTGTTGATTTCGAAGGCCGCTGGACTCCTCTCATGCACGCGGTTTACCAGGCTTCGCGCGACGAGAAGTTTGGGCCTATCGTGGGCTTGCTGATTGAAAAAGGGGCGGATGTGAATGCGGGGCCGGATGGCTATACGCCGCTGCACGTAGCGGTGAATAATGGCGACGAGAAAACGTCGGCGCCGATGGTCGATCTGCTCCTGCGCAATGGCGCGAATGCGAATGCGGAAGCGAAGGGTGCGGAAGGAATTCCCGGAATCACGCCAGTGATGGACGCTGCCCGCGAAGGAAAAATCAAGCTCGCAAAGCTGCTGGTGAAAGGCGGCGCGCGGCTCGACCTGAAGGGCCCGGGCGGGCGCACGCCGTCGGAGATTGCGTCAGAGAACAAGCATCCAGAACTCGCGCAGGCGCTGAAGGTAGCGGCGATCGTCGAGAAACCAAAAGCCGCGCCAAAAAAGAAAGGGAAGCAATAAGCTTCCCTTTCACGGCTGTTATTTTGTTGTTTGTTTGTTTATAGCAGGGCTTAGTAGCCGGGCGGAACGGCGATGAGTCCGCTGAAGTAGCTGCCGCGAGGTGCGCCGCCGTCCTGCAGGGGATTGAAAGCCGAGCTCTCGATTGTCTGCCCGTCGGTGATCTGGCGGGTGCTGTGGCCTTCGATCACGTTGCCGCTCATACCGGGGAACACGTGGTAGCCGGTGTGGGCGGTGCCAACGAAAAACGGAATGCGCTTGAACGAGGCAGGCACGTTGCGGCCGAAGTTCACGAGAGTGGTTACGTCGTCGACAGTGTTGTAGAGATACTTGCGCTGCTTCATGACGGTATTGAGACGATAAGCGTGGTAACCCCAGAAACGTTTTTCATTGGTGGGGTCTTTTGACCGTTCAGTAGCGTCCCACTGCTCGCTGAACTGAGTCCAGGGATTCCAATAGAGAACGCGCCAGCCGAGGCCTTGAAGCGCGTTCTGGATGGAGGTTCCATCCTGGCCGTTGTTGCGGGCGTAAGCAGCGATACGATCCCAGACTTCGGCTTGGCCGTTTTGCTTGAAGCCGTTGCCGAGGCACTTGAGCACCATGCCTACGCAGGAAGTGGGCTCCATCTGAGAAAGGATATAGGAGGCGAGCCTGGGAATCTCGTTCGGGCGGTAGCCGAGGTTGTAGAGAACATCTTTGATGTGTTCGAGGCGCTCGGCATTTTTCATTTTTCCGAACGAAGAACGGTCGCCGTAGAAGCGGGCCACTTTGTATTGGCGGAAGAAAGACTGGTGGCGATCGAGATCGTTCTTGAGGCAGGCCACGGCATAGTCGAGGATGCGGGGAATGGCGACGGCGTGCTCGGATACTTCACGGTCGGTGAAGGAGATGGTTCCTTCCCAGGCGCTCGCGTTGTTGGAAACAAAAATTGTGGATAGCAGCAGTATGGACGCAAAACCGAAACGCATTGGATGTTTACCCTTCCCCGAAAATGTTAAAGACCAAGAACCGCGCGCAACGTAACGCAAAGCGGTACGTTTAGAAACTACGCATGAAGGAATTGTTCGAACTCGAAACAATTTTGCCGCAATCTGGTTTTGAGGGAAACGCGATCCTAGAGACACCCAAGGATTCCTGACTTAAACGTTTCCGGATAGGCCTAAGTGCCCAAATTTACGGAGGAGCGACCAGCCGGAGTGCTTACCGACTAATGGCGGAAGTGCCGCTTCCCCGTGAACGCCATTGCCATACCAAATTTGTCGGCCGCTGCGATCACTTCGTCGTCGCGGATGGAGCCTCCTGGCTGCACCACAAACTTGATCCCGAGCTCCCCGGCGGCTTCGATGCCGTCGGCGAAGGGGAAAAAGGCGTCGGAAATTAGAAGAAGGTCTACGAGCCCGCCTTTAGCTTTTGCTCTCGGCCCGGCGAGCGCCTGGAGCGAGTCGATGCGGTTGGGCTGCCCCATCCCCGCTCCCACGAGCTGAAAATTCCCGTTCTTATGCGCGCGCACGAGCGCGATGGCGTTCGAGCGGAGGTGCTTGGCGGCCATGATCCCAAAACTTGCCAGGGCGTTCCTTTCCTTCGGAAAGGGAATCTTCGTGACAGACTTAAGCTCGGAATCGAGGCCTTCGTCTTCATCCTGCAGGAGAACGCCGCCTAGCACGGAGCGAATCATGCGCTCTTTGAGCTCGGGCTTTCTCGGCGGGCAAAGCAGCACGCGGAGATTTTTCTTCTTCGCGAAAACCGCGAGTGCATCACCATGCACGCTCGGAGCGACCACGAGCTCCACGAACTTGTCGCCGAGCCACTCGGCACATTCTTTGGTGACCTCTGTGGTGAAGCAGAGGATGCCGCCGAAGGCGCTCACGGGGTCACCTTCCCAGGCGAGCTCGAGCGCTTCAAGCGCGGTTTTTCCGGTGGCGAGGCCGCAAGGGTTGAGATGCTTCACGATCGCAACCGCAGGGCGCTCAGACCCGGCCGCGATCCATGCGTCGGAGGCGGAGCGAAGGGCGGCATCAGCATCGAGAAGGTTATTGTAGCTGAGCGCCTTACCCTGAAGAATTTCAGCCGAGGCGATCGAGGCTTCGCCGGAGAAATGGGGGTCACGGTAAAAGATCGCGCTCTGGTGCGGGTTCTCGCCGTAGCGGAGCTTTTTGCCGTGGTCGAGCGCGATGTAGTGGTTCTCTTCCCCGAGATAACGGGAGGCGAGCTCGGCGGCGATCGCGGAATCATAGGAAGCCAGAAGCTGGAAGCTTTTCACCGCAAGGCGTTTACGCGTGTTGAGGCTGAGCCCGCCGTCGAGGTCGGAGATTTCCTGCATGAGTTTGGCGTATTGGGCAGGATCAGTAGCCACCGCGACATGCGCATGGTTCTTGGCAGCGGCGCGGATCATGGTGGGGCCGCCAACATCGATCTCTTCCACAAGCTCGGGGTCGGAGGCGCCGCGCTTCCTTGCTTCGTGGAATGGATAAAGATTACAAACGACGAGGTCAATCGGTTCCACGCCCATTTTTTTCGCGGTGGCCACATCATCAGCATTGTCGCGGCGAAAAAGAAGCGAACTCGCGAACGGGAAAGAGATGGTCTTCATCCGGCCGCCGAAAGCTTCCGGATTCCCCGTTATCTTCTCCATGGGAGTCACGGGAATCCCGCTTTCCGCGAGCTTTTTCATCGTGCCGCCGGTGCCGAGGATCTCGACCCCGCGCTCGTGCAGGAAACGGGCGAAGCCGACCACGCCTTCTTTGTTGGAGACGGAAAACAGCGCACGCCGGATCTTGACCACGTCCATGATTACTTCTCCCTCAGATAGCTCACGCAGTTTCGGAAAAACTTTATTCCGATTCCGTCGCCGCTCCGGTTCTCGAGCCGGGTGGAACGTGGATGCTGCAGAAGCGAAACGGCAGCCTCAGGATGAGGCATCAGCCCGAACACGTGACCGGTGGGATCGCAGACTCCGGCGATGCGGCCGTGAGAGCCGTTGACGTCTTCGGCATAGCGAAGCACGATCTGGCCGGCCACGCTGAGCTGGCGGTGAATCCCTTCTTCGTCGCCCTTGGAAAAAACCACCCGGCCTTCGCCGTGACGGATCGGGAGGGCGAAGCTTCCTTCCTGGGCGAGGTTGCGGGTCCAGAGACAGACTGAGGCCTTCTCCGCTTCGACCTCCACCCAGCGGTCGATGAAATGCCCCTGGAAATTTCGCGCGAGCGCCATTTTGCGCACCCCAAAGGGCTCGGGCAGAAGGCCGAGCTTGGTGAGCGCCTGGAAGCCGTTGCAGATCCCGATCACGGGCTTCTTCGCCGCCACGAACTCTTTGAGCTCGTCACCAAGCTGAAGTGAGAGTTTCAGTGCCAGGATCTGGCCAGAGCCGAGGTCGTCGCCGAAGGAGAATCCTCCTGGGAAAGCCGCGGCTTCGAAGGTGGCGAGGCTTTTCGGATTTTCGAGCAGGTCGTTTACGTGCACGATCTTCGGTTCGGCTCCTGCAAGTTCAAACGCGCGCGCGGTTTCCCGCTCGCAGTTGATTCCGTCCCCGGTCAGTACAAGAACTTTAGGTTTGTTTATGTTGCTCATTTCTGCTCCCCTCTCCAGGCGTGCCGCGCCTCACGGACAGGAACGTCCAGAACCACCAGGCCGTGCCGCGCAAAACGCAGCATCTCGGAGCGCGTGGTGCCGAGCCGCAGGCAATGCTGGCCGGCGAAGGTCTTGCGAAACTCTTCTTCTTTGTCGGCCGGAACCGAAGTCACAAAGCGGCCGGGAGTCTCGTTATAGAAAAACTCGGCCAGGCTACCGCCGAATTCTTTGAGCTCGCCGTCCAGCTTCTCGAGCTCCACTTCAACGCCGAGCATGCCGCCAATCGCGCTCTCAGCAAGAGCCACGAGCATTCCGCCTTCGCTGCAGTCATGGCAAGAACGGAGCAAGCCCGCTTTGATGGCGCGGTGAAGAGTGCGGTAGAGACGCAGGTTCTCAGAAGCATTCACCGGGGTCGGTTGCTGATTCACGCTTGGCGGCAGCTGGAAAGCGTCAGAGAGCTCGCTGCCCCCCATGCCACGGTGGGAACGGCCCAGCAGATAAACGGCGTCGCCTTCTTTCTGGAAATCCGAAGTTACGGTTTTCGTAACGTCGTGCACTTTCGCCATTGCCGTAATGAGCACCGTGGGTGGCACCGAGATCTTCACCTCTTTGCCAAGACGACCGCGGCCGATGAAGTCGTTCTTCATGCTGTCTTTGCCGCTCACGAACGGCGTGCCGTAGGCTTTCGCGAGGTCATAGAGACCTCGGTTAGCGCGCACGAGCTGCGCAAGCTTGTGGTTGGCGTCGGGATTCTTTTCTCCGGGCAGAGGATCAGGCCAGCAGAAATTATCGATCACGCACATCTGGTCAGGATCGGCGCCCACAGCCACGGAGTTTCGCATGGCCTCGTCGAGCGCGTGCTGCGCGCTGAGGTGGGCGTCGAACCGGGAAAGTTTCGGCTGGAGTCCGCAGGAAACGGAAACGCCTGCGAGCGCTTCGCCTCCGTGCGGGGCAAGCCAGACTACGGCTGCGTCGCCGGGGCCCTTGGCATCCACGCCCACGAACGGCTTCACCAGAGTCGCGGCCTGCACTTCATGATCATAGCGGCGCACCCACTCTTCTTTACTGCGCACGTTCCAGCGCGCCAAAATCGTATAGAGCGCTTGCTCGTGAAGCGCGCGCGAGTTCAGCTCGGTTTCGGAAACCTCCGGAAGCTCCTGGCGCCGCGACCAGTGGGTTTCCTCTTTAGGCCCTTCCCAGCGGGCTTTGAGAATCATCGGGGGCAGGCCGTCGTGGAGAAAGTCGAGACGGAGCAGCGCCACAGTCTTGCCGTTGTAGATCACGTGGAAGAGGCCGGAGTTGTCGAACTCTCCAAGCACCGAGGCTTCCACGTTGCGGCGGCGGGCGAGACTCATAAACGCATCGAGCTTGGCCTGCGGCACGGAGAACGTCATTCTTTCCTGGCTCTCGCTCACCACGAGCTCGTAGGGCTGGAGACCGGGATACTTCACGGGGGCATTCGTCACATCCATACGCGCGCCATTAGTGCCGGTGGCCATTTCACCCACGGAGCTCGACAAGCCGCCCGCGCCGTTATCGGTCACGGAGGAAAATAGGCCCAAATCGCGCGCCTCGAGCAGAAAGTCACCAAGGCGCTTCTGCGTGATCGGGTCGCCGATCTGCACGGCGGTGGCGGGCGCGGTCTCAGTAAGCTCCATCGAGGAGAACGTGGCGCCGTGGATGCCGTCCTTGCCGATGCGGCCGCCGGCCATCACGATCGCGTCGCCGGGAACCTGGCCCTTGCTCGCACCTTCGCGGCCGTCGGGAAGGCGGGGTGGCATCGCGCCGATCGTGCCGCAGAATACAAGGGGCTTTCCGGAGAAATCTTTATGGAACGCGAACGCGCCATTCACGGTGGGAATCCCGCTCTTGTTGCCGCCGTCCTCCACGCCGAGGTGTACGCCTTCGAATATCCTGCGGGGATGCTTGAGTCCGTCGGGAAGATCCTTTTCTTCGCCTACTCCCGGCCAGTCGGGTGGGCCAAAGCAGAAAACGTCGGTATTGGCGATCGGGCGGGCGCCGAGGCCGCAGCCGAGCACGTCGCGGTTCACGCCCACGATGCCGGTGAGCGCGCCGCCGTAAGGATCAAGCGCCGACGGGCTGTTGTGTGTCTCCACTTTTATGCAAAGATCCACGTTCGGATCAAAGCGCACTACGCCGGCGTTGTCGGTGAAAACCGAAACGAGCCAAGGCAGCTTGCGCTCTTCTTTGATCTCTTCGGTGGATTTCCGGATATAGCTCTTGAACACCGAGCGCACCGTAAAATTCCCGAAGGAGGGATAACCATCGACCTTTTCCACTTCGGTGTAGTCGATCTCAGCGCCGAAGATCTTGTGCTTGCAGTGCTCGCTCCACGTCTGCGCAATGATCTCCATCTCCACATCGGTGGGCTCGTCACCAAGGCCAAACTTCGCGCGCTGGGCCTTCACCTCGGGCCGTGCATAGTATCCCTTGATCGTGTGCAGCTCCTGCAGCGAGAGCGCCCAGCATCGCTCCTTGCTGAGCTTCTCGAGGCCGCGTTCATCTGCATCGAGAGACACGGTCTCTACCTTCGCCTCACCTTTGAGCAGAACCTCTGGCACGGTCTGGTCGTCGAAACGCTCGGGCACAAAGTACTCGGCCCAGTTCATCACGCGGATTTCCTCGATCAGCGGATTTGCGACGATCTCGGAGGCCACGCGTTCCACTTCGGCGCGCGACAGGTCGCCGTAGAAGTAGATCGCCTTACCCGTGTAGATCGTAGTGCCGGCATTTTTCGCCGATGTACTTAAGAGATGGAGTGCCTCGGTGGCCGTGCGACCCACGTTGTCGGTGACCCCAGGAAGGAAACGTACCTGCACCACGAAGCTCGGCAGAAGCGAGCCGGCGCCGGAGTAACGGAACTCGGGAACATGCGCGAGATGAAACTCCTGCAGCACAGGATCGCAAAAAATACTTTCTCCCCAGCGGCGAGCCTCCTCGGCGGAAATCTCGCTGCCATCGGCCGACTTGGCCCAGAAGAGCTCTACGTTTTCGGTGCCGTATACTGGAATCCTCAGGTGCTGGCGTGCGCCTCTCGCGACCCGCTGCTCACGGGCGTTACAGTCGAGCTCCCTCACTTCCATCCGCATCACTTTCATGAGTCTGCCCCTTCGTATGCGCCGGTGCTGAGCCAACGCGCTCCGTTATCCGCTTTCAATTTGAAATTGCCACCCGCCGCGAGCTCGAGCGCCAATGGAAACAGCCGGTGCTCGATTTCCCGGCCGCGTGCACTGAAGCTTTCGAGATTGTCGCTCTCGAGCCGCTCGAAACTCTCCTGCAGAACAGGGAGCCCGGTATCAAGGCCGGAATCCACCAGATGCACGGTCACGCCGCTCACTTTAACGCCGTCGCTGAATGCGCGCTCGTAGCCGTTCAGGCCGGGATAGGCAGGGAGAAGCGAGGGGTGCACGTTAAGCACGCGCGCGAAGCCCTCATCGGCGAAATATTCCAGGAAGCCATTTCCCACGAGGCGCTTGTAGCCGGCGAGGCAGGCCCAGCGGGGCTGCAGCTTGCGAAGAAGCGCAAGCAATGGCCCTTCCTCGCGGTGGCTGACCACGAAAGTTTCCACGCCGAGCTTCGCCGCCACATCGAGCGCGGGTGCGCCCGATCGATCGCTGATCACGGCTTTCGCATGAAGAAGGTGAGGATTCTTTCTGGCGTGCTCGAGGAGCACGGCGCAGTTCGTGCCGGCACCGGAAGCGAGCACCACGAACGGAACTGCATCAGAGCCCGACATCCGCCCTCCTTTGCTGTCCACGGAAGCTCGCTTTGGCCGCCCACTCATAGGCCTTCTTGCGCGCCTCTGCGCGGTTTACTGCCAGCGCGGTCACACCGAGAACGCGGCCACCATTCGTGCAGAGGCCAGCGCCCTGCTTGGCCACCCCGGCGAAAAAAATCTTCACGGATTCTGTGCGCCAGGTTTCGGAGCCAGGGCCGAACAGGGAATCGAGCTTGATCACATCGCCCTTGGCCGGAGTTCCGGGGTAACCCTTGGCGGCGAGCACAACGTGTACGCCGCTTCCCTTTTTCATTTCAGGGCCGCGAGCAGCCAGAGAAGAAAGCGTGCCATCACGCGAGGCCCGCAACCACGGGAGCAGCGGCTCGTCGAGCATCGGAAGCAGCACCTGCGTTTCCGGATCTCCGAAACGGGCGTTGAACTCGAGCACCTTGCTGTTCGCGCCATCCACCATCAGTCCTACAAAGAGCACGCCCTTGAATGGATTCTTGCGCTTGCGCATCTCCGCGAGCAATGGCTTGGTAACTTCGCGTGATACCTTTTCCAGAAAACCTTCCGGCAACCAGTCGGCCGGGGAGAACGCTCCCATACCGCCGGTATTCGGGCCTTCGTCGCCATCAAAGATACGCTTGTAATCGCAGGCCATCCCGAGCGGCGCGCCACTTAATCCATCGCAGAGAAAAAAAGCCGACACTTCCCGGCCCAGGAGTCGCTCCTCGACCACGATCTTCTTTCCTGCCTCGCCCATGCTGCCCGAGAGAAATGCACCAACCGTCGTAACTGCCTGCTCGCGGCTTTCGCACACGACTACGCCTTTTCCGAGCGCAAGGCCGTCAGCTTTGATCACCCAGCCATTGCCCCAGGCTACGGTCTCGAGAAATGCTTTCGCCTTGGCCGCGTCTTCGAAAATTTCGCACTTCGCGGTAGGAATACCCGCCGCTTGCATCAGCTCTTTGGAATAGGCTTTCGACCACTCGATACGACTCGCTTCCCTCGAGGGGCCGAAGGCCGGGATCCCGCGTTCTTCCAGAAAGTCCACGATCCCATCGGCGAGCGCCTGGTCGGGGCCAACTACTACGAAGGAAATCTCTTTTTCTTTCACGAACGCGGCAATCTTCTCAAAGTCTCCCGCGAGGATACCCGTGCTCTCGATTTTACGGTCCCAGTCCATTCCTGGATTTCCAGGAGCGGCAAAAACACGGTCGACGCTGGAGTCCTGGGCGAGCTTCCAGCACATTGCATGCTCCCGGCCTCCCGATCCTACTATGAGCAGCTTCATGTGGCCTCCCGGCGAATACGGCCGCAGAGCTCGCTCACTGTGGGCACCCCCTCAAACACTCTCCTGCCGAAAAATGCCTGCGACAGGCCTTCGGCCAGCGCGGGATACATCAGCCGCGCGCTCTCAAACGCCTCAGCGGGCAGCTTGCCCGGAAAAGAGCCGAGCTCCTCGCGGCAGATTTTCTTCCAGTTCTTTTCTCCGCGGTCTTTGGCGAGCTTCTTGGCTTTTTCCATGGCGTCGCACCAAGGCGTGCCGCGATACACCCGGCGCAGGAACTCTTTGGAAAAATGCACACCGCCCGGGCCGATCAGGCGAAGCTCGTCGGGGCCGATAGAATCCACGAGCAGGAAGCCTCGTTTACCCTCGCTTCCCGGAGTGAAGGCGAATTCGAACTTTCCGTCCCAGAGCTCGAGGCCGAGAGGGGAGAAAAGATCCTTCATTCGCAGCGCGAGCAGGAGAGTAAGAGTTACAAGATCATCCATCTCGTCGGCCGTCAGGCTCGCGAGCTCCATCGCTTCAGCGCGAGCGAGAAAGCGGTCGGAGGGCTCGAGCTTGGTGAAAAACTCAACCACCGGATAGGGAAACATCTCTCCAGCCACGGGAGTCTCGGTAAAGCCAAAGCCGCGTGCGTAGGCGGGATCTTGTGCTGCTCGCTGCAGGAAGGAGCTGCCTTCCGGCGCACCAAAACGAAACACCACTTCGAGCGGCACGAGGCAGCTGTCGGGGCGGGTTTTGTAGGCGGAATAGTCGAAGTGAACTTTACCGTCTTTTACGGAGCTCGGAGCTTCCGGGCGTGACAGCGCCTTTACGGCCAGCCGCCGGGAAGCGCGGCCGGCGGGCAAGAGCGAACCCGCTTCGTCGCAAAGCCCGAACGAATGGTGGCTTACGCCATTGCGGCGAAGCTCTTTGAACATGGCCGAGGAGGTGAAAGAGTCGCGCCAGAACTTCGGGTAGGATTCCGGAACCTGCCAGTGCGCCCACGTTGCGGGGTTTGCGAGCTGGCGGAAAAAAAGATCGCCCATTACTGCGAGAGCCTCACCTTTGCCGGGAAGGAGGTCAGGCATCTCGCCCCAGTCGAAGATCGAATAGCGGTCGGAGAAATCAAACACGTAGCGGCTCTCGCCCGGCACTCCATAAACATCTTTTACAGAGCCCGAGTAGAGAAGAGACTTCCCCTCAGGCATGGATATAGCCCTTCTTTCCATTCGTCAGGAAAGGAGAGTGCGTGCCTCCTGCATTGGCCAGCTGCAAAGCCGCGAGCATCGCGTTGCCTACATTGTTGATGCCGGTCCAGACCCCGCCGGGCACAGTGCTCACGCGGCGAACCACGGAAATACCACTGTAGGGGTCGCGGTAAGCCTGTTCATTGAGCACCGGAACAAAGATGCGAAGCTCGTCCGACTTGGCCGCTGGCGCGGGAAATGGAAGCGGGCTTTCGGGATCCGTCTCATTGATGTCGACGAGACAGATATTCACGCTGTTTTCGACTGGCTTATCGGTGATATTTAGCGCGACGCCGGTCTTGTCAGCGATCTTCTGCGCGCGCTCCAGCATCAGTTGGAAATGCGGCTGCGAGCGGCGGTGCCGTTCGAACACGATGTGGAAGCGGTCGAAGTTATACTGAAGGTCGAGCCGCGATATACGGCCGATGGCCTCGACCGCGCTCTGGTACTGATCTGGCGCCGTGGCGAGAACTGGAATTCCGAAGGGCATCTGCGCGATCGCAAAGAATGCATCCACCCCGCCGATCGCGGCGGCGCAGGGGATGCCGAACACGGGGATCAGAAGCTTCGACGCCACGATGCCGGGAAGGTGCGCTGCCAGGCCCGCGCCCGCGACCACGACCTCTGCGTCCACCCCCGCGAGCGTGCGATCGAGAAGTTCCGGGCTGCGGTGCACGGAGATCATCCGGAAATCCACCTCGTGGCCTTCATTGAGGAGGCGCGCCTTGAGGGGCTCGTAGATATTGGCGTCGCTCTTGCTGCCGAACATCACGAGAACTTTCATTTGCGGCGGTCTCCCTTGCGCTTCTCGCGGAATGCGAGCCCGGCCGAGATGTCAGTGGGATACTTTCCATCAAGGCAGGCCATACAGAGGTTTTTTAGCCCGATAGCCTCGCGAATGGCTTCCTGGTCGAGGTAGATCACGCGGTCCGCGTTAAGAGCCTCCGCGATCTGTGCCTCATCGCGCCCGGTCGCGATGAGCTCTTCGGTGCTCGGGAAATCAATGCCGTAGTAGCAGGGATGGCGGATCGGCGAGCAGGTGCTCACGAAGTAAACTTCTTTGGCGCCCGCCCGGCGAACCAGGTCTACAAGACGCTTGGAGGTGGTGCCGCGCACAATGCTGTCGTCCACGAGCAGAACTTTTTTGCCTGCAATCTCGCTGCGCACGGGATTGAGTTTCAGGTCGACCGCTTTGGTGCGCTTCTCCGGCGTATTGAGAATAAAGGAGCGCTGGATATAGCGGTTCTTGATGAGAACTTCGCGGTAAGGAATGCCGAGTTCCTCGGAAAGCGCGATAGCGGCGATGCGCGAAGTCTCCGGCACAGGCACCACGATATCGGGCTTCATGTCGCCTCGCTCGATATGCTTACGCACCACCCGCGCCAGGCCCTTGCCGAGTTCTAGGCGGGCGGTATAAACAGGCTTTGTTTCGAGAATACTTTCGGCACCTGCAAAATAAACCCATTCGAACATGCAGGGAGCTGGCGTGCTCGCGAGCGGCAGCACTTTACGCTCGAGGTTGCCTTCGAGGTCCACGAACACGAGTTCTCCAGCTTTCAGGTCGCCAACCACGTCGTAGCCGAGGAAATTCAGGAGGCTGCTTTCCGAGGTGATGCAGTAGGCGTTTTTCTTTTGCAGCGAGCCGGTGGCATCTTTCACCATCGTCTCGCGGCGCCCGAGCACGAGGGGACGGATCCCTTTCGGGTCGCGGAAAGCGAGCATGCCCTGCCCGGCGATCATCGTTACCACAGAGTAGCCGCCCACGCTCTGCTTCATCACGGAAATGGCGGCCTGCTCGATCTGGTCGAAACGCAGTTTGTCTTTCGCAGAAGCGCCGAGGTCGAGAAGCGCTTCGGCGAAAAGGTTCTCGAGCACCTCGAGGTCGGTGGTCGTTAGCGGCATCCGGTGCTTTTCGTGGCGCAGTTTCTCGACCAGCTCGTAGTAGTTCACGAGGTTGCCGTTATGGGCCATCCCGATTCCATAGGGATAATTTAATACGAGCGGCTGCACGTCGGCGGTGCTGCCGCTCTTGCCCACGGTGGAATAGCGGGTGTGGCCGATAGCCATGCGTCCGGGAAGGCGATTCACGATCTCTTCGTTGAACACCGCCTCAACCAGCCCGTTGTCTTTGTAGAGGTGGAAGCCCGGGCCCTCGCCCTCGGCGTAAGAAAGGATGCCGGCAGCATCCTGCCCGCGGTGCTGAAGGGTAAAAAGACCCAGGAAAACTTCCTTGGCCGCCTCTTCAGGACCGATGATTCCCACAACTCCGCACATGCGCCCTACTATGCGCTAACGTACCTGTTGAGTAAAGGAAGGTGCCTGATTCTCAGCCTTTTTTGTTATTCACAAAGCGCATTGCGCACTTCGGAAATTCAAAAAAAAATGCCGTCCGCTCCCCCGAGTCCCGAATTAACGCATTGCGTCTTAAACTTTCGATACATTGCGTCGAAATCCACTTGGCCTTTTTCCTCCTTCCATGGGAAACGATGGCACCGCGTTTGCGATGAAGCTGCTTAGAAGCTCAAAAGCTCGCGTTCTGTTTCTGAATTTCTTTCGATGGGGACAATACGAAAGATGCGCTTTTCCTACGTTCGGCTATATACGGCTTTGCTGTTGCTTTCCTGCTCGCTCGCTCTTACCGGCTGCGGCAAAGAAGAGAAAAAAGTTTCTGACTCGTCGCTCGACGGCTCCTTCCGCTGGAGCTCTTTTCCTGTGAACGTGCGAATCGACGACAGCCTTCTCGACCGCGGAGCCGCGGAAGACGACCTGAACGAAGCGATTCGCTTCTGGGAGCGCCGCGCCGGCAGAATACTCTTCAATAGAAGCGGCTGGAGGAGCGGCGTAGCGCCTTATACTGGCGATCCCAGCGATCCGGCCTCGCTCCTCGACAACGTAATCTATTTCCAGAGCCCCTGGCCCCACGAGCCTCGAGTGGCGGGAAAAACGATTCTCTTTGCACAAAGCGGCATTATTCAGAATGCGGCCATCTTTCTGAACGCAAACACAGATCTTTGCTCGGGCCTCTGTATCGATGAAGCGACCCGCACCAGTCGCCGCAAGCTACTTGCCCATGAGCTGGGTCACTTCCTCGGGCTGCCTCACGTGAACGAACGAAACAACGTGATGTACCCGGAAATTCTGCCAGGTGGCGACTTGCGCAGCTTGAGAGTCGATATCCAGACGCTGAAGCGCCTCGTTAACTAGGCGTGCTTCCTGCTAAATTTGACCAGGCAGAGCAGTCATAGTACGACTTAGCGAATGAAAAATATCCTCGCGGTCGGCTCCCTGGCGTTCGATTCCGTTTCCACTCCTGCAGGCACAGCTGAAAAAGTGCTGGGTGGCTCCCTTAACTTTTTCTCGATTTCCGCCAGCTTCTTCAATCCCCTGCAGCTAGTTGGCGTCGTGGGCGAAGACTTCCCTAAAGACCACCTCGACTACCTCGCCAAGCGCCGCATCGACATTTCGGGCATTTCGACCGTAGCTGGCAAGACTTTTCACTGGACCGGCAAATATGAAGGCGACATGAACGAAGCGATCACGCTGAGCACCCAGCTGAACGTGTTCGAGCATTTTAACCCGGAAATTCCGGAGAAGTTTCGGGACGCAGAGTATGTTTTCCTCGGGAATATCGCCCCGGAACTGCAGCTTTCGGTTCTCGATCAAGTAAGAAAGCCAAAGCTCATCGCCCTCGACAGTATGAATTTCTGGATCACCGGCCGCCGCGACGCTCTGCTCAAAGTGCTGGCGCGCATCGACCTGCTTTCGATCAATGAAGGCGAAGCCAAGCTCCTTGCCGGCGAAAGTAATATCGTGCTTGCCGCCGAAAAAATCCTTTCCATGGGCCCGAAGGCCGTGGTGGTGAAGCGCGGCGAATACGGCGCGTTTATGTTCTTCGAGAACGAGATTTTCTCGGCCCCTGCTGTGCCAATCCGAAAAGTGGTTGATCCTACGGGTGCCGGCGATACTTTCGCGGGTGGAATGATCGGCTACCTCGCCAGCCAGGGCGCGGGCCTCGAGAAAAATGCCCTCCGCAAAGCCGTGATCAATGGCTCCGTGATGGCGAGTTTCACGGTGGAAGATTTCTCCTTTCGCCGCCTCCAGCGCCTTGAGCGCCAGGAAATCGACGCGCGCACGCAAGAGCTTCTTGCGACGATGAAGGTATAAAGGAGTCGGCACCTGCTCCTCCTCGTACCCGCCGCGGCTTTGCTGCTCACCTTTTTCGGGTGGAACTCTCTTTTTGTTCCCGAAGACCTGATCCGCTTCATGGAGGTTGCGCTCGTAGTGGCCGCCGTGGGCTGTGCGCAGCCGCTGCGAACAGTGCTGAAACGCTCTCAGCCGCTCGGCTGGAGTGCCAAGATAGTTGTGTTTTCGCTCGTGCTCGCACTCTGGTACAGCGCCCTCCTCCCACTTCTCTTTATCATCAATGTGAAGCTCGATTCCTCCGTGCCGAAAAAAATGGAGCGCGTGATCCTCGATACGGAAGAACGCGGCCCCGGTACCTGTAAAGTGAAAATTTCAGACTGGCGAGGAGACGGCAGCGACGAGTTTCACTGGCTATGGGTGGAGTGCGTGCATCCGCATACTTTCGTGGCAGGCACGAGCAAGGTGAACTACGTACTTCACAAAGGCGCGCTTCGTTTCGAATGGCTGAGCGAGCTCGGAGTCGCGAAATGAGCCTGCGCTTTGTAGCTTTGGAACTTCCCCGCGAAACCGCTACCCTCCTGCAATTTCTGACTTCTGAAGAATGGCCTTTTCACGGGAACACTCGGCTCTTGCCTGAAAAGGCGGCGAAAATGATCCAGGACGGGCTCTTCGAAGGCTCCAACAATCGCACGTTTTGGATTCACGACAATGCCGGGGAAAAAATCGGACTCATCCGGCTTTTCGACCTCGACGATATAGAAGATGGAGTTCCGCTTTTCGATCTTCGTTTGAAGGCGCGCGCGCGTGGAAAAGGGCATGGCAAGGTGGCCCTGCAGTGGCTCACGGACTATTTTTTCGAGACCTGGCCCGAGCTCGACCGAGTAGAAGGCAATACACGCTCCGACAACAGCGCCATGAAAAAGCTATTCCGCAGTTGCCACTACGCCAAAGAGGGGCACTTCCGGAGAGCCTGGAGAAACGCAAACGGCACTGCCCTGGATTCCATTCACTTCGCGATCCTGCGCGATGACTGGAAAAACAAGAAAGTTACTCCGGTACCCTGGGATCAAGAATAGATCGAACCGCATCAAGTCAACTCAATATTCTGTAATTATTTTGAGTTCTCCACATTTCATCCCATTGTGATTTCACGCGAGCCTTCTTATGCTGATCCCCTATGGATTTTTCAGCATGGATCGCAAAGAAACTCCCTGGCGTCGCGCTGTCCGCAGCGAACGCCGTAATTCAACTTAACAGTGAGGGCTCCACCATCGCCTTCATTGCGCGCTACCGGAAAGAGCAAACCGGTAATATGGACGAGGTCGTGATCCAGAAAGTGATCGAGGCCAAGGAAGAACTCGAAGCCACGCTGAAGCGGCAGGCCTTCATCCTCGCCGAGATCACCGAGCAGAAGAAAATGACCCCCGAGCTCAATAAGCTCATCGCGGGCACCTTCGACCTCGACCGCCTCGAGGAGATTTACCTTCCCTTCAAGCTCAAGCGGAAAACCAAAGCCCAGCAAGCGAAAGATGCCGGCCTAGAGCCGCTCGCTCTCTGGATCTGGAATACCGCACAGGGCTCTGATAACGCGAACGGCGTCGCCCTCGAAACAAAGGCGCAGGAGTTCTTCAATAAGGAAGCCGAGATCACCGACATCAAATCCGTGCTCGAGAAAACGCAGGATATCCTGATCGAGATGTTCTCGCTCAAACAGGATCTGCGCGAGTTCGTGCGCGACGCCACCTTCAAGACTGGTTTTATCAAAACGGCTAAGGGCAAAAAAGCCCAGCCAAATTCAAAATTCGAGCGTTACTTCGAATATTCAGAGTCTATCGTTTCGCTCCTCAAGCCTGAAAATTCCCACCGCTACCTCGCCGTTCGCCGCGGCTGGACCGAAGAAGAGATCACCCTCAATATCGATGCAGGCCCCAACGGCGACAAGCTGCATACCGATAACCTCGCCCGCTTTGAGCGGGAAGCCATCAAAGTGCCAGGCTCACCCGGCGAAGCATTGCTGAAGCGCGCCGCCCTGCTCGCCTATAAAGCTTACGTGTTCTCTTCGATCGAGAACGAGGTGAACAAAAGTCTCAAAAAAATCGCCGATGAAGCCGCGATCAAGGTGTTCGCCGAGAACCTGCGTAAGCTTCTGCTTGCCGCGCCTTACGGCTCGAAGATGGTTCTGGGCGTTGACCCTGGCATACGCACTGGCTGTAAATTGGCGCTCGTGGCCGACTCCGGCGAATACATGGCTTCGACCGTGATCCATACCCAGAGTTCCGGCGAAAAGATGCAGGCCGAAAAGATCCTGCAGGAAGTGATGAAGAACGCCAACGTGCGCGCCGTGGCCGTGGGCAACGGAACCGCCGGCCGCGAAACGGAGAGCTTCATCCGGGAAGCCTTCAAGAAGGCCTCGATCAACGTGCCGGTAGTAATGGTAAACGAGGCCGGTGCCTCCGTATATTCCGCCTCGGAAGTAGCGCGGGAAGAGTTCCCCACCCTCGACGTTACCGTGCGCGGCGCGATCTCAATCGCTCGCCGCCTGCAGGACCCGCTCGCCGAGCTCGTGAAGATCGATCCAAAAAGCATCGGGGTGGGCCAGTACCAGCACGACGTGTCTCAGAACGAGCTGAAAAAATCCCTGGAGTTCGTGGTGGATTCCTGCGTGAACAGCGTGGGCGTGAACTTGAATTCTGCTTCCGCCTTCCTGCTCGCGCACGTTTCGGGCATCTCCGAATTCGTGGCCAAGTCGATCGTGGAGTACCGAACCAAAAATGGCCTGTTCAAAGCCCGGCAAGACCTGCTCAAGGTTCCGCGCTTCAGTGATAAGGTATTCGAGCAAAGCGCTGGCTTCCTGCGCATCCCGGGCGGAGAGAATCCCCTCGACAATACTGGCGTGCATCCCGAACGTTACAAAACGCTCGAGAGCACGGCCGCGCGGCTCGGTAAAAAAGTTTCTGATTTCATCGGCTCGGGCGTGTCGGCGCTGAAAACCGACAAGACCCTCGCCAACGAGATGGGCGCGCTAACCTTTGCCGACGTGGTGAAAGAGCTCGAGAAGCCGGGGCGCGACCCGCGTGAAGAGTTCTCCGCATTCCAGTACCGCGAAGACATTCACGAAGTGCGCGATCTGAAACCCAATATGATGTGCCCCGGAATCGTGACCAACGTGACCAACTTCGGAGCGTTCGTCGACATCGGCGTGCACCAGGACGGCCTTGTGCACATTTCGCAGCTTGCGGATCATTTCGTGAAAGATCCCGCTGAGGTCGTGAGTCCTGGTGACAAAGTGCAGGTGCGCGTGCTTGAAGTGAACCTCGAAAAGAACCAGATCGCGCTTTCCATGAAAAAAGAAATCAGTGCGAATGCTGGCACAGCCAGTCGCCCTACGGGTGCTTCTTCCAGTAGCGGCGGGCCGCGTGGCCGAAGCAGCGCGCCCCCTCCTCCGCCCAAAATGCAGGAACTCAAAAACAATGCATTCGCGGGTTTGGCGGGCCTTAAGCTGAAAAAGTAAACGCGATCAACGATTGTGCGTGTAGGTTTCGGTTTCGATCGGAAGCCCGCCACGATATTTGTCGGCACGGGTGTAAGTTCCAGTGCCGATGCTCGTGGACGTGCTCGTCTGCGTGGTCGAGTTGGAAGCGGTGCTCGTGGCAGTCGTCGTTCCCGAAGAAGTTCCGGTACCCGTCGAGGTAGAGGTACCGGTACTCGTTCCGGTTCCGGTTCCGGTGCCGGTTCCCGTCGAGGTGCTTGTGCCCTGCCGGCTCGCGATTTCGGAAGAAATCTGTCCGTTGATACTGTCCCAGGCTTTCTTCAGATTCTCTTCCAGCACCTTGTCACCAGCAGCCTTAGCGCGGGCGATCAGCGAATTGAACATGCTCTCCATCTCGGTTCTCAGCTTGCGCAGGCCCGTTTCCGTAAGATTCACGAAGGTTTCCTGGATCTCTTTGCGAAGGTCGGTGATGAGCTTATCAACATCCGACTTGGCGCGATCGTAGATGCGGTTGGCCGCCTCTTCCGCGTTGGCAATGATCTGGTTCACGCTGTTGGTGGCGAAAGTGATGATGCGCTTTGCGGCTTCTTCCGCGTTTTTGATCACATTGTTCGCGGTTGTTTCGGCCTGCGCGATTCTGGCAGCGGCTGCTTTGTCGGTGCTCTTGATCGCTTTCTGCGAAACCCAGTATAAGCCGCCGATCGTGCCCGCGGCAATCAGTGCCGCGCCACCAATGCCGAACATCATGTTATTGGAAACGCCCTCTTTCGGCGGAGGCTGCTGGTTGCCGCCGTCAAGCCGCTCGGCCGAATCGCGGGTGCGGCGGGCATTATCGTTGAGCAGGGTCGCTTCTTCCTGATACTCACCAGAAACTTTTCCCGCTTCGGCCACGAGGCCCCTTGCGGTAGCGTGCAGCTTCTTGAAATCACTCAGGGCATCGGCAGAGGCCTGGCGAAACTCGGCCTTCAGCGGCGCGCTCACGGCGGTGTTTCCGAGGATCACGTTTGCTTCTCGTTCCAGCTGTTTGATGCGGGCTTCGAGCTTTTCCTGCACGCCGGAGAACTGGATCTTCGCTTTGGCGGCGATTTGAGAATAGGTTTCGGTCGTAACGGCACCGGCCTCTCCGATCGCGGCCGCGTTCTGGAGACTGGCAGCTTGAGAATCACTGTTGCCGATCGTCGCTCCGCGCGGCGCTTTGCTCTTTGCAGTTTTCATCCACTGCCAGGTGTTCATGATAGTGCCGATGGCCTCACGGCAAGCTTTCGTGTGTGCAGTCGTCGCGCCGTACTTGCTCACGACCTGATCGTATTGCGGAACATGCTTACAATCCGGCGGCAGGCGGTCTTCGGCCCGGCTTTCGGTCAGCAAAGCAAATTGGAGTAGCAGGGCGAGAAGCATGAATGCGTATCGGACGGATCTCCAAAAACATTGAGGATTTGTGATTCTCCAGCGATTTTGTCTCCCTTTAATTCTCCAGCGATAATGTCACCCCCCTAACCCTGTAAGCTTC
>Ga0247843_1000265_pt1 | contig 125219 bp, 113 predicted proteins | sample LaCruzMarch2017__FD_192420 | JGI IMG/M metagenome (GOLD analysis project Ga0247843, IMG submission 192420) | Freshwater microbial communities from meromictic Lake La Cruz, Castile-La Mancha, Spain - LaCruzMarch2017_8m | ecosystem: Environmental > Aquatic > Freshwater > Lake | place: Spain...
CGTATTTATATTGCCAAAGAAGGAATCAACGCACAAATCAGTGTTCCGGAACATAACCTGGAAAATTTCCGCAACTATCTCTATTCATTTCCGGGTTGGGATGGCTTACGATTGAACCAGGCGGTGGATGATGATGGAAAAAGTTTTTGGGTATTAAAAATAAAAGTAAGGGATAAGATTGTAGCAGATGGCATTACCGATCCAGATTTTACGATGGATAAGAAAGGGAGCTATGTGGATGCCGCTTCCCTAAACCAATTAATCAATAATCCCGAAACGGTTATTGTAGATATGCGCAATCACTATGAGTATGAAGTAGGACATTTTGAGCGGGCAATAGAAATTCCTTCCGATACTTTTCGGGAGCAATTACCCATGGCCAAAGAAATGTTGAAAGGAAAAGAAGATAAGCCTATCATTATGTATTGCACCGGGGGCATTCGTTGCGAAAAAGCCAGCGCCTATTTATTGCATAATGGTTTTACCAATGTATTCCACTTAGAGGGGGGCATCATCAAATATGCCCAAGATGCCAAAGCTCAGGGCCTCGAATTAAAATTTCATGGTAAAAATTTTGTGTTTGATAATCGACTCGGCGAAAGAATCACCGACGAAGTATTGGCCCTTTGTCACCAATGTGGCCAACCCTGCGACACCCATGTAAATTGCCTTAATGAGGGTTGTCACCTCCTCTTTATCCAATGCAGCCAATGTGCCCAAACTTACCAGGGTTGTTGCAGTGATGGCTGTAAAGATACTATTCATCTGCCCCTAGAACGCCAAAAAGAACTGCGCACTGGAGTGGATATGGGAAGAAACATTTTCAATAAAAGCAAAGTGCGTATTCGCCCAAAACTTTCCGATAGAATAGGGTTGTAAATTGGTTAGCAAACAACAAATGCAGGTTCGTTGCTTACATTCACTAAATCAATCAATGAATAAAGATTAATTATTGGGTAGGTAATTGCGCTAAAGCTGATAAAATTACCTGTTGCAAATCTTCGTTTGATACAGTTTTGGGAACAAATACAGTGCCCGTAACTTTCTCGTATAGTTGGATGTATCTCTTACTGATGGTATCAATCCATTCATCGGTCATCTCAGGTACCTGTTGCCCTTCTTTTCCCATAAAATGGTTAGCCATCAACCATTCCCGCACAAATTCTTTACTGAGTTGCTGCTGTTTTTCACCGGCTGCCTGTTTTTCAAAAAATCCGTCGCGAATAAAATAGCGAGATGAATCTGGGGTGTGTACCTCATCCATCAAATAAATCGTATCCCCGATTTTACCAAATTCATATTTAGTGTCTGCCAGTATCAGCCCTCTTTTTTCTGCTATTTCACAGCCCCGGGCGAATAAGGCCAGGGTATATTGCTGTAATACCTGCCATTCGGCTTCAGTTGCCAGCCCTTTTTGGATAATTTCTGCCGGGCTTATATCCTCATCATGCCCATGTTCGGCCTTGGTGGAAGGGGTTATTATGGGTGCTGGAAAAAAATCGTTTTCTCGCATTCCCTCGGGCAAAATTGCCCCGCAAAGCATTCTGCTGCCCGATTGATAGGTTCTATAAGCATGCCCTACTAAATTTCCCCTCACTACCATCTCTATCTTAAAAGGAGTACATTTTTTTCCAATAGAAACTTGAGGCGCAGGGGTGGAAACCAGCCAGTTTGGACAAATATCCCGGGTTGATTCCAGCATAAATGCGGCAATTTGGTTCAAAACCTGACCTTTAAAAGGGATTAATCTAGGTAAAATCACATCAAATGCAGAAATGCGATCACTGGCCACCATTACCAGCCAATCTGTGCCTATGTAGTAAACATCTCTTACTTTTCCGCTATAAAAACCGGTTTGTTGAGGAAATGGCTGGAATTTCATAGAACAAATGTAACCGGCAAGTTTCGTATTTATTTCCTCCCTATCTTTGTTTTTCTTAACATATTATTAATTGTTGTGGAAAAATTAAATTTTTGCACGAATCTAACATGTATTACTTTTAGGATAATTCTTAAACCTAGCCCCTTATGAAACCTGCTTTTAATTTTATTTTCTTTTTTGTTCTGGGTAGTTTCCTTACCGGATCTGCCTGGGCACAATCTTCTGTTCTCTCGGGAACGGTAAAAAATAGTAAGTCCAAGGAAAGTCTTTCTGCCATTTCAGTTACTGTTAAAGGTGGAAATGCTGGAACTTACACCGACGATAAAGGAAATTTCAAGTTTACTACCGTTCAGAAGTTCCCGGTAACCCTTGTTTTTTCCTCTATTGGTTTTACCTCTAAAGAAGTAGTGGTAAATAGTGCCAGTAAAGCTTTGGAAGTAGAATTAGCCGCTTCTTACACTTTGGGTGAAGAGGTGGTTGTAGCCGCTTCCAGAGTTCCGGAAAGAATCTTGGAATCTCCGGTTTCTATTGAAAGAATCGGAACAACCGCTATCAGAAATACTTCGGCTGCTAGCTACTACGACATGTTAACCAACCTCAAAGGGGTAGACGTTGTATCGGCTAGTTTAACTTTCCGCAGTATAGGAACTCGTGGTTTTAACAGCAGCGGTAATATCCGTTTGAATCAATTAATCGATGGAATGGATAACCAAGCTCCCGGTCTGAACTTCTCAGTGGGTAGTATCATTGGTTTAACTGAATTGGATGTAGAAAGCATGGAGTTACTGCAAGGTGCTTCTTCAGCTTTATATGGATCTGGTGGTATGAATGGTACTATATTGATTAATAGTAAAAATCCATTCAAATATCAGGGTTTCAGCTTCCAGATTAAGCAGGGAGTAAACCATGTTGATGGTTACCAGCGTGCTCGCTCTCCTTACTTCGACTGGAGCTTCCGTTGGGCTAAAAAGATATCAGAAAAGTTTGCCTTTAAGTTTGGTGGACAATTCATTCAGGCGCAGGATTGGTTGGCTAATCAGGCAAATAATTATAATCGTACACCATCTGCTTCTTATCCTAACGGACGAGTTATTTCTGGAAACCGGCTTAACGATCCCAATTACGATGGCGTGAACCTGTATGGCGACGAAACTACTTCTTCTTTAACTGCTGTTAGAGATGGTGTTTTTAATGCTTTGAGAGCTGGATTACCCGGTGGTGCCGCTACTTTCAATGCCCTTTACGGAGCATCTAATGCCTTCTTAACCGCATCTCCCAATGCTACCATCAATGACTACAATTTTTGGCTGAATGCCAATGGATTCGGATCAGTAGTAGCAACTGGAACTACCCCCTTTGTTTATGGGGATATCAGAAAATATTTTGATGGAGTAAATGTGAGCAGAACCGGATACAACGAAAACCAAGTAGTTAATCCAACCACATTAAATGTGAAATTTACGGGTGGACTTTACTATAAATTATCTGCCAACACAGAAGCTTCACTTCAGGCTTATTGGGGAACAGGTAATACGGTTTACACAGGAAGCGACCGCTATTCTCTGATAAACCTGGTTATGGGTCAATACAAGGCAGAAATTAAAAATAAGAACTGGTTTTTACGGTATTATTTCACCCGTGAAAATTCAGGGGATGCCTTTAATGCAACTATTACCACTCGTTTGTTCAACGAACAATGGAAGCCTAGCGCTACTTGGTATCAGCAATATGGTGCTTCTTATGCCTCTACCCGTTCTTTTGGAACGCTTAATCAGAATGCCCACAATGCCGCCCGTGGTTTTGCCGATCAGGGTCGTCCCACCGGCTTTGTAGGAAATAATCCTTTATTTCAACAAGTGGCCAGCACTCCAATTTCTAAAGGGGGTGGATTATTCTTAGATCGTTCTAGATTACGGGTATTTGAAGGACAGTATAATCTTTCTAACGATTTAGGACTTACAAAAACTGGGACTGACTTCTTGGTAGGGTTTAACGCTAGACAGTATGTGTTGAATTCTCAGGGTACCTTATTTGCAGATACTGCCGGCAACATCAAAATCAACGAATTGGGTATGTATGCTCAGTTATCTCAAAAGTTTTTCGGCGACTTTCTTAAAGTAACTGCTTCTGGCAGATATGATAAAAACAGCAACTTCGATGGTCGTTTCACTCCCCGTGTTTCTGCGGTAATGAAGTTGGCCAAAGATCATAATCTTCGTTTCTCTTATCAGCAAGCCTATCGCTTTCCAACTACTCAAAATCAGTGGATTAACTTGCTAATCGGAGGTGGTACCCGCCTGATGGGTGGATTGCCTCAGTTGAGAGATTTCTATAACTTTAGTGGTAATCCGGCTTATACGGTTGCTAGTGTGCAGGCATTCGGTGCAAGCGTTGTTGCGGGAACTCCTAATCCCGGTTTGTTGCAGCAACAAGTATTCCCAGCCTTCAAACCTGAATCTATGAAGTCATATGAAGTTGGCTACAAAGGTTTAATTGCAAATCGTCTGTTAATTGATGCGTATTACTATTGGGCCACTTACAAAGATTTTATCAGTGGTGTTACGGTTTTACAGGCCAGAAATGCTCCAACCTCTCCCGCTTCTGTATTTGATTTGTTAGATCCTAATAAGCGTATCGGTTACAGCATTTCTACCAATACACCTGGCGATGTAAAAACATCCGGTTGGGGAATTTCATTGGATTACCTGTTAGGTAGAAACCTGACTTTTACCGCTAACTTGTATTCTGATAAAATTGGTGCCTTACCCCTTGGATTTGTTTCTTACTTCAACACACCATTATACCGTACCAACATATCCTTGAATAATACTGGCTTTGGTAAGCAGAATCGTTGGGGTTATAATGTGATGTATCGTTGGGTTGATAGCTTTACCTACGAAGGAACATTTGCTGTAGGTGAAATGCCTTCTTATGGTACTTTTGACGCTGCTTTGAGTTACAGACTGCTCGCAAGCAAGTCGCAGATTAAAATCGGTGGTACTAATATTTTCAACCGTTACTACAGAACTGCATTTGCAAATCCCCAAATCGGTGGATTGTATTACATGAGCTTTGCTTGGAACGTATTCTAATCGAATCAATCTAATATAGCTTTGCAAACCCCCTCTCTTACCGGAAAGGGGGTTTGTTATTGAAATACCTTGCTAGTTTTGGGATTATACTTGATAATCTTATATTTTTGCAACTCAATAATACCAGTTACTCATGCGATCAATTGCATTTCGGGAAGCCCTTAGGGAAGCTATGAATGAAGAAATGAGAAGAGACGAACGTGTTTTCTTAATGGGAGAGGAAGTAGCCGAATACAATGGTGCTTATAAGGTTAGTCAGGGAATGTTGGCCGAATTTGGAAGTAAAAGGGTAATAGACACACCGATTGCCGAATTAGGATTTACCGCAGTTGCTGTAGGAGCCGCACAAAGCGGATTACGTCCTATAGTTGAATTCATGACGTGGAACTTTGCCGTACTGGCTATGGATCAGATTCTAAACACCGCCTCTAAAATGTTGGCGATGAGCGGTGGCCAAATCGGTTGCCCCATCGTTTTTAGAGGAGCTAATGGGAGTGCCGGACAATTAGGTGCCCAGCACTCCACTGCTTTTGATAGTTATTATGCAAACATTCCTGGTATTAAAGTGGTTGCCCCTTCTAACGGCTACGATGCAAAAGGATTATTGAAACAGGCAATCCGCTACGAGGAAGATCCGGTAATATATATGGAGAGTGAGGTAATGTATGGCGACAAATCTGAAGTACCCGATGAAGAATACTATATCCCACTAGGCAAGGCAGATGTAAAACGTGCAGGAAGAGATGTAACCATTGTATCTTATAACAAAATGATGAAAGTTGCCTTAGGCGCTGCTGATGAATTGGCAAAAGAGGGAATTAGTGCAGAAGTAATCGACCTTAGAACAATACGTCCGCTCGATTGGATGACTATCTTAGAAAGTGTAATGAAAACCAATCGGTTGGTAATTGTAGAAGAGCAATGGCCTTTCGCTTCTGTTTCTTCTGAAATATCTTATCGCATTCAGAAAGAAGGATTCGACTACCTAGATGCACCTATTCGCAGAATTACCAGTGCCGATGCCCCTATGCACTATGCTCCGAATTTGGCAGCACTCGCCATTCCGGATGTGAGCCGCACCGTTAAACTGGTGAAGGAAGTGATGTATTTGAAAAAATAAGTATCCTAATTGATTAATATTTTATAACCCGGAGAACCACTCCGGGTTTTTTGTAAAATGCATTGAGTAAGTTTACACAAGTGAAACGGATGATTCAAATCCCCAATAAGAGTATCCTACTTGGCTGCACCCTTTTATGCGGATTGCTTGCAACTTCCGCAAAGGCCCAACTTACAGCGCAGGATACGGCTTTTCTTGGAGGTGGTAAGCCATTGGATAGTATAACCATAACCGCCTTTCGCAACAATTCAATCCATAATCAAATACCAGCATCGGTAACCATCCTATCGGGAAAAGCTTTAAAGGGTATGGGTATGTTGTCGCTAGTGCCTGTTTTCAATCAGGTTGCGGGCGTTAAAATGGAAGAACGATCGCCAGGTAGTTACCGATTATCCATCAGAGGCAGTTTACTGCGCAGCCCTTTTGGGGTTAGAAATGTAAAAATATACCTGAACCAAGTTCCGCTAACCGATGCCGGAGGAAATACCTACCTGAATATTTTACCGGTTGGTATGCTGCAGCAAATAGAAATTATTAAAGGGCCAGCTTCCAGTGCATATGGAGCAGGTACCGGCGGTGTAGTGTTACTTCAATCGGCTATTACACAAACGCAGGATAGTTCCCATAATCGATGGGCAGCTGCAGTAACAGGTGGTAGCTTTGGAACGTTTAAACAATCGACTGAATGGCAGCATAGCAGCAAAAATGCTCGACTAGAATTATATCAAGACCACCAACAATCAAATGGATATCGCCAGCAAACTGCGCTGCGAAGAGATGCAATCACTGCCCGCTATACACGATTTATGGGTAAACATCAGTTATCGATACAGGCATTGTATGCCAATTTGTTTTACCAAACGCCTGGTGGACTAACGCTTTCGCAGTTTCAACAAAACCCAGTTGCTGCCAGGCCTGCAACTTCAAGCTTGCCCGGTGCAGTGCAGCAAAATAGTTCGGTAAAAAATCAAACCCTATGGGTATCACTTGCTCACAAATGGGATATTAATAGCCAATGGCAGCTGCAAACTTTTGTATTGAACAGTGAAACTCGATTCGACAATCCATTCATTACCAATTATGAAAAACGACGCGAATGCAATTGGGGGGCAGGTGCAAATATTCGGTATAGCGTAAAAAGGAAAAATCAATCCCTGGATTGGGTAACGGGAATAGAATGGATGCAACAGCGGTCGCACATAGATAATTATGGTAACCGGAATGGCAAAATCGATACCCTGCAATTTACCGATCAGCTGCAAGCCAGGCAATGGTATGTGTATACTCAAATTTCCTACCACTTGGGTAAATGGTTATTGGATGCCGGTATTAGCAGCAATCAGCAGCCTTTTACTTTTCAACGGGTATCAACTCCGGGTAGCTTGCTAACAACCCGGGTTTTGCCTTCATTGCCCGCACCCCGAATCAGCATATCTCGAAAGTTGGCAAATGGAAATATTTACCTGCTCGCTTCTAGAGGATTTTCGCCCCCTACTGTGGCAGAAATCAGACCCTCTGATGGAAATTATTACGGAGACCTGGCACCAGAATCTGGCTGGAATATCGAAGCCGGATGGCGATTAGCAGCGGCTAATCGAAGATGGAGCTGGGAAATAAGCCTGTATCGTTTTAGCCTGCAGCAAACCATCGTTCGCAGAAACAATACTGCCGGTGCCGAATACTATATAAATGCCGGATCAACCCTGCAACAGGGAATTGAAGCTGGCTTTCAGTGGAACCTGATTCCTGCCAATACTTCTCGTAAATGGAGCCTGAATTGGCAATCCAGCTTTTGCTATCAGCCTTACTATTTTGTTCAATACAAGCAGGGTACAATAGATTATTCGGGTCACCCACTTACTGGCGTTCCCAGAACCATTCTTTTTTCAGCGGCTCAGTTTACCCATCAAAAGGGTTGGTATGCAACTGCCCAGCTTACTGCCAATGCTGCCTTACCCCTCAACGATCTTTCGGATGAATATGCCAATCCCTATCAACTTTTTCAGGCAGAAGCAGGCATTCGCTTTAACCATAAAAAACTGCGGTGGCAGCTTTTTGCAGGCGTAGATAATATCCTGAATCAGTCGTATAGCTTGGGAAATGACATCAACGCAGCCGGTAGGCGCTATTACAATGCCGCTCCGGCAATAAATGCCTTTTCCGGAATACGCCTATCCAGCAGATAAGGCTTAATTATGATTTCTTTAACGGATGCCTGTCTAATATTCGGGGCTTAGGAACAACTTATTTATATTCGTGCTAAACATAGTTTCCATGGCAGCCATTCTTCTGATTGACGACGAAAAATCTATCCGCAACGTACTGAAGGATATCCTTCAGCATGAAGGCTATCGGATAGAAGAGGCGGCAGATGGGGAACAGGGTTTGCAAAAGCTGGTAGCCCAACCCTTCGATTTGGTATTGTGTGATATCAAGATGCCAAAAATGGATGGGTTAGAAGTGTTGCAACAAATCATGCAATTACAGCCCGATGTACCGGTAATTATGATCAGCGGCCATGGCACGATTGAAACAGCCGTGGATGCCGTTAAAAAGGGGGCATTCGATTTTATTGCCAAGCCGCCCGACCTAAACCGTTTATTGATTACCATTCGGAATGCCCTGGATAAAAATACCCTGGTAAAAGAAACGCGGGTATTAAAAAAGAAAGTACAACGAGTGCAGGATATCATTGGAAACAGTACCGGCATTGCAAAAATCAAATCTACCATCGAGAAAGTGGCTCCTACCGATGCCCGGGTATTGGTAACCGGTGAAAATGGAACCGGTAAAGAATTAGTTGCCCGCTGGTTGCACGAAAAAAGTAATCGTGCCAATCAGCCCCTGATAGAAGTAAACTGTGCCGCTATTCCAGCCGAATTAATTGAAAGCGAGTTGTTTGGGCACGAAAAGGGCTCATTTACATCAGCAATTAAGCAACGCATTGGCAAATTTGAACAGGCACACGGCGGTACCTTGTTTTTAGATGAAATTGGTGATATGACTTTAAGCGCCCAGGCTAAGGTATTAAGGGCCCTGCAAGAGGGAAAAATTACCCGGGTAGGAGGGGAGAAAGAATTATCAGTGGATGTTCGGGTGATTGCTGCTACCAATAAAAATTTACTGGAAGAAGTAAACCAGAAAAACTTTCGCCTCGATCTTTATCATCGCCTCAGTGTAATATTAATAGAAGTTCCGGCATTAAACGAAAGGGCAGATGATATTCCCCTGTTGGTATCGCATTTTTTACAGGAAATTGCCACAGATTATCGGCAACCCGTTAAAAATATCGAACCCTTGGCAATTGAGGCATTAATGAAACATCAATGGACCGGCAATATTCGCGAATTGAGAAATGTGGTGGAAAGACTGGTGATATTATCAGGAAATACGATAACTCATCATGATGTTAGCAATTTTGTAATGTAAAACGCACCCGGTTGGTTTAAAAAAACCAATCAATGTGCCACTGAAAAGATATTTTTGTAATCAACAAACTAAACCAATGGGCTATATTATTTTATTAGTAGGTGTTATAGGATGGCATGCAGGTATGTATGGAATGTTTAAAAAGGCAGGCATTGCACCCTGGAAGGCATTCATTCCATTTTACAATACTTGGTGTATGATTCAGGCTACCCAAACAGCCCGTTATTGGTTTTGGCTGCAGTTGATACCCATCGCCGGTCAGTTTATTACCATTTGGATTACCATCATTTTTGTAATGCATTTTAAAAAGGTATCACTGGCAGATCATACTGCTACCGTTTTTTTACCCTTTATTTATTTTCCTTACTTAGGATTTTCTCCAAAGGTAAACTGGTATGGTTCCGAAGCATTAGCCCATTATCACAAACCTGCTTCCCGCGAATGGATTGATGCCGGCGTATTTGCTATAGTGGCTGCAACCCTTATTCGGGGATTTATATTTGAGGCTTATGTGATTCCAACAGGCAGTATGGAAAAAACCTTGCTGGTGAATGATTTTCTGTTTGTAAACAAAATGTCTTACGGTGCCAGAGTTCCCCAAACTCCTTTATCTTTTCCCTTCGTGCATAATTTTATGCCGTTTACTAAAACGGTACCCTCTTATATAAAGGAAGTACAGGTTCCCTATAAAAGATTTCCGGCTTTTTCTGCAGTTAACAGAAACGATGTAGTTGTGTTTAATTTCCCGGCAGGTGATACCATCATCAATGATGAAGATCATGGAAGTTTGATTCCCTATTATGATGTGTTGCGCAACGAATTCAAAGGAAATCGCGAAGCATTGAATGCTCAATATCCCGTTTTGGTTCACCCAATGGATAAAACCGACAATTACATTAAGCGCTGTGTAGGTATTGCCGGGGATAGCTTGCAAGTGAAGGAAGGCGTGTTATATGTGAATGGACAACCAGCCTTTCAATCTGCAACTTCCCAAACTGAATACATCGTGCAAACCGATGGAACGCCCATAAGCACTGAGTTTTATCAAACTGAATTAGGTATTGATACCGAAATACCAACAGATCAATTACGACTTTCGCAAGGTAAATCGGATGTGGTAGTTATCAATATGACGCCCGTGGAAGCAGCCAAGGTAAAAAAACTGCCCAATGTAAAATCGGTAACGCTATATTCCGATAACATGATTGGACAAACATTCCCTAATAATGAAGCCTTGTATCCCTGGACGGTTGATAATTTCGGGCCGATTCGAATTCCAAAAAAAGGAGACGTAATCACACTTTCCGCTTCCAATATTGATTTGTATAGAAGACTTATTATTACCTATGAGCATAATACATTGGATGAAGTAAATGGTAAGTATATTTTAAATGGCAAAGAAGCTACCCAATATACGGTTCAGCTTAATTATTATTGGATGATGGGAGATAATCGACATCGTAGTCAAGATAGTCGTTATTGGGGTTTTGTTCCCGAAACGCATATTGTAGGTCGAGCCTCACTCATTTGGTTTAGTTACGAAAATGGGCCGCGTTGGAAACGCTTATTTTCTGCCATTAAATAGGTAGATTTAGCACAATTAGAACCCTATGGTGCAGGTAATCCCTTTTCAATATCAGATTTTTTCGGGTATCGAGCAAATATCCGAGCCCGATGCCGAATTGCTTGCGCAAGCCAGAAAAGTAACCAGTGATGCGTATGCCCCTTATTCGCAATTTCAAGTGTCTGCAGTGGCGCGGTTGCAAAATGGACAAATACTCACTGGTACCAATCAAGAAAATGCCAGTTATCCAGTAAGTATTTGTGCGGAAAGAGTGTTGTTGTCTGCCGTGGCTGCACTATATCCGGGAGTTGCGGTAACCACCTTGGCCATTAGTTTCCATAATTTGAGAGGAAAAAGTGAACATCCTATATCGCCCTGTGGCATTTGCCGGCAGTCAATAGTAGAGCACCAGCATCATCATAAACAACCGATCCGACTTTTATTATCCGGACAAACCGGTGAGGTTTATCTGATAGAAGATGCGGCCACTTTATTGCCTTTAGGCTTCACGGCTGATGATATGCTTTAGCATTGAATGGGGTCTGTGAAAGTTTTAGAGAAGGGTAACCTTAGAATAGGGTTTGAATACCCAAATTCGTTTTAAATTCATGTTGCAATAGCCATTTTTTTCTCCAGGTGCCGCCGGCGTAGCCTGTTAGCGATCGGTCGCTTCCGATAACCCGATGGCAAGGTCTCAGAATCATTAGTTTATTTTTTCCATTGGCAGCTGCTACTGCCCGGGTAGCTTTTGGATCGCCTATTTGCTCGGCTAACTGCAAATAACTGAAGGTTTTTCCGTAGGGTATGGTAAGGAGCTCATCCCAGATTTTCTGCTGAAATTCAGTGCCTTCCTGATAAATAGGTGTTTGAAAATCTTTTCGTTTTCCATGAAAATAAGCTATCAATTCTTCCGTGCACTGATGAATTACTTCTGTAATGCCTGGCTCTCCATGTATCATTTCCTCTGCATTATCGATAAACATAAGTTCCGAAATATACTGGTCAGTTCCGCCGATGCAGATCAGGCCGATAGGACTTTCATAATAGGTATAGTATAGTTGATTCATCATCCGATTTTTAAACCGTTTGAAATGGGGTGGTCGGGGTGCAGCAGCACCACTTCATTTTGTTCGTCGTAAACGCCCAATACCAAGCATTCACTCATAAAATTTGCGATTTGTTTGGGAGGGAAATTTACTACGGCAATTACCTGTTTTCCTACAAGCGATGCTGGCGCATAATGTCGGGTGATTTGTGCAGAAGATTGTAGGGTTCCCATACTGCCAAAATTGATCCTTAGCTGATAGGCCGGTTTATTTGCTTTTGCAAAATGTTGGGCTGCCTCAATGGTACCTACCCTGATATCAATTTTTTCGAAGTCGGACCAACTGATCATGGTAAATTCTTTTTGTAGAAGGGGATTTTAATCAGAGCATTTCGGCGATTCTCATCAATTCTTCCCACTTGTAATGGGTTTCTGCTTGATGCTGATAACAAGTTGCTGTTTCCTCGATAAGTGTTTGAATTATTTCTTTGTTGCAGAGTGGTTTACAATAGTCGATATTTGGATCAATATTCATTCTATTTATATACCGATCAATATCGTATTGCGAAAATGGATGACCGGAAATGGCATCTACATAAAAATGAACATCTTCCTTGGTAAACTCATTTTTAGAAAGTGTTGGCTCATAAAATGCTATCAGAAAGAGGTTGGGAAAACTTATTATGGATGATGGAATAGATAATTGATTACAAAGGATTTGAAAAAGGATTGTGTTAGTAACGGAGTTCCCTTTTTTTTGCTCAATTACTTTATTGATAAAGTATTCATTCAGGTTCTCATAAGTTGAAGCAGCTCCTTTTAATCCAAAATACCCATAAAGTATATTAGTAACAACGTTCACATTCTCAAGGGGGGTGAGAAAGCTGTTTAATTCCAGCCATATATTTTTTCTCAGTTTTTCAATGCTGTCTATGGTGGGTTGAAATACCATTTCAGGCAATTCATATTTTGCTACCAGCAAAGCACCGATTAATAAATCCTGCTCAGCAGAATTTCCCCAGGTTACAAATTCTTTTTCTAAATCAGAAAGATGTAATTTATGAATAATCGATTCGATTCTGCTTTGTACTTCCTCATTGGGTGAGTTTTCCCATAAATGTTCCAAATTCGGTTTGATTGGCATGCCATAATCAATCAACTTACCGGATACCGTAAGATAAACGTCCCCATCCGGGTCGTCTATCAGTGAAAATAAAGCATCTAATTCCTTGGTAGCCTGCATAGTTCTGCCTAGTTGTTCTGGGATATAAACGTATAAGAAATGAAAAAGTATATCTTTCTGTTCATTTTTTCCGCGTTTTACAGTAATTACTTATACCCCTTTGTGGAAATGTGTACTCAATTATATAAACTAATTACTCTTTTTGTTTAGCCTGAAACACCTTTTATAGTGTAAACTCTATTATTTAACACCCGGGGAAGGGTATTATGTATTAATTTTGTATATTAACCCCTTATTTAGCTTGCCATGTCTCTTTATAACCTCCCCAAATTCCCAGTAGTTACTAAATCATTGCATACCGACCTAAAAAAACGGGTGCAGGAATATTTTGATCAACGAGGTATTAATCCTACCGGAAATAGCGGCTTGTTTACCAAAGCCATTCTGTTAGTTTCATCCTTTTTTATAGTGTATATCCATCTTTTATTCTTTACCCCAGTAAATGTTCTAGCAATTCTAGAGTGTTTTATATTGGGGGGTATTATAGCAGCCATTGGTTTTAATGTAATGCATGATGGGAGCCATGGTAGCTTTAGTGAAAAAAAATGGCTAAACCGCATAGCTGCTTCTTCTATTAGTATGCTAGGTGCGAATCACTTCATGTGGAATATGAAGCATAATATGATTCACCATACATTTACCAATATTGATGGGGTAGACCCCGATATTGAAGTAGCTATTCTTCTACGGATGGCACCAACCCAAAAGCGGACCTGGTTGCATCAGTTTCAACATGTTTATTTCTGGTTTCTTTATATGATGCTTTATATAGTTTGGCTTTTTGCTACCGACTACAAAAAGTATTTTTCTCAAAAAATTGGAAATATTCCCTTAAAAAAAATGTCTTTGGGCGATCACCTAGAGTTTTGGCTTGTTAAAATCTATCATGCAGCTGCATTTGTAGCACTACCTATTTTCTTATTGGGTTTTACCAAATGGATAATCGGGTTTCTTGTAATGACCATGTTCGCCGGATTTGTTTTGAGTATTGTTTTTCAAATGGCACATACCGTAGAACATACCCATTTCCCATTACCTGTTGAAGATACCAATCGGATGCCGGATGAATTTGCTGCCCATCAAATAAAAACTACCGCCAATTTTGCTACCAGAAATAAAGTAATCAGCTGGCTCGTAGGAGGCTTGAATTTTCAAATTGAACACCATTTATTTCCGAAAATCTCTCACGTACATTATCCCGCTATTAGTGAAATTGTGCGGGCGGTATGTTCCGAATATCAACTGCAGTATCTTGAATATCCCACTATGCGAGAGGCAGTGTCTGCACACGTTCGATTCCTGCGTCAGATGGGTAAGTACGACTAAACACTTCTTACCACTTAGGTGTGGAAGATTTACATAATTGGTTGAAACAAACAATTACTTTTTCTTAGCCGTTCCTTTTTTAGGAGCGGCTTTCTTTTTGGGTGCCGCTTTTTTTGTTGGGGCTGATTTTTTAGGAGTAGCCGATTTTTTGGCTGCTGCGCGTACTTTTTTGGTGAATGCACCAGGCATTTGAACTTCTATCATTGCCTTGGCTTGCTCAACCGTAAGTTCGGTCAATTCTTCGGGCAGGTATTTTTCTCCATCAGCCTTCCGGGGCAGTTTCAGCATTTTTTTCTGAAAGCGCAGGAACGGACCCCACCTGCCATTTTCAATAGAAATTTTGTCGGAAGGGAATTGCTTAATAAAACGATTCGATTCTTTTTCCTGCTTTTTGCTGATCAACTCATTGATGTCTTGTTCACTGAGTATGTCGAAATTATAGGCACGGGGTACATTGATAAATAAATCGTTCCATTTAATAAAAGGCCCGAATCTTCCTTTTCCTTTGGTAACGGGCAAACCTTCGTAAAGGGCTATAGGTGCATCTGCCTGCTTTTTTTCTTCGATCAATTCTACTGCTGCCGCTAAATCCATTTCGTGTAAGTCGATGCCCTTCGGAATAGAGATAAATTGTTCGCCTAATCGAATATAGGGCCCAAATCTGCCAACATTTACCGCTACTTCCTGATCTTGAAAGGTACCTAATGTGCGGGGTAGGCGGAATAGTTGCAGCGCCTCTTCCAGCGTAATGGTTTCAATACTTTGGGTTGGGTTCAGTTTGGCAAATCGAGGTTTTTCATTTTCATCCTGTTGTTCTCCTATTTGAACCATGGGGCCATACCTGCCCATGCGGGCTACAATTCTCTTTCCGGTTTCGGGATCCATCCCCAATTCTCTTTCGCCCTTAGCTCTTTCGGCAGTTTCCAGCGTAATTTCAATGGTATCATGAAAAGGCTTGTAAAAGCCATCAATCATTTTACTCCAAATGATTTTCCCTTCAGCTATCTGATCAAATTCTTCTTCAATTTTAGCCGTAAAGCCAAAGTCCATTACCCGGGTAAAATGCTGCTTTAAAAAATCAGTTACCACTATACCCAAGTCTGTAGGGAATAGTTTATTTTTTTCTGCCCCCGTATTTTCTTGTAGCAACTCTTCTTGAATGTGTCCATTGGGCAGCAACTTTAATAATGCAGCTGTTCTAACTGTGCCTTCCTTATCTCTTTTTTCTACATAATTTCTTTTGATGATGGTAGAAATAGTTGGCGCATACGTAGAAGGTCGGCCGATACCCAGTTCTTCTAGTTTCTTTACCAGAGAAGCTTCTGTGTAGCGGGCTGAGGGACGTGTAAACTTTTCGGTGGCTTTTAAAAAATTATTGTTCAAAAGCGCTCCCACTGTAAGCGGGGGTAGCATACCTGCTGTATTTTCATCGTCTTCTTCATCTTTTCCTTCCAGATATACTTTTAAAAATCCATCAAACTTCATCACCTCACCGGTTGCAGTTAAAGTGTCGGGCCGGGTACTGATGGCAATGGAGGCAGTAGTTTTTTCGAATTCGGCCTCGCTCATTTGAGAAGCGATGGTTCTTTTCCAAATCAATTCATACAATCGCCGCAGTTCTTCATCGGCAACGGTATGATTATTCATATAAGTAGGCCGAATAGCTTCGTGGGCTTCCTGGGCACTCTCATTTTTATTTTTAAAGCGTCGCGGTTGATAGTATTCTTCGCCATAATATCCCGTAACCTCTTTTCGTATATCACCCATAGCAGTATCACTTAATTGAATGCTGTCGGTTCGCATATAAGTGATTTTTCCGCTCTCGTATAATTTTTGTGCAAGTAACATGGTTTTACTTACCCCATAGCCCAATTTTCGGGAAGCTTCTTGTTGTAGTGTAGAAGTGGTGAAAGGCGCTGCCGGAGATCTTTTTGCCGGTTTTACTTGAATATCCTTTACCGAATAATTGGCACCTTTACAACTTTCTAAAAAGGCCCTGGCATCTTTTTGCTGCTGCATTCGGGAAGGACCCTCGGCCATAAAAGTTACTTCCTTGCCGTAGATATCCTTTGCAGTAAACTGTGCTTCTATTTTAAAACTGCTTTCCGAAATAAACTGGTTAATCTCCCGCTCTCTGTCTACAATCAACCGAACTGCCACACTTTGCACCCTTCCGGCACTCAAGCTACGCTGCATTCCAATTTTTCTCCATAAAACGGGACTCAATTCAAAACCCACCAGTCTGTCTAATACCCGGCGTGCCTGTTGGGCATTTACCAGATTCATATTAATCAAGCGAGGGTTTGCTACTGCCTTTTTAATCGCGGGAGCCGTAATCTCGTGAAAAACGATTCTTTTGGTGGTGGCCGGATCTAATCCGAGTACTTCGGCCAAATGCCAGCTGATACTTTCTCCTTCACGGTCCTCATCCGATGCGAGCCATACCTCCGAAGATTTTTTAGCCAATTGGCGTAACTCTTTTACTACTCGTTCTTTATCGTCGGGCACTTTATACCGGGGCTGATAATGGTTATTCAGGTCGATACCCATATCATCCTTCTCCAAATCTCTGATATGGCCATAGCAACTCTTCACCTCAAAATCCTTACCCAGAATTTTTTCAATGGTTTTAGCCTTGGCTGGCGACTCTACAATCAATAAATTCTTAGCCATATATTATTAGTCCCACGCTTTTTTCGTTTTTCCCCCCACTGTTACTCCCTCGCCATTCCAATCTCGCTAACCTCGTTCCGCGATGCAATATTAGGTGAAACAACCTAATCTCAAAAAATATCGGAACTTGGGTTGTTTATAAACTCGGCAATTCTACTTACCACTTCGGGGTTTCTATATACTTTATTATGGCCCAAATTTTCGGTCAAGTAAAACTCTATATATGGTAATTGCTTGTCTATCAAGGGTTGTGCGTCTTCAAGGGGACATACCATATCGCCTTTGTCGTGAATCCACAAAACTGGCATAGTTATATTTTGTAATATTCTAACTATGGATAAGAAACTGATGGAATTTCCGGACAATCGCTCCACATACTCCTGGAAACGCTGTTGCACTTTTTGATTTACGGGGATGATGGAGAAAAAATTACTAAATGATCGGTGCGTTTCAGTTGCAGGTGCTATCAGAATCAATTTCCTCTCACTTCTTTCAGCTATCTTTTCCATTGTTAAGGCTAGGGCAAGGCCTCCAAGCGAATGCCCTACAAAGGCATAAATCGGTCCCTCAACCGCTTCTATAGCTAAAATCATATTCATATAATTAAATGGCTGAATATGTTTTCCCGTTGTTTTTCCATGTGCTGGTCCATCAAAAGCCAATACTGTAAATCCCTTTTCCAGTAGAGGGGGTACCATATGTTCGAACTTCAGGGCTTGGCTTCTATACCCATGAACTAATAGTACCTTTTGTTTACCTCCTGTTGGGGGGGTCCAACGATATCCCTGGGCCATCATATCATCGGTCTTCAGTTGAAAAGGCTCGGCCCCTGGCAGGGAAGGGGCTTCAATTGGATTTATTAAAGGAGGAGGGGTGATAAATAATTGATAGGCTTTAACGGCTGCCCGGGTGGGCGAAAACAAAGAGAGCATATTCAGTTTATGCGTATGATAAGCAATGAGTATGCGCTCCTTCATTTTTGGTAACATGAGCGCAAAGATAAAGGAATGTGTAAGAAGGCTTGGTAAGCATTGTTAGAATCTTCCCCTTTCCTTAGGGAGTAAACTTGTTGATAACCTATTTATGGAAGTATACGACCGAGGCCTCCTTTCTTTTTTCACAAACATTTTAGGGGGAATATTGATTAATTAGGCAATTAAGATACTTTTGCAACTAATTATGTATACAATTAGAATCAATTTCGAAGAAAAGGGACTTGAACCGGTAACCCTGCATAAGGTGGTTGCCGATCAAAGCTTATTGGAGGTATGTTTAGATAATGGCATCAACCTGCACCATAATTGCGGAGCCGTTTGTGCTTGCAGTACCTGCCACCTCTACGTAAATGAAGGAGAAGCTTTTCTAGAAGCCTTATCGGATAAAGAGGAAGATTTTATAGACCGTGCGGTTAATCCTCGCATCAATTCCCGATTGGGCTGCCAATGCATTCTTCAAGCAGGCAGTGGAGAGATAGCTATAACTTTGCCCGATCAATCACAGTTTTTAGGAGAGTAATTCCTGTAAGTTGAAAAAGTATTATTATGAGTCAATTTGAACCCCCTATAGAATGGTCAGATCATGAAGACATCGCACAAAAACTCTATGAGCGTTTTGGGGATGAATTCACGGAAAGCCGTATTTATAGAATTCGTTTTACCGATTTATTAGATTGGGTACTGGAAATTCCCCATTTTAAAGGCACCCGTGAGCAAAGTACTGAAGGTCATTTAGAAATGATACAAAGTGCTTGGGTTTACGAGTGGAGAGATAATCAATCGTAAGATGAGTCATTCATCACCCATAAAATTAATTATCATCGAATTTTTTCAACATATTAGCACTTTTGTGCTAGACGTAGATGGCGTTCTTACCGACGGCAATTTATGGCTGATGCCGGGAGGTGCTCAGGTTCGTAGAATGAATATCCGTGATGGCTATGCCCTGCAACTGGCCATTAAAAAGGGATATCGTGTTGTAATTATTTCTGGTGCAGTATCAGAAGAAGTAGTGCTTCGTTTGCAAAGTTTGGGAGTAACCGATATCCGAATGGGGGTGAAAGATAAAGCGGCGGTGTTGCATGCATATATGATGGAACATGCTTTACCTGCAAATGTTGTGTTATACATGGGGGATGATATACCCGACTTATTGGTGCAACAATTGGCTGGAGTTGCTTGCTGCCCTTCCGACGCGGTTTCTGAAATTCGCGAACAATCTAAATATATTTCTCCCTATCGGGGTGGTGAAGGGTGTGTGCGGGATGTGATAGAAAAAGTACTAAAACTCCGCGGCGATTGGTCGGAAGATATTACTATTGCTGCCAAATAAACTACCCTATATTCTATTGGCCACTTAACCGAATCAGTTGAAAACAATCCTTGCTTTTTTAAAACTTATTCGCTGGCAAAATTTGCTGTTCATCGTTATCACGCAAATATTATACGAGTATTGTATTTACCTGCCTATTTATGGATCACATTCTACCTATCAGCTAGGTTTTATTATACTGGCATCAGTATTGATTGCTGCAGCTGGTTATATTATTAACGATTATTTCGACCTGAATATCGATCAGATTAACAAACCCGATCGGGTAATTGTAAATAATGCAGTAAGTCGTCGATGGGCTATTTTCTGGCACCTGGCATTTAGTTTATTGGGTTTGTTTTTTACAGTGCTAGCGCTCCCTCCCTCCTTATTCTGGTATTTGATTTTGGCTAACCTGCTTAGTATATTATTACTCTGGTTGTATTCTACCAATTTTAAAAAACAGCTACTGATAGGAAACGTAATCATTTCTATTTTAACCAGTTGGGTTATTCTTATCTTATTTTTCTCTAAAATCCCCTTGTCGGTTGATAACATCATTTCGGCAGATCATAAAGAAATCCGACTTTTCCGACTCACCATGTTATATGCCGGATTTGCTTTTATTATTTCACTGATAAGGGAAGTACTGAAGGATATGGAAGACAGGGTAGGGGATGCTCGATATGGATGTAAAACCATGCCTATTGTTTGGGGACTTCCCGCTTCCAAGGTTTTTGTGGCGGTATGGATAATTGTGCTGGCCGGCACTTTGGTGATTCTGCAATTGTATGTACTGGCCTTTGGATGGTGGCTAAGTATTACTTACTGTTTACTGGCAATTGTAGCTCCTTTATTGATTGTACTTTCCAAATTAACAGCGGCTCAAACGCAGCAAGATTTTCATCTGCTCAGTCGCTATGTAAAAGGGATTATGTTTACCGGTATTTTATCGATGCTGTTTTTTTATTACTATCACTAAATACCTATGATACATTCACTCCCCTCTATTATTTTAGCTTCACAATCTCCCCGACGCCGGCAGTTGCTCGAGTGGGCAGAAGTTAACTTTACAGTGGAGGTAATCCCTACCTCCGAAACCTATCCCGCCAACCTACCCATAGAGGAAGTGCCCGTTTACATTGCTCGTGAAAAAGCCCGCGTGGTAAACAGCAGCCGAAACCCGGCAGGTATCCCCTTACTAGCAGCTGATACAGTGGTGGTGCTTGATAATCGGATAATAGGAAAACCAAGGGATACCAAAGAAGCTATTCAAATTTTAACCGACCTTTCCGGTAAAACACATCGGGTAATTACCGGGGTGATATTGACCCATTCAAAAGGAGAAATCGTTTTTGCAGATTGCACAGAAGTTACTTTTCATACCCTCACCCTCGAGCAGATTGAACAATATGTAACCCGATATCAACCCTTCGACAAAGCAGGGGCTTATGCCATTCAGGAGTGGATTGGTGTGGTAGGAATTCAATCCATTAAAGGGGATTTTTATAATGTAATGGGCTTGCCGGTTAGTCGCGTTATTCAGGCATTGCATAGCATTTCTTTTTAAACGAAAATCAGGTATTTTTTCATGTTTTGCTTGCTGTAATTTGTTCTCTTCAAAATGAAGAGAAATGAAAGAGCAATTATTGCAATTTATTTGGCAACAACAGTACTTTACGCAACACGAACTGACCACTACTTCGGGTGAATTTGTGCGAATAATAAAGCCCGGAGAATGGAATGCTCACCAGGGGCCGGATTTTACCGAAGCCCTGATTCAGATAGGGAATACCACCTGGGGAGGGCAAGTGGAAATTCATTATCAGTCATCAGATTGGTTTCGCCATGGCCACTCCAACGATCAACAATACGCAAATGTAATTCTGCATGTGGTTTGGGAAGATGATCAGCCGGTGTTGGATAAACATGAAAATGTATTACCCACATTAGTGTTGGGAAACCGCATTCCTAAAGTTTTACTAAGTCGTTATCAAGAGATGATGGATAGAAAAGAACCCCTTATTTGTAGGTCATTCTTACCTGCCCTTACCTTACAGAATTGGAACACATGGAAAGAGCGGCTGATAAAAAACCGATTAGAAAGAAAGGCAGCACGAATACTTGAATGGCATGCAAAAGCAGGAGGAGATTGGGATGTTGTTTTCTGGCAATTACTGTTCGAACAAATGGGAGGCAAAGTAAATGGCAACTATTTTCTCTCCTTAGCTAATAGTGTTCCGCTTAGCACCCTAATAAAAAAACAACTTTCAGCTTTCGAATGGGAAGCCCTGTTGCTGGGTCAGGCGAACCTGCTGCCAGTAACCGCTTCAGCGAGTTATCATCGAAAATTGCTAAAAGAATACCAATACCTACAATACAAATACCAGTTGGTTCCCCTTCGCTCGACCCCAGCTTTTTTAAGAATGCGGCCCGCTTCTTTTCCAACCATTCGGATTTCACAATTGGCTGGATTGTTACTCAATCACCCTCGGTTTTTTTCGGCCCTAGTATCCACCGGTTCTTTACAGCAATGGAAACAACAATGCCGGGTTACCGCAGCTGAATTTTGGAACACGCACTATTTGATCAACCGGCCGTCACTCCCACAGCCCAAAACCTTGGGGGATCAAATGATTTATTCCCTGGCAATCAATGCTATTCTGCCGGCTTTGTATGCCTATGCCTATTATAAGGGAGATCAGGAACTGATTGTAAAAGTGCTTGCTTTATATGCAGATATCCCTTCCGAACAAAATCGAATTACCTCCCTGTGGGATAACACTGGGGTTGAGAAGCGCCAAGCACTGGATACCCAGGCGCTTACAGAATTAACCAACTTGTATTGTACAAAAAAGCAATGTTTACAGTGTGCAGTAGGTAAACAAATCCTGCAATCTTAAAATTACTCCCAAACAAACTGCATTTGTACATCAATGTCGGGATGCAGCGAGCGCTCAACTGGACAGGTACGGGCAGTTCTTTCCAGCAAATCCCGGTGCTGGGGATTGTCGGTTATTCCTGCCGGAAAATACACATTGGCAATAATTTTGCCAATACGGCGGGGGTCGGGAACCATAAATTTGGTTACTTCCACCCGGGTGCCGTCTAATGCGAGGTCCATACTCTGGGCTTTAATTCCCATGGTAGTTACCATACAGGTACACAGGGCTACTACCACTAAATCGGTAGGGGAAAAACGTTCCCCCTTCCCCTGGTTGTCAGTTGGGGCATCTGTTTCTATCTGCGTACCACTTTGTATATGAATTGCCTCGGTTCTTAAGTCAGATTTATAAATTATTTGTGAAGTCATGCTGCTTTTTTATTATAAATTTACAATTAACTAAACAAATGTACGTGAAGCGGTTGTTTCCTATCCTTTTTTTCCTACTGCCCATCAGTCTCTTATCGCAAACAAAAGACCGAGGGGCAGCGGCTGCAGAGAAGGCCCAAAAGAAGCAGGAGAAAAAAGAGAAAATCAACCAACTAATCAAGCAAGAAGAAGAAGGTGCCTTAATTTATCAGAAGCAGCATGCCTATGGATTTAATTTTCATACCGATGGGTGGAGTTTTTTCTACGAAAAGGGCAAATACAAAACCATTACAAAAACCGGTCTGTGGTGGGTTTCCTTTGGTGAGCGGAAGCATCCTAAAGAAGAGCGGATCCCAACCGTAAGCTCTTCGGGAGGATTGCTGATTGTTTCTAGTTATACTTATGGAAAAGTTAATAATTTCTATTCCCTGAACGCAGGTCTAGGAGAACAAAGACTGATAGGCGGTAAGGGGAATAAAAATGGAGTGGCCGTATCATTGATTTACGGGGGGGCATTTGCGGCTGGACTATTACGCCCCTACTATATAGAAATCCTAAACCCATCCACCGGGTCGCGAGAACAAATCCGCTATACCACTACTAATAAAAGTTTGTTTCTCGACCCAAGTGGTATCATTGGAAAGGGAGGTTTAACTAAAGGCTGGAACGAAGTTAATTTTGTTCCAGGTTTTCAGGCCAAAACCGCCCTACGCTTCGATTATGGTCGCTACAATGAACTATTATCTGCCATTGAAGTGGGTTTGCATGCTTCTTATTATACCAAGCCAATGCCCATGTTATTAGATGTGCCTGAGAAAAAATTCTTTTTCAACGCATATGTCTCTCTCTGTTTTGGTAAGAGAAAGTAAGTATTTTTGCACCCGATAAGGAAGCTATCAACCAGTTTTCTTGTTTAGAAATTATGCAATCACCCTCCCTGCCGACCCTTACAGATTCTACTAAGCCAACAGCTATTAAAAAGCCGGGATGGCTTCGCGTAAAATTACCGGTGGGAGAGAGCTATAAGCATGTTCGTAACCTGGTTGATACCCACCGCCTCCATACCATTTGCGAAAGCGGAAATTGTCCCAATATGGGGGAATGCTGGGGTGCCGGTACCGCAACATTTATGATTTTAGGAAATACCTGTACCCGCAGCTGCGGATTTTGTTCGGTAGCTACTGGCCGACCAGATCCGGTAGATTGGGAGGAACCTCGCCGTGTTGCAGAAGCCATTCATCTGATGAAGGTAAAACATGCCGTTATAACCAGTGTAGACAGAGACGAATTGAAAGACGGAGGATCTATCATATGGTATAACACCATTGAAGCTGTTAAAGGCCTCAATCCCGACACCACCCTCGAAACCCTGATACCAGATTTTCAAGGCAAGGCCGAGCAAATCCAGCGCATCATACAAGCCGCTCCGGAAGTGGTGAGTCATAACCTCGAAACCGTTGAAAGATTAACCCGACAAGTGCGCGTTCAGGCAAAATATCATCGCAGTTTGGATGTGTTGCGGCAACTAAAACAGGGCGGTATGCGAACCAAAACCGGCATGATGCTGGGTTTGGGGGAAAAAAAAGAAGAAGTGATTCAAAGCATCCAACACTTGGTTGATGTGGGTTGTGATGTGCTTACGCTGGGTCAATATTTGCAGCCAACCGCCAAACACCTACCCGTTCAGCGCTTTGTGCATCCCGATGAATTTGCCGAACTGAGAGAAATCGGATACGAGCTGGGATTAGATTATGTAGAAAGTGGCCCATTGGTAAGATCATCCTACCACAGTGAAAAACACGTAATTCCCGGATGGGGCAAATCTGGCTGGCTGATGGAAAAAACAGGCACCACCATCGCTTCCTGAATCTAGCGTATATGAAAAAATTACTACTCCCGTTGCTGGCTCTTCTATTCATGTCTCAGGTGCAGGGGCAGTGGGAATGGACGAATGTAGATAGTGCATTTGCAACCCTTCCTGCTTCCATACATGTTTACTATACACAAACCGTTACGGAAGGAAAACCCAATAAAGCTTATTACGTAAGCATAGATCTTTCCGACCGAAAGCTAAATCTTACAAGCCGGGTAGGGAATGGTAAAAGATATACGCCTACGCAATACTATGAGCAGAATCAGCAACCACTGATTGTAATGAACTGTACTTTTTTTGAGTTCGTGCATAATAGCAACCTAAATGTAGTAATGAGCGACGGACAATTACTATCCTATCAGGTGCAAACAATGGCTGCCAAAGGGAAGGATAGTGGTCAGTACTATCATGTGCTGGGCAGCGCAATAGGCATCAGTAAGCAACACAAGGCAGATGTTGCCTGGTTGTATGTTGATTCTACCCTTCGTTACCCCCTGGCTACCCAGCAGCCCATCAATAGCTGGAAAGATGCCATTCCAAATCCTGTAGCAGCCGATTATTTGCAAAAAGGAAAATTCAAGAAATGGAAAATGCAAACAGCTGTTGGAGGCGGACCGATATTGCTACAGGAAGGAACCATTCAGATAGCCAATAATATTGAAAGAAAATTTGCCGGCAATGCCATTAAGGATAAACATCCCCGAACCGGAATGGGATATACTTCTGGCGGACAATTGATATTACTCGCGATAGAAGGTAGATTTCCCGGAAAAGCAGAAGGGGCTACCCTAGAACAAATGGCAGCCATGTTTAAACAAATAGGTTGTGTGGAAGCCCTTAATTTAGATGGAGGGGGCAGCAGTTGCTTATTGATAAATGGAAAAAATACCATCCAGCCCAGCGACAAAGAAGGACAACGCCCGGTGCCAGCTGTTTTTATGGTAAAATAAAAGTAGGGTTTACTACACTTTTAAATCCCATACAAGTGCTGATGCACCCAGAATAGCAGCATCTGATTCTTTCAGGTGACTCACCAGAATTTTTACTTTTTGCTGAAATATCTGAATCAGGTTATTTTCCATATGTTCCCGAACTGGCTTTAATAATAAGTCGCCAGATTTGGTTAGGCCGCCAAATAATATAATGGCTTCGGGGCTCGAGAACATCACAAAATTCGCCAACGCCATCCCGAGTATTTTTCCGGTAAATTCAAAAATTTCTTTTGCCAACACATCACCCTTCATGGCGGCATCGTACACTTTTTTTGAATCCAGTTGGTCTTCGGGGATATCGCGCAACAAACTCGGTTGGTTGCTGCCGGCCAGCACTTCTACTGTAGTAAGCACAACGCCGGTTGCAGATGCATAGCTTTCGAGAGAGCCGTATTTACCGGTTCCTTGATGGTAACGACCCTCGGGAATAATAATCGTGTGACCTAATTCACCGGCAAACCCATCGTGGCCATAGATGAGTTGGCCATTCGCTACAATTCCACTGCCCACACCGGTTCCCAGGGTAATCATGATAAAGTCGTTCATACCCTTGGCAGCCCCATACATCATTTCACCCAGAGCTGCAGCGTTGGCGTCGTTGGTTAATACTACTGGCAGCTTGAATTTATCCTTTATCATTTTTGATAGCGGAATAATACCCTTCCAGGGTAAGTTGGGAGCATATTCTATGGTACCGCTGTAATAGTTGCCATTTGGGGCACCCACACCTATCCCTCTGAAACGGCCAATTCCGCCTGCCTGTTCAATAAGCGGCTGAACGATGTGGTATAATTCATCAATATAACTGTCCAGATGATCCTGTCCACGGGTAGACATTTCGCTGGAGAACAGCAGATTGCCCACACGGTCTACAATACCAAATTTGGTGCCAGTTCCACCAATATCAATACCAATTGCTAAAGCTTCCATAGCCTGTAGATTTCGGTTGCTGGTTGAATAGGTTGAATCTGCACTCATAAAAAAATCTTTCCGGTTGATTAATGACCACCCCCTGAAACCTGCGCATCAAAGTCGAGCCCCTGACGCTTTAATACCGATTGCAATTTCAGTGCAAGCAAGGCCAACACAGCAAAACATACGGCAGCAAGAAGGTACGACTGATGAAGACCTACGGAAGAAATATCCCCAATAGCTCCTTGTAACGGAGGAACAATCGCCCCACCTAGAATCATCATTATAAGAAAAGCTGAGCCCTGGCTGGTATATTTCCCCAATCCTCCCACACCCAGAGAGAATATGCAGGGCCACATAACCGAGCAACATAATCCGCCTGCCATAAATGCATAAACGGATATGATTCCCTTGGTAAATACGCCCACTAACATGCAGGCGGTTGCCAGCAAAGAAACTGCCAAGAGTGTTTTAACCGGTTTTTCCTGACCATAAAAAAATACACTCACTGCTATTGCAATCATAATGGCATATCCATATAAATCACTCACATCGTTGCCATAAATAATACTTACGGTAAGTACTAGTACAAATGCTACGAACGGAATTACCGCCATAGCAATCTTTTTTGTTATTCCGCTTAAATTAAATACACTCACCGCTCCCATCCATCTACCAATCATCAAACTACCCCAATAGAGTGAAATGTATTTTGATATTTTGCTCTCATCCATACCTGCTTCGGTTAAATAGCCTGGCTGTTTTAAAAGGGCTCCGAAATTATTATCAATGGTTACTTCCACACCAACGTATACAAAAATGCCAATCATTCCAAAAATCAATTGTGGATATTTCATGGCTCCCCATCCTTCTGGTTTGTTGATTGCCTGTCCATTCGAATAAAACAAAATACCCATTACACTAATAACAGTTAATAATAACAACCAGAGTTTAGATACATTGGTAAGTTGTCCAACAATGATTACTCCAATAATGAGGGCAGTCATCAGAAACAGTGAGGACGAAGCTTTGCCGGCTTTTTCAAATGCCTCATCATTTTTACCATCAGGTAATTTGGAGAAGGTAAAGAAAAGGGCCACTGCAGCAAAAACACCAGCCACAATCAGGTAGAGCGTATTGATATTGGTAACGGTAACTTCTGATTGACTGCTGCTGGGGGTTCCAAAAAGAAAGTAGCTAACAATTAAGGGTCCCAGAGTGGTTCCCAGTGAATTTACACTACCCCCCAGATTAAGACGGTGTGAACCGGTAGCGGGATCACCCAGTAAGATGGCAAAAGGTTGCGCTGCTGTTTGCTGAAGAGAAAATCCAAGCGCTACCACAAAAAACGAAGCAAGTATTGCCGGAAAAGAATTGGCATTGGCAGATGGTATAATCAACAAAGCCCCCACAACGGATATCATCAATCCATAAATAATTCCCTTTTTATATCCTATTCTATTCAAGATATCGTAACCAATCATATTGGAAACCAGAAATAAAATCAGCGATCCGATAAAGTAGGCTCCATAAAAGGCAGAGCCAATTAATTGAGATTCAAACTGACTCAAGTTAAAATGCGTTTTACAAAAGGGAATAAAAATACTGTTAGAAGCAGCAATAAATCCCCAGAAAAAGAATACGATAACCAGATTGGCTAAGGCACCAGTATTGGTGGGTTGATGGGTTGTTTTCATGGCAAGCAATGTTTGAGAGGGTCTAAAGTAATAAGAATTTCATGATTTTACGCTTTTCAACAGATAATTTGAACGAATCAGAATTGTTATTAACTTTCACATGTAAAATCTTACAATGGAAATAATTCATATTACTGCCGAATGTTACCCGGTTGCTAAGGCGGGCGGATTGGGTGATGTGGTGGGTGCTCTGCCAAAATATCAATGCAAAGCCAAGCATATTGCCAAAGTAATTATGCCGATGTATCGAACCGCTTTTCTGTATTCGAATGAGTGGACGGTTGATTATAAAGGGCAGTCGAACTTGGGAAACTGGCATTTCGATTTTACCATCATAAAAGAGAAGCATAACAAACTTGGCTTTGATTTATTTTTAGTAGATATCAATGGCCTACTCGATCGGCAGAAAATATATGGGTACCACGATGATACCGAACGATTTGTAGCTTTTCAAATTGCAGTACTAACCTGGATGAAAAGTTGGGAACATAGGCCCGATATTGTGCATTGTCACGACTACCACACGGGACTGGTTCCCTTTATCATGCAACATTGTTACGACTTTCAGGTATTGGCAGGCATCAAAACCATCCTCACCATTCACAATGCCCAATACCAGGGTTCGATGGGTTGGGAGAAGAGCCGCTATATACCCCGGTGGGATTTATGGAAAAGAGGAATGCTCGAATGGGCACATGCCATTAATCCGCTGGCTTCCGCTGTAAAATGTGCTTATCGGGTTACCACCGTTAGCCATAGTTATTTGCAAGAACTTACCTCCCATTCAAACGGATTGGAAGCCTTGTTTGAATATGAAAAGGGTAAATGTGTGGGTATTTTGAATGGCATCGATAACGAGGTTTGGAATCCAGCAACCGATAGTTACCTTTCATTTCATTACGCTGTAAAAACGGTTAATGAGGGAAAAGAAAAAAATAAAGCCCTGCTTTGCAGCCGTTTTGGATTAGACCCCCAAAAGCCCCTGATTGTATTTATTGGAAGACTGGTAGGGGAGAAAGCCGCCGACCTGCTGCCCGATGCCATTGCCGGGGCTATACATGAAATGGGACATGCAGCATCTTTTCTCGTATTAGGCAGTGGCGAGCATGATGTGGAGGGTAGGCTAACGGATATGCTGATGCCGTTTTCCGGACATTTTAATGCCGTAATTGGGTATGATGAAGGGTTGAGTCATTTGATGTATGCAGGGGCTGATTTTCTGCTAATGCCCAGCCGGGTTGAGCCCTGTGGATTAAATCAATTATACGCCATGCGCTATGGAACTGTGCCTATCGTGCGTTCTACCGGTGGGTTACACGATACGGTAACCGATATGGGAGATCCAGAAGGGTTTGGAATCCGCTTTGATCAGGCCTCCGTTTCAGATATTATCTACTCAATCGGAAGAGCTATACAGGTATATCAGTCCAAAGACCACCTTACCCGTATGCGTAATTGGATGATGGAGATAGACCATAGCTGGGAAAAAACTGTGGAGCAATTCACTCGGGTATATCAGTCCTAATTAATCGGTGAATAACAATAAACAATCTAATGGTTAAAATTTAGTAAATTGCCCATATGACAAGTATATCTAAATCTGTAGTAGCCGTTATTTTGGGTGGGGGAGCCGGCAGCCGCCTGTATCCATTAACCGCCAGCCGTTCTAAACCCGCAGTTCCCATAGCAGGAAAGTATCGTTTGGTTGATATCCCTATCAGCAATTGTATCAATAGCCATATCAACCGGATGTTTGTTTTAACTCAGTTTAATTCTGCATCCCTCAACAAGCATATAAAAAACACCTATCACTTTAGCGCTTTCAGCACGGGTTTTGTAGATATTTTGGCGGCAGAACAAACGCCCGATAATCCGGGCTGGTTTCAGGGAACCGCAGATGCAGTTCGTCAATCACTTCGGCATATTTCCAATCTGGAATTTGAATATATCCTCATTTTAAGCGGCGATCAGTTGTATCAGATGGATTTCAGCGATATGCTCAATAACCACATCAAAAATGAGGCGGATATTTCTATCGCTACCATACCCGTAGATGAGCGCGATGCCCCTGAATTTGGTATCCTAAAAAGCAATGAAGCTGGGATGATTACTTCGTTTATTGAAAAACCCAAGAAAGAAATATTGCCCGACTGGGTAAGCGATACCGGAACCGAAATGCAGCAAAATGGAAAGCATTATCTCGCTTCCATGGGTATCTATATTTTTAGTAAACAGGTGCTGTATCAGTTGCTGAATGAAGTTCATCCTACCGCTACCGATTTTGGTAAGGAAATAATTCCCAATTCCATCGTCTCCTTTAAGGTGGCCAGCTATCAATATGAAGGCTACTGGACCGATATCGGAAATATCCATTCCTTCTTCGAAGCCAATCTTTCCCTTACGGATGATATTCCTCCTTTTAACCTATTTGATAATACCAAAACTGTTTATAGTCGCGCCCGCATGTTGCCCCCCGCAAAAATCAGTGGCACCACGCTGGAAAAAACAATAATTGCAGAAGGCTCCATCATAAATGCTAGTCGCTTAGAACAAAGTGTAGTTGGTATCCGTTCAAGAATTGGTCATGGTACCACCGTGGTAAATTCTTACATTATGGGTAATGATTTTTACGAAACCATTGAGGAAATGGAAGTAAATAAGAAAAAGGGATTACCCATGATAGGGATAGGAGAGCGTTGTTATATCAAAGATGCGATTATCGATAAAAATTGCCGGATTGGTAATGATGTACGCATCAATGGAGGCAAACACCTAGTCAATACTGATCATAGTTTGTACGCGGTAAAGGATGGCATTATCGTAGTGAAGAAAATGGCTGTTTTACCGGATGGATTTGTTATTTAATCGGACGTTTTTTCTGCTTTCTTACTAATCTTTAAATAATAGCTGCATGTCTACCGTTTATTCCGGAATCAAACAGCCCCTTAGTTTTTGGCAGATTTGGAATATGTGTTTTGGTTTTTTTGGTATTCAGTTTGGATGGAGTTTGCAGATGGGAAACATGAGTGCCATCTACGAATTTTTAGGGGCCAAACCCGAAGAAATTCCCGGACTCTGGTTAGCGGCTCCCATGACGGGTCTACTGGTGCAACCAATAATCGGATACCTTAGCGACCGTACCTGGCATCCCACATTGGGTAGGAGGCGTCCTTTCTTTTTGGTAGGCGCTATTCTGAGTTCGCTGGCTTTATTGTTAATGCCTAATTCCAGCGCCGTATGGATGGCTGCCGGAACCCTTTGGATTCTCGATTCATGCATTAATATTACCATGGAGCCCTTTCGGGCATTTGTAGCTGATAACCTCGATGAGCAACAGCAATCATATGGATATGCAATGCAGAGTATGTTTATTGGCGCTGCCTCATTTATTGCCGGATATTTGCCCGGGTTGCTGGTAAATTGGCTGGGAATTTCCCGCGAAAAAGGAGCCGGAGGAATTCCCCTCAATATCATGTGGTCTTTTTATATTGGAGCAGCCGTGTTTCTGGGTGCTGTATTGTATACTGTTTTCAGAAGTAAAGAATATCCTCCATCCGATCCCAACTGGAAAGCCAAAGCAACTGCCGAAACCGGTGGTGGATTTTTTAAAGGAGCCAGTGAAATCCTTCATTCCGTTCTTAATATGCCTGTGCCTATGCAGCGATTGGCTGTTGTACAATTTTTAACCTGGCCCGGACTCTTTTTAATGTGGTTCTATTATAGTACTGGCGTAGCGGCGGATATTTTTAAAGGAGATGCCATACAAAATAGTGTGCAATACACCAAAGGCTTGGAATTGGCCAATGAAACATCTGCTATTTTAAACCTGGTAACTTTCGCCTTCTCTTTTACTATTCCATTTTGGGTAAAAAAGCTCGGCAAAAAGTTAACCCACACCGCCTGTTTACTGGTGGGTGGATTAGGGCTGATTTCTGTTTCCTTTATTTCGCAACCCAACTTCTTGTTTATTTCTATGGGTATGGTAGGTATTGCCTGGGCCTCTATTTTGTCTATGCCTTATTCGTTATTATCAGGATGCATTCCTCACGAGAAAACCGGAATCTATATGGGCATCTTTAATTTCTTTATTGTGTTGCCCGAAATCATTGCTTCCCTGTTCTTTGGAAAAATTATGCAAAACTACTTGGGTAACGATCGTTTGCAGGCTGTATTGATAGGCGGCCTTTTACTTTGCACAGCAGGGATAGTTTGTGCCCTGATTGTAAAAGAAAATAAACCAGCTGTTATTCAATCCGAATTGATTGATTAGCGTGTTGATGTTGATAACGAATAAACTCTGAATCATTTGTTACTATGAGAAAAAAATTGCTTTCTGCATTGTTAGCTTCAGTCTACTTTCTTTCCGCAAATGCGCAGTCTCTAGAAGCGTATCCCAGCCATTGGTTTACCAAAATGCAATGGAATAAAATACAGGTAATTGTTAGAAGTAAAACCGAACAACTTTCCGGAAAAAAAGTTAGTGTAAATTATCCGGGTGTTAAGTTGACGGGCGTAGATAGTTTTTCTAATAAACGATACCTGGCCTTACAATTAACCATTGGCGCTTCTACAAATGCCGGCATTATTCCTATTCAATTTTTTAATGCCGATGATACCCTTACCCTTCAATATGTAATCAAGCCTTCCCGTTCTGGACGGGGAACTCAATATGCGCAAGGTGTTCGATCAGCCGACCTAATTTATCTGCTAATGCCCGATCGCTTTAGTAATGGAGATCCGGCAAATGATGCGTTTAATAACATGCAGGATGCTACTGTAAATCGCAGTAATCCACTCAATCGGCATGGAGGCGATATTCCCGGAGTAATGCGGCAATTAGATTACCTGAAAGATTTGGGAGTTACCACGGTTTGGATGACGCCGGTAAATGAAAATGATATGCCCCTAGAGAAAGAATCGGCTGGTATGCTCAGCGGGTATCATGGATACTGGTTTTCCAATCAATACCAGATAGACCCACGTTTTGGTGGAAATGAAGCCTATAAAAAATTAGTAGAAACCGCCCATCAGAAAGGGATGAAAATTATTCAGGATGCTGTTTATAACCATGTAGGTATTGAGCATTGGATGTATAAGGATGCGCCGGCTTCGGATTGGATCAATCGCTGGCCCGGATACACTGGCAGCAACCATAAAGAAGAAATGCTGTTCGATCCCTATGCAAGTGAAAAAGATAAAAAACAATTGCTAGACGGATGGTTTGTGCCCCATCTGCCCGATGTAAACCAACGCAATCCTTACGTTGCCAATTACCTGATTCAATATGCTATCTGGGCAACAGAAGAATTCGGTTTAGATGGTTGGCGGGTAGATACCTACAAGTATTGCGATGAACCATTTTTAAACAGAATCAACACGGCCCTATTGAAGGAGTATCCTTCTCTTACGATGTTTGGGGAAGCTTGGACCAATTCAGTTTCCGGCAATGCCTATTTTACCCGCAATCAAATGGAGGTTCCATTTAAACACAATATGTTAGGGGGAGTTGATTTTCCTATGAATGGTGCCATACTAGAAGCTATTAATCAGCCCGAGGGTTGGACGCAGGGGATTAATCGACTGCATATGACGCAGGCACAGGACTTCTTATACGAGCAGCCCCTCAATAATTGTTTGTTTCTAGACAATCACGATACCGACCGCTTCTTTTCTATGATTGGCGAGGATATCAATAAGTTTAAGCAGGGCATCGGATTGTTACTCACCCTTCGTGGAATTCCTCAAATATATTATGGCACTGAAATTCTAATGAAGAATTTTAAAAATCCCAGCGATGCGATGGTACGCCTCGATTTTCCGGGAGGGTTTGCCGGAGATGCCATGAATAAATTTACTGCCAGCGGAAGAACAGCTGCCGAAAACGAAGCATTTAATTATGTGCGGCAATTAGCAAGCTATCGTAAAAAATCGCTGCCTTTGCAAATTGGCAAAACAAAACAATTTCTTCCGGTTAACGGCGTATATGTATTTTCCCGTACCCATCAAAAGCAGTCTGTTCTCTGCGTACTCAACCGATCAAATGAAACCCGCGAAATTCCCTTTAAAGCCTATGAAGAATCCTTTACAGGCTTTACCAAAGCGGTGGATGTATTAACCGGTGAAGTAGTAAGTCAGTCGCTGAAAGTAGGGGCTGGTCAATTTAAAATTTTCGAACTGAAAGCAAAGTAATACTGGCATCAGCCGGGGGTAACAGGTACTATCTATTCATGCACTCAAGTAAAAGAAACCCATGGCAAAGCAATCCGATTCAACAGAGGTTAACAACGATGCCAATCTACCAAAAAAGAAAAATGTGCCAACTCCCCAGCGCTATGAGGAAGTACATTTTGTAGATACCCACCAACCCGTTTGGAATTATTCTTTGTTCACCGCAGAGGATATTGCGAATTTTCAAAAAGGTACCCACTATCGGTTATATGAGTTATTCGGGAATAAACAACTCACGGTAAATAAAATAGCAGGAACTTACTTTGCCGTTTGGGCGCCCAATGCCACCTATGTTTCTGTGATCGGTTATTTTAATGCATGGGATACGCTTACTCACCCCTTAAAAGTTCGGTTAGATCATTCAGGTATTTGGGAAGGATTTATTCCGGGAATTTTGCAGGGTGAGGCGTATAAATATCATATTCACGGTTTTCAGGGGGTTCAGTTAGATAAGGGAGACCCCTTTGCAAATTACTGGGAAAAACGGCCTTATACGGCTTCCATTGTTTGGAATCCTCAATACAAATGGGGGGATGCAGAATGGATGAAAACCCGAAAAAAGCACAACCATTTGCAAGCACCTTATTCAGTGTATGAAGTGCATTTGGCTAGTTGGATGCGGCCAGATCCTAACAACGAAGAAGTGTATAATACCTATCAGCAAATAGCAGATCGCCTAGTTCCTTATGTATTGGATATGGGCTTTACCCACGTTGAATTGATGCCCGTAATGGAACATCCATTCGATGGTAGCTGGGGATATCAGGGTACCGGTTTTTTTGCGCCTACTTCCCGGTTCGGAAATCCGCAAGAATTTGCTGCATTGGTAGATGCCTTGCACCAGGCAGGAATTGGTGTTATTTTAGATTGGGTACCCTCACATTTTCCCTACGATGCCCATGGTTTATTTATGTTCGATGGAACCCATACCTACGAATATGCCGATATGCGCAAAGGGTATCATCCCGATTGGAACTCCTATATTTTCAATTATAGGCGCGGCGAAGTAAAATCCTTCCTCATTAGCAGTGCCCGTTTCTGGTGCGATCAATTTCATGCGGATGGAATTCGGGTAGATGCCGTAAGTTCTATGTTGCGGCTCGATTACAGCCGTGCCAATCACCAATGGGAGCCGAATGAATATGGCGGCAACGGAAACCTCGAAGCCATCGCATTTATTACCGACTTGAATGAAACACTTTACCGCGATTTTCCCGACATCCAAACCATTGCAGAAGAAGCTACCGATTGGCCTAAAATCAGCAAACCCACTACGGAAGGTGGTTTAGGGTTTGGTATGAAGTGGATGATGGGATGGATGCACGATACCCTAGATTATTTTAAAATGGATGCTTTGTTCCGGCAGTTTCATCAAAATAAATTCTCATTCAGTATGATGTATTTCTACGACGAGAATTTTATGCTACCACTCAGCCACGATGAAGTAGTGCACGGCAAAAGCCCGATGATTTATAAAATGCCCGGCGATGAATGGCAAAAGTTTGCCAACCTGCGGGTTTTATATGCTTACATGTTTACCCATCCCGGTGCCAAATTGCTGTTTATGGGCAATGAATTCGGCAGTACACAAGAATGGAATTACAAAACTGAATTGCCCTGGCACCTTTTACAATTTGCTCCACATGCTGGGCTTCAGCAATGCGTAAAAAAACTGAATGCCCTGTATCGGTCAGAACCTGCCTTATACGAAAAACAATTCGAACCCGCAGGATTTGAATGGATCGACCTTAACCACCGGAGTGAATGCGTGCTGGTATACAGTCGCAAAGGGAAAAAAGACAAAGACCAGTTGATTGTATTGCTCAATGTTACCCCCGTTGTAAGAAATAACTGGGAAGTGTATGTGTATGGAAAAAGTAAATGGAAAGAAATATTTAACAGCAATCAGATAGAATTCTGGGGAACAGGAGATGTAGGTAACCCTTCTATTGAAGCTACCTTGGTAGACAAAGCCACCAAGTGTTATCGCTTAACCATAAACCTGCCCGCCCTGAGTGCCATCGTATTAAAATAGTTGCCCGTTCATCCGCGTTCATTAGCAACTCACACTTCCGATATAACGGGCAATTCAATTCTAAAACAACTTCCCTTACCCGGTTCCGTCCAACGGATGCTAATTTTGCCTTTATGATACTGCTCGATGATTCTTTTGGTTAATGCCAGTCCTATACCCCAGCCTCTTTTTTTGGTTGTGAACCCTGTTTCAAAAACCCTATCTACTGCCTTCGGATCCATACCCTTGCCCGAATCGGTAATGTCTATTACTATGGATTGTTGGGTTAGAAAGCCAGTAATGGTAATCGTTCCCTTACCCTCCAATGCATCCAATGCATTTTTCAGCAGATTCTCAATCACCCAGTCGAACAGTGGGGCAGAAAGCCGAGTAGATACTGATGCTAGGTTGGCAATATTGCACGAAATAGTAACCTGCCCCCCCATTCGCCTTTTCATATAGTCTACCACTTCTTCTACTCTGTGGGCGGGGAAAGCTTGCTCTAGTTGAGGCGCATTGCCTATTTTACCAAAACGATCGGTAACCAATTGAAGCCGGTTAACATCTTTGTTTATCTCATTGGCTAATACTTCGTTTTGAGGTTGTTCTTTCATCAGTTCTACCCATGCCTGTAAATTACTTACCGGTGTACCTAATTGATGGGCTGTTTCTTTTGCCAAGGAAACCCACAGTTGATTTTGTTCACTCTCATACATATAGCGAACAGAAGCTATTGTTATTGCAATAAACAGAAAGGCGATTAATAATTGAATAATCGGATACCACCTGATCTCATCCAGTAAAGAACTTTTTCCATAATAATAATAATTGGCAGTAAAGGGCTGTTCCTTCAGCACGAGTATAATGGGGTTGGGCTGATATTTTTTAAATGCCTGCAACTGTTTTTTCAAATAGTTGGGGTCTGCAAGTACAGCGGAACTGTCTAGATTTAAATAGTTGCCCGTTATACTATCTTTTTCGGTGGTTTCAATGATGGGAATTCGGGTGTTTTGAACGGAGAGATGGGTTGCCAAGGTAATACTTGCGCTGTCGGATGATTGCAGAATGGTTCTTTGTGCTTCTACCCAGGTGGCAACATGTTTTCTCTCATCTTCTGCCAGCATGCCCGATAAGTAATGAGAATAAACCACACTGGAAACAATCCCCAGTAAGGCAAAAAATAGTACCAGCCATTTAAAAGATGAATTGAGAAAACGCATTGCGCGGTTTTATGGATAAAGTTACCGAAAATTATACGTGTCTTTTATATAGCGAATTGAGGACGAACTAATAAAAAGGGCAGTTGATTTTCTTCAACTGCCCTTTTTGGGTACGATTACGATTGCTACAATAGGTTATCCAAACAGTCCGCCCTTCTTCAAGGTTTTGATGCCCTTGCCAATTCTAAATCCGTTGTGATAAATTTCGATGGTATAGTTACCTTCCATGTATTTATCTGTTTTTTTAAGATCGAAGTTTACGGGTACAATCTTACCTTGCTCATAATTCACGCCAATTTTATTGGTAAAGGTTTTCACACCTTCTTCCCGTGTAGTAAAAGTATTGTTCCCTTCTGAAATTACTTTTCCGTCGGGGCCAGTAACAATTACATATAATTCCTTATTTCCTGAAGGAGTAACCCGGTTTTCATCTAGTACAAATTGTACGCGAATCAGATCTGCTTTCTTGGCGGTGGTGGTTTCTTTTTCCTTTCCATTCTTAGAAATTGCGAAAGCACCGATGCCTATCTGTGAAGCATGTAGGGTACTTGCCACATCCACCTTATCTTCTAACTGCTTTTTCTCAGTTTTGGTAACGGTTAAATTTTGTTCAAGGTTTTGTTTCTCAGAAGTCAACTGCGTTTTTTCTGTGCTGAGTTGCTGATTGGCAGCCGTTAACTCTTTGTTTTCACCTTTCAGTTTTTCAATCTCTGCAAATAAACCATCTACTTTGCCATTTAACTCGCCAATCAATTTTTTGGCAGTTGTTAATTCAGATTCAGTGGCATTTTTCTTTTTCAGAATGCTGCTGATATTACCCTTTAGTTGCACGATATCTGCGTTTTTAGCTGCCAGATCTCCGGTTAACTGAACAGTAGTTTGGGTAAGTGAATCGGCTTTAGCAGACACATCCATAAAATCTTGCTGAATGGCAGCACGCGCACTGTCTATACTAGAAATACGGGTTTCTAGGGTAGTAACGGCCTGGCGGTGTTGACTTTTATCGTAAAAAATATAGCCCCAAGTACCTACCAAGGCAGCCAGCAAAAATCCGTAGATCAGTTTGCGGTTGTCTTTTTGTTCGGGAACTTCATACGGGGTGTTTTTTTCGGGGGATTCCATGTGTTGTTTTTTTTGTAAAATGTATAAAATAGTAAATATGAAACTAACTGATTTATTAATTATTGATATTGAAACTGTTCCCGCAAAGTCTAATTATTCGGATTTAGACGAAGCGTGGAAGCTATTATTCAACGATAAAGCTACCAAAACCGTGCCATTTCAGGGTAATATAGAAGAAATTTATAAAAAAAGAGCCGGTATTTGGGCCGAATTCGGGAAAGTAGTTTGTATAGGTGCCTGCTTTTTTCTACCCTTACCCTCAGAGCAATGGGAATTGCAGTTGTTTAGTTTTTCAGGCCATAAAGAAGTACAAATACTAAGAGATTTTACCCTTTTTTGTGAAACCTGGCAATCCCGCAATCGGGAGTTTCGGTTTGCGGGCCATAATATCCGTGAATTTGATATCCCCTTCCTTGGCAGAAGAATGTTAATAAATGGGCTTCCATTACCCGAATCCCTTCGGCTACAGGATAAAAAGCCTTGGGAAGTAACCCATTTTGATACCCTCGGTTATTGGAAGTTTGGGGATTATAAAAATTATATTTCCCTGCATTTACTTGCCAACGTGCTGCAGATTCCCTCTCCCAAACAAGGCATTTCAGGGGCTGATGTGCAGGATCTGTATTATCAGCATAACCAGCTGCAGAGTATTGTTGACTATTGTAAACAGGATGTTTTGGCCACGGCCCGCATCATTCAGCGATTGATGAACCTGCCTCCGGTAGAGGATAGTCAGGTGAAAAGTTGGCAGAATCCTAATTGGGGTACAATGTTTACAACTTTATCCTAAGGATTTTCATTATTATCATCCACTGTTCCATCTTTGTACCCATGGCAGTGGAAAAAATTATTCAAGAGTGGAAGGCAAAAAAGTTTCGACCAATTTATTGGTTGGAAGGGGAGGAGCCATATTATATTGACCATTTAATGCAATACGCGGAAAATAATTTATTATCCCCGGCAGAGGCTGAATTTAACCTTACGGTATTTTATGGGAAGGATGCGGAAATATCCAACATCATCAATGCCTGCCGCAGGTATCCCATGTTTGCAGAACGACAGGTAATAATCTTACGCGAAGCGCAAATGATGCGAGATGTTGAGGGATTAATGCCCTATATAGAAAAACCCCAACCATCTACGGTATTTGTAGTAGGGTATAAAGATAAAAAACTGGATGGCCGCAAACAGATGGCTAAAGTGATTACCAAAACCGGGGAACTTTTTTCTACTAAAAAATTATACGACAATCAATTGCCAGCTTGGGTAGAGCAAATGGTAAAGGAACAGGGGTTCACTATTAATCCTCGCGCCCAGCAGCTATTGGTAGATCATATTGGAAACGACCTTAGTCGACTTTACAACGAAACCGTTAAACTGGCTGTGAATTTGGGGAAACGCAAAAATATCACAGAAGATGATATTGAAGAATTTATTGGAGTAAGCAAGGAATTTAATGTGTTTGAATTGCAAAATGCTTTTGGACAAAAAAATCTAACCAAAACCGTTCAGATAATCCAATACTTCGAATCCAATCCCAAAGCGGGTCCTATTCAGATGATTCTTCCTGCGCTGTTTAATTTTTTTAGTAAAGTGTATATGCTGTATGCTATGCGGGGGGCTGATCAACAAACCATATCTGCCCAGCTAGGAGTGAAGCCCTATTTTTTAAACGAATACCTCGCTAGTTCCCAAAAATATTCTTATCAACAAATAGAGCGAGCACTGCTGTTATTACATCAGTATAACTTAAAAAGTGTGGGAGTTGATAGTGCCCGAAGTTCCGACGCCGATTTAATGAAGGAACTGGCAGTAAAAATTATGTTATAAAGTTGGTTGCTGTTGCAGCCAACTAACCGCCTGTTGCCGGTCTGCCGATAGCTGATTTTTTAGTTCCTCTAACCCATTAAATTTTACCTCTTCTCGTAAAAAGTGCAGCAACTTTATCTGAATGGTTTGCTGATAGATGGTTTCATCGAAATCAAAAATATGCACTTCAATTACCCGGCTTTTGCCATTTACAGTTGGGCGAATACCAATATTCATCATGCCCCCTTTTTGTAGGGTAATTTGTTGGCTGGGCGATTTTAATGCAACTGACACAACATACACACCATCGGAAGGAATCAGCTTATCCTCTTCGGTAATTTGTAAATTTGCTGTGGGAAATCCAATGGTACGGCCTAACTGATTACCCTCCATCACCACGCCTTCAAAAAAATAGGGATATCCCAAAAGTGCCGTTGCTTCTGCAACCTGATGCGTTAAGATAGCTTGTCGGATGCGGGTAGAACTGATTACAGATGCCTGTAACATTTGTTCGTCAATTTCCATCACCCGAAAACCCAGGGAAGCCCCCATTTTTTCTAATAGATGGTAATCTCCTAATCGGCCTTTACCAAAACGATGATCGTAACCGATAATAACCGTATGCGGGTGAAAATGTGCGTATAAAAATTCCTGTACAAAATCTTCGGCAGATAGTTGGGCAAATTGGTGATGAAAGGGAACTACCACCAGATGATCAATTCCAGCTTCCGATAACAAAGCAGTTTTTTCCGAAAGCGTGGTGAGTAACTTAACTTCTCCCGGAATTGAAGAAATTACTTTGCGGGGATGGGGGTAGAAAGTGATGATTACGGTTTCTCCACCAATTGAACTGGCTACTTCCCGCATTTGGGCTAGTATTTGGCGGTGACCATTATGTACCCCATCAAAACTCCCAATGGTAACTACTGCCTGTTTAAAGGAGGGTAGGGGTTGATGGCCAATAGTATGTATCTGCATACGGCGTCAAAAATAAGCAGCTTTCCCGAATACCGGATGGTTTATTGGGTAAATGAGTGATTCATGATCCGCTATTGGCTAACAAGAGAGTATCCCTGATATTAATTACCTTTGCAATTATTTAGCTAACGCAACATGAGTATCTACGCCAGCAGAGGAGTTTCTGCACAAAAAGAAGAGGTTCATCAGGCCATCAAAAATCTTGATCAGGGATTATACCCTTTTGCGTTTTGTAAGATGTACCCAGATTTGATTGGGGGCGATGCGGATTTCATCAATATCATGCATGCCGACGGAGCAGGTACCAAAAGTATACTGGCATATTTGTATTGGAAGGAAACTGGCGATGTATCTGTTTGGAAAGGAATTGCAAGAGATGCTGTGGCTATGAATCTGGATGACTTGCTATGTGTAGGCGTAACCGATCAGTTGTTATTCTCCTCCACAATCGACCGCAATAAATTAGCAATCGGAGGCGATATACTTGAGGCTATTATTCAGGGAACACAGGAATATTTTAATCTGCTGAAAGAATACGGGGTGCATATTCATTACCTCGGTGGCGAAACCGCCGATGTAGGAGATGTGGTAAGAACCATAGCCGTAAATGGCACCATGATGGCGCGATGGCCCAAGCAGAAATTAATTACCAACGAGCAGATTGCTCCTGGGCAGGTTATTATTGGATTGTCTTCCTCCGGAGTTTGTAAATACGAAAAGGAATACAACAGCGGATTGGGCAGTAATGGCTTAACCAGTGCCCGACATGATGTGCTGAATAAATATTATGCCGAAAACTTTCCCGAAAGCTACGAGCCCAAACTAGATCAGGAAGTGGTGTATCTAGGTCATCATCGGTTAACGGATGAGTTTACAGCGGATGGCTTTACGCAAACCATTGGAAAATTGTTATTATCTCCTACCCGAACCTATGCCCCGATAATTAAGCATTTATTGGAATCTATGCCGGATGTAGTAAAAGGATTAATTCATTGCAGCGGTGGTGGTCAAACGAAATGCATGAAGTACTTGCCTGGAAACATGCATATTATAAAAGATAACTTATTTCCAGTACCTCCGGTTTTTGAACTGATTCAGCAAAATTCAGAAGCTGATAACCGCGAAATGTACCAAGTGTTTAATATGGGTCATCGGATGGAAATATTCACTACCGAAGCAGCATCTAATTCTGTTATGGAGATAGCAAACTCAATGGGAGTGGAAGCGCGCATCATTGGAAGGGTAGCAGCTAGTAATCAAAAGAAGCTCACCCTACTGGTAAAAGATGAATCGATTTTGTTTGAATATTAACATCCTGTTCCGTTAACTGCCCCTATTTTTGAATAGCTGAAAAAATTTGTATTATGTCTGAAATGATTGTTTCTATTGAAGGTGCTAATATTTATCAGGGAGAAGCCCTGATTTTGCGCGATGTGAATTTTACGATTGGCAGGGGTGAATTTGTTTACCTGGTAGGGAAAACGGGTACCGGAAAAAGTAGCCTGCTAAAAACATTATATGGCGAGTTAAGCCTGCGGGAAGGAAAGGCATCCGTAGTGGGATTTGATTTAACAGAAATGGATTGGAAAAAAGTACCCTTCTTGCGCAGAAACCTAGGAGTAGTTTTTCAGGATTTTCAATTACTTACCGATCGGAATGTGCATGATAACCTACGTTTTGTTTTAAAAGCAACCGGATGGAAAGATGAACACCTGATTGAAGAAAAAATTAATGATGTATTGGATAAAGTAGGCTTGAAAAATAAAGGTTACAAAATGCCTTTCGAAATGAGTGGGGGCGAACAACAGCGGGTAGACATTGCCCGTGCCCTGCTGAATTCACCTAAATTAATTCTGGCCGATGAGCCAACCGGTAACCTCGATCCAGAAACCAGTGATGAAATTATGCAACTGCTGATTCAGATTTCTAAGGATTACGGTACTTCCGTGTTAATGGCAACGCATGACTTTATTGTGATTAATCGCTACCCCTCCCGTATGCTGAAAACGGAAAATAGCCGGGTATTGGATAGTATTAACGCTGTTTCCTAGTTAAGACTAAGAAAAAATAGCTGCTATTAATTGCGCGGCCTGTTTGGATGGATTGAATAATTGGTTCAATAGTTTTTCTCTTCCTGCCCGTTCTTCTTCTGTAAAAGGTTGGTGGTAAAGTTGGGTGATTAAACTCGCCATGGCTTCCGTATTTGCTGCTGAATAGCAGGCTGCCGCCAAAGGATGTTGTTCAACTAATTGCGATTGAACTACGATATGTCGGCCATGATACAGGGCATGCAACCATTTGAGTTGGATACCGGTGGGATTAAACGAGGGAAGTATATGAATATGGGCACGGGCAATCATATCTTCCATTTCTAAATCCGATGGATTGGCCACCAAACAAGTGTGGGATTGCCGGTGGGCAAGTGCTGTAAGGTGTTCGGATGGATTTCTGCCAGCAATTACCAGCGGAATTTTTACCCGGTTAAAAACTTGGGTAAGTAAGTGGATGGCTGCTTTTTCATTGGAGGGAACTTGCAAATCACCATGGTAAAAACAATAATTACCCATTCCTGCTGCTCCGGTAACCGACCAATCTGGCAAAAACACAGGGAGGTGTTGAATTTGCTTACATGCAAACAGCTGTTGATAAATCGCAACTTCTTTTTCAGATACCGCCAAAAATCCGGCCCGATTAGCGATGCGATTTTCATATTTTTTTAACAAGCGGCTTTCTACTTCGTAATAAATTTTTTTCATCCACGAGCGGGTATGCATGGCCAAGTGGTGATAATAAATATGTTCTGTGTTATGTAACCTTACCCAGCATTTTCTATGGCGAAGCCTCTCGTCGTTCAACAGAAAAGTGCAATGGACACCATGCATCAAAATAGGGGCTTCGTCTTCTAAAAGTTTGTTGAGTAAGTCGCGATTATTGCGGCTGGCAACTATATAGGGTAATCTAGAACTGATACCTTTGTGTCCGCGGTTTCTGGGGTAATAATAAACTGCCTCACAATATTTTAACAATTCATCCTGTTTTCCTCTGCCATAATCAAAACAATGCAGGTGAATGGAAATGCCGGCTTGTTGCAATGCCGGAAGCATGTAAAACAGGTCGAATACACCTCCATAATTTACCGGGTAGGGTACTGTGAAACAGAGGATATGGAGTTTATTATTCAATAATCAGCAATTAGCGTAAAATGCCAGCAATTTTTTCTGCTCCTCCTCCCAGGTAAAAACTTCTCGCGCTTGGAGGCAAGCCTGCACACAATTATTATATACAACAGCATCGTTTAGTAATTTGTTCAGTGCTGCTGCGATTGCTTTGGGATCACTGGTATTTACCGCCAAACCCACCGGATATTTTTCCAGAATAGACTCGTATTCGGGAAAATCTGGACAAATTTGCGGTACACCTGCCATGATATAATCGAAGAATCGGTTAGCAAGGGATAAGTATTGGTTTAATCCCCGATTTTCAAAAAGGGTAATGCCTATCGAGGCCTCGGGGGTAAGTTTCCATAATTGCTCAGGAACCAATAAACCTTCACAATGTACTCGGTCGCTTACACCGTTTATCAGAATCAATGCTTGCACTTGTGAAAAGAAGTTTCCAGTACCGTAAATGCGTAGCGGAGCGTTTACCTGTTGCATTGCCGGAATTAGTTGCTCAAAGCACCTGCCTTCATTTACTGCCCCTTGGTAAATGATCCATCGAGGAGAATCTTTTTCTGCTCTAGTTGGGAGATTTTTGTAATGAGGAATATTTCGAATTATTTCGTATTGAACCCCATAGCGGTTGGCGAATTGAGTTGCCAGTGATTGATTAACCGTATACCCTTTTGTAAACCGTGGCACTAACCAACTTTCTATCAGCTTCCAAATTCGGTGAACTCTCGGACGGCTGATCACTTCTTTCTGTTCGGTAAATAACTCATGTGCATCATAACAACGTTTCTTCTGCCTAACTATTGAGGCAAGATAAACAGCGGGCAGGGTATCCAAATCTGCCCCACTATATATATCTGCTGGATGAAAAATCAAGTAAAAGAACAAGTGCAACTGAAATTCTAGGTAAAAAAGCGGACCTTTTTTACTCCATACTCCCAGCCAATGTTGCTGATAAACGGGAAGGGCTTTAGTCGGTGGATTACCCCCTTTTCTGCCCACGAGTGTAACGGAATATCCCGCATTTTGCAGGCTAGAACATATTTTAAACATGCGCTGATCGTAATGCAAATCGGTGGTTACGCAGCAGATAATAGAGGGCATACAAAGGGATAGGAATAAAGATACAATTCTTTCAGAAGTTGATAACGATTTTTATTTATAATTAATATGTAAGTAAACTGTATAAATAAATGTAAATCAATTGAGTAATATAAATTTTTATTTGACTTTCATTAAAAAATCACTATTTCTCCACCTATTATGCACAGTGTTTATATTTTCTCCCTCAGATATAGTGGTTTTCGTGTATGTTCGCAGGTACTAAATGTAGTTGTGTGAGATTAAAATCATTAGAAATCAAGGGGTTCAAGAGTTTTGCTGATAAAACTGTGGTTAGTTTCGATGAAGGGATAACCGGTATCATTGGACCGAACGGCTGTGGTAAAAGTAATATCATAGATAGCATCCGCTGGGTAATTGGAGAACAGAAAATTTCTGCGCTGCGAAGTGAAAATCTGGAGGCGCTTGTTTTTAACGGAAGCAAAACCAGAAGTGCCAGTGGATTGGCAGAAGTAAGTTTAACTTTCGAGAACACTAAAAATTTACTTCCTACCGAATTTAATACGGTTACGGTTACCCGCCGATTTTATAAAAACGGCGATAGTGAATATCGGCTGAATGATGTTACCTGCCGGTTGAAGGATATCCATAATTTGTTTTTAGATACGGGCGTAAGTACAGATAGCTATGCCATTATCGAATTAGGCATGGTGGACGACATTATCAAAGACAAGGAAAACAGTCGCCGCAGAATGTTAGAGCAGGCGGCCGGAATTACCATATATAAAACCCGGAAGAAGGAAGCAAAAAACAAACTGGATGCCACGGAACAAGATTTGGCAAGAATTGAAGATTTGCTTTTCGAAATCAACAACCAACTAAAATCGCTGGAAAGTCAGGCTCGAAAAGCCGAGCGATTTTTCGAGATTAAAAAGGAATATCGTGAGGTTGCCATTGAGTTGTCCAAAGCATCGCTTCAAGGGTTTAATACCAACTACAAATCAATTATTGAACAGCAAGAAGCTGCTCAGGATAACCGGATGCAACTAGAAGCGGCCATTGCTTCAGAGGAAGCGGCACAGGAACACGAGAAACTGGCTTTTATTAATCAGGAGCGCGCTTTACAGCTTTTGCAACAAAATTATAACCAGTTTTTACAAGAGTTGAGAACCAGCGAAAATGAAAAAAATCTGGCTACCCAGAAATTACATTACCTGCGCGAGAAAGAAACCGGCTTACAAGATTTTTTAGAAAAGGCGAATGGTCAATTAAATACCATTGGCGACTCCATTGAATATACCCAGTTACAATTATCGGAGGAAGAAGTAAAGTTAGCCGACATGCAGCAGTTGGTGCTACAGGGGCAATCTGGCATGGAAGAAAAACGAAGAGTTTTTGATGAAAAGCGAAGTGGATTGGATGCCATGCGTGGCCAATATCAGCAGTTGCAGTTAAAGCAATTTGATGCCGAAAAGAAAGTTGCGGTGGCCGACACTTCCATTCAAAATTTGCAGAGAGCCTTTCAGCAATTGAGCGAAGAAAAAATGCAGCGCGAAAACCAACTCCAGCAGTTGCAGCAAGAATCCGTTGAAAAGGATGGATTATTGGCCGAACATCGTGTAAATCTTCAACAGTTGCAAGAACAGCATGAGAAAACGAAGGCACTGATTTTCGAAACCCAGGCAGCTTTAGAAGTGTTACGGAACGATCTGAATGATGAAAATAGAAAATTAGATGCCAAGCGCAACGAATATAATTTGCTGAAGAGTTTGATCGACTCGATGGAAGGATACCCCGACAGCATCAAGTTTTTGCATAAAAATCCGGAGTGGAACCATGCCGCTCCCGTATTGTCGGATATCATTTACGTGAAAGAAGATTATCGCACAGCGGTTGAAAATGTGCTGGAACCTTACCTAAACTACTATGTAGCGGCCAATTTGCAGGAAGGCTTACAGGCAGTTCAATTGCTAGATAAAAATCAAAAAGGGAAGGCCAATTTCTTCCTGCTAGAAGCTTTTGCCGGATATTCGGGTAATGTAGCTCAACCGGCAGATACTATACGTGCCCTGGATGTGGTAGAGGTGGATGGGAGATATTCTAAACTGGCCGAGTATCTATTGGGCCATGTATTTATTGCTACACAGGATACTGCATTAGACAGTGCAGCTGGAACAGGAGCGGTAATTCTGGAAAAATCGGGTAAATATGTAAAGGGAAAATATACGCTATCCGGTGGCAGTATAGGTTTATTTGAAGGTAAAAAAATTGGCCGTGCTAAAAACCTCGAAAAACTGGCAGAGGAAATTGCTGATCAGGAAGCAGTGGTTAATTTGTTGAAATCGGATATCCACGCGAAACACCAGGAAGTAATTGCCTTTAACGATCAGTTGAAAGAAAAAGCAATTCGGGAAACCGAGCAGTTGATTAATCGCTTTACCAATGAAGTATTTGCGGCTAAAAACAAAATCGAAAATCTGCAAGTAGCTCAGCAAAATGGTTTGCAGCGCTTAAACGAAATTGAACAACGACTGCAGGATGAGCAAGCAGCCATTGCCGCCACCCGAGAATTATTGGGATCTTTAAGTGGAGAAATGCAACAGACCGGAGCATCCCTAAAATCAGTGGAAGCCGATTATCAGCAATCCGAACAGGAATATAATTTACATGTATTTCAATTAAATGAAAGTAACCTTCAATTAACCCGTCAGCAAAGTAAAATCACTTCATTACAACAGGAACTGAATTTTAAAAAGAATCAGTTAACCGATTTGCAACAGCAGATTACCAATAACAGTGCGTTGTTGGAAGAATCGGTTACTGCCATAGCAGAGAGTAATCAACACTTACAAAATGCCGTTACATTACTGCAAGAAATGCTGAAACGGAAAGAAGAGGAAGAGAAAAATTTGAATGAGGCCGATCAGGCATTTTATGTGCTGAGAAATGCTATGCAGGATAAGGAAACAGCCCTCCGTGCCCGCATTAAAAACAAAGATCAGGTAGATCAACAAGTGAATGCACTCAAAGATCAACTGAATGAACTGAAATTGCAGTTGGCCGGCATGAAAGAAAGAATGCAGGTTGAATTTAAAGTTAATTTAGATGAGATTATTGAGGAAGGTAGGAAAACGGAAACACCGCTAGATGAATTACAAGCTGCTGCCGATCGCATGCGGAAGCGACTCGAAAATATGGGTGAGGTAAATCCAACAGCCATTGAAGCATATACGGAAATGAAAAAGCGGTATGAGTTTATTTTAGAACAAAAGAATGACCTGGTTTCGGCAAAGGAAAGTCTGCTACAAACCATCCAGGAAGTAGAAGCAACCGCCAACCAGCAGTTTTTGGATACTTTCAATAAAGTGCGTGAGAATTTCCAACGAGTGTTTAAAGCATTGTTTACAGAAGAAGATACCGCTGATATGATGCTGGTAAATCCCGATAACCTGGCAGAAACTGGTATCGAAATTATTGCAAAGCCAAAAGGTAAGAAGCCCTCTTCTATTACCCAGTTAAGCGGAGGAGAGAAAACACTTACCGCCACAGCACTTTTATTTGCTATTTATCTAATTAAGCCTGCACCTTTCTGTATTTTAGACGAGGTAGATGCGCCTTTGGATGATGCCAACGTTGGTAAGTTTACGCAAATGATAAAAAAGTTTAGCGATAATTCACAATTCATCATTGTAACCCATAATAAACAAACCATGAGTGCCGTGGATGTGATTTATGGTGTAACCATGCAAGAACCCGGCGTAAGTAAATTGGTGCCAGTTGATTTTAGAAGTCTGGCTAACTAATCGAAATCCCAAAAGATTTTTTCAGACACTGATAACTGATTACCTGAGCAGAATTGTAATTATATTATTCCTGGTTTGTTATGGCACATATTTGGTAGCCACCCGTCAGCCCGATTTTTTGGATGGAGAATTTGCGCCTGGCATTATTCAATGGAAAACCAATGAAAAAGGGAAAAGTGTTCCCCTTGCAGTCTATCATACCGGCTACAAAGAATATGCCATTAATGCGCTGTATCTTTTTCGGGAATATCAGCCGGGTGACCGGGTTACAGTGATTTATGAAGCAGCCATGCCTGAAAAAGCTGCCGTATATCATTGGTGGGGGTATTGGATTACTTGGCAAGAATTACTGGGCGGCATGGTGATTATCTTTTTGTTATTTCAGTTGGCTAGAGCAGTAACGAGTAATCCAACACCAGAAGCCTTATTGGAGCAAATGGAGTATGTTGAGCCCATAAAGAAGAAATACAGTGAGTAAGGATTACTCATGTGTGATTCAGCAATTTTATTTATATTTATTTCATGAACCTGCTCCCTCCCCAGCCTAGTTTGGTTGTTTCTTATCTAAGAGTAGGCCGATTGTTATATTGGTCTCTAATAATTTTTTTGTTGGAATCCTGGTTTTACTGGCAAAAATTAAAGGCTGTTTTGGTAGATAATAGTCATTTGGGATGGATTTTTTTCTGGATCTGGTGTTTTCTCTTTTCTTTCTTACATATTTTTCTTGTACTGGCAGATGGCTGGTCGCGATTCCAGAATTATAAGCGGGCGAAGGACCAGTTTTTTCTGCACGGATTCCATCCGCGAATTGCCGATCGCTATATTGTTTCTAAATGTCAGCGGATGGCAGCCATTGAGGCAGCGACTGAGTTGGGATTAAAAAATGAAATTGAAGCACATTATATCGCCCGCGGTGTAAAATGGTATCATTTTGTGCCTTATTTTATGACGAATGATTTTTGGTTCGGATTTCGGCGAAAATTTTGGTCGAGAACATTTTTAGAGCCCCATTATACTCCCCGGTATGATTTTCATCAATTGCAAAATACCTCATTGGCTGTATGATTTCGGGTATCGGGTTAACCAAACAATATGGTGGAATCACGGTACTTAATAAAGTAACGGTTCATTGTAATTCCGGTGAAATATGCGGCTTACTGGGTGCCAATGGTGCCGGTAAAACCACCCTCTTTAAAATTTTATTGGGTTTGGTTACGCCCGACGCTGGGAATATTTCCAAAGATGCTCAATCGGTGAAGTCAGTGGGAGGAATAATCGAAAAACCTGCCTTGTACGATTACCTGTCTGCCGCTGATAATATTCGAATTTTTTGTGGGATGCAAGGATTACCTGCACACAAAGCTGCTATTCGAGATCATTTACAAAGAGTAGGGTTGCCTCTTGACCGAAACGATCCGGTAGCCAATTTCTCTATGGGCATGAAGCAAAGATTAGGCATTGCCATAGCCTTATTAAATAATCCGGCCTGTTTAATATTAGATGAACCCTTTACCGGCCTCGATCCAATGGGTGTAGTGGCTTTGCGACAGTTGATAAAAGACCTAACGAGTCAGTTTCAATTGGCTGTTTTTCTTTCTTCCCATATGCTGGATGACCTGAATGTTTTATGTAACAGACTGTACGTGTTAAGTAAAGGCTCCATCATTCGCGAGGGAAACACACACGAAATCATGCATTCTTGCACGCATCAATATTTTATTACGGGAGAAAATATGGGCGCTGCTCAAGCTATAAAAGCGTGGCCGCATGCTATATCCGGTAATACTGCTGATATTCATATTTTGCCCAACCAACTTTCCATATTGTTGGCGGCGCTGCAGCAAGAAAATATCAAGGTTACGGCCTGTGTTCCTCAACCCGATTTAGTTCAATTATTCGAAGGAGGAGCTGTATGAAAAGACTAATCTATGCTGAAATTTTCAAGTTGGCAAAACAGAGTAAAACCTATTATGCACTTGCCTCCATTTTAATTATAGAAGTAATTATTCTACTCAGTGCTTATTTTGAGGGTACCAATATTATTAATCTGTTGCTGGAAAATTTACGTAAGTCATTTTATTTTCAAGGGAGTTTGTTGAATGGGAATCTTTTGCAGTATTTGGTTCTCAATACGCTTTGGTTTCATTTGCCGCTGATAATCATGATTGTTGTTTCTGGTACACTCACAACTGAATACAAAGACAAAACTGTTCAGGCCGTTATGTTGCAACCCGTTAAAAAATGGCAATGGATACTCAGTAAATACATCGTAGCTATTCTTTTTACAGTTTTGGTGGTGATAGCTTTATATGCAACCTCATATTGGCTTTGTAAAGGTTTGTTTGGAGAAGGCGATTTAGTGGTTTATTTAGACGGATTAAATTTTTTCCCTGCTAAAGAAGCTGCCCATCGTATTCGTTGGGCATTTGTAGCCGGATCGCTTTCTATGTTGTTTTTTGCTGTAAGTAGTTTAACGCTAGCAGTATGGTTAAAGGATGTAACCAAAACCTGGATTGTTTGCTCATTATTTCTGATTGTGTGTAATCTGTTGCTAAAAATTGATTTCGGTAATGCCTGGCTCAATCAATATTCCTTTGTTAAGTTAAATGATACCTGGCAATACTTTTTTCAGTTTACTATACCCTATCGAACCATTCTGATTAACTGGTGGATATTGGTGGGGTATATTATCTTTATGGCAGCTGCCGGTATATATGTGTTTCATAAAAGAGATATAGGATGATGCGAGCATATTTTATTTGTTGCTTAGTTTGTAGTAGCCTCGCCTTATCTGCACAAGGGGTTGATGAAGATTTACTGCGCATAAAACAGCGTTTAGACTCTGTGGTATATTTTCAAGCGAATCTGCAATTAGAAACGGATATTTCTTTTGTGCATATGCCAGTAAAAAGAGCACTTATGAAATTTGAAAAAGGAAAGCCGGTTCAGTTCTCTTCCAGTGACTTTGTTTTATTGCCCAAGCGAGGCCTCGATTTTTCCCTTCGTTCTTTATTTGAATATCCGGTGGTTACCCTCGTTAGAAATACTTCGCTCAAAAATGGCTACACTATAAAAGAAATCAATGTAATTCCTGCGGATAAACGGGCCGACTTTACCATTGCTACCCTTTGGTTAAATACCTCACTTCGGAGAGTTGAATCAGCAGAAATCAGCACTTCAAAAGATGGTACTTATGTTTTACAAATGCATTATCTTCAGGCACCGGATATCTTTCCCGATAGGGTGGAAGTAAATTTTGAAATCGAGCGGATTCGAATACCGCTTAATTTTATGGGCAAGGGAACGCAAATCGACAAAGAGAAATTAAAATCCGAAGGCGCTAAAACTGGTAAAATATTTATGATGCTGAGTAACTATCAAATTCGATATACGGCTAGATAGTTATTTTAATAGTCTTTTTATTTCTTTGTCCACTTCTCGTGTACGAATTGTATCTCTCTTATCGTGCAGTTTTTTACCTCTGGCTAAACCAATTTCTACTTTAGCAAGTTGTTTATCGGTAAAAAATACACGTAGTGGTACAATGGTAAGCCCCTTATCTTTCATTTTCCCTTCCCACTTTTTCAATTCTTTTTTGCTGAGCAAAAGTTTTCGGTCGTGCACTGCCAGGTGGTTGTTTACAGTACCTTTAGAATACTCTCCAATATATAAACCCCGAAGCCATAGTTCTCCATGATCGAATAAACAGTACGCATCATTGAAACTCAGTTTCCCTTCGCGGATAGATTTAACTTCCGAACCAAGCAGTACGATTCCTGCCACATAGCGATCGTCTATGAAGTAATGGAAAAACGCCTGTCGATTGTTCATTTCCTGTGCCATAAAAACAAGGGTACATTAGGAAATCAGTTCCTTACCTTACAATGGGTTCACCCGATATTGGGTTATTGTTGAAATAGCCGAATGAGTTGGGCCAGTTTTGCTTTCAGATTTTTTCTTTCAACGATAAAGTCGAGAAAACCATGTTCCAATAAAAATTCACTCCGTTGAAATCCTTCAGGAAGGTCTCTTTTAATGGTTTCTTTAATTACACGCGGACCGGCAAATCCAATTAGGGCGCCTGGTTCGGCAATATTTAAATCGCCCAACATACCAAAACTAGCTGAAATACCACCAAATGTTGGATCGGTTAGGAGAGATAAGTAGGGTAGGGAAGCATCACTTAGCTGCGATAATTTACCGCTGGTTTTGGCCAATTGCATTAAACTGAAGGCGCTTTCCATCATACGGGCACCCCCACTTTTGCTGATTACCATATAGGGTAGGCGATGGGTTATGCAGTAATCAACCGCCCGGCTAAATTTTTCTCCCATTACGCTTCCCAGTGAACCACCAATAAATGCAAAATCCATGCAGGCAATTACCATCTTATTTCCTTCAATTTCACCAACAGCCACCCGCATAGAATCTTTTAAATCGGTGGCTGCATGAATTTCATTCAGGCGTTTTTGGTAAGATTTCAGATCAGTAAAACCTAAGGCATCTATACTTCTTATTTCATCAAACAATTCGGTATAAGCACTATCGTCGAAAATCAAGTCGAAATATTCCTGACTGCCAATTCGGTGATGGTAGCTACATTTCGGGCACACAAACAAATTTTCCTTCAATTCGGAAGTAGTGCAGATATGGTTACATTCGGGGCATTTATTCCAAAGCCCCTCCGGTGTTTCTTTTTTGTCGGCAGTAGACGTAAGAATCCCTTTTCGGATACGATTGAACCACCGTGGTTTGGCAGCCTCGTCGCCCGTAGTTTGCTCTCCCGTGAGATTCGCTTCTAAGTCTTCTTCCCTTTCTTTTTTCATATGGGGGTATCTAATTTCGGGGAATAAAGATACTACATATTTGGCATTTGTTTCCGGTGTTACCCTTCTCGTACAACTCAGTAAGGGAATCGAAAATCACAGCCCGGGCTGAAATTACCCGATACCAGTTCGTGAAAGCATTTTTTTATTTAATTTGTAAGCGATTACCCCTGATTTGTATTCTCCTTGTTCAATCAATTTACATGAAAAAAAATAAGAAAAATACCCTTAAATCATCCCCCGTTTCTGAATCGGCTGTGAGGCCAATTACTGAAGGAAAAGCCACCCCGGGATTGATTCGTTGGATACCGTTATTGTTGGTTGCGCTTTATTTTGGGGTGGAATGGATAGGCCCTTGGGATGGTATTGAATATTTGGGTAGTCAGTGGCTCTATCTGATGATGGTGAATTTTGTAGTAGTAGGATTTATTTACAGTCAAAAAGACAACTATCAATCCGCCATTCGGTCGGTTTTTTCAACCGCTTTAATCTGGGTGTATTTAATATTAGGCCTATGGGCACTCTTTTCTTGGTTGTATGCTTTAAATGCAACCGAAACCCTGGTATGTTTGGTTCGATTGGCAACTGCTATTATTGTTTTACTTAATTTGAGTATCTTATTTTACCAGAGACCTACTGATCTTCGCTATGTTGCAGCCATTGCTGCTTTTTTTCTATTGGTTCAATCAGCCATCTCGCTTCTATACTTTTTTAAAGGAAGTTCTGAGATACCATTTACCGAGTTAGTACTAACCATGCGATTAAATGCAGGCAATAAAAATATTTATGCAGCATCAATGGTAGTTAAAATTCCATTTGTGCTGATGGGAATTTATTTTTATAAGAACGCTTTTCGGATCTTCTATACCCTTGTTTACTTACTAGCAGCTATCACCATTTTTTTACTGAATTCTCGAACTGCACTGGTAGCTATGGGTATGAGTACTGTGGCTTATTTGTTGGTGTCGATTATTGCATTTAGTAAAGAGAAATCTATCCCTTCCCTGGCAGCTAGGCTATTACTCGTTACCCTAACATTGGGGATGGCGGTGGTTGGTTCACGCGTGGCAACCAATTATGCGAAATTTAGTTATAATGACGGTTCCATTAATGGCGGGCAATACGGAACGATAGAACAACGGGTTGCTTCGATTGGCAGTGATAATGATGAAAGTACAATAGCACGTTTTCGATTGTGGAACAGCGCCTGGGATTATGCCCAAAAACATCCTTTTATGGGGTGTGGATTTGGAAACTGGAAACTGGCATCCATTCCCTATTCCAGGGAATTTAACGATGGATTGATAGTTCCCATTCATGCTCACAACGACTTTTTAGAATACTTTGCTGAGCTGGGATTTCCCGGGGGAATCTTGTACGCTTCGCTGTTTTTGTTTTTTGCAGTGTATGGAATTCGTACCTACCTGCATAATCCTTTATCGGAGGATTCGGTGTTTACTATATTTTCTCTGATAGCTGTTGTGGCATTTGCAATAGATAGTTCTCTAAATTTTCCAAAGGAAGAGCCAATTAACCAATTGATGTTAGCTGTTGCGGGAATGGGCGTGCTTTCGGGTTATACGAGTTGGAAAAAGAGCGCGGCAACTGCTGCTGAAAACAAACCCGCTATATCCGGATTACCCCAGTTATATTCTTTCGTGCTTGGCTTACTCATGATTCCAATTCTGTATATCGGATTTCTGATTTGGCGATCTTCTATATCACAAAATCTATATGTGCAAGAATTGAATGCCGTTACATTAACGGCTCCGGTAGACCAGGTAGTAAATGCATTTCCTTCTATTCCAAATTTGGTATCCAACACCGTTCAACCAATCGAGGGTATGCTGGGTATGTATTTGTGGAAGAACCAACGGGTAGAAGAAGCAGAGAGATATTTAAGGCGGGGACAAAAAGCCAATCCTTACATGATGTATGTAGAAAATATTCGGGCCAATATGTATTATCAGAAAGAGAAATGGGATAGTGCCGCCTATTTTGCTAAACTGTGTTTGTACGAGCGACCGCGAAATCCAACTTATTATCAAACCTTTATGGCCTGTGTAGCGAGAACCTATGACACGGCAACCTTGCGCAAGGGATTTGAACTATACAACAAGTATCATCCTAAAGATGCGTTTTGTTGGAATCTCTATTTAAGCAATATGCTGAATGCCAGTCAGGGTGCAGATGCCAGACTTAAACAAATGGCCGATAGTGCCCTACGTTTATTTCCAGCCGATACCGAAATTCAAAAGAGAAATCAGGATATCAGTACAGCTTTTGCGCAGCGTCGCTGATTGCTTTTAGGCGTTCCGGTTGATACAGTTCAAGTCTTCGAAGGCAATTTCGAGCCGCTTGCTGAAAGATTCTTCTGCTTTGCGCAACCAAACCCGGGGATCGTAGTATTTTTTATTGGGCTTTTCAGCACCTTCCGGATTGCCCAGTTGCGCCTGCAGGTAAGCTTCGTTTTGCTGGTAAAAATGGCGGATTCCATCCCAGAATGCCCATTGCAGGTCGGTATCAATATTCATCTTGATAGCCCCATAACCGATGGCCTCCCGAATTTGATGTTGCGGTGATCCGCTTCCCCCATGGAAAACAAAGTAAACAGGCTTAGGGGCCGTACCGAATTCTTTTTGGATATAGTCCTGACTGTTCTGAAGAATAATGGGACGAAGTTCAACGTTGCCCGGACTATAAACGCCATGAACATTTCCAAAAGCAGCAGCCACTGTAAACAAATTACCAACAGCACTCAATTCTTTGTAAGCATGTGCAACGTGTTGGGGTTGGGTATAGAGTTTATCGTTTTCTACGCCGCTATTATCAACGCCATCTTCTTCCCCACCTGTAACGCCTAATTCAATTTCGATACTCATTCCCAAGGGTGCCATTCTTTTATAGAAGGCAACTGATGTTTCAATATTCTCTTCGAGTGGCTCCTCCGATAAGTCCAACATATGCGAGCTGAACATAGGTTGCTCCTTTTCTTTAAAAAATTGCTCTCCGGCATCTATCAGTCCACTAATCCAGGGTAACCATTTTTTGGCAGCATGGTCGGTATGTAACACAACCGGTACACCATAATGTTGGGCTACATTATGAATATGGAGCGCCCCGGAAATAGCCCCGGAAATATTGGCTTGCAACTGACCATTGGGCATTCCCTTACCGGCAAAAAACTGAGCTCCTCCATTGGAGAATTGTATAATTACAGGAGAATTTACTTTGGCAGCCGATTCCAAAACTGCATTGATGGTGTTAGTGCCAGTAACATTTACAGCAGGTAGTGCAAATTGATTATCCTTTGCATCATTGTATAAGGTTTCGAGTTCTTTGCCGAATAAAACGCCGGCGCGATATTTTCCCATGAGTAAGTTTTTCTGTTGTTAATTAGAACGGAAAGATAAATCATTGATAACAAACGAATGTTAGCATTGTTTTTCTAGCTAGGATTTGACTATTGTGCCAGACTTTGAATCACATCGTATTTCGTTACAATATGATGCTCTCCTTTGTCATCTTTTGCCAATACTGCCCCATTTTCTTTATTAATTAGTTGTCCCAGCTTTTCCACCGGTGTTTCAAAAGGAACAACCGGGTAAGGCGGTTCAATAACCTGTTGCAATAATTCGTGGCGTATTTCTGGTTTACTGAAAACTTTTTGAAACAAACCGTTTTCACTTACGGCTCCTATAATCACTCCCTCATGCGTTACGGGTATATGTTCGATATTGTATTTTTTCATTAGGTCTACTGCTTCCGAAACCGTGCGGTTGTTTTCGAGGGTAAGTAAATGTTTGTCCCTTCTTCCATTTACAATGTCTTTGAAAGTTTTCACTTCCAAAAATCCTCTTTCCATCATCCACTGATCGTTATAAATTTTTCCAATGTACCGAGTGCCATGGTCATGGAAAATACATACCACTACATCCTCCTTTTTTAACCGGGATTTCAACTGCAGTAGGCCCTGCAAACAGCTGCCGGCACTGTATCCGCAGAACAATCCTTCTTCACGGGCGATTTTGCGGGCCATAATGGCGCCGTCTTTGTCGGTTACCTGTTCAAAATGATTGATGTATTGCATATCGTAATTCTGCGGAACAAAATCTTCCCCAAATCCCTCCGAAATATAAGGATGCACTTCATTCATATCAATTTCTCCTGTGCGAAAATATTTGGTAAGCAAGGATCCATATGCATCAATTGCCCAAATCTGTATATTGGGATTTTTTTCTTTCAAATACATGGCTGTTCCCGTTATCGTTCCTCCGGTTCCGGCAGTGCAAACTAAATGCGTAATCTTCCCCTCGGTTTGTTGCCAGATTTCCGGACCCGTACTCTCATAGTGTGCTTGTCGATTGGCCAGGTTATCGTACTGATTCATGTACATCGAGTTCGGTATTTCCTGTGATAATCTTTTGGCAACGCTGTAATAGCTTTTGGGGTCGGTGGGCAGTACGTTGGTGGCACAAACAATTACTTCTGCCCCCAATGCTTTTAGGATATCTACTTTCTCTTTCGATTGTTTATCAGTGGTAACAAAAATGCAGTGGTATCCTTTTACGCAGGCTGCTAGGGCCAGTCCCATACCGGTATTGCCACTGGTGCCTTCAATAATCGTTCCGCCGGGCTTAAGTTTCCCTTCCTGTTCGGCAACTTCCACCATTTTCAGGGCCATCCGGTCTTTGATGGAATTACCCGGATTAAAATAATCAACTTTGGCTAATACGGTGGCCGGAATATCTTTCGCCACTTTATTCAGCCGAATGAGGGGGGTATTGCCAATAGTTTCCAAGATGTTATTTAGCCACATATACTAACAATTGTTTGTACAAAAGTACTTGTTTCGTAGCTGAACAGGAACAAAAAAGTAGAGAGGGGATTATTTGAGTATTTCTACAGCTATTTTTCCGCAGATATCGTGCTCAACCATTTTACAGGCAAGGTTGATCATATTTTTAAAAGCTTTGCCATGACTGATACCGTGGCCAATGATTACGGGTTTAGATACGCCCAGCACTGGGGTACCGCCATAATTTTCGTAATGGAAGCGTTCGAAATATTCATCGTGAATACCTCGTTGGAGGGTAAGGTCGTACACCGACTCTGCCATTTTTAGTAGGATGTTTCCGGTAAATCCGTCGCAAACCATTACATCGGCTTTATCTAAAAACATGTCGCGACCTTCCATGTTACCAACAAAGTGGATGTGTTTATTTTCTTTTAGCAGGGGATAGGTTGCCTGGGCGAGTATGTTTCCTTTTCCTTCTTCTTCCCCTACATTCATCAAAGCCACTTTGGGTTCTGGTATTTGTAAAATGTGTTTGGCGTAGAGATTTCCCAGAATAGCGAATTGATTCAGCTGTTCGGGTTTGCAGTCGGCATTCAATCCAACATCTAGCAACACCCCGGTAGCTCCGTTTAATTTGGGAACGATGGTGGAGATGGTTGGTCGCAATATGCCTTCAATGGGTTTGATAGTGAACATGGCACTTACCAGCATGGCTCCGGTATTTCCGGCACTGATAAATGCATCCAATTCTCCTTCTGCCAGCATGTGAAATCCGATGACAATTGAGGACTGCGGTTTTTCTTTCAGTGCCTTGGTAGGATGTTCGTGATAGCCGATAATTTCAGCAGCGTGTATCACCTTAATGTGGGGAGAACTGATTTGGTATTGCTCAAACAACGGCTGAATTTCAGCTTCGTTTCCTATGCAATAGATAATGGCATTACTAACTGGGTTGGATAAAAAAGCTTGTAAACCTTTTACCGCTTCCAGTGGGGCATAATCTCCCCCCATCATGTCAATTCCAATATGCATCATAATCAGTAAGTAAAATTAAATTGAACTACAATTTAGGCTTTTAAGGGTGCTTTTTCAGCCACCAGATTTCCTTTGTAGAACAATTTTCCTTCACTTACATGTGCACGATGGCGAACATGGGTTTCACCAGTAGCATTGTCTTTGGTTAACGTTACTTCCTGGGCCACATAGTGCGTTCTTCTTTTTGCACTTCTTTGCTGTGAGTGTCTGCGTTTAGGATTCGGCATATCATCAATTTTTAATCGTCAACAATTATTCAGAAAAATTTTTAAACTGGTCTAATCCCTTCCAAAGAGTGGGTTTCTCTTGGTTGAGGCTTTGTTCCATTTGTTTGAGTTTCTCCAACACTTCCCGATTACAATAAGGGCCGCCTTTTTCTGAGTCGGCACAAATTTTCTGAAAGGGAACGCTGAGGATGATGAATTCGTAAATCCAGTTGGCAAGGTGTAAATGACTTTCCCCTCTTCCAATGTAAAATACATCGGGATCTTCCTCCTGTTCGTTCATCGTGTCGGGGTCTTCGACTATTTTAACTAATAGTGAAAATTCGTCCCATAACTGAACGGGCAAAGGATTTCCGCATTTGTCGCAACTACCCTGCACAGATCCGTCAACATCAAATTTCAGTTGCATGAACCCGGTTTTCTTGTCCAGGGATACCCGCACATTCGCTTCACAATTACTAAAATCCTGCGCTCCAAATGAAACAAAGAACTTATCATCCACCTTAAACTCGTAGTGGTGCAACCCCGGTTTTAAACCCACATATGCTATCTCAAATTCCCGGCGCTGACTCATAACGGCCTTTTAAGGGTTGGCAAAGGTACGACAAAAGCTACTATTCACCAATAATATCTGATTGAATTGATTTACAATCTGTTATGCCAACTCCCCGAATAGTTGGATATTTGGGTATGGAATGGAGTAAAACCGAATTATGGAAGCATCGCTGGCTAGGGGCAGGGTTAGCCCTTGTTTTTACATTCTCTCAGTTTCCTGAGGCGGTGGAACAATATTATTCTACCGGCTTTTACCCTTATTGGGGTAAATTTCTTCGGCTGCTCCTCGGCTGGTGCCCTTTTTCAATAGGGGATGCCATCTATGTTTTTGCTATTGGATATGGGATAGTTATAATTTTTAAATTTTTATATATTGGATTCCGATATAAAAAATGGCCTGCTTTTGGTAAAGTTCTACTCAAATTAGCCGTTTACCTAGCCTGGGTGTATATCGTATTTAAAATATCCTGGGGATTCAACTACGACCGTCCCGAAATTGGCCAATCGCTTAAAATTACCCCCAGTGCCTATACATTGCCTGAGTTGAAAAGTTTGAATAATCAACTCATTCAACGTTTAAACGATGCCCGTGCTCAGATTCCCGGCGACTCTTTACCTGAAATTTCCTGGAAGGAGCAAAAAGAACTTGCCTATGAGGGCTATCAACAATTAGCAGCCAAAAATCCCGCATTTACTTATTCATTTCCCTCCCTAAAAAAATGTAGCTGGAATTTTTTGGGCGAGTGGATAGGTTTTACCGGGTATTTTAATCCATTTTCTGGCGAAGCGCAGGTAAAATCCGATTTGCCCTCCATATTACTACCCTATACAACCTGCCACGAAATAGGTCACCAGATTGGCTTTGCCCGAGAAAGCGAAGCCAGTTTCGCGGGATTATTAGCTGCAAGTGCTTCAAAGGATAAAAGAATGAAGTATTCATTGTATCTAGACCTATACTCACTTATGCAGCAAGAATTATGGCGGCAATATGCTGCTACAGGCGATAGTACCGGATTACGCCAGCAGTTCGATAGCAATCGGCAACGATTAGATACCTTGGTAAAACTCGACCGAAAAGCGATTCGCCGATATTTTCAGCAAAGAACGCATCAGATTACCCCGGCATTTACGCAGGTGTACACCCAGTATTTAAAAGCGAACGGTCAAGCCTCCGGCATGCTTAGTTATAGTGAAGTGCTCGGGTGGTTACTTGCGTATCAAAAAAAATATGGAGAAAATAGTTGGTAAAGCCTCTAAAAAGCGTTCTTCCACATCATACTTTCAATCGGCTTATCGGGTTGACCGCTGTATTTAGCATTCGCTTTTTGATTGTAACGAACTTCAATTTCCCCATCCACAGGAAAATAGATTAATTGTCCAATGGGCATGCCTTTATAGATGCGAACCGGTTGTTTACAAGAGATTTCCAGCGTCCAGTTACCACAAAAGCCAACATCTCCTTTTCCGGCAGTGGCATGAATATCAATACCCAGCCTGCCCGTAGAAGATTTACCCTCTAAAAAAGGTACATGAGCATGGGTTTCGGTATATTCTTCGGTAACCCCCAGATAAAATCCACTGGGTTGGAGAACAAATCCTTCCTCCGGAATTTCGAAATAGCTGATGGTATTATGCTTTTTGGCATCTAGTTGGGCATCTACATAGGTTGCCAGCCATTTGCCCAAATGCACATCATAACTGTTACTCCCTAAATCGCCCCGGTTATAGGGTTGAATAATGATGGTGCCTTTCTCCATCTCTTCTAAAATGCGCCTGTCGGTTAAAATCATTTCCCTGTTTTTACAATTGGAATGCAAATAAGTCTTAATTCTGCATACTAATTGCTAATTTCCTATTGTGCCCCTGTTTTATCAACAAGATATCAACGAATTTACCCGGCTCGGAGTTTGGCATATTACCGAGGAGGTAGATTTTTTTCTACAAAAAGCTGTTTTTCGATATCCAATCGAGCATCCCAATAAACAACGGCAGCACTTGGCGGCCGGGTATTTATTATCGGAATTGTTTCCGGATTTTCCTTATCAATCCATTCAATCTCACGGCTTTCAAAAACCTTTCCTTCTAGGTAATCCATATTATTTTTCGCTATCACACAGTAACGAGTATGCTGCAGCCATCGTGAGCCTATCTGTGCCAACAGGAATAGATATCGAGATGATTTCTCCCCGAGTTCAGCGGATTCGACATAAATTTTTAAGTAGGGAAGAAAATGGGTGGGTAAGCGAATTTACCCCTGGTGAACAGGATGGGTTACTCACTTTGTTGTGGACGATTAAAGAAACCATCTATAAATGGCTGGCACAACGCGGCTTGGGATTTAGTGAGCATATTGAGATTATTCCATTTGAACTAAGTGCTGTAACCCATGTATCTGTTAACATTCATCATCCTTTACACCGCCAAACCGTAGCAGTGGCTTTTGAAAAAAAGGGAAAGTTCTATGTAAGCTATATAGCCAGGCAGCCCTTAATCGTCGAACCTTGATTTACTTTTTGGCAGTAATTGTAAGCTTTTTCGCAGGCGTTGTTTCATTTGCCATTTTAATAATTGACCCATCGTTTGAATTTTTCTTTCGGGAATCGCAAGTTGATAATGTTGGGCGAGTTCGTTGCGCAGCTGATTAAATTTTTCCGGCGGCGCGAGCATATCCTTGGCCATAATATCCAGCATAGCTTTCATACGATACCGCGAAGATGCCAATCGGAAAGTCATCAGGGTTTGTTCTTCTGCCTGATATTGGGCGATGGATTCACTGTCTAAATGCTGAATGGCCAATTGCACTAAGGCATAGTTTTCTTTGTAATACTGAGGGAGGTAGCCGTTTTTCCTGCCTTCATAGGTTTGCTGATCAAAATCGATTGCCCGAATACGATATTGAAAGTCTTCAATATCCGGAATCATATTCACCACAAAATTATAGGCACGCATATCACCTAATAATTGCACAAAGCAACGCTCATTAAATTTTACAAATTCTTTTGCGAGCCGTATTACATTGGTGCTGGAATGATGCAAATAATCCCTGATAAAAACATCTCCCGGTATACCCGGCACATGTTCTTCTATCAGCGTTTGCTGATGGGTTAGGTAGGTCATCCGGTTGGGAGATAATAAGTGTTCTATCTCCAATCCATAAATCCGGTTGGCATCCGCCTGTTTGATGTAGAAGTGATCGTAATTATCGTTGTATTTATTTACAATTCGAATCCGAAAGGGCTGGCTATTGCCGAAGTAGCAAAAATCTATCCGCGCCACATCCAGGTGGTTGGCAAAACTCATGTCGCCCTCGGTTTTTAGAATGGCATACATCCGAATCAAAGCTCCCCGCAATTGGTTCCATTCCTGCAGGTCGTACGAAACAGTATCCCAGTAACTGTCTTTTCCCGACTTATCTTTCAAGGGAGTGGTATAGGTAAAACGTTTCAAATCGTGGTAGGAGAGGGGCAGGGGAATTTCTCGTCCGTAATCAATCAGGTATTGCCGCAGGGCGGGCTGCGGTGTATAAATGGGCTTTTTCCGGGAGGGTTGTAAATCCTGCCCTATTCCGTTTTCTCCATTAACTGAATCGATTAACATAATTGTATTGCGTTAACTGGTGTAGAAAGCTACCGATTTTTATTGAAAAAGTCGAATCCCTAAAAACAGAGTGAGTGTGAGAGTGAGTGTGATTTTTTTCTTCGCATCGTCTTTCGACGTAGGAGAAGACGTTGCGGTTAGATGCTCCCCGTGTAGTCACCGAACGCAGAGAGAGACTGCACGGTTTGGAATGAGAATGCCGTTTAAAAAAAAAGGCCAGAGCAAAGCCGTGCGTTCTCAAACTCACGCTCACTCTGGCCTCTGTGCGGAAGAGGAGATTCGAACTCCCACGGCTGTTACCCCGCTACCACCTCAAAGTAGTGCGTCTACCAATTTCGCCACCTCCGCAGGGAGTGCAAACTTACTATAATTTGGCGAATTTTAGTGTTCCCCGCAACGTCTTTCGACGATGGAGAAGACGTTGCGGTTTCGGAGGTAACATTTTCAATTTGGAAAAAATTCTTTCAAAGGCGCAGGGTCTCCGCAAGGGAAAAACCATTTTAAAAATAGGGCTCAGTATTGGCGGAAGACCCTTCGGAGAATAAAATTTTAATGTTCCCCGCAGCCTTACATTCTCTCCGGAACCGCAATGCCCAGCAAATGCATGCTGGCTTTAATTACATGCGCCGTTAATTCGGCCAGCTGCAAACGCCTGATTTTTAATTCTGTTGTTGCAGCACCCGCAATGGAATGCGCTGCGTATAAACTATTGAAGGTTTTGGCTACCTGATAAGTATAAATAGCTAATTGCGAAGGATCGTGTTGTAAAGCGGCTTCTTCTAATACTGTGGGGAAGGTTTCTAAAGTGGTTGCCAATTCCCTTTCTTCTGGAAGCCAAGGTTCGATGGGTGCATTGGCTTCGGATGCTTGTTCTGCAGCCGTGCCCGTTTTGCGTAAAATACTTTTGATGCGGGCATGGGTATACTGAATGAACGGACCCGTAAAACCATGGAAGTCGATACTCTCTTCGGGATTGAATAACATTTTCTTTTTTGGATCTACCCTCAGTAAGAAAAATTTCAAAGCCCCTATACCAATCATTTCATTCAGCGCCTGTAATTCTGTAGCTGTAAAATCATTTACTTTCCCCAATTCCGCCGTTTTTTCGGCTGCAATGCGAATCATATTATCTACCAAATCATCGGCATCCACCACCGTTCCTTCTCTACTCTTCATTTTTCCCGTTGGCAATTCCACCATTCCATAGCTGAGGTGATAAATGCCTTCTGCAGAGGGTAATTGCAGGTGCTCGCAAATCAGCTTCAGCACTTTAAAATGGTAGTTTTGTTCATCCCCCACCACATAGATACTTTGATTGGTATTGAATTCTGACTGCTTCTGCTCGGCCAAGCCAATATCCTGAGTTATATAAACAGAAGTGCCATCACTTCGCTGAACCAGTTTTTCATCTAGGCCATCTGCGGTTAAATCAATCCAAACACTGCCATCCGGTTTTTGATAGAATACTTTTTTCTCCAGTCCCTGTTGAACCAAATTTTTCCCCAGCAGGTAGGTGTTGCTTTCGTAGTAAGTTTTATCAAACTCGCTGCCGATACGTTGATAGGTTTGCGCAAAACCTGCATATACCCATTCATTCATGGTTTTCCAAAGTTCCAGCACTTCGGGATTGCCTTTTTCCCATTCGAGCAACATTTCTTGGGCAGCTTTCATTATGGGCACTTCTTTCTCGGCCTGCTCTTTGGTTTGTCCGTAAGCGATTGCTGCAGCAATTTCTGCTTGCAGGGCATTATTAAAAAGCACGTAATAATTGCCTACAAAATGATCGCCCTTTGTATGGGTAGATGCCGGTGTGGCTCCGTTTGCAAAGCGTTGCCAGGCAATCATACTCTTACATATATGGATACCCCGGTCGTTTACAATGCAGGTTTTGATTACTTCATTTCCAGTAGCTTTTAAAATTGCAGATAAGCTACTGCCCAAAAAATTATTCCGCAAGTGCCCCAGGTGTAGGGGTTTATTGGTGTTGGGCGAGGAATATTCTACCATCACCCTTACCGAATTGTTGGGTTGGATGCCAAAATCTGACAGGGCATATTGGCTTGTTACAAATTGTTGCCAATACGTATCGGGTATTTCCAGATTCAGAAATCCCTTGATGATATTGAAAGATTGAAATAAATGCGGATGTTGACTAACCAACTGGCTTCCCAGGGCCTGCCCCAATGCATCTGGAGATGTTTTAAGGGATTTAACCATTGCGAATAAAACAATGGTATAGTCGCCCGTAAATTCAGGTTTTGTAGCATTCACCAAAATATCTTCCGGTTGCAATTCCTGACCGTATAACTGCCGTAATGCAGCTGTTGTGGCTACTTTTATTTGCTGTACTAAACGCATGAATTAAATTCCTCTGGGTGCAAAAGTAATTAATTAACGCCTACCTTAGTGCTTCGTTATGATGAAGTTACATGAATTCATCCGGGGGCTTATATTGCAGGTAGTGGATGCTTTTTATCCAGTATTCAAATCTATCATGCCCTTGCAAACCTTTCGCTATGCCGCTTGTGGGGGATTTAATACTTTTTTAGACATAACTTTATTTTATTGTTCCTTCCATTTTTTGCTACACGAACAGCCGGTTCATTTTTCGGGATTTACCATTTCGGCTCATATAGCCGCTTTTATCATCAGTTTTTGCTTCACATTTCCTGTAGGCTTTTATCTTAGCCGATATGTAGTATTTCAACAAACCGATGTAGCCAAACACATACAGGCCGGCAAGTATTTTACAGTGGTTTTTATTTGTGTGTTGCTGAATTATGGATTTTTAAAACTGATGGTGGATTATTGGGGCTGGTATCCCACCCCCTCCAAAATTGTTACTACTTTTTTTGTGGTTACGTTCAGCTATTTGTCGCAGAAAAATTTCACTTTCAAGGCACCGGCTCAAAAGCAGTAAGTCTGCCTGATTGGCGAAGATTGTTCCGCTATTCAGCCTTTAGTTCTGTTTGCACTTCGTAGGATAAATGAATTTTGTTAAATCTGCTTGGCGGTTCTTACATATCCTTACCATTAGCATGTGAAAGTACTAAGGAAACCACTTCTTTCATCGGGTGAAAAACTAATTTTATCCCTATAAGTTAGAATAAGCCCCATCCATAGATAAAGGAATTATGTCATTATTTCGGGTTACAGCCTTGGCTTATGACAGGTTTGGAATTGGTTTTTGCCTTTAACTGACATTTTTACATTCAAATGAAGATGGCACAAAGATTGAAGATGAGAAGGTATTAAATCATTGAAAAACAATAATATGGGAAAAATAATCGGAATCGACCTGGGTACTACCAACAGTTGTGTGGCGGTTATGGAAGGGAATGAGCCGGTAGTAATAGCCAATGAGGAGGGTCGCAGAACTACTCCTTCGGTGGTAGCTTTTTTAAAAAATGGGGAGCGTAAAGTGGGTGACCCCGCTAAGCGTCAGGCCATTACTAACCCAAAGCAAACCATCACCTCCGTTAAACGTTTCATGGGGCGCAGATTTGATGAGGTAACGGAAGAAATTAGTCACTGGAGTTATCAGGTTGCAAAAGGCGATAACAATACTTGCCGGGTAGCCATTGAAGATCGTTTATACACGCCACAAGAAATTTCTGCGATGATTCTGCAGAAGATGAAAAAAACGGCTGAAGATTATCTGGGGCATGAAGTAACTGAAGCGGTAATTACCGTGCCTGCCTACTTTAATGATGCACAGCGCCAGGCTACTAAAGAGGCCGGAGAAATTGCAGGATTAACGGTTCGCAGAATTGTGAATGAGCCTACAGCTGCTGCATTGGCGTATGGACTGGATAAAAAGACCATCGATCAGAAAATTGCTGTGTTTGATTTGGGTGGTGGAACCTTCGATATTTCTATCCTCGAATTAGGGGATGGCGTTTTTGAAGTGAAATCAACCAATGGAGATACACACTTGGGTGGAGATGATTTTGACAAAGTAATCATGGATTGGTTGGCCGAAGAATTTAAAAATCAGGAAGCAATCGATTTGCGGAAAGATCCTATGGCATTACAGCGCTTAAAAGAAGCTGCTGAAAAGGCGAAAGTTGAACTAAGTGCATCTTCTGAAACGGAAATCAATCTGCCCTATATCACTGCGGTGGATGGTGTTCCTAAGCACCTGGTGGTTAAGTTAAGTCGTGCTAAGTTTGAACAGTTGTCTGACAAACTCTTCGCCCGTTGTTTGAAACCTTGTGAAGAAGCATTGAAAGATGCCGGATATTCTATAACGCAAATTGATGAAGTGATTTTGGTGGGTGGTTCAACACGTATCCCCAAAGTACAGGAGATTGTAGAAAAATTCTTCGGTAGAAAACCCAATAAGGGCGTTAATCCGGATGAGGTAGTGGCTTTAGGAGCTGCCATTCAGGGTGCGGTATTAACCGGAGAAGTGAAAGATGTATTGTTATTGGATGTTACCCCATTAAGTTTGGGTATCGAAACCATGGGCGGTGTAATGACTACCATGATTGCTTCTAACACCACCATACCAACCAAGAAAACTGAAGTATATTCTACCGCCAGCGATAATCAACCCGGCGTGCAAATTCATGTATTGCAGGGGGAAAGGCCTATGGCAAATCAGAATAAGAGTTTGGGTATGTTTAATCTGGATGGAATTCCTCCAGCTCCCCGTGGTGTGCCTCAAATTGAAGTGACTTTTGATATTGATGCCAATGGAATGTTGCATGTAAGCGCCCGTGACAAGGGAACCGGTAAAGAGCAAAAAATCAGAATTGAAGCCGGTAGCGGATTAAGTAAAGAGGAAGTAGAAAATATGAAGGCAGAAGCGAAAGCCAATGAAGCTTCAGACAAACTGGCCCGCGAAAGAGTAGAAAAGCTGAATCAAGCCGATAGCCTTATTTTCCAAACCGAAAAGCAATTCAAAGAGTTTGGTGATAAAATTCCTGCCGATAAAAAAGGTGCGATTGAAACTGCTTTGGAAAAATTAAAGGAAGCGCATAAAAATCAAGACCTAGCTGCGGTGGATACTGCCATGGCTGAAATGAATACTGCGTGGACTGCCGCCAGCGAAGACATCTACAAAGCTCAGGCTGCAGCCGGTAATGCTGGCGCAGATGCTTCAGGTGCCGGACCAGCGGGAGCAGACAATGCACAAAACGGCAGCGAAACCGTTACTGATGCAGAGTTTGAAGAAGTGAAATAACCTCAAGTTAGCAACTGAATGAAAACAGCCTGTAACCCTTTGGTAGCAGGCTGTTTTTTTATAGGTTGATACCACCAGATACCGCTATACGCTGGCCGGTAATCCACTTGCTTTCTGGGCTGCACAAAAATTTAATAACTCCGGCAATATCATCGACCTGTCCCACTCTCCCAAATGCAGCCATATTGGCTAGGGCTTGTTTGCGTTCGGGATTGTTTCGGATGGCTGCATTGTTAAAGTCGGTTTCGGTAGGGCCGGGCGCTACCACATTTACCCGGATACCTCTCGGGCCCAAATCCTTGGCCAGATAGCGGGTAAATACTTCCACTGCCCCTTTCATGGAAGCATAGATACTATAACCATACACATATGAGCTGGTGGTACTAGATGAAATTTGAATAATGCTTCCTCCATCATTGATATGTGGTAATAGTTGTTGCGTTAAAAAGAACACACTTTTCAGGTGTACATTCATAAACCGGTCGAAATCGGCCTCCGTTGCTTTTTCAAAAGGAATGGTTGCACCCATGCCAGCATTATTTACCAGAAAGTCGATGCGATTGTTGCCAAAGTATTCCTGTAGGGTATTCTGAAGTTCGTGAATAAAAGCAGCAATCGATTGAGGTAATTCGAGATTGATATGAATAGCCACTGCTCTTCCACCTATTGCGTGAATCTGTTCTACCACTTCCTTGGCAAGATCGGGACTGGAATTATAGGTGATTACTATATCATTGCCCGCTATAGCTAGCTCGAGTGCCATCTCTTTTCCCAATCCTCTGCTACCACCGGTGATAAGTGCAATTTTTTTGTTGTGCATACTTCTTTTTTAGGGGTGAATAAAAACGTCTGCCAGAGGCAGACGTTAGGTATACAATAAATTACAAAATAAATTAGGAAGCTACCTGCTTTCGAATGATATTCAGTGCGGCACCTGCTTTAAACCATTCAATTTGTTGTTGATTGTAAGTATGGTTGGCTTGGATAGTATCCTTGCTACCATCAGCATGGGTGAACACCAGTTGCAGGGGCTGACCCGGTGCAAATTCGGTTAATCCGATAATATCGATGGTATCGTCTTCCTGAATCAAATCGTAATCGCTTTTATTGGCAAAAGTAAGTGCCAACATTCCCTGTTTTTTCAGGTTGGTTTCGTGAATACGGGCAAATGATTTTACCAAAATAGCCCGAACGCCTAAAAACCTTGGCTCCATGGCAGCATGCTCGCGGGAACTGCCTTCTCCGTAGTTTTCATCTCCTACTACAATGGTTCCTACACTGGCGGCTTTATAAGCACGTTGTGTGGCTGGAACGGGCGTATATTCTCCGGTTAACTGATTCTTTACGGAGTCGGTTTTTTCATTAAAAAAGTTAACTGCACCAATCAGCATATTGTTACTGATATTATCCAAGTGGCCCCGGAATTTCAACCAGGGGCCTGCCATACTAATGTGGTCGGTGGTACATTTCCCCTTGGCTTTGATTAGCAATTTCAATCCTCTCAAATCGGTACCTTCCCAAGGTTGAAAGGGGGCTAATAGTTGCAGACGTTTGCTGGCAGGGTCAACCACCACATTTACTTGACTTCCATCGGCCGCTGGTGCTTGATAGCCGGCATCTTCAACAGAAAAGCCACGAGGTGGTAATTCCTGACCGGTAGGCTCATCTAATTTCACCTGCTCTCCCTTATCATTGGTGAGGGTATCGGTAATAGGATTAAAGGTTAAGTCCCCTGCAATAGCCAGGGCAGTTACCAGTTCGGGCGAACCTACAAATGCCATAGTGTTGGGGTTGCCATCAGCCCGCTTCGCAAAGTTGCGGTTGAAACTATGCACAATGGTGTTGCGTTCTTTTTTCTCAGCACCCACACGGTCCCACATACCAATACAAGGGCCACAGGCATTGGCAAATACCCGAGCACCAATCTGGTCGAATACTTCTAAAAATCCATCTCTTTCTACTGTATATCTCACCTGCTCCGAACCGGGTGTAATGGTAAACTCACTTTTTAGCGTGAGGCCTTTTTCTTTTACTTGGCGGGCCAGACTAACGGAACGACTGATGTCTTCATAAGAGCTGTTGGTACAACTGCCAATCAAACCCACTTCAATTTTTGCAGGCCATCCGTTAGCTGCCACGGCTTCTTTCATTTTAGAAAGCGGCGTTGCTAAATCGGGAGTGAAAGGCCCGTTCAGATGGGGTTCCAGTTCACTTAGGTTAATCTCAATCACCTGATCGAAATATTTTTCGGGAGATGCATACACTTCAGCGTCACCATTTAAATAAGGGGCAATGCTGTCGGCCAATTGGGCAATTTCTTCTCTGCCGGTAGCTTTCAGGTAGCGGTGCATACTGGCATCATACCCAAATGTTGAGGTAGTAGCACCAATTTCGGCACCCATGTTACAGATGGTTCCTTTACCCGTGCAACTCATGCTTTCGGCACCTTCTCCAAAATATTCTACAATAGCTCCTGTTCCACCTTTTACGGTAAGAATGCCGGCTACTTTTAAGATTACATCTTTGGGGGCCGTCCAGCCACTCAATTTTCCGGTTAATTTAATACCTATTAATTTAGGCCATTTTAATTCCCAGGGTAAGCCGGCCATTACGTCGCAGGCATCTGCTCCACCTACTCCGATGGCAATCATTCCTAATCCACCGGCGTTTACGGTATGGGAGTCTGTTCCAATCATCATACCACCCGGTAAAGCATAGTTTTCGAGCACTACCTGGTGGATAATGCCGGCTCCGGGTTTCCAGAAACCAATCCCATATTTATTAGAAACGGAGGCGAGAAAATCATATACTTCCTTACTTTCTTCATTGGCTACTTTCAAATCTTCATCTGCCTCCACTCTGGCAGTAATCAGGTGATCACAGTGCACGGTAGAAGGAACAGCAACTGTAGGCCTACCTGCCTGCATAAACTGCAACAAAGCCATCTGAGCCGTTGCGTCTTGCATGGCTACGCGATCTGGTGCAAAATCAACATAACTTTTGCCTCTTTCAAATACCTGTAATGCCTGATCGGAGTGTAGGTGGGCAAATAATATTTTTTCGCTCAGGGTTAATGGACGACCTAACGCTTTACGAGCTGCATCTACCTTGGCAGGCAGGGAAGCGTACACTTTTTTAATCATCTCGATGTCGAATGCCATAGTGTGTTTTTTTGTTGATATTTGCAGAAATGGTTATATAAAAGAAATAAAAATGGCCTGAAGCCCGCTTGGGAGCTCAAAATTACCAAAAAAGCTTGGTGGCTCACAACTCTTTTGGCATTTATTGGTTAATTTTATTCATTGAGTTAACAACTTGTTAAGCGCTATGCAAAAAATTAGAGATTATATCGAGTTTAATGTTTTTGGCGTTTGCACCGTATTAGGCGAAAAATTTGGCATTGCCAGTTCCAGAATCCGACTCTGGTTTATTTATATCAGTTTTCTAACCTTCGGCTCTCCGATTATTATTTATATGATCCTTGCCTTTTGGATTAATATTAAGGAATCTATCACATTTGCAAAGCGCAATCCGCTTCGTAATTGGTAATTTAGCCATTACAGGGCTTTTCTAATGCTCACCAGTTGTTCCAGTAAGGGTTCCAGTAAATGCAGAGGAAGCATATTGGCACCGTCGCTTTTTGCAATGGACGGATTGGGATGGGTTTCTATAAAAAGACCATCAGCACCTGCAGCAATAGCCGCTTTGGCAATGGTTCCTATCAGTTGCGGATTGCCGCCGGTAACCCCACTGCTTTGGTTAGGCTGCTGTAGCGAGTGGGTGCAGTCCATCACCACCGGAACCCCGTGTTCCTGCATCCAGGGAATATTGCGATAATCTACTACCAAATCTTGGTATCCGAAACTATTGCCTCTTTCCGTTAAAATGATTTGATCGTTTCCGGCCTGTTGTATTTTTTCAACAGCAAATTTCATCGAAGGGCCACTGAGAAATTGTCCTTTTTTAACGTTCACCACTTTTCCTGTAGCCGCAGCCGCCTGCAATAAATCAGTTTGGCGGCAAAGGAAGGCGGGTATTTGTAAAATATCTACAAATGGAGCAGCCTGCGCAGCTTCTGGCGCCGAATGAATGTCTGAAGTAGTGGGTAATCCGAAAGCCTCACCTGCTTTTTTTACCAGCGATAATCCCAGATCATCCCCAATTCCGGTAAAAGAACCGGCACTGGTACGATTAGCTTTTCGATAACTGGCTTTGAATACGCAGGGTATGCCATATATTTTGCCGAGTGCAGCCAGTTTCTCGGCAATTTCCATCACCAGTTCCTCCGACTCAACCACACAGGGGCCGGCAATTAAAAAAAAGGACTTGGGAAGGTAAGTTTGCTTACTGAAAAGTGACTGTAAATAGGGAGGTAAATGGTCCATACGATTCTTTTCTGTGGGTTGGTAAAATTAAGTAATTATTGTTGTATACCCTCTATGATTGATTGCCTGGGGTAAACAAACAAAGGGAGCCAGCTTTTTTAATTAATTTTGCCAACTCAAACGAATGATATGCCTTCAAGAAAAGATAAGATTTTGGTAATCGGTGCCTCAGGGCAAATAGGCGTAGAGCTCACGCTAGCACTCCGAAAAATGTATGGGAATGCCCAGGTGATTGCATCCGACTTGCGTGAAGAAAATCCGCTGTTAAAAGATACGGGGCCCTATGTGAGTTTAGATGTGATGAATAAGGAAATGCTGCATGTGCAGGTAATCCGGCAGAATATTACCCAGATTTATTTGTTGGCTGCTATGCTGTCTGCCACCGGTGAAAAAAATCCGCATCTTGCCTGGCACCTGAATATGCAGGGCTTATTGAATGTGTTGGATATTGCCCGTGAGGAAAAACTCCATAAGGTTTACTGGCCCAGTAGTATTGCGGTTTTTGGACCAACTTCTCCCAAACAATTCTGTCCACAGCAAACGATTATAGAACCCACCACTGTGTATGGCATCAGTAAATATGCGGGGGAATTCTGGTGTAATTATTATTATACCCGTTTTGGGGTGGATGTGCGCAGTATTCGTTATCCGGGGTTAATTAGCTATAAATCTTTGCCCGGCGGAGGTACTACCGATTATGCAGTAGAAATTTATCAGGAAGCGCTGGTAAATGGCAACTATAAATGCTATTTGAAGCAGGATACGTATTTGCCGATGATGTATATGCCAGATGCATTGCGGGCAACCTTAGAACTGATGGAAGCCCCTGCAGAGGCTGTTTCTGTGCGAACATCCTATAACATAGCTGGTATGAGTTTTTCACCTGAAGAAATTGCCGCATCCATTCAAAAGCATCTTCCCGATTTTTCTATCCAGTATCAGGCCGATTACCGTCAGGCAATTGCTGAAAGTTGGCCGCAAAGTATAGATGATTCAGTGGCAAATGCAGACTGGGGATGGAAACCTGCATTCGATTTAGATAAAATGACGGTTGATATGCTTACAAATCACCCCGAAAACAAGGGCCGAAAGATAGACTGATTGCACCTGCATTAAAACCGGAACCCTATACCGATATTGGCACCGCGAATGCCACCCCAGGGTCCGGAAACCTTGATATTGGCACCGTTGCTGTTTACCGTGCTAGTGATATTGAAGGGTTCAATTTTAATATCATTTAAACTGTTTTGCAGGGAGGTTTGATCGGACGGTGAAAGCGGCACTGCAGAAACTAAATCTAAATTTCCATTGCAACTCCCGTAATGGGCACCAATAATCTGAAAATCTACCAAGAGTTTCTTCGATAGGTTAAATTGCCAGCCCAGCATAATTCCGCCACTAGTTGCCGTTATTTTTCCAATAAAATCGCCGGTTTTTTCAACTGCTGGCCCTCCAGATGTGGAAGTATAAGAGATGGGTGTAGTTGCATTAAAGGTGGAAAATCGCAGGTAAGGAGCTAAATAAAAACCTTTCATATTTCCTTTGCCGAGGTAAAAACGAAGTTCTGGAGTGATAGCAGAATTGCCTACTGTTATCTCACTAAACTTTACATCACCACTTTGCAGATTATCATCAAAATAGTCTTTATAAGGAATGGTACCTGTTGGCATAAAACGGTAGCTAAGCGATAGTGAAATTTTTCTGCTGATAGCTCTTTCGTAGGTAAAATGATAATTACCTAATGCTAGTGAACTGAGGTTCCAACGGAGAATATTTTTGGGAACACTTGCAGGGGCGGATTTTTCCTGTGCCATTGTAAACAGCGGGAGTAATAGTAAAAGGGCGATTGTTTTTTTCATAAAAATCATTTTAAAAATAAAATATTAGGATACCAGATCTTGCACGGTTTTCTTGTCCAATACACTCAGGGTATTATCTCTCACTAATTTCATTACCCGGTTTAAACCGCATTTTTTTTCATCACAATCCTTACATTTCTCATAAAAATTCAAACTCACACAAGGCAATAAAGCAATGGGTCCTTCTAGTAATCTCATTACCCGGGAAAGGGGAACTAAGTGGGGAGGAGTTTTAAAGTAATAGCCGCCCCCTTTTCCTTTCTTACTTTCCAGAATACCTTCTTTTCTCAATTGTAGTAAAATATTTTCTAGAAATTTTAAGGGAATTCTTTTTTGATTTGCTATGTCTGCAATCAATACAGGACCAGCTTCTTGGTGTTCTGCCAGGTAGGTTAGGGCTTTAAATGCGTACTGTGTTTTCTTCGATAGCATGGCTTTAGCAAGATAACAAGTTTTTTTCTAATTTATTTAGATGTCCAACACCTGTTTCATATTGAATACTCCTTTCCGCCCTTTGGTAAAATCCGCAGCCAGTAAAGCGCCATTGGCAAAACCGGTTCGGTTGTGGGCGGTATGGGTAATTTCTATATCATCAATAGGAGAGCTGTACCTAATCATATGGGTTCCGGGGGCGGGGTCTTTTCGGGTGCTGATAATGGCCAGTTGATCAGATTCCTCTGAAGCAACATTCACCCATCTATTGATATCATTTCGCTCTGCCAGAATGGCTTCTGCAAGCGTGATGGCCGTGCCACTGGGGGCATCTTTTTTTTCGGTATGGTGAATTTCTTCCATCGATACTCGGTATTCGGGATATTGTCGCATCATGCGAGCCAACCAGGCATTGGCCTCGAAGAAGAGATTTACGCCTATACTATAATTGCTGGAATAAATCATACAGCCATCTTTTTCCTCACAATATTGCACTACCTCATTCCACTGTTCCAGCCAACCGGTGCTTCCCGAAACAACCGGCACCCCAGCATCCAGACAGGTTTTTATGTTGGCAACAGCCGTATGGGGGCCAGTAAATTCAATTACTACATCTACCTCCCTTAATTTTTCTGGCGTTAAGTCTTTCTGATTATCAAGGTCAATAATCAGGGGAAATGTATCACCCTTCGCTAATCCGGCAGCTTCAATGGCTTTTCCCATTTTTCCATAACCTATCAACGCAATTTTCATGGGGTTGCTATTTATCGGGCATCTGCCCTTTTAGGTGAGTGAGATTTCAATTGAAAAGTAAGCGATAGTCCTGCATTTTTAGAAATCGGGTCTAGCTGGGGCCTCACCTGCATGCTTAAATTGTTACTTACATCAAATTGTTTGAGGTGTGCAAAAACTGTTGCATCTGCCACCTGAAATCCCCAGGCAATCAGAAAAAATAATACCGAATAATCCCGATCCCGGCGATATACATTGCGGTAGTTGAGTAGTGAGTTTATGGGAAGATTTACCAATTCAGGATCTATTTTGGGCACATCGCTGTTATCGTTCAAGAACTGCTCTTTATAACGAGCATCGTAGGCGAATTTCATTTTCTTATAGTAATCATTATTAAAAACATACATAACCACCGGGATCGCAATAATTCCATAGGCAATGGGAATTTTCCAATATTGGCGGTTGTATGCTTGTCCCCAACCCGGAATGAGCGCAGAACGGCGGGTAGCAATTTTGGGATTGTGATAGGGGATGGTGTCACTTTTAGGTGATGAAACCAACATACTATCGGCACTAACTCGAACTGACTCATTTTTTTCAGTCTGCTGTGCAAATAAATGATTGCTGAATACAACTGAAACAATCAATCCAATAATGAATAAATACTTTCGCATGGGTAGCTTTAGCTGATGGTGATGTGCAAGTCATCCAGCAGTTTGTTCAATCCATCCAGTGAAAAATAAGGTAGGGTTATGCTGCCATGTCCCTTGGGATGATGAACCAGTTTTGCTTTTGTACTGAAATGCGACGACAACACATCTTCAATTTTTTTGTAAGCCGGTGGTAACCCTTTGGCAGCTGTAGTTTTGGCTTTTCCGGGTTGCTTATACTGACTTCTTACCAGTTCCTCTGTTTGCCGAACGCTCAGGTGTTTTTCTATGATTTCGTGGAAAGCAAATAATTGCTGGTCAACCGTATTGATATTAATCAGTGCGCGCGCGTGACCGAAACTGAGGGTCCCTTCCCGAACGGACCTTTGAATATCGGGTGGTAATTTAAGCAAGCGGATATAATTGGCTACCGTACTTCTCTCTTTCCCCATGCTTTCTGCAACCTGCTCCTGTGTGTAATTGAGTTCATCCATCATCCGCTGATAGCTGAAAGCAATTTCCATGGGGTTGAGGTTCTCTCTTTGCAGATTTTCCAGCAAGGCCAATTCTAATAGCTCACGATCGTTGGCTTGTCTAACATAAACCGGTACATCCTTTAATCCTGCTAACTGCGAGGCGCGCCATCTTCTTTCCCCGGCAATCAGTTGATATTTTCCGTTTGATAATTTAGAAACGGTTAAGGGTTGAATGATATCATGCTTTTGAATGGATGCCGACAATTCTTTTAGGGCTTCTTCATTAAAATGCTTTCTGGGCTGTTTGGGGTTAATTATAATATCCGCTACCGGTATGCGCACGGTTTGTGTAACCTGATTTACCACTTCTGTTTTCAGATTCCCCTCGGTTGTTTTTAATTCGGTATTGATATTGTCTAGCAACGATCGAAGTCCTTTCCCAATCAGCTCTTTATTATTTTTTTGTGTAGCCATCTTTCAATTTTGTTAAGGTAATGCAAGTGCCCATTATTCAATAATCCTGTCTTGGTTACTGATTTTAGTATATCCGTTTTTCTGTAAAATTTCTTTAGCTAGATTGAGGTAATTAAGACTACCCTTACTCTCGGCATCAAATAATATAACCGGTTTGCCGGCACTGGGCGCCTCACTCAGTCGGGCATTGCGATGTATGATCGTGTCAAAAACCATCTCATCAAAATGGCGCCGCACTTCACTTACCACCTGATTTCCCAATCTCAGTCTGCCATCATACATCGTCATTAATATTCCCTCAATCTGTAAGGCAGGATTCAGCCGGCTTTGAATTATTTTGATGGTATTGAGCAATTTCCCCAAACCTTCTAATGCAAAGAATTCACATTGAACGGGAACGATAACGCTATTGGCGGCCACCAGTGAGTTTACGGTAATCAATCCCAATGAGGGGGAGCAGTCAATTACAATAAAATCGTATCGGTCGGCTATGGGTTCAAGAATATTCTTGAGCACATTTTCCCGATTGGGATAATTGATCATCTCAATTTCAGCCCCTACCAGATCGATGTGTGAGGGAATCAAATCTAAATTGGGCACTTCCGTTTTAAGAATTACGTCGCTGGCAGGGATATTATTTACCATACAATCGTACAAACTGCTGGTAACATTGTGCAAGTCGAAACCCACACCGGTTGTGCTGTTTGCCTGCGGATCTGCATCTACCAACAAGGTTTTAAATTCCAACACGGCCAAGCTGGCAGCAACATTGATAGCGGTGGTAGTTTTTCCTACCCCTCCTTTTTGATTGGCTATGCCTATTATTCTTGCCATAATAACTTCATGACCGGTTAGGTCGTTTTATTTTTAAATTCATGTAATTCCAGTCGGGTACCGATTGCCGGCAGCCATAATTTTTTCCCTTTGGCTGCAAAAGTCTCTTGTGCCTGAAGGGTATCTATTTCAATGGGCTCAAAGGTATTGTAATGTACGCCAACTATTGTTTTACAATTCACAAAATCGGCAGCCAGGATGGCATCTTCCACACCCATAGTAAAATGGTCGCCAATAGGCAGAATAGCGATATCAAGGTTTGTATACTGGCTAATCAGTTGCATATCTAGGGTTAGGGCCGTATCCCCGCTGTAGTAAAAATTGCCTTCGGAGCTGGTAATTACAAAACCTAGGGGATTACCCGCATATCTTCCATCCGGTAAACTGCTGCTATGTTGGGCAACTACACATTTTACAGTACCAAATGAACAAGCTTTTTTTCCGCCGGTATTCATAGGCAGGGTGTTAGTTATTCCCTGTTCTTGCAGCCATTCGTGTATTTCCCAAGCACAAATTACCGTAGCTCCCGACGATTGGGCTATTGGTATCAGGTCGGCAATATGGTCGGAGTGACCATGAGAAACCAACAGATAATCAGGCTTAATTTGCTCAATATCAATGCCTTTTGCCTTCGGATTGGGTGAAATAAAGGGGTCGAATAATAGGATAATACCCTTTATTTCAACACTAAAACAGGCATGGCCATAAAACGTAAGGTTCATAAATAGTTTGCTCGAACTCCAAAAATACAAATTCGGCTGCATCCATTGAAAGAATCTTACTCTGATAGTCCGTTTACCAGCCCATATCCTCCGATTGTGTAAATTAACGGATACCCAAGGGTTAATCATACTACCTTTGCCCACTTTAACCGGTTGAGGGTTAAGAAATTGATAATGTAACGTAAAGAAATTTATATGAGAAACCCATCCTTTTGGTGGATCATTGCCGGAATGATGTTGTTGCTGGATTGGTACGTATTTCAGTCGCTGAAAACTGTATTACAACCTCAATCGGAACGGATCAGAACGTTTGTTTTCTCTTTGCACTGGACGCTGGCGGTGTTAACGTTACTGGCCCTGTTACTATTTCCTTATTTAACTTATTTACAACAATCTCCCTTTTTTAGGAATTATGTATTTGCCATATTAGTAGGATTATTTCTTGCTAAAATGGTGGCCTCGGTGGTGTTTTTTACGGATGATATTCGCCGGGGTGTGAGTTGGCTGGTGATGCGTTTTTTCTCTCGGGGAGCCCAAGAACTGGAATCGGGCAGTTTGCGCATACCCCGTTCTGTTTTTATGAGTTGGATCGGATTAGGGCTGGGTGGAACCTTATTTGGAACCTTACTATTTGGTTTTCGGAATAAGTACAATTATCATGTGAAAAATATTTCCTTGGCTTTTGATAACCTTCCTGCCAATTTTAAGGGTTTAACAATTGTTCATATCAGTGATATCCATAGTGGCAGTTTAGAAAATCACTCGGCGGTAGCTGCGGGGGTAGATATGATTAACAAACAAAAGCCCGATATGGTGCTTTTTACCGGAGATCTGGTAAATAACAAGGCTGATGAAATGGATGTTTTGCAATCAATTTTTGCAAAAATACAGGCTCCATTGGGTGTATATAGTACATTGGGAAATCACGATTATGGCGATTATGTTGCCTGGCCATCAACTGAAGCTAAAGTGGCTAATCTGGAGTCGTTAAAAAAAGTGCATGCCAACATGGGCTGGCGATTATTGATGAATGAACATGTGGTTTTAGAGAAAGGGTATGATAAAATCGCCGTGTTAGGTATTGAAAATTGGGGTGCCAAAGGCAGATTTCCGAAATATGGACGCATGCAGGATGCTTATCCCGGCACTGAAAATATTCCATTTAAAATATTGATGAGTCATGATCCCAGTCATTGGGATGCCCAGATACGATCCGACTATCCCGATATTTCATTGATGCTTTCGGGCCATACCCATGGTATGCAGTTCGGATTGGAGAATCCATTTTTCAAATGGAGTCCGGTTCAATGGATGTATCGCCAGTGGGCGGGATTATATGAAGAGGGTAATCAAAAATTATATGTGAACCGTGGTTTTGGATTTATAGGATATCCGGGCAGGGTAGGCATTATGCCTGAAATTACCGTGATTAAATTGGTATAATGAATTCCCCCTATTGTTAAAAAAAGGTTGTTAAACTGAACTTCATCGGTTTGGCATAGCATTTGTTTATTTTTGTAAAAATCATTACTTATGAAATATTTGTTTTGTTTATTAGTTGCCGGAACTTCTTTAATACAAGTTGCCCAAGCTCAGAGTTTTAAGCTGGGAGTGAAAGTAGGAGGCAATATGAATAAAATTCAGGGCCAATCATTTAGCGATGGTTTTAAGTTTGCCTACCATGCAGGTGCATTTGCCGAAATCAATTTCAATAAAAAATGGGGTATTCAACCTGAAGTTCTTTGGAATCAAATGGGCGGCGTGCCATCTGATTTTCAATCGGTTTACGGAACAGCTACCAATGTTAATATCAGCAGTTTATTTAATAGTGATAATGTATTTAAGCTGAATTATTTGTCTATTCCCATATTACTGCGCTACACCACCGTTGGGGGCTTATTTACCTTTAATGTAGGGCCTCAGTTTGGTATCGTTCTTCAACAAGATAAAACCCTGATTCAAAGCGGTCAGGATGCATTTACAGGTGGCGACTTATCCATGGTTACCGGTGTGCAATTAAATTTACTAATGTTGCGTATTTATGGCCGCTATAATATAGGGCTGAAAAATATCAACAATATTGATGACCGCGATAAATGGACCAGCCAGCAATTGCAGGTAGGCCTGGGTATCAAATTATAATTGCCTTATTTTTTGGGTGGCTGCAGTACGAATTGTTTGCGTATTTGCTGAATAGTTTTTTTCAGTAGCACCGTTTCTTTTTGTTGTTGCAGTAAAAAAGCATTTTGCTCAGGATCTCCTAGTACGGCTTTCATTTCTGCTTCATTTGCATACACCATTTTTCTAAATTCATTTTCATAGTCCTTCATTCTCGATTGCCGAATACGGTTATTTATCGACCCCTGAATTTGTTCGGCCTGGGAGAGTAGCTGGTTGAGTTCTTTTCCGGTAATGTTGACAAGGCGAATACCAGTAAGGGTTTCGAGCACTGCTAGGGCATTTATTTGTTTTTGATGTGCATATACATTGCCCTGTTGTTCGTAAAAATCATGGATGGCATTCCAGGATTTTATTTTTCCTGTTTTCAGTTTTAAGAGTAGCGAGTCCAGTGCTTGTTGTTTAATTAATTGTCCGCCAACATTTGTATAGGTTTCGATGGTTAGTTTGGTGGGGATTGCTATTTTAAGCTGACCAATATTTTTACAATCTTTTTCTTTTATTAATCCAATTAGGGCTCTGATGCCATACCAAAGTAGCATCTCGCAAAATATTTGATAGGCCGGAAGCACTTTTAACAGCACTACTTTTCTTTTGCTGTTTTCTACACCTTCGAGGTGGATGGTGAGGGATTGAATCTTTTCGTTATTAGAAAGAAGTGCCTGTTTACCAAATGTACGGGGTTCAATGTTTGTGGGTAGGGAGGAGTCTGCCGCCAGTAATGCTTTGCCTGTTGCGGTTTCAATTAGTTGCAGGGCGTGTAATAATTCAGGGGCAGTATCGGGCGCGAGGTAATCGAATTCGAGGAGTTGTGTTTTTTCGGTTCTTTGATCCCGATCGTTGTATTTGGCTGCATTTCTGGCAAGCGCATACATGTTGTATAAAAACCAATAACCCGGTAAAATGGTAATGCGATCATTTACTACATCGTTATGAACCAATGAGAAAGGTATGGGTATATCCAGTTCGGCGGGATAATCGCCTTTAGTTACAATACAGAAGCTGGCAAAGCGGGAATTGTGTTTTAGACTAACACATAAACCCGGCCAGAAACCGCGCCCCATAATGATTTCACCATCAGCCCCGCGACTGTTGTGGTTAGATCCGATGGTGGCACCGGCGGCAATATTGCTTTGTCCCATTACCAGCGCAGCACAAAGAAAAGAATTGTTATGGTGTTGTTCATGCGAAGGAAATATCAGCGAATTTAGCACTTCGCAGCACGAAATGGTAGCGTTGTTGCCGAGGTAGGAGTTGATCAGGCGGGCTCCGTATTTAAGTTGCGAATGGGAGGCCATAATAAAACGAACAGCCTTCACACCATAAAAAATGCGGCAGCCATATCCTACAATACCATTCACCAGTTCGCAGCCTTCGCCAATTTGGGTAAGGCCTTCCGGACCAGAGTTGATGGTTAAATTTTTCAATTTGTTGGCTCCCTTGATATAGGCATCCGAACCAATCCACACATCTTTAATGATGCTGCAGTTTTTGATAAGGGTTCTGTCACCTATTTTTCCATAGTAGCCTCTCTTGTTATTGAAGCTTTCTTCTGTTATTTTTTTAAATTGATGTTGCAATTGATCATCGTCTCGAAATCGGCTCCACAGAAATGCATCCCCGGGTAACATCCCATTAAATGGCATTACTTTTCGGCCGGTATTTTCGTTGCAGATTTCCATCCAAATGCGAACCGATTCCTCTTCTCCTTCTTTGATAATGCCATTTCCAAACTTGGCATGGTTGGTGGCTACCAATTCGTGAATATTAATCAGCATCACTTCCGAACCAATGATATAGTGCGACAAATAGTTAACATTGTTAACTACTACATTATCTCCAAAATCGCAACTGATGATAGTAGAGTGGTAAAGGCCTACTGGCATTTTCAAATCGCTGAATCCCAAACAAACGGGCTCTAATTTTCCGATACGTACGAGTCCGAAAAAGGCGCAGTTTTTAACCAAATCTGGATTAAAAGCATCCGACACTAAAAAATTATTCCAGTTATCAATGGTGTTTCTGTTGATCACCAGTCTTTCAATTTCCTGTGCTGTTAGTCTTCTGTATTCAATGCCATTTCGGTTTTGCAGGTTGCGCAGGTAATATTCATTTTTGCCTTTGGGTAAATAGGGTGCCTTGATAAAATCGTAGCCCAGGGCATCATGTGGTGTTTGATAAATAATATTCTTCAACATTCCTTATATTTAATGTGTAAAGATACAGTCATTGTGCCCTTAGCTGTTTGTACCATTATTTTTTTGTTAGTATATGTTGTGTATACCTAGAACTACTTACTTTTTTCTGCGGTTTTTTGTCGTTTTGTTGCTGCTTAATGCGGAAATGTATGCACAGTATAGTCCTGAAAAAAAGTATCCCGCATCTTTTATCAAGTTTGATACTACTCGATCGAAATTATTAACCGCCTATCAGCCGCAGGTTCCTGCGGGTTCGCCCAATATTGTACTTATTTTATTAGATGATGTGGGTTTTGGAACGTCTTCTACTTTTGGGGGATTGGCACGCACCCCCAATTTTGATAGTTTGGCTGCTCGAGGGTTGCGGTACACGAATTTTCATACAACGGCATTGTGTGCTCCCTCGCGGGCTGCGTTGCTAACGGGTCGTAATCATCATTCGGTGCATATGGGGCATTTTACGGAAACTGCTTTTGATGCGCCGGGGTATGATGGGTATATGCCTTTTGAAAAAGCAACCATGGCGGAAGTGTTGCGGGAGAATGGATATAGTTCTTTTGCTGTGGGCAAATGGCATTTAACGCCTGTTGCAGAAAGAACGGCTGCGGGTCCGTTTAACAGATGGCCAACGGGAAGGGGCTTTGACGAATTTTATGGATTTCTCGAATCGGCTACCGATCAATATTATCCAGTATTGTGGGAGGGGCATACGCCAGTAAAAATAGATACGGCAGCCGGGGTACATTTTAATACGCTGATAACGAATCGGGCCATTGAGTATATTTCTCAGGTAAAAAAAGCAAAACCAGCAAAGCCCTATTTTCTTTTATTTTCTCCGGGAGCGGTTCATTCCCCCATGCAGGTTGATAAAAGTTGGATTGATGCATATCGGGGTGAATTTGATGAGGGATATGATGTGTATCGTGAAAAAACACTGGCTCGTCAGCAACGGATGGGTATTGTACCGTCAGGTGTAACGCTTCCGCCACGCCCTTCTCAGATACCTGCCTGGAATACTTTAGATCCCCTCGAACAAAAAGTAATGGCGCGTGCCATGGAGGCCCATGCTGGTTTTTTGAGTGAAACGGATTATGAAATTGGCCGACTGATTCGGTATTTAGACAGTACCGGACAGATGCAAAACACCCTTTTCTTTTTGATAATCGGCGATAATGGGGCAACTAAATACACGGCATCTTTACCGTGGTTGCCAGCTAGTCTTGAGCATTTAAAGGGAGCGGAACGATCTCAGGCAGCCTATGCGCATATCGATGAGATAGGGGTGAAGAATTTTAAGGGAGATATTCCCTTGGGATGGACGCAGGCCTTGAATACACCGTTTCGTTTATTTAAGGGCGATGCTAATTCCGAAGGGGGAACCCGCAATCCAATGATTGTAGTAGCGCCCGGATATATACAAGATCCCGGATCTATAAGAACACAATTCACGCATCTAGTAGATATCTGGCCAACGATTTTGTCGGTAACCAATTTAGGGGTACCCAAAAAGATAAACGGATATCGGCAAAAACCATTGGAGGGATATTCCTTCGCCACTACTTTTCGGCTAGGGAATGAAAATTTTGTACATCCCCCTCAGTATTTTGAAACGGGTGGCCACCGGGCTATTTATGCGGATGGATGGCGGGCAACTGTGTATCATGCTTATGGAACACCCTTTAGTACCGACCGCTGGGAATTATTTGATACCAGAACCGACTTCAATGAGCAAAACAACCTGGCCGAAAAATATCCCCGGCAATTAAAAAAAATGGTTCGACTGTTCGAGCAGCAGGCCAAAAAATATCAGGTGTATCCGATGCAGGAATCCTGGTTTCCGGCGGATGCGTATTTGCAGATTAGCGATAGCAGGATGAGGGAGCGGTAAAGATATCAGACTAAGAGCAGTTTATTGATTCTAAAAGTTATTGATGAAAGCAGTAAACAGTTAACCTATTTACAAATTACTGCTATTTCTAATAATCAGTTTGGTGGAAAGCGTTGTTGTTTCAAATTCGGAAACAGGTCGTTTACTCTCAATGAGTTTAAGTAATAATTTGGTAGCCAATTCCCCCATTTCAAATGCGGGTTGTGTTACCACAGTTAAAGAAGGATCGAAAAGGTCAGTTACTTCACTATTTGAAAAACCTACTAATGAAATTTCCTCAGGAATTTTAATATTATTTTCGTGTAAATTTCTTAAAACATGAGAAGTGATTTTATCCGAAGCAGTAAAGATTCCATCTGGCTTAATTTTTCCAGATAGCAAAGAGTCCATCGCCGTATTAATTTCAGTAGCATTCATGCCCCCATGTTCGCAATATCTCACCATAGAATCGTGATAACTTATATCATAATCAATAAGAGCCGATTGATACCCTGCCAGCCGGTCTTTAGCAATCGATAAAGAAGGGTCGTTTGAAATAAGGGCGATTTTTTTGCAACCAGATTTAATTAAGTGTTCAGTAGCTTGATAAGCCCCATTAAAATTATCTACTATAACCTTGTGGGTATTTATTTCTTCTACTATTCTATCAAAAAATACAATAGGCATTCCTTTTCTATGCAAATCTTGCAAGAAGGAAGTGTCTTTTGTTTCAGTTGAAATAGTAACGATTAATCCATCTACTGATCTGGAAGTGAGGTATTTTAAGCTCAGCAACTCTTTTTCGTAAGATTCTCTGCTTTGGCTGATAATTACATTATAACCGTTATTACCGGCGATTGATTCTATTCCATTGATGGTTTGCGAAAAAAAGCTGTTGGCTATTTCACATACGACCACGCCAATCGTTCGGCTTCGTCTTTCTTTTAAACTTTGGGCAATTGGGTTGGGGTTGTAATTTAATTTTTCAGCATATTCAAGAACTATTCGCTTAGTTTCTTCACTGATTTCGCTACTATCTCTCAAAGCCCTTGATACGGTAGAGGTAGAAAGGTTGGTTGCTTTGGCTATGTCTTTTATGGTAACAGCTTCAAATCGCATATAGAAATTCGTTTTAAAGGTAGTGAATATTGGTATGATATCGTTACCGGCAACGATTGCGTAAAAAAACTATTTATTATCAAGTGTTTGCGACAGATTTCTGCCTAAAATTGAATTACCAACCCAATTGCTTGCCGGTTTTGAGAGAGATGTGTCTTGTTATTCTACGTACACTTCCTCGTAAAACTATTTTATTAAGGAGCGTTTTTACCTCCAGTTGAGTAAAGTAGTTGTGTTGCGAAATTTTCATAAAAAATAATATTTTATGTTCAAAAAATTATCAATTGCGAGGCAGTGTTTTCTTTTCTTATGCCTGAGTTTGACCATTACCCAGGTTTTTGGCCAAGGTAAATTGGTTAGTGGAGTAGTTTCTGGTTCGGATAACCGAAAGCCACTTTCTGGTGTTTCTGTTGCAGTAAAAGGAACAAAACAGGGAACCATTACCGATGCCCAAGGAAAATTCAACATTAAACTTAAATCCAATGATGCTGTTTTGGTTTTTTCAACCCTTTCGTATCAATCAAAAGAAGTAACTGTAGGAAATAATACCTCCTTGAGTATAACTCTTTTGCCCGATGTGAAGGAGATGGAAGATGTGGTAGTGATTGGTTACCAAAGTGTGAGGCGTAAAGATTTGCTAGCCTCTGTTTCTTCGGTTAGTGCAAAAGATATTAAAGATATTCCCATCAATTCGGCAGCGGAAGCGATTAATGGTAGATTGGCGGGTGTTACTGCTTCTACTTCAGAGGGTTCACCTGATTCGGATATTAAAATCCGGGTACGGGGAGGTATGTCTATTACCGGCGATAATTCTCCATTATACATCATTGATGGAGTTCAAGTTGAAAATGGTTTAAGTGCAATATCTCCGCAGGATATTTTATCTATTGATGTATTAAAAGATGCGGCAGCAACGGCTATTTATGGAGCGAGGGGGGGGAATGGAGTTATTGTTATTACAACCAAAAGTGGAAAACCCGGACGTTTGCAAGTTAATTATAATGGATTTGGTGGGGTAAAACTACTGGCAAAGGAATTAGAGGTAATGAGTCCGTATGAATACGCTCTATATCAATCAGAGCGGTCACGTGGAAGTAGTACCGATAGTTTGGCATTTATCAAAAATTTCGGTTCATTCGATTCTTTGTCTTTTTATAAGGATATGCCGGTTGTAAACTGGCAAAAAGAAGTAATGGGAAATACCGGTTTTACTCAAACCCATAATATTAATGCTGGCGGTGGAACAGGTAAATTCACGTATAACTTTGGATATACGTTTAATAACGATAAGGCAATTGTATTGAATTCTACATATAAACGACATTTATTGAACTTTAAATCCGATTATAAGCTTAATGCTGCCATTCGCATGGGGGTAAATGTTCGCTATACTTTACAAGATGTAGTTGGTGCAGGCGTTTCTGATGCAAAAGGTTCATCCTATAATCGTTTACGAAATGCAGTAAAATACCGTCCTTATTTATCGGGTTCCCAAGAGTTAGACGATGAAGATCCACTGGCAGACCCCAATGTGGGAAATGGATTAGCCTTGTACAATCCAATTTCCTTGGCAAATTCTGAATATAGAAGAAAAACAGGGGGTACGCTGAATGCTAGTGCATATTTACAAATAAATCTGGCAAAAAATTTAAGTTTTAAATCTACCCTCGGATATAATTATACATCTTTTGCAGATCGTCAATACAATGATTCTATTTCTCCCTTTTCTATTTTGCAGGGTGGAAGAAAGCCAGTAGTAGGATTGGATACTACTATCACTAAAACAATCACTAATTCAAATGTAATACAGTACAGCATTAAGAATATAGCCAATGCACATTCTTTTGATATCGTATTGGGAGAGGAGACGTATGATTTGCGATCTCAGTATTATTCAAGACTATTACGAAATTATCCAACATTTACTCCAATTGATTACGCATTTAAAAACCCTGAGTTGGCTACTAGCTTTGCGGGGTATCCTAAATATCGAGAAACTCGTTATACTAGTTTATCCTTTTTTGGACGTATTAACTATACTTATCAAGATCGTTTCCTTTTTTCATTTAATATTAGGGCAGATGGCGCATCAAAATTTGCTGAAAATAATCGGTGGGGATACTTTCCGGCTGCCTCTTTTGCTTGGAGAATGAAAAATGAATCTTTCCTTAAAAATTCTAATATAATTAGCGACATGAAGTTGCGTATCGGGTTAGGAACAGTGGGCAATAATCGGATAGACGATTATCTGTTTTTAACTTCTTACCGAAATGATGGAAACTATTATTATGGTATCAATGGACAAACTGTTCTGGCTTATTACCCCGGTAGTTTGGTTAATCCAGATTTAAAGTGGGAGTCGACTGTAAATAGAAATATAGGTCTTGATATGTCGTTGTTGAATAATCGCCTGAACATCAGTCTTGATTATTATAATAACCAGTCGAAAGATTTATTGTTGTTTGTACCTATTTCTTCTTCCTATGGTTATACAACACAGTATCAAAATATTGGAAAAACATCCAATAAAGGTGTTGAATTACAGGTAAGCGCTGTTGTAATATCACAGCCTAAAGGACTCACATGGAATGCTAGTTTTAATTTGGCATATAATCAGAATCGAATTGATCAGTTGGGAAGAAATCAGCAACAGTTTTTTCCTGCTGCCAGTTGGGGAGTTTCCGGACAGCCAACTGATTACATAATTAAGGTGGGAGAATCCGTTGGTGCTATGTATGGTTTGGTGAATGATGGATTTTATACTTTGGATGATTTTAATTATAGTGGAGGTATTTATTCGCTTAAACAGGGAGTTGTTTCAAATGCGGGAATTATTGGCGTTGTGCAACCGGGTGCTGTAAAATTCAGAGATTTAAATGGAGATGGATTGGTTGATTTAAATAACGATCGAAAAATAATTGGAAATGCAATTCCAAGAGTAACAGGAGGTATAAACCAACAATTCAGCTTTAAGCAATGGGATATTAGTTTATTTGTAAATTTCTTTATAAAGAACGATGTGTATAATGCCAATAATGTTGAGTTTACCAATGGCTATACAGGAAACTCAAATATGTTAAAATCGATGGAAAATCGCTGGAAAGTTGTTACGCCAACCGGAAGAACGGCTCAGTGGGTAGTGGGTAATACGGTTTATGGAATTGATCCGATTAGTTTAGACCTGTTAAATAGTGGTGCAAAAATTTGGCAACCTATTCGAAGTACTGGTGCATTTCTTCCAAGCTCTTGGGCTATAGAAGATGGTACATTTTTCCGGTTTAACAATTTTACCATTGGGTATAGTTTGCCACCAAATCGGATTAGGAATATTGGATTGAGTAAACTTCGATTTTATTTGACTGCCAATAATTTCGCAATAATCACCAGTTATTCTGGGTATGATCCAGAAGTAAGTGTTAGAAGTAATCCACTTACTCCAGGATTAGATTACTCCGCTTATCCCAAGAGTCGCAGCTTTATTTTTGGTATAAATGCATCTTTCTGATTACGATAAAAAATTACTAAAATGAATAAGATATATATGAAAACTATCCAACTTGGATTCATAGTAACCAGTCTTTTTATTCTGGGTTCTTGCACAAAATATCTCGATCAAAAACCAGTTACGGAAGCAACAGCTGAATTGGTTTTTAGTGATGTTCCGAGTACATATAAAGCTTTGTCTGGAGTGTATAGTAGATTAGTAGGTGATGCAGGATATGGCATTCGGTTAAGTTTATACTATACGGTTGATAACGACGAAATGCAGGGCCCAACTGGAGCGGGTGATAATGATCGAAGAGATATTGCCCGTTTTGCCGCAACATCCGGAAATGCGCAAATTACAAATCCTTTCAATCAATTATTTCAGGGCATTGAATTTGCAAATCATTGCATCGCGGAAATTCCTGCCATGAAAATGTACAATGAAGGGAGTGATCAGGAAAAAAAGCAGTTGAAAAGAATGTTGGGCGAGGCTTTAACCCTTCGGGCTCAGTTTTATTTTGAGGCGATTAGAAATTGGGGAGATTTACCACCTCATTTTATGACTGCTGCAAAACTTGCCTTAACGAATCCCTTTCCATCCCGGATAAGTTCTGATACTTTATACGATAAACTTTTGGCAGATCTTTTACAGGCTCAGGATTTAGTGCCCTGGAGAGGTGATTTGGCTTCCATTGGCGATCCGCAAGATGAAAGAATAACGAAAGCTACTGTAAAGGGTTTGCGGGCACGTATCGCCTTGTTTAGAGGCGGTTTTTCACTTAGGCAAAGCGGTGGTATGAAACGAAGTAGTGATTATATAACATACTATCAATTAGCCCGAAAAGAGTGTGCAGATATAATGGCATCTGGACAGCATGCACTAAATGCCAATTATAGGGACTTATGGAAAAATCAGGTTTGTTCTCGTGCAAAAGCAGATCCGGATGGGGAATTGATATTTCAGGCAAGTGCAGCTGGGCTTAGCGCTGCCGCAGATACAAAGTTGGGCTACTATAATGGTCCTCGTGTAAATAATTTGGGTAATAATAGTATCAATCCATTGCCCAGTTATTTATATTTATTTGATTCTACTGATCTTAGAAGAGATGTTACCATTTGTGCATATTATACCACTACTACCGGTACTCGAACTGCACAACCCATTACAAATTTGACTGATGGGAAGTACCGAAGAGATTGGATCAGTAATCCCGCTATCTCTCCAACAGATGCTATTCAGTATTTTGGATTAAAATGGCAAATTTTGCGATACGCTGATGTACTACTAATGTTTGCCGAGGCAGAAAATGAATTAAATGGTCCTACTCCGGCTGCTTATAATGCTCTTAATATGGTTAGACGTAGGGGCTTTGGTAAACCCATTAATACAGTGGATGCATTAATTGATATACCCAATGGTTTAAGTAAAACAGACTTTTTCAAATACCTGATTCGTGAAAGATCCTTAGAATTAGGAGGAGAAGGAGTTAGGAAGTTTGATTTAATACGTTGGAATTTATTAGGCACTGCCATTACTGAGTCTAGATCTAATATGACGAGACTGGCATCCATCCAAGCTATGAGTAATCCTAGTTATATGGCTCCGCTTCCCATATATTGTGTAAGTACAACCTTACCTGCCCGGATGTACGCTATTATTAACACCCAATCAGATATCAATTCCATTAATGGATTATTTGCTAACTCATTATACAGAACAGCTGCCAGTGCTACACCAACCGGAACTACCAATGTAGTATGGCTATCTAGTGCTATTACTGCCACTGGAACCAATTCTCCGGTTGGCCGATTTGCTACGGGTTATAATGCCGGAAAAGCTGAGTTGTTGCCTATTCCTCAGCCCATAAGGGATGCCAATCCTAATATCACGCAAAATCCGGGTTATTAAAGTAATTAATTGTTAATCCCAGATTAGAAAAGCTAATCTGGGATTCTTTTTTTCTTATGATAAAAATGTATCCATATTTGCTTTTTTGCCTGATTCATTTATTGATAGGTAGGTGGGTAATTGCAGCTCCTTTTTTATTAGATTCTGGTGTTCAGGTACTTGCTTTTCCGGGAGCAGAAGGCTTTGGAAAATATACTTCCGGAGGTCGCGGAGGGGTAGTTTTTAGAGTTACCCATTTAGGGGATAGTGGTGTTGGGAGTTTTCGTGAGGCCGCAGAATCAAATAAAACCCGCGTGATTGTATTTGCCGTTTCAGGAACCATTCATTTAAAGAAAAAAGTAACCATTAAGGGAAATGTAACCATTGCAGGACAAACCGCTCCGGGTGAAGGAATTTGTATTGCCGATCAGTCGGTTAGTTTGGGTGGGGATAATATGATTGTTCGTTACATGCGCTTTCGGATGGGTGACCAATTTCAATTACCCCTGAAGGTAAATGGAAATGGGGGGGATGACGCTTTAGGAGGTACCCGAAAAAAGAATATTGTAATAGATCATTGCAGCATCAGTTGGAGCACAGATGAGTGCTTTTCTGTTTATGCAGGGGATAGTACAACCCTACAATGGAATTTGATTGCAGAACCCTTAAACTATTCTGTTCATTTTGAGGAGGGCGATGCTGATTTTGAAAAGCATGGATATGGTGCTATTTGGGGAGGCGCTCACTTATCGGCACACCACAATTTATTTGCACATTGTAAAAGTCGTACCCCCCGTTTTGATGGTATAAGAAATGCGCCCAATGAATTAGTAGACTTTAGAAATAATGTTATCTATAATTGGGGTAACAATAATATTTATGCTGGGGAAGGGGGTAATTATAATCTGATAAATAATTATTTTAAATACGGGCCGGATACAGAAACGGCCCTGCGATTTCAGATTGCCAATCCAGGAAAAACTTCGACTATTGGGTTTGGTAAATGGTATGTATTCGGAAATTATGTAGATGAAGCCGCAGATATTACAAAAGATAATTCTGCTGGTATTCGGCTGAGTGGAACCGTTGGGGAAACTAAAAGCAAAATTTTAATGCAAGAACCACATCCCGCTATTTCCATTGCGAATGAAACAGCAGCAGACGCTTACAAAAGGGTATTAATAGGAGTGGGAGCAAGCTATAGAAGAGATACGTTGGATCAGCGGATTCTTCAGAATGTAATTAGCCGAACCGGAAAATTCATAGATGTGCAAGGGGGCTTTCCACATGGTACCCCCTACGAAATCAGCCAATCAGCCTGGCCGACACTCAAACCAGGTCAGCCAGCAAAAGATACCGATCAGGATGGTATACCTGATAACTGGGAGATTTCTAAGGGATTAAATCCAACAGATGCATCCGATGCCATTTTATTTACTTTAGATAAACTGATTTCCAATATTGAACTCTATATTAATAGTATTACCCCATGAAATATTGGATACTTTTCATCTGTATACTTATAGCAATGGGATTCATACATCCTGAAAAAAGAAAAGTACACCTTTTTTTAGCGGGCGATTCTACCATGAGTATAAAAGAAAAAAAAGCCTATCCAGAAACCGGTTGGGGTATGCCATTTGAATTATTTTGGGATTCTTCAATAATGGTAATCAATAAAGCAAAAAATGGAAGAAGTACTAAAACCTTTATTCAAGAGGGAATATGGAAAAATATTGTTGACTCTTTACAGTCGGGTGATTATGTGTTCATTCAATTTGGTCATAATGATGAATCACCTGAAAAAGTAGATCGGTATACAAGTCCGGATTTTTTTCGAAACAATCTTCAATTTTTTATTCAACAGGTTAGCCAAAAAGGAGGTATACCCATTTTACTTACCCCAGTTTCGAGAAGAAAATTCGATAAAAATGGAACTGCGCTGGCTACCCACGAAAAATATTCTCCATTGGTACTTGAAGTAGCCCAGCAGATGAATACCTATTGTATTGATTTGGATAGCACCAGTCGTAATTTATATCAACGCATGGGGGCAGATAATTCTCGATTGTTGTTTCTTCAATTACAACCCGGAGAACATCCCAATTACCCCGCTGGAAAAGAGGATAATACGCATTTTAATGAGTTGGGTGCAAGGTTAATTGCCCAAATAGTATTAGCAGATATAAAGAAAAATATTCCTGCACTAGCTCAAAGAATTGTAACGCCAACAGAAAAAAAATAAAATTCTTTTGCAAAAATTACTGTTCATATCAGTTGCCTTTTTTTGTATGGTGAGTGCCATGGCGCAAAAAAAATTAGTAGTTGCCCAATACGGGCTTGCTGATTTTAGATCAGTTCAAGAAGCTTTAGACGCCGTTCCTGCTGGTATTGATATCCCTTATTTTATTTATATTAAGAAAGGGATATACCAGGAACCCATAGTAGTAGATGCGAGAAAAAATTTTATTCATCTAATAGGTGAAGATAAAGATAGTACGGTGCTCACTTACCATAATCATGCAGGTACCCAATTGCCAAATGGCGATACGCTGAATACTTGGACTTGCGCTTCTACACTCGTGTATGCCAATAATTTTACTGCAGAAAATATTACTTTTTCTAATACCGCCGGATTTTCTGCCGGGCAAGCAGTAGCCCTTCGGATAGAGGGGAGCCGATCAGTTTTACGCAATTGTAAGATAGTGGCAAATCAGGATGCTTTATTTTTAAGCGGAAGCGGGGTGAAACAATATTTCAAGGATTGTTATATTGAGGGAACTACTGATTTTATTTTTGGTGCCGCTACTGCTGTATTCAAAAACTGTCATATTCACAGTAAAAAAAACAGTCATGTTACGGCAGCCTCTACCAATTCAATCATCCCTTTCGGATTTGTTTTTATCAACTGCACATTAACTGCAGATACATCTATTCATAAAGTTTCATTGGGTAGGCCTTGGTCGCCTACAGCCAGTGTAACCTACTTGCATTGCCGCATGGATGCACATATTATTCCCGAAGGTTGGAACAATTGGAAAAATCCTGCAAACGAGCTAACCGCACGTTATAGTGAATATAAAAGTACCGGACCTGGCGCTAGCCCCTCAACCCGGGCACCTTGGTCTCACCAACTTACTGCCGAAGAAGCAGGAAAATATACCCTAGAAAACATTTTTGGAAGCTGGAATCCAGAACTAACCCTATTAAAATGATGCATATTCAAATGATTAAAAACTTAAAAAGGCATTGCCGGACTGCAAAACTTTTGCAGCGTAGTATGAGTTTTCCGCCAGCTTTATGGCAAAGAACCTTTATGGTTACTTACACAGCTTTGCGAAATAGAATGGGTATCTGTTTGCTATTGTTGATGGGTAGCGGGTGTTTTCCGAATTTATTGGCTCAAACTCAAGTAAACGTACCCTTGCCAAAATTTAAAAAAGACACGTTGAGCATTTTGCAATTAGGTGCTGTAAGTGATGGCTTTACCTTAAATACAACTGCTATTAATCGGACAATTGATCAGTTATCTAATAAAGGAGGGGGCGTTGTGGCAATTCCCCCAGGTTTATGGTTAACGGGGCCAATTGAATTAAAGAGTAATATCAACTTATATCTTTCCCCTTCTGCTACCTTGTTATTTAGTGCAGATTTTAATCATTATCGTTTACAAAAAGTAAGTTGGGAAGGCGTAGATCAAATGAGAAATCAGGCACCTATTTATGCAATTGGGGCCACCAATATTGCTATTACCGGAAAAGGAGTAATTGATGGTAATGGAGATGCATGGCGGATGGTAAAGAAAGAAAAACTTACTGAAACCCAATGGAAAAAGAAAGTCAGTTCTGGCGGATTATTGAGCGATGATAAAAAAACCTGGTATCCAACTGCCAGTTCCTTGTTAGGGTCTACAGTTCAGAATCCTGGGGTAGTTACCGACCAAAAAGATGCATCTTTTTATCAATCAGTTAAAGACTTTCTTCGCCCCAATTTAGTAGTATTAGAAAAATGTTCGACTGTTTTATTAGAAGGAGTAACTTTTCAAAACTCCCCGGCTTGGTGTTTGCATCCATTGATGAGCCGGAATATTTCCGTTAAAAATGTGCTGGTAAAAAATCCATGGTATGCTCAAAATGGAGATGGGATTGATGTAGAAAGTTGTGATGGGGTATTGATAGAAAATTCAATTTTTGATGTAGGTGATGATGCCCTTTGTATGAAAAGTGGAAGAGATGAAGCAGGTAGAAAAAGAAATATGCCCACCCAAAATGTAACCATTCGTAATTGCTTGGTGTATGCTGCTCATGGTGGCTTTGTTATTGGTAGTGAAATGAGTGGAGGTGTCAAAAATATTTCAGTTAGTAAATGCACTTTTATTGGAACAGATATTGGCCTTCGGTTTAAGTCGGCCAGAGGAAGAGGAGGGGTAGTTGAAAACATTCACATATCAGATATCTATATGAAAGACATTGTGGGGGAAGCCATTTTGTTTGACATGTATTACATGGCAAAGGATCCCATTCCTACCGCCGGAGAACAACGAGAATTGCCTGCAATTGAGGCAAAGCCTTTTAATGAAACGACTCCGATTTTTAAAAATTTTACCATTCAAAATGTGCAATGCGCTGGTGCTGAAACTGCTGTATTTATTCGCGGACTACCCGAAGCTCCTATTCAGCAGATTACATTCAGCAATATGAATTTTCAATCCAATAAAGGAATAGAAATACAAGAAGCCTCTCAGTGTAGTTTTTCAAATGTACGGGTGTCTTCTAAAAATACCAATCCACTCATTCATATCGTGCAAGGTAGTCGACTCAACTTTGAAAAAATTCAATTTAATAAAGGTGCTCAATTATTGTGTTTGGTTTCAGGCGATCGCAGTAATCAAATCATTTTTACAAATACATTGAATCAGGCCGCTGAAAAGTCATTTTCTACTATATCGGGTGCTACCCCTCAATCTATACTTTTCAAATGAAGCAATTTATATTCTCCACTATCCTCCTTTTGAGTTTGCTGAATGCTAAAAGCCAGCAGATGCCTTTATCCCAGGAGATGGCAGCTACCATAATGAGCAATTGGAAAGATTCGTTTTCATTGGATAATAAACCTGCTAAGTGGACGTATGATATGGGTGTAGTTTTACAAGGTATTGAAGGCGTTTGGTTAGCATCGGGTGATGCCCGTTATTTTAACTACATACAAAAGCAGGTAGATCATTTTGTAAAAGAGGATGGTACTATTAAAACATATAAGTCAACAGATTTTAATTTGGATAATATCAATAATGGCAAGTTATTATTGATGTTATATCAGGTAACACAAAAAGAAAAATACCTGAAGGCAGCACAATTCCTTTATCAGCAATTACAGCAGCAGCCCAGAACTTCCGGGGGAGCTTTTTGGCATAAAAAAATATACCCCAATCAACAATGGCTGGATGGGTTATATATGGAAGCACCCTTTTATGCAGCGTATGCAAGTATTAGCAGAGCAGATTCTGTTTGGGACGATATCGTATTGCAATTTCAAGAAGCCGAGAAAAATACCCGTGATTCCATTACCGGACTATTATACCATGCCTACGATGCCTCCAAGCAAATTAATTGGTCAATCGGCAGCCGAGGGCATGCCCCTCATTGTTGGGCAAGGGCGATGGGTTGGTATTGTGCCGCTTTGGTTGATGTGATGGACTATTTTCCCATCAATCATCCAAAACGAATTGTTTTATCGCAATTAATTTCTCAGGTGGCAAAAGCTATTCAACAACAACAAGATCCAGTAACCGGTTTGTGGAAAGATGTTTTAGCCTATACTGGCAAAGATTCGGCTAAAAATTATTGGGAAGCTTCTGCTGCGGCTCAGTTTGTTTATTTCTTTGCCAAATCAGTACGTAAGGGGTATCTCCCCGAACGCTATGCATCCACCGCGCAAAAAGGTTTCCAGGGGATACGTTCCCATTTTATAAAGCAAGAGGCTGGATTGGTACATTTAGATGGTACAGTAAAAGTTTCCGGCTTGGGGGGTACTCCCTACCGGGATGGTAGTTTTGCTTATTATATGAGTGAACCGGTAATTCGGGATGACCCTAAAGGATTAGGTGCGGCTCTTATGGCAATCAATGAAATGGAATTGATACCTACCCAGTTTGTAGGTAAGGGTAAGCAAGTGCTAATGGATAACTATTTTAACAGAGAAACTAAAAAAGATGCATTCGGAAATCAAGTGGTGTTTCATTACAAATGGAAAGAAAGAGACAATGGGGGATTCTCTTTTGTAAATAATATATGGGAAAAGTATGGTATCACACCTGGTATGCTAGATGAAGCCCCCACAGCAAAAAATTTAGCGAATGTGCGTGTTTATTTTTTGATTGATCCTGACTTCCCAAAGGAGAATAAATCTCCCAATTATATTACATCAGAACACCTGAGTGTGTTGTACAATTATGTAAAAAATGGCGGGGTATTGGTTATGATGGCCAATGATTCTAATAATGTAGAATTTACGCATTATAATCAACTAGCCGAACGTTTCGGAATACATTGGAATGAAAATATGCGGCACGATGTAGTCAATAATCAGTTTGAGCAAGGATTATTGGTGATCCCGTCCAATAATCCTGTTTTTAAGGCTGGTAGACGAATATTCGTTAAACAGCTTTGCACCCAAACCCTTCAATTACCGGCAAAGCCTGTTTTAGTTGATGGAAAAGATGTGATTATATCCATCGCAACTGTTGGCAAAGGAAAGGTTTTTGCAATCGGAGATCCCTGGCTATATAACGAATATGTGGATGGACGAAAATTACCAGAATCGTATGAAAATTTTCAGGCTGCTGATGAATTGGTTCGTTGGCTGATAAAAAATTCGGCGAAATGAAGCAACTTAAAATTATCCGAATAGGTTTATTTGCTTTATTTTTCTTTATCGGGAAAATGAATGCACAGTATAAAAAGGTGATTACTGTTTCTCAGGATGGCTCTGCTGATTTCACCAGTATTCAGGCGGCATTGAATAGTTTGTCTGATTCGGCTTCCTCTCCACGGACTATATTTATTAAAAAAGGAATTTATAGGGAAAAAATTTACATTGAAAAGCCTCTTATTATTCTAAAAGGGGAGGGAAAAGAAGCTACCCAATTGGTATTTTCTATTGCACGCGACGAGTGGCGATGTGGACATACTGATGATTGGGGTGTGGCTACCATCAATATCGGAAGTAGTGATATTACTTTAGTTGATTTATCTGTGATTAATGAATACGGGAAAGTAAACCCAGTTCGAACCATCTGGTGTGCTGCTGATACTACTTCACCCAATAAGATGAAAAAAATCCCTATCGATGGACACCAAATGGCCGTTCGAGTTATGAATATGGCTACCCGTTTTAGGGCGCTGGGGTGTAGGTTTTTGTCTTTCGGAGGTGATACTATGAGTCCATGGGAAATTTATAATGGGATGTGGTATTTTAAAAACTGTGTATTTGAGGGAGGGGTAGATTTATATTGTCCCAGAGGATGGGCCTGGGCAGAGGATTGCACATTTACAGCTACTTCGGGGAGTGCTGCTATTTGGCATGATGGGTCAGGCATTAGGGATGCTAAATCGGTATTTCTTCGTTGCCGGTTTACCGGATATGATGGGTTCATGTTGGGTAGATATCATAGGGAAGCACAATTTTTTCTGCTGAGCTGCGAATTTGAGGCTAACATGAAAAACACACCGATATATCTTGTGCCTACTGCTACACCCATTGTTTGGGGTGAGCGAATTTATTTTTTTGATTGTAAGCGTGTAGGTGCCCAGGATTTTAATTGGTATTCAAATAATTTACCGGTTTCTCTTAATCCCAATCAGCTCAATCTTAGATGGGTTTTTGGTAATCGATGGTTTCCGGAAAAAATATAACTATGCAACTTTCAAAAGCTAATTTGTCAGCCATTGTATTAGATCAGGCTTCGGCGTATGATGGTTTAATTAATTTACCCGAAAAGGTTCTCCAGTTTGGAACTGGGGTATTACTCCGCGCTTTACCCGATTATTTTATTGATAAAGCCAATAAAAAAGGCATATTTAATGGTAGAATTTTAGTAGTAAAGTCAACCCAATCCGATAGTAGTGCTTTTGACAGTCAAGATGGGTTGTTTTCTATTTGTGCAAGAGGTTTACAAAATGGTATGCCTGTTGAAGAAAACAGTATCAATGCATCCATAAGCAGAGTAGTAAGTGCACAAACTGAGTGGAATGAAATTTTACAGGCTGCTGTAAATTCCAACTTATCTGTGATTATTTCAAATACTACGGAAGTAGGTATTCAATTGGTTGAAGATTCAATTCAAAGTAATCCACCTCAATCCTTTCCGGGAAAATTACTTGCATTTCTATTTGAAAGATATCGGGTGTTGGGTAATACACCCCAACAAAAAATAGTAGTAATACCAACCGAATTACTGCCTGATAATGGGGCAGTGCTAAAAGCCATTGTACTTGAGTTAGCCCATAGAAATCAGATAGATTTTAAATTTATGGAATGGTTAGAGGAGCAGGTGATTTTTTGCAATTCATTAGTAGATAGAATTGTGCCCGGAAAGCCTTCTCAGCCAGTTTTGGAAGAGTTACAGCAAAAATTTGGGTATACGGATGAATTATTAACTGTTTGCGAGATATTTCGATTATGGGTAATTGAAGGAAATGAGGAGGTTAAAAAAATTCTTTCCTTCAGCGTTGCTGATGCTGGTATGATGGTATTACCCGATATTTCTATATACAAGGAGCTGAAATTGCGATTATTAAATGGAACCCACACATTTAATAGTGCTACCGCATTTTTATGTGGCTTTGAGATTACCCGGGATGCAGTGCTTCATGAAGTATATGGAAAGTTTATCCGAAAAATAATGATGGAGGAAATTGCCCCGGCCATTCCCATCCCCATATCCGACAACTTAAAAAAAGAGTTTTCCGCATCTGTGATAGACCGGTTTCTTAATCCCTTTATTTCTCATCATTGGCAAAGTGTGAATGTGCAAATCACTTCAAAAATGAAAACAAGGAATATTCCTCTTTTACTCCATCACTATGCAAATTCCAAGCAGGTTCCCGAATTAATGGCCACTTCTTTTGCTGCTTACCTATTTTATATGAAAGTAGAAAAGATGCAAGATAATCAGTATTGGGGTATAGTGGATGGGAAAGAGTATCTAATAAAAGATGATTGTGCTGCTATTTTACATTCCTATTGGAAATTGAACAATGCTGCATCGGTTGCCGAAAAAGTATTATCGGATATCAATTTGTGGGGTACCGATTTAACCCAACTACCGGGTTGGTTAGCTGCCGTTCAAATGCAATTAGAAAATTGTATACAATGTGGCGTTTTACATGTAGTTCAAATGTTATTAACTCAAAAATCATTGGTATATGATTCATGAAGTTTTACAAGTACATCCTTCCGATAATGTGCTGGTAGCACTCACTAATTTACTACCACATGCTATTGTTTCTCACCAGGGAGAAAAAATTGAATTGTTAGAGCTGATTCCAGCCAAACATAAATTTTTCACTACAAGTCTTTCGGCAAATGAACCTGTAATTATGTATGGGGTTTTAATTGGTAAAACTACTTGTAACGTACAGCGAGGGCAGCGAGTAAGTACCGAAAATGTTCATCATGCTTCAAGTGATTATGGATGGAAGGGCGTTTCTTTCGATTGGCAGCCTCCCGATATTTCTAATTTTGAAGGGAAAACATTTATGGGATACCATCGTTCAGATGGAAGAGTGGGCACTGCTAATTACTGGTTATTTATTCCTACCGTTTTTTGCGAGAACCGCAATTTAGAAGTAATTAAAGAGTCATTGCATCAAACCCTCGGATATGCCACCTCGCATAAATACCACGATTTTGCAAATCAGTTGCTTAAAGCTTATCAACAAGGTGAAACGTTGGAAAAAGTTGATTTTTCTCCTACTCCTTCTGAAACAACTAGATTTTTTAAAAATATCGACGGCATTAAGTTTTTATTTCACCAGGGTGGATGTGGAGGTATACGCCAGGACGCAGCTACACTGAGCAAATTGTTGGTGGCCTATGCAAATCATCCTAATGTTGCGGGAATTACACTGTTAAGTTTAGGATGCCAAAATTTACAGGTGGCCGACTTTCAACGCGATCTGGCGCAATACAATCCTACTTTTGATAAACCCCTTTATATTTTCGAACAGCAGACTTATGCAAGCGAAGAGTTATTGATTGCAGATGCCATCCGATCTACTTTTAATGGCTTGATAGCAGCTAATAATTGTACCAGAAAGCCGACAGGATTAGATAAATTATGCATAGGCGTTAAATGTGGGGGAAGTGATGGTTTTAGTGGAATTACGGCCAATCCGGCGGTTGGATATTGTGCAGATCTACTGGTAGCATTAGGTGGAAAAGTATTGCTGGCAGAGTTTCCAGAATTGTGTGGGGTAGAACAGGAACTAATTAATCGGACTCAATCGCAGGCACATGCTGAGAAATTTATCCGCCTTATGAAAAACTATGAATCTCAGGTAATAGCTGCCGGTTCTAGTTTTTCAATGAATCCCTCCCCGGGAAATATAAAAGATGGATTAATTACCGATGCCATGAAAAGCGCAGGAGCTGCCAAAAAAGGGGGCACTTCTCCGGTAATGGATGTGCTCGAATATACCGAGCCTGCATCTAAGCCCGGACTAAACCTGGTATTAACTCCCGGTAACGACGTAGAAGCCACTACCGGCAAAGTGGCCAGTGGTGCTACTTTAATTCTATTTACTACTGGGCTAGGAACTCCAACTGGCAACCCCATCTGCCCCACTATTAAATTAGCTACCAACACACAACTCGCAAGTAGGATGTCTGACATTATAGATATCAATTGTGGTTCTATTATAGATGAAGGAAAAACTATTCAGCAAATGGGTGAGGAGATTTTAGCCTATTGTATACGGGCAGCCAGTGGCGAAATAACCCCCAAAGCAGTATTATTAAATCAGGATGATTTTATCCCTTGGAAGCGGGGGGTTTCATTATAAATAGATGGAAATGAAAAATTTTTTAGATACAGATTTTTTATTGAGCAATAAGTTTGCAAAAGAGTTGTACCACGATTATGCAGCGCAAATGCCTATTATTGATTATCATAATCACCTCTCTCCACAGGATATTGCCCTGAATAAGCCGTTTGAAAATATTACACAGGTATGGTTAAACGGTGATCATTATAAATGGCGTGCCATGCGCATCAATGGAATTGATGAGTCGTTTATTACTGGAAAGGAAACCAGTGACTGGCAGAAATTTGAAAAATGGGCTGGCACAGTCCCTTATACTATCCGCAATCCATTGTATCATTGGACGCACTTAGAATTACAAAGATATTTTGGAATTGATACCCTATTAAATGCCGATACTGCCCAAATGATATTTCAAGAAACCCTGGAGCAGTTACAAAATGAAGATTTTCGTGTGCAAGGATTATTGAAGAAGATGAAAGTAGAGTTGTTATGTACAACTGATGATCCGGTTGATAATCTTTTTTATCATCAGCAGATAAATCAATCAGTTTCTTCCGTTACAGTAAAACCAGCATTTCGGCCAGATAAAGCAATGCAGGTAGAGGATCCTCAAATATTTAACCAATATCTTTTCTTGTTAGAAGCTGCAGCAAACATATCGATTGGTAATTACCAAGATTTTTTAAAAGCCCTATCCAGTAGGCATCAATATTTTTTCGAAAATAATTCTTGTGTTAGTGACCATGGGTTAGAGGAAATATATGCAGAAGAGTATACCCAGATAGAAGTCGAAAGCTACTTTGATAAAATTCGTTCGGGAAAGCAACTGTTACCAGATGAAATTAGAAAATTCAAGTCTGCCATGCTGATTCAATTTGCCGAGTGGGATTTTGAGAGGGGATTTGTGCAGCAATATCATTTGGGTGCTTTGCGTAATAACAATGCCAGAAGATTACAACAATTGGGTGCCGATACTGGCTGGGATTCAATCGGTGATTTTCCGCAAGCCCGTTCATTGGCAACATTTTTAAATAAACTAGATGCGAATAATACTCTAGCTAAAACCATCCTATATAATCTCAATCCGGCAGATAATGAACTATTTGCTACCATGATTGGTAATTTCAATGATGGATCTACTGTAGGAAAAGTTCAGTGGGGAGCTGCCTGGTGGTTTTTAGACCAAAAAGAGGGTATGGTTCGACAAATGAATGCACTTAGTAACATGGGATTACTGAGCAGATTTGTAGGCATGTTAACAGACAGCAGAAGTTTTCTTTCATTTCCCCGACACGAATACTTTAGACGGATAGTATGCAATATGTTTGGGGAAGAAATAGAAAATGGTGAATTGCCACATGATATGAAGTGGATGGGTAAAATAGTACAGGATATCTGCTATTATAATTGCAAGCACTATTTTAAATGGCGGTAACTTAGAAAGGTTCTTACTTCCTCCATTTGATTATTCCACCGTAACACTCTTCGCTAAATTCCTAGGTTTATCAACATCATACCCTTTGGCCAGTCCTGTATAATAACTCAGCAATTGCAGCGGTATTACACTCAATATGGGCGCAATGGCTTCGTGTGCTTCGGGGATAATGATTACGTCGTTGGCCATTTCGGGTAAAATGGTATCACCCTTGGTAATGATGGCAATTACCTTTCCCTTACGCGCTTTTATTTCCTGTACGTTGGAAACTACTTTATCGTAATACAAATCTCGTGTAGCTACAAATAGTACAGGTAGGTTTTCATCTACCAGTGCAATCGGGCCATGCTTCATTTCGGCAGCGGGATAGCCCTCGGCATGTATGTAGGAGATCTCTTTTAATTTCAATGCACCCTCCAGTGCTATTGGGAAGTTATAGCCTCTGCCGAGGAAAAGAAAATCCGTTGCATCTTTATATTTATTGGCCACTTGTTGAATGTGGGCGGATTGACTGAGAATTTCTCTGATCTTTTCGGGAACCTGTTCCAACTCTAATAATAGATTTAGGTAATCTGCTTCCGCCAGGGTTCCTTTGGCATAGCCTATTTTGAGCGCCATCAGGGTTAATACGGCTACTTGTCCGGTAAAGGCTTTGGTGCTGGCAACCCCAATTTCTGGGCCTGCATGCGTATAAGCACCCGCATCACTTAAGCGGGCGATGCTGCTGCCTACGGCATTTACTACGCCAAAAATAAAAGCACCCTGCGCTTTGGCACTTTCCAATGCTACCAGTGTATCGGCGGTTTCTCCACTTTGTGAGATGGCAATAATCACATCGCCCGCATGAATTACCGGGTTGCGGTACCTGAATTCGGAAGCATATTCTACTTCAACGGGGATGCGTGCAAAGGTTTCAATTAAATATTCTGCCAATAATCCTGCATGCCAACTGGTGCCACAGGCAACTATGATAATCCGGGGAGCCGATAAAAATGCAGGTAGATGTTGCTCAATTCCACTCATGATAATTTTTCCTTCTGCTGCCAATAGTCTGCCGCGCAACCCATCAAAAACGGTTTCAGGTTGCTCCATAATTTCTTTCAGCATAAAATGCTCATATCCTCCTTTTTCAATGGCAGATAGTTCCATATCTAGCCGGGTGATATAAGGCGTTTGCTTTTCATTACCCAGATTTTTTAAAATCAGTTCGTCGGGTTTTACGATGGCTATTTCATAATCATTCACATAAACCACTTCACGGGTATATTCAATAATAGGGGAGGCGTCGCTGGCTAAAAAATGTTCTCCCTTGCCAATGCCGATTACTAAAGGACTCCCTTTTCTGGCTGCAATAATCGTTTCGGGATCATCCGATGCAATCAGCAGAATACAGTAGGCTCCTACTACTCTCTTTAAGGCAATCCGGAGTGCTTCTTCGAGTGAGCAGGTGTTTTGGGTTAGAATCTCTTCAATAAAGTTGAGCAACACTTCGGTATCGGTATCACTGTGAAACTGATACCCTTTTGATACCAGTTCTTGCTTGATGGGTGCGTAATTTTCAATAATACCATTATGTATCATTGCCAGCTTACCACTTTGTGATACATGCGGATGCGCATTCCGGTCGCTGGGTTCTCCATGTGTTGCCCATCGGGTATGGCCTATTCCAATATGCGCATGCAACCCTTTACCTAATAAAAGTTCTTCTAACTCAGCAACTCTTCCTTTCTTTTTATACACTTGTAAATCGTGATCTTGTTGCAATGCAATTCCCGAACTATCGTACCCACGATACTCTAAGCGTTTGAGTCCCTTTAATAAAATGGGATAAGCTTCTCTTTTACCAGTATACCCTACAATCCCGCACATGTTGAAATATTTTTTATATTGTGTGGCAAGTTACCCACTAAGCGCTACAAAATTAGTTTCCTGGGTTGATGCGTTGATAAATAACATTTTACTCACATGAAACCTACTCCATTTTCTACCGATCTACATATTGTATTAGAAAATGATTGCGTGTTACTGCGGCCTTTAGCAATGAGTGATGCCAAGTATTTGCAGGTTTTCTCTGAAAATGAACCGGAGCTTTGGCAGTATAGTTTGCAAACCGCGGCAGGTTCCGACAATCTCACGCAATATCTGGCATCGGCAGTAAAAGGTCGGGAATCTGGACAAGCTTATCCCTTTATTATCTATGATAAGCAGCGGGCAGCTTATGCGGGCAGTACTCGTTTTTATGAAATTGATCTGGCTAATCAAAGTTTGTTATTAGGCTATACGTGGATAGGGCGTGATTTTCAGCATACGGGCATCAACCGGCACTCAAAGTATTTACTCCTGCAATTTGCTTTTGAACAGGCAGGGTTTCATCGGGTGGCATTTCGGGCGGATATCAATAATGAAAAAAGTATTCGAGCAATGGAATCTATTGGCTGTAAACATGAGGGTGTTTTGCGGGAACATATGCTATTGGCAAATGGGTTGCGCAGAACGAGTGTTCTCCTGAGCATATTGGCAAATGAGTGGCAGGATTCGGTAAAAAATCAGCTGATTACCCAGCTCAATTCTAAATAATCATTCTTTCAGAAAAAATTATTATTTTTCGGTGCAGTTTCATTCGAATCCCCCCAAGTACCATGCAAAAAATAGGCTTGTTTATTTTGTCATTTGTACTTTACCTACAGGCAATTGCCAACCCGCTCGAAAGAAACCGATGGCACGATTTTGAGGGGATGATTGGGAAAAAACTGGCACATTTTTCTATTTTCGTTGAAGATGGTGGGAAATTAACCGGCACCATGTGCTATGCAGGAAATCAGTCTTCTTATTTGTTGCGGGGAACGATGGTGGATAATCGATTGAAATTTACCATATCCCGGCAAAAACAAATGATTGCTCAGGTTTCTGGTGTGCTAACCTCTTCGGATGCCGATAGAATAGAAGGAGATTGGAAAGAGATTTCCACCGGTGCTAAACAAAAAGTAATAATTACTTATATTGCTTCCTGCGGCGGCGATCTTACGCATCGGTATACTGCTATTGATTTTCCCGATTCGGTAGCCGAGCAATTTATGCAAACCGCCGTTACAAAAATTTTAGCCAAGGATAAACAGTGGGTTTCCGAAAATATTTTTTATCCCCTCAACACTTCCTACTTAGGTAAACAAGGAGTAACCATTCGGGATGCAGCGGAATTATTGGCTAACTACGACCAAATTTTTTATCCAGCCTATTTATCCAGTATTACCTCGGTATGTTTTTGCGGACTTTTTCACAACTATCGCGGGTTGATGTTGGGTAGAGGAGAACTGTGGATTGGTCAAGTGCCTTCTGCACCCGGAAAAAAGCCCCGATTAGTTATCAATGCAGTGAATAATTAGCATGGGGAGATTTAAATCATTATACCATGTAAGAATACCCAGGCCATACTAAAGTAGATGATTAGTCCGGTTACATCCACCAAGGTAGCCACAAATGGCGCAGAGGAAACTGCGGGGTCTGCACCCAATTTTTTTAGTACGAGTGGAAGCATAGAACCAGTAAGTGTTCCCCAAAGTACCACACCCATCAAAGAAAATCCTACGGTTAGCCCTATTAAACTCCAGTGTTCTCCATAAATGTCTTGAATAACGCCTCTACTCATTAACTGATGCCACAAGGCTATGCGGAAATAACCGATAAAGCCCAATATACCTCCCAGGGTAAGTCCACTTAAAATCTCTCTTCTCATTACCCGCCACCAGTCTTCAATATAAACTTCTCCCACTGCCATCGCTTGAATAATTAAGGTAGATGCCTGCGATCCACTATTACCCCCACTCGAAATGATCAGGGGTACAAAGATGGATAATATCAAAGCTTTGGAAAGTTCATCCGAAAAATAAGCCATAGCAGTTGCTGTGAATAGTTCCCCAAAAAACAACAAAACCAACCAGCCGGCTCTTTTTTTGATCAACGTAAAAAAGGGAATATCCAGATAGGGCTCATTCAAAGCTTCTGTACCTCCCATTTTTTGCATGTCTTCACTAAACTCCTCATTGGCTACCCACAACATGTCATCGATGGTAACAATACCCAATAAAATATTATTATCATCAACCACCGGAAGCGCCACCCGGTTATTCATTTTAAAAACCTGACTGGCATGTTCTTGATCGTCTTGTACATTTAGGGATACTATCCTGCCATCCACAATTTCCTCCATTGTTTTTTCCGGGGAGGCAAGAATTACATCGCGGATACGGATATCATCTATCAGCTCACCTTGTTCATTAATCACATAAATAACATCAATGGTTTCACTGTTCTTGGCATGTTTTCGAATGGTTTCAAAAGTATCTTGCACCGTGTTGTGCTGATATACATACACATAATCTGGCGTCATCAAACGGCCAACACTGTCTTCGGGATATCCTAGCAGAGAAAGCGTAATTTTTCTTTCTTCTGGGTCGAGTAATTTAATCAGATCGCGGATGGCGGCTTTGGGCAATTCTTCTAAAAAGTCGGTACGGTCATCAGCCGGCAATTCATTCAGCAATTCGGCGGTTTTGGCAGAAGGGAGCTCTTTTACAATATCTTTTTGCTGAGAGATGTCGAGTATCTTAAATACACTGGCAGCCCGGTGTATGGCCATATTCGCAATAATGCGATCGGCATAATCGGGGTATTCATTAATCAGTTCTGCTACCTCACTGATATTTTGATCGTTTAAAAATGCACGAATTTCCAGGGTATCTTCCTTGCTAATCAATGCTTCAAACTGGTCAAATAGGGAGGGCTGCTCCATTTCTTCCATGATGGGTGCAATTTAATCAGTATTTCTGAGTATTCAGTCTCCGAGCTAGGGAGGCTATTTTTCGTTCCGTATCTTTAGGGTATGATTTTACCCTGCTTATTCGTGGCCCCTTCTGAAAACAGGGGGAGGGGTGTGTTTACAACGGAGCCCTTTCAGGAAGCACAGGTGATTGAGATTTCTCCGGTGCTGGTTTTGTCGCTGGAAGAGCGTAATGAGGTTGAGAAAACCCGTCTACACGATTATATTTTCGAATGGGGCAAAGAAGGGGGGGAGGCCTGTGTGGCTTGGGGGTATCTATCTATTTACAATCATGCCGCCGAACCCAACTGCCGATACGAGATGGATTACGAACATCAACTGATCACCATCCGAACCCTGCGGGCTATTCAGGTAGGGGAAGAATTGTTTATCAATTATTTGCCGGAGGAAGGCGATATCCCACCTATTTGGTTTACCGTTCAATAACAGAATAGCCTATTCCCAATATTTAGCTCCGGTTAAACGGGCCAATTCGAGTTGAGCCAGGCATAGTTGATATTCGTATTGCAACCGGGTAAAAGAAGCCTACTGCACCAATGAATAATCAAAGCAATTCAGGTTCTGTTCGTTGAAATATTTCAAAAGCTCGCTCGACTGCTTTGAAATATATTTGTTTTTCATATACATTATGTCAGGTTAAAACTGACAAAAATGATACGAAAGATAATTTAATACTGACTTAGTTTTTCATTTTTTTATTATTTATAGTATATTTATCAGTTTAAAATGACCAATATACTATAAATAATAATTATTTGTAATTCTAGTAATAAATTATCTCTTTTGTTAGTTTGATGTTTTGCTGCATTGTGCTGCTTGCAATAATGCCAATGTGCCACTGGCTGATTTTTAGCACATAAGGTAAATAGGATTACCGCTATTGAGTTTTTAAAAAATGTTTCGTTGATGCTTATAAGCTGCTTCATTTCCACTTTGGTGTAGGCGGCTTGCATTCTTTTTATTGAACCCTGCACTTTTTCCAAACCACCATAAGCTGTTGATTATTTTACTTTCAAATTAAAATTTTACTACAATTTTTCACTTCTTTATAATATCGTTGATTATTTCTAAATGATGATTGGTATGTATTTCAAGCATTTTCACTGCCTTATTTAATTTCAAATTCCCAAAAAATGGGTGATCAAAATATTTGTCTGGACTAATGTTTTCTATCTCTTGAATTTTCAATGTTACAGTTTTCAAATGTTCCAGTAAAGTTTGTTTATCATACGTGTTAGGTACTACAACTTTGGGCGCTTTTGCTCTGCCACGTGGCATTTTGTTCATAGTAAACACCAAAATTCTTGGTAATTTAAAACTCCATGTATAATTATCCGGATTAGATTTTTGTACGGCTTCAATTATCCGCTCAATGGTTAGTAAACTATGTTCAATATGCCAGCCTATATTTGATTTGGAAACAGTGGGGTTATAATCTTCCTGGTTTGGAATTTTAGTTTCAAGTTCCGCTAAATATTTTTGTAATTTTTTCATCTTTTAATTTTAATTGATATCTTTTTATAAATGTTTCTGTGTAATTACTCTTTACAGCTTACACCTGTAATGATTAGTTTATTTATATAATTGATCAAATATCCGTTTCGGGATTTTGCTGTTGTTGGTTTTTTGGGTTCCGGGGTTTAAAGATTTGTTTTATTTCTTCCCAACGGAGCGGAAATGTAAAAATGAAAGCCATCTAAGTTGCATTAAAAATAGGATACTTCCATGAACGGGTTTCATCAAAAACGAATTTCTCTGCAATCAACCATGCGAAGAGACAAAAAAACCAATACAACATATAGGATACAGACCACTTCTTTATAGGTGACAAGTCGCTAAACCATTTACTATTTTTTTTAATCATTTTTTTCATAAGGTTACATATTCAATTAATATTTTTTAAGTCTGAAGTTGAGGATGAGCTTACTATCGTGTCATCATTTTTTTACCATCTTGCCAGGATTCGATCTGCTTACTAAAACTGTGTTCTTTAAGTTATCTTGGGTAATTAAGCCCCTATTAGCGTAATCCAATTTACTGAAATTGATCAATAACACCAAAAGTTACGGCCAAGGAGGGAAACACTAGTTTCACAAACTCAATAGTTAAGCCCTTTTGTTTTGCTATGAGTCTTTCTTTTTATTATGGTAACAACTTTTCACCTGCAATTGAAAACAATAGCAATAGTCAACAATAATAGTACGAGGTTCAAATTTGAATTATTGCAATTTTTAGAATTGATGCCTCCGTGAGGTTCTATGCACGTAAGTCCATCGAAAGTTACCATACCAAAATGCGCGGCATATTTTTAGATTGCTGTTATTGCCAGAATGGGGGCTAATTTAAAACGGAACAATCGGTCACAATGGTCTGGAATTTTTAACTCAGGCGCCAACTTGCAATTACAACCATGTTCGCCAGTGCAATGTTGGTCAACCCTTAAAACATGCATATTTGTCTTCTTCAACAAGTTTTAAGAAGTCTGACAATTTGTTAACTTTAGGTGTTGGATTATAAAGATACCATTTCAAATTTCCTCTCATCCAGTAAACTTTCCAGTTATTGTCTTTTGCAACAAATATTGCTTTTGCATAAGGTTCATGCTGAATTTTCGATCGATCATTCCATACAGGTCTGATTTCAAATAGAATTACACTCTGTCCACTAATTTCGTAACCCAAGTCCAACTCTGCTCTAATTTTAACTGGGGGTCTCTGCTTTGTAAGATAGTTCTCCATCGTTTCAATAATCTCGACAGATTTCTTAATATCCAGGGCCATATATTAAAAGTATTTTAATTTTGAGAATTTACTTTTACGAATTATACAACGATTTTCGGCTTGGCGGGAGTGTTGCTAAATTAGCAATATTCAACTTAGAAAGAACAAATTTTTTAACTTTTTACAAGTGTTTTTAGGAAGCACTTGACCTGCCATTTTGCCAAGCTGATGTTAGCAGTAGGGGCTCTATTGCTCGTTAGTTGCATTGTGGAATAGCTCGTGTAATTTTTGCTGTAACAGTTTCTTGTCGGGCAGTTGTGTTTTATATTCTGAAACCATTGTTGGAGATAGACTTCTGCTTAAAGAATATTCTACAACTTCACTGTCTTTGTCTTTGCATAGTAAAACACCAATGCTAGGGTTCTCATTCGATTTCTTAACGTCCCTATCTAATGCTTCCAAATAAAAGTTAAGTTGTCCTAAGTGGTCGGGTTTAAACTTGTCTGCTTTAAGTTCAAATGCCACTAAGCATTGAAGTCCGCGGTGATAGAATAGCAAGTCAATGTAAAAGTCGTTGTTACCTACTTGCAACTTAAATTCTTCTCCTATGAACAGGAAGTCTTTTCCAAGTTCTAGAATGAAATTTTTCATTTGTCTTACAAGCCCGCGCTGCAAGTCGCTTTCACTGTGTGGTTCGGGTAAGTTTAAAAATTCAAATATATAGCTGTCTTTAAATGTGTTTGAAATGTCTTTATTACTTTCTCTCACTGTTGGCGAGAGTTTTGAATTGCCAATTAATGTCCTCTCGAAAAGACTAGCTGATATTTGCCGGTCTAGCTCGCGTTTACTATAATTTTCTTGCTTTACGTATTTAAGGTAGAACTCCATTTCTTCAATAGATTTACATCTCGAAAAAATCAGCAAATTGTTTGTCCAGCTAATTTCTCTCACCAGTGGTGAGAGTTTTGGAAAATCTTTGTAGGTTTCATAAAACTGCTTCATTCTCCAAATATTTTTGTCGGAGAATCCTTTTATATCTGGTTCATGTGTTTGTATGAAATTGGCTAATTCTGTTACCACAGAGTCGCCCCATTCTGATTGTTCTATTTTCTTACTGATATATTCTCCAATAATCCAATAGAGGTTTATAAGTTCAGCGTTTACTGCTTTTATTGCATCAGCCCGAGATTGTTTTATTAGCTGAATTATATCCGTAAAGCGATTGTCCACGATTTATTTTTATATGCTACAAATTTATGATTTTTCAGTCGAGATGCTCATTTTGGAGCGTTTTTCTTCCAGTACTGCTAACTTTTTTGCAATTTATTTGCCGTTTTTTTATTATTGTTACTGTTAATTTCAATTTGAAGTCAACCCATGAAAGGCTTTGTTTTCCGGTAATAAAGCGTCTTTACACGAAGATGAAAATTGGGATAAAGTTTTCAGGAATAAAAGTAGATGGTGATTTAATTATTGACGGTCACCATCGTTACTTGGCATCATTGTTGGCTGAGGTTTGCCTTGAAAAGCACCCGTCAAATAGAACGACAGCAACTAAGGTATCAGAGTGGGATATTGTTGAGTTTGTTGAGGATGATTGGGATACTGAGGCTAAGATATTGTTTCTCAATGAGAAAGATGCTATTTACAATGGTATCACTTTAGAGAAGTTAAATGAATTACTAAAATAAATTGGTAACTTTGCAGTATGTTAGTTTTCTTAGACATAGATGGTGTAATGGTTCCGGCTAAAAGTTGGACAAGCCCTCAGTTGTTAAGTGATGGATTTCCAGCCTTTAGCGATAAAGCCGTTCGTGTGCTTCAGCATGTTGTTTCTGGGGGTGTAACTGTAATGCTTACAACTTCACATAAGTCTCGTTTTAGCGTTGAAGAATGGAAAAATATATTTCTCACAAGAGGGATTAATGTACAAAATATTCGAAAATTATCAGATAGCCCATTTGGATTAACTCGAAGGGATGAAATATTGAATTGGTTTAATTTAAACGAAATAACTGAGCATTTTATCATTATCGATGATGATAAGTCTTTGAATGCTTTACCTTCTTTCTTGAAAGAGTATTTAATATTGACTAGTTCTATGATTGGCTTGAGCGATTCACATCTTGAAATTATAGACACCATAATGCAAAAGCAAGTTCAGGATCTATAATTTTTCTGCAATCATTCGCACCTGGTGAGCCACCTTTTTATCAAAAAGTATACCGAAATGTATTAAAAGATTTAATTTTAATATCTGTATCACTAGTGTCCGGTAAAAATAGTGATTAGTCCTTTGAAAGTATTGGTATATATGCATTTCAGAGGAACATAGGTCGGTGACGATTTGAAATGGCTCATTTCATAACTTGCTATAAATCAGCTAGTTCATGAATCAGGGTAAATATGTTTTTTCGCAAATTGTCACTTTTTTACCTACCCGTATTTTTGATCGATGTGTGAGCTCTTTTCAAGGAGACAAATGGGTTAAGCATTTTACTTGTTGGAACCAGTTATGCAGCCTTTCGATTATATTGTTTAATCGCGTCCAGCGATTTCTTTTTAAGATTTTTTTCTTCTTCAATATCAAAGTCATCTTGTAAACCCAGCCAAAACTTAGCACTATTCCCATAATATTTCGAAAGCCTTAATGCAGTGTCTACTGTAATACGACGATTCCCTTTGATTATCTAAGAGATACGCGTTTGTGGGATGGCAATATCCTTTGAAAGCCTATACGCACTAATTTCAAGAGGAATTAAAAACTCTGCTAACAATATTTCACCTGGATGAATGTTTTTTATCTTTTTCATGTTGTGAAAAGTTTAGTTGTATAATTTTATTTTACAATCTAAATCCAGTAATTTAAAATTTAACTTCTCTACTTGCTGTAATAAAAGCAGTTGGTAGCCACCAAATGTTAACTCCAAATGAAACACTGATTATATCATATCCTTCATTTGTTATTTATTTTAGTTCATTTTCAACATCTTTTATTAGTCTTGCTGTGGACCACATATTTGAAATTTTAAAAACTCTAAATTGTTTCATAATTTTATTTTGTTTAGGCTGTTAAAATAGTTTTGTGCATAAAGTACAAGGCTTTGCGTAGTCTGGCAGTTTCTTGAATCTCTGTTGAGAAACCTTTTACGCTTTCCCCTTCCCAGATTTTTTTTGTTTCCTTACTTCCAATTAAAATAATCATACTAACATAGTACGTTACTAACGTTAAAGGTAAGTATAAGTTCACTTGCCAAAAATATTTTTTAAATATATACACCTGTCAGCTAGGCCTTCTACAACCAAAAAATTTTAATATGAGGCACAGCCGATTACAGCTGTTCGGCTTTGGCGTATTCATGGAGGATGCGCCCTGGCGTATGATTAACCATCCCGTTGCATCGGGATCCGCAGAGTACTGAACCGCTACTTTTGCCAAAGCCATTGTTGGCTGATGTTTTTCTATTATCCAAAATGGCCACCAATATAACGTTGCGTTAGTTCGTTTTTCGGGTGATTGAAAATAGTTTCACATGTGTCAAATTCTATCAATTCACCTAAATACATAAAAGCTACTTTGTCAGAAATACGTTGTGCTTGTTGCATATTGTGTGTAACAATAATAATCGTAAAATCTTTTTTTAGTTTTAATATTAATTCTTCAATTTTTTTTGTGCTAATTGGGTCGAGTGCTGAACAAGGTTCGTCCATTAATATCACTTCTGGTCTAAGCACTACGGTCCGGGCAATGCAAAGCCGCTGTTGTTGACCACCTGATAACTTTACAGCTGGCTTTTTTAACTCATCCTTTACTTCATCCCATAAAAAACTTTCTTTCAAGGCATTTTCAATTAAATCGGGGATTTTATTCTTAGGATAGTTGTGGATTTTTAGTGCGTATGAAAGATTTTCGTATATACTTTTTGGTAATGGGTTTGGTTTTTGAAAAACCATCCCAATACGTTTTCGAATATTGGTTACTGAATTTTTTTTATCATATAAATCTAAATCCTCTAAATACAATTTCCCTTCTATTTTGGCATCAGTTGATAAGTCATGCATTCGATTAAAACTCCGAAGCAATGTTGATTTTCCACAACCGGATGGACCAATTAAAGAAGTTACTTTATTTTTAGGAAAATCAATGTTTATATTTTTAAGAATTCGCTTATTCCCAAAAAATAGATTTAGATTTTCGGCTCTCAGTTTTATTGCATCCATAATTAATCTTGTGTTCTGTTTTTAAAACGTACATAAAAAGCTATAAAATTCAATAAAAATACCAATAAGATTAGTACGGTGGCTGTACCGTAAGCTAATGGTCTCACAAGTTCAATAGCATTGTGCTGAGTAGAAAGCATATATAAATGATAAGGCAATGCCATAAATTCCAGATTGGCAGAAGTGCTTACCCCGTTTATATAAAATGCAACACCTGTAAATAATATAGGCGCAGTTTCTCCAGCAGCTCGTGATAAGGTTAAAATCACTCCAGTTAAAATACCGGGTAAAGCTTTTGGCAACACCACATCTTTTATCGTTTCTGCTTGTGTAACACCTAGGGCCAATGTTGCTTCCCGCAAACTATTGGGTATTCGTTTCAAAGCTTCTTCGGTGGTGGTTATAATGTAAGGCAAAGAGAGCAAACCTAAAGTTAGTCCTGCCGATAATATGGAAGTACCTAAGTGCAATGCTTGAACAAATAACGCTAAGCCAAATAAACCATAAATGATAGATGGAATACCCGCTAGGTTTCTAATGGAAGCACGTATGATATTTGTAAGTAAAGAGGGACGTGCATATTCGTTAAGGTAAATGGCACAAGCTACTCCAAATGGAACTGCAAATAAAGTAGTAATAAAAGTTAGAATTACAGTGCCAACAAGTGCAGGAAGAATTCCGCCTTTTGTCATGCCATGGGTTGGAAATGAGGATACAAAATTCCATGATAAACTAGAGAAGCCTTTTGAGAAAATATCCCACAATATCACTCCTAAAAATAAACACACAATAAAGGTGCTACCACACAGAATAAGCCAGTTAAAGCCATTAAGTAATTTATTCTTATTTATCATGCGTGGAATTTTCTTAATCGATTCGCAAAATATTCGCCTAGCAAATTAACTACAAGCGTAATAATGAAAAGCAAAGCAGCAATAGCGAATAAGGCAAAGTAATGGGTGGTTTGGTATGGAACTTCCCCCATTTCAATGGCAATGGTTGCCGTTATTGTTCTAACTGAATCTAGGAATCCTTTTGGAATAGCTGCTGCATTACCTGTTGCCATCAACACAGTCATTGTTTCTCCTAACGCCCTTCCCAAACCCAGCATAACCGCTGCTATTAACCCAGGTAATGCTGCAGGTAGCGATACTTTAAAAAGCGTTTCCCATTTATTTGCGCCCAATGCCAATGAAGCTTCTCTATGTGATTTTGGTACAGCATTTATAGCATCTTCACTAATGGTAACAATAGTAGGTAAAGCCATTATTGCTAATAAAATAGAACCGTTTAAGGCATTTAATCCGTTCTGAATACCGAAAATGTGAGCCAATTTAGGACCCACTAAAACTATGCCCAAAAAACCGATTGCCACAGATGGTATTGCCGCTAGCATTTCTATAATTGGTTTTAAAAACATTTGTAATTTTCTAGGAGCTAATTCAGATAAATAGGCTGCCGTTAAAATACCTAACGGAACTGCAATTAGCATAGAACCTACTGCCACCAAAAATGTACTAACCAGTAAAGGCAGAATACTATAATGCGTTTCAGGATCCCATTGCGAGCCCGTAAAAAAATCTAAAGGAGAAATTTTAAAGAAGAATAGAATACTATTAGACAAAAGCATTAAAAAAATACCTGCCAACAAGGCAATAGTTAACAATCCTGTGCCTTTAAAAATAATTTTAAACAAGCTGTCTATTTGTTCTCTCTTTCTAGTATTCATTTTTATTTATTCACTGGATAATAGCCCGATTCTTGTATAATTTCCGCCCCCATTGTTGATTTTTCAAAATCAAGAAAGGGTTTAATTTTTTGGTAATCGCTTTTCTTATAATATTGAAATAAGGGCCTTTGAAAATAATAACTACCTGAAGCAATTGCCTTTGCACTAAGTGGGGATACTGCATTAGCATTATCTGTGTAAATTGACAAAACTTTTATGCCTGTTGTGTTCCCTTTTAAAACATATCCAGCGCTAACATAACCAATTCCAGAAGCATCGGCTTTTATGGCTTCTAAAATTTGTGCATTGCCATTCATTTGTTTGGAATAAGGCGAAAACTGAATGTTTAAAATTTGTTTTACATAGTCGTGTGTACCCGAATTGCTTTGTCTTCCATAAATAGTTATGGGCATTTCTTTTTGATGGAGGGAAGACCAATCGGTGATCTCGCCACTTAAAATTTTTGTAATATCTTTTGTATTGATTGAATCAATAGTGAACTTATCCGACACCACAAAAGCGATGGCATCTTGTGCAAAAACAAAAGAATCGATTTCAATGTTTTTTCGATGAAATAAATCCAGTTCTATTTGTTTTATACTTCGTGAAGAATTGGCAATGTCTGCATTTCCGTTTAATAAGGAGGCAATACCCAATCCTGAACCACCTCCTGAAACGGAAACCAAAATCACATCATTTTCTTTGTGAAATTGTTCTGCCAAAGCCACTGCAAGATTCACTTCGGTATCAGAGCCTTTTATTTTGAGGGTATTATTAGTAGAGGAACAGGCACAAAATAATACTATGAGTAAAATCTTACAAAATCTCATATGTAAAATTACCTAAAATCGCAAAACTTGTACGTTAAGTTAGAATTAACTTTTGAGGTAGCGCAAAGTATCAGCTAATTTCAATGGTTTTTCGCAGTTTGGTTTTCTATGGTCCTAATTCCAGCATCCCGCAAAGTAGGAAAACGATTAGCTAAGGATACATTTCTGTATTCAAGAACCAATACCAAATTACCAAACCCAAGAATAAAAGCCCATTTACCAAAGACTAACTACCAAAGACCAAATCCCCCAATCCCCCAAAATCAACAATCACGCCTTTTCACTTTTCACCCAATTTCTCCTCCAACCCAAAAAAAGAGTCGCAAAAATCGGGATAAAGACAAAGCTTATGGAAGAATTGCCATCCACCCATTTTTTATACAATAAACTTACCAGTCCGCCAATTACAGCACCCAAAATTGCCCAGCTCACATAACTTATCCGGCTTTTTTTGTTGTGTAAGATTTTCGATTCGAGTTTTTCGTTTGAAAAATTTCCAGTAGTTAAGTATTGCTCGAAATTGTAAATAAATGTTTGCCAAACAGATTCCTCTTCCTTTGTGTTCATTTGAGCGTCTGTGTCAACATAAAAACTTGCCAAAACTTTATTGTCGATAATGCTTACAGTAATTTCTGATCCCCATTTTAATGGGTTTGTTTTCCATACGTCTAATAAGGATGAATTTTGCTTGAATTTTAAAATACCATTATTGTTATCTGTAATTATAAAGCCAAACTGCTTACAATAGTCGGCGATTCTTTCTGGTAAAACTGATGTATCAGTTACTATTATTTGAATTTGCTTTTCCATTTAATTTATTAGTTGGATGGGTTGTTAAAATACACAATAAGGAGTTTGGGCCTGGTGAAGGTGATGATTTTAACCATCCCAATGCATCGGGTTCTGCGGAGCACTGAACCGCCACTTTTGCTAAAGTAATGTTATGGGTTCGCGCTTCACTTACCATTGAGTTTCTTTAACTTGCTGTTAAAATTAGTAAATTTTACTTTAAAGTGAAATTTTTTGATATAATATTTGCTTTTGTCAGGTTTATGTTCATACATTTGATGTCTAATTTCACTTATAAGTGAAACAACCTTTCAGATTATGCGTTATTATTAAAACCTTCCCTAAGCCAAGTGAACTACGAAATTGTCGAACTACAGCCCTACAGCGGGAGCGAAGCAAAGGTTTACTCACTTATCCCTATGGGTGAAGATGAAACCTTGTTCGAGATGTTCGTGGATGAATATGAGGTCGAGTTTAAAAATGAGATAAAATACATAATTCAAACCATATACCAAATTGGTCATACAACAGGAGCAAGAAGTTCGTTCTTTAAGCAACATGAAGGGAAATATGGCGACTTTGTTTGTGCCTTGTTTGATGTCCCGGAAAAGAACCTGAGAGTGTATTGTATTAGGTTTGGGATGGTTGCGGTTATTCTCGGTGGTGGTGGAGAAAAAGCAGAAGGTGTAAGAGCGTGGCAGGATGATGAAAAGTTATCAAAAGAGGCAAATTTAATGATTGAATACGCCAAGGACATTTTACAAAGAATGGATGAAGGTGATTTGTATTGGTCAAAAGATAGAACAGAGTTACAAGGAAATTTAAAAAATTACGATAATGAATAAAACAACTAAAGCAAGAAAGTATAATAGCTCTAAACTGCAAGAACTATTAGACGAAGTTACTCCATTAGAAATGGAGCAAACAAAAGTGAAAATGCAACTTGCTGCTCGTATCGAAGATTTTATGCGAGCAAAAGGCTGGAATAAGTCGCAGTTTGCTGAAAAAGTAAATAAAAACCCGTCTGAAATAACCAAATGGTTTAGCGGCACTCAAAATTTCACAACAGATGTGTTGACTGAAATTGCCTCTGCACTTGGTGTTGAGTTAACCGAATTATTCGGTAAAAAGCAAGTTCAAGTGATTTACCGCAAAGAAATTGTCGTTAAATCTACTGCACCACAACCTACATTTATTATTACAACACCAATGTCTCAAGGCATAGATGCAGATGGTAATTGTCTATTGACAAATCAAGAGAATAAATCACCATTCACAAAATATTATCAAGCATACAATGGCTAAAATAGAAAAAAAGGACTTCAATGTCGAAATGCATATTAGGGCAATTGAGCTATTAAATGGGTCGTTGCAGTTTCCATCAACCCCGAATACTGCAGTTACAACATTTAACTTCAATATTAGTATTGAAAGTAAGGCAGATGCTCCAAACAAACTTGTTTTTGTAATTGTCCACGTTGAAATAAAAAATGATGACCATTCTCTTGTCTTGGGTGCATTGTCTGTAAGTTGTATTTTTGAAATTGTCAACTTTGATGAAATAATTAAAATCGAGGATAATGGAAAACTTGATATTCCTCAAAGGTTGATAGAAACACTCAATATAATTTCAATTTCAACTACGAGAGGTGTGATGTTCTCAACTTTCAAAGGGACTTTTCTGCATGGAGCTGTACTACCAATTATTGACTCTAAACAATTTCAAATCGGTAGTCAAAAAGTCGAGGAATAATGTTGTGTGAATTAACAATACCAAATACCAATTCCCAAAGACCTAAACTAAGCCCAGAACCAAAGACCAAAGACCAATTGCCAAAGACCAAATCCCCATCTTCCTCAATCAAAATCAATTCTCACCCGTTTTTACTTCCTCTTTTTTTGTCCGTATAAAAATCATTGCAATTGCCGTAGTTACAATACCCATAACCAATGCTCCAATTGCACCTTGTATTGCATAGTTTTGGTAATTGAAATTAGCCTCCGCCTCCGCTGTTGTTTTGAAATAGCCTAACTCTACGGAACGTTTTATCACGTTTGGAAAATATTCAGGTGAAATAACATAAGTAGTTATCCATTGGGTAAGCGGACTGAGTAAGGCAATAATAACCGACAAAACAAGACCCGAAATAAGTCCTTGCTTGTAGTTCATTTGTCCGCCATAAAAATTTTTCTTTTTGTCTTTCAAGGCCATTACCATAATGATAATTGCAGGAATCGCAAAAAGGTTGGTTAAGTAAAGATGATAGTCAATATATTTCCCGTGTAGCCCACACAGTTTTTCTAACACCATCCAAACTAAACCTGTTACGGAAAAGATCAATGCCCATTTAATTTCAATTTGTATATTTTTCATTTTCAATTGTTTTTGTTTGGCAATGGTGTTTTATGAGTTTTTCTAAGTGGTTTTGGTAAATGTCTGTTATCTAAAGTTAACGAATTTTTCAATTTTTAAATAAACAATAAATAGGGTAGCTGACAGAATAAGCTATTTTTCAATTGTTGGATAAAATTTCTCTGAAAAAATATATTGATGATAGCCTTGCCCCAAATTGTCTCCAAGAATATTGTAGTAACATTCATTACCACCTCCAAATGGCGATATGATTAAGGGTTCTTTTAAGACTTGTTTTTTTAGTGACCAACCACTTGGTAAAATTACTGTTGTGTCTGGTTTTCCTGTTTCGGTGGCGTGCATTACGAAATAATTCCCTTTATTGTCTGTCAATTGAAAAATACTATCGGTAAACATTACAGTTTGGCATTTCTGAATTGTCTTTATAACTAAATGTCCTTTAGCAGGTTTTAGTATATCGGTTTTTCCCCCTACATAATCAACACAAATGGGTTTTGCAATTTCCACCCAAGTGTAATTTTTATATTCTCGTTGTTTTATGCAGTCTTCGTTTTTGCAATTTACATCTGTATTAGGAGAACGATAAAACGCTGTTTTCTGAAATAGTAAATAACGGTCTATATTTTTACTATAGGGTAATGATGTTTTAAATTCGTCCCATTTGTCTAATGGAATTGGATTTTTGCCACCACTTATTACTACCACCATTTCCTTTTGATTAATCAATTCTTTGGCAAAACCTATATTCTTCCAATACAGCGTATCGGGTAGCTTTGATTTTTCTGTGGAAAAATGAAGTCCTACTTCTTTTGCAGTTTTAAGTCCGCAAGATTGAAATATAAGTGTCGATACAATTGTAAAAATCAGTAAGTATCTATTCATTATTTTGATGTTTGTGGTGTTGCAAAAAATAGCAGCTAGCGGTTTCGGGATTGGCGAAGTGAGCGATTTTCACTATCCGCCAAAGGCGCATTTTTAAGGGGCGCGCCACTTAGTATCTTTAGCAATCCCAATGCATCGTTATCTCCGGAGCACCGAACCACCTTTTTTGCCAAACCCCTTTTAGCGGTTGGTTGTTTTCTTATGTTTTATTATATTCCAAATTAATATTGCTGATAGACCTGTTAATAGGGCAAATAATTTTTCAAAATTCGTTTTTGCAAAAATATTTCCTACTGTATTTAGTATAAACAGCCCAAAGAAAATCCATAGAATTAGATTAATAGTATTATCAGCAAACTTGAATTGTACGAATGCCCCTTTCATTAATAGAACCCAGGAAAGAAATAAATTTATTAGTATCGAAATACTTTCAAAGATGTACATTTCATTGTCATTTGTTAGTCTGCCACCCCAAGCTATATTGTAGGAAATTATCTTCATAATAATGCAAATATGAAATATGATTACAGAAAACAGAAGTCCTAATAGTATTTTTATTTGGGTATTAATATTCATGTGATTGATATAGCTAGTTGTTTTTTATTTTGGTAATATGTCTGCACTGATTTTTATTACAAATGTTGATGCGGAGTGCGCCCCGGTGTATTATTAACCATCCCGATGCATTGGGATCTGCAGAGTACTGAACCGCCACTTTTGCCAAACGAGTGTTAGTGGCCATTTTTCTTCTGTTATAATATTTCGTTGTAAAATGCCCAATTTAGGTTACTTTTTGAGTTTTTTATTTTTTCACTAATTGATTTTCGATGTGCTGGATATTTCGCTCAAACAGCCCCCTCAAGATCGCACTATACTGCCCCCTCATTTTAGACTGCCATTCCTAGTTTAATCTCATTCTGTTTTTTTCATGTTTAGCTAAGTTAGTTCTTTAAGATTATT
>Ga0247843_1000267_pt1 | contig 124931 bp, 129 predicted proteins | sample LaCruzMarch2017__FD_192420 | JGI IMG/M metagenome (GOLD analysis project Ga0247843, IMG submission 192420) | Freshwater microbial communities from meromictic Lake La Cruz, Castile-La Mancha, Spain - LaCruzMarch2017_8m | ecosystem: Environmental > Aquatic > Freshwater > Lake | place: Spain...
TCAGGCGTCTTAACAATTTATGTCCATGAAATTAGCTATTTACGTCGAAAATACCTGTGCATATCGTTCAAGTGATAACGAATCTTAGTCGATAGTGATCCACAGGGAGTTTAGACTCATGCATCCGTCCATTCTCATTCTTTTTACCGTTAGCCTCGTCGGTGCAGATGCGCATGCCGTGGCTCGTGCGACCGATCCCGTGCCGAAAGTCGGAGCGCAGCCTGCGGCGGCTGTTGGCCAGCAACCGGACGCGCAAAGACGCAAACGCTGTGCTGAGCGCCGCACGGAGTATCGTGAGCGCGCGACTGAGTTTTTCAAGCTTCCAGCGGGAACCGATTTCAACGCTCAGCAGGTTCGCAATAAATTGATGCTGGATTACTGCAAAGTGAACCGGGAAACCCGGATCAATAATCAAGGCAGGGGCGATGGTTTCGTGGGCGTTTGCGAGCGCACTTTGTTTCATATCATCAATGTCATGGTGAAGGCCGATGGGAAAATGGGCGAGGCTTGTCTGCATGCGGAAAAGGCCGGGGAGCTTCGAGGTTGCGAAAACGTGAGCTGCTTGGGAACTCTGTCGAGTTCGTTGAAGCAGGCTTCCGCTAAGATGACGGAAGCGAGCAATCTCGTTAAGGAAGGTCTAAAGGAGCTCGATGCTCTTGCGCAACATAACGCACGTTTGGGCGAGGCCTACGGTTCGCACTTGATTGAAATCGCCAAGACAATCCGCGAATTTAATGAATCACAACAAGCGATGGCTAATTCGGCCCAGCCGCCCATGGTGCGGCCTACGACCTTCCACGACCTCTCGGCCGCGAATCAGAGGATAGTGCTCAACCAGGCGATACAGGAACGGCTCGGCACTTCAATGCTGCAGGTGGAAGGGAGCGGCGATGCCGTCAAGGTGCTCGCGATGTATGGTTTCACGCCCGACAAGGCGGATCCTGCCGCGATTGAGCAGCGTGGGCGTGACATCCGCACCGCCGCCAAAAGCGACGTAGATCTTCCCGGCGACGGAAACTTTATCCAGTCTTACGGACATTACGCTGGCGAACAGATCAGAATGGCGCGAACGGCTGAAGACTTCGAGGTGATCGCCAAGGACACTGGCAAAGAATTGGAAGCCAGCGCCACGAGAATGAATGGATACGCGACCACGATTGACCAGCGCATTGCCGGCGCCGCCTCGGTTGATCCTCCCGCGAAGCCCGCGCCTGCCGTAAACGTGGCAGGTGGCCGGCCTGTGGGTAATCCCACCTTGGCTCCCGCACGCACGGCAGCCGGGGATATCAATGGCACCACCGCGAGCAGAGCGATGGACTTAGCTTCACTTGCCGGCAGTCTTTCGGCGATGAGTCAGCCGAGCGAGGCGCCGAGCCCAAAACAACAGCGCGCCCAGCAAGCGGCAATTGCGTATCAGGCAGCACCTGCCGCAGCTGCCCCCGCGCGCGGCGAGCCCACGAGGGCGCTGAAATTGAGCTCCGAAGATGCTCCAGCGGTAGCCACCAAGAATTCTGAGAAAAAACGGAAAGATGATGATGCCATGCCCGAAACGGCACTCGGCACTCTCGAGAGTGGAGCAGATTTGTCGCTCAGAACTGCGGGCCAATATCCTGAAAGACCGAGCTCGGGCGAAGACGTTTCTTATACACCCTATGGCGGTGCCAGGCCCGAGGCAGTTCGTTCTCCCGCCACAGAAGGCGTATCCGCGGGAACGCAACTTTCCCAGAAGAGCGAGCCATGGCAATCCGCCGCATCGGCGAAAGAAGATCCCGCGATGACTGCCTATGTGGAAGGCCGGCTTGGTCGCCTCGAATCCGGCGGGCGCAGATTCACGCCAAGCTTGCGCAACAAAATTCGCGAGAAGCTGAAAGAGGGCTTTTCTCTTCGGCAGCTGGCCGCAAAGAACGCGGCGAAAAGATCGGGCAGCAGTGGCGCTGTAGCCGGGTTAATTCAGGATATGCGCGACAATGGCACGCTTCCAGGCTCGCCGGGATTCGAACGCGGTGAAAAGTTTACCCTTGCAGGAGCGGAGACCGATGAGCAGATTCGCCGCCTGATGGGCGAGCTGCCCGAAGACGAAGACGTGAATCTCGGTATCTTGAGCTCGCAGTCTCGCAGCCTGTTCGAGCGCGTGCATGCCGTGCACCAGCGCCGCTTCGGAGCGGCAAAAGTCGCTGGTCAGTAGTCAGGCTCGGTCCCGCTCGTGCGACCACTGAAATAAGTCGAAACGCATGCCATAAAGGTCTTCCGGCGGCGCGTCCTTCACGATGGGCTCGATCTTTTTCAGGAAGCTGAGAAACTCGCGCTGGATGTTCTCTCTCGCGCGCGGGTCGGCGGAGAAGGTTACGGTGAAGCTGTATTTTTTGTCTTCGGGCAGGCTCTGCAGGTGTTGGTGGCTGAGCTGGAGCATGAGCTGCTGGTGTGGTTCGCATAGGGGCGATTCTCTCGGCAAGTGGAAGTTTTTGCGCACCACCTTGTAGCCGTTTTCCCCCTGCTCCAGGAATTTCATGCGCGTGAGGTCTTTGAGCCAGGTGGCTACGCGCGCGGGATGCACGTTGAGGCAACTGGCGATACGGGCAGGGTCGCGGGAAAATCGTGGAATCCCGAGAAACACATTGAGTAAATAATAAAAGGGGTTGAGGAAAAAGCGCGTGAGCTCCTCCGGTGTTCCGGTCTCGATCACGTCTTTCTTAAGGTTGGCCTTCGATTCGAGCTTGTTTTTTCTCACAGCCTCGATCTTGGCCATGAGCCGCTCTTTCCTCTTCGGCAGCCCGCTGCGTTCCCACTCGAGCAGTAGCGAGCCGTAGTCGAGTTCGTCGGCGTCCCATTGGAAAACCTGCGCCAGGGAATGAAGCTGGTCTGCGCTCAGGTGGGCACGCTCTTTGAGCACGTTGGTGAGGTAGGGGGCCTGGATCGCGGCTTTCTCGGCGATGCGCTGGAGAGTCCAGCCGTTATGCTCCTTTTTCCAGCGCGCAGCCTGCTCGCGCAGTAGGGGCCTGTAAGCTAAGTATTCGAAATGGCTAGCCATTCTGTTCTCCTTCGGAGATTATAAAACTTATAATATTGAATTAAAAGTTTATTAATATGTAATGGAAGCGGTGCGCGATCGGGCGTAAAACCCTCCTCGTTGAAACAACGGCCAAATAGCCGCTGAAACCGAAGCAATATCGCTCCGGTTAAATGATTCGGAGAATTTATGAAAACCTCTATCGTACTGAACATAATCGCCCTCATGAGCCTCACCACCGCTGCCCAGGCGTCCTACTTCCAGATCAACTGTTCGAATGCCGACGGCACGATCATGACTGGTTCCGGACACGGCCACAATTTCGTGCAGCTCACGAAGTACTCGAGCGACCAGAACGGCTCCAAACAAGAAACGATCCGTTTCGAGCGCGGCACAGTTCAAAAGCAGGACACACTTAAGACCGTAAAGCTCCTCGAAGAGAGCAAGCAGAGCTGCCGCAAGCCCGGTGAAGGCGGCTACGCTTCGCACCATGCAGTAAGCGCTTCCGTGGTTACGTTCATGAACGCCGACGGCTCCCTTTTCGACGGAAACGTTATGGGTGTAAGCAAGGACCGCAAGACTGTAAAGGCCGAGTTGATCTGCGAGACCAACGTGAACAACATCATCCTCTGCCCGAAGAACTAAACTTTTTTACCTGCGGAAAGATAACAACTTATCAAAAACCACTATAAGTCTCTCCTGCGGTAGCGTTTAAATCTCCGAATCGGCCCGTGAGGGCCGCTTCCGCCTCCTCCTTTCAACGGGAGGAGGCATTTTCTTAGGGGAATCAGAGGTTTGTTCAGCCATTTCGCCGTTAAGCAAAGGGCCTGCTCTGTCGAAAACTAAGGATGAAAGTTATGCGTCTCCTATTTACCATTGCAGCAATCACCTTCTCGGGCTCCTCCCACGCAGGCCTTCGCGGCGACTGGCAAAGTGCCGGCGCGCCAATACCGCCCTACGATCCTCCCTACAGGTTTCATTATCGCTGCCAGGCCGAACTCAGTGACGGGGAAGAGCGCGTTAGCAAAGGCGGCGAGCTTGGGCGCGGTCGCCCGTTCAAGCTGTATGCCGTGCAGAAGTTTGAGCTTTCGAACGGGAAAACCTTTGGCAGACTCGAATCGGGAACGTGGGGCTGGGTCGCGAAACTGCTCGACGCTGAGGACCGTTCCAAAGCCGAAATCGAGCTCAGAAAAGCTCCGAAGGATGCCTTCTCCCTCCAGGGCCATTCGGCCGGCCTCAGCCTCGCCCGCGGCTCAAGCGAAGCGGAAGACAGAGTTACCCTATCGGCCTACGTAAAGCTTCCCCATGACGGATTCTTTGTGACGGGCAGCGAGCGCGAAACCAGCTCGCGCGCGGCTGAGTCGATTCACGTGCGCGCCTATGCGAGCCTCTATAAAGAAGAGGGTACCGAAGGCAAGGCGAGTTACTACCGCACGTTGTTCGTGGTGTGCGATAAGGTTAAGTGATTCCATTCCGCTTGTAAGCGCTGTTCGCTTCGGCTACAAAAAAGGCACTAAAGGGGAGCTGCTAAATGCGGCTGAGAGGCTCTGAACCAGGGCGACCCTCGAACTTGACCCAGGTAATGCTGGCGGAAGGATGCCTTGTTTACTTTTTTACTTTCCATAGCGCTCACTCTCTCCACCTTCGCCGCGCCGCTGACTTTCCGCGCCCGGCTTTCTGAAGATCTTGGCACCCTCGACTGGAACTACGGCGAGGTGAACTCAGAGGTGAGCTACCAGCTGATGGAGGGGCTGTTTCGCGCGGACAAAAAAGGCTTTTCGCAGCCGGCCGCGGCGCGCTCTTTCCGCTGGAATAGCGACAAGACCCAGCTCACAGTGCAGATCCGGGTAGACCGCCGCTGGAGCGATGGCTCGCCTCTCTGTGCCCAGCAGTTCGTGGATTCCTGGAATCGCCTGCGCGACAAGTCGTTCGCGAGCCCATACGGCCACTATGCTTCTGTGCTGAAAAGCTTCGAGGCAAAAAGTTGCCGGCAGCTTGTGGTGAATTTCCAGCGATCTGCTCCGGAAGCCCCTGCGCTATTCGCCCATTACGTGTTTTTTCCCGTGCGGCTCGATAATCTTGCCAAATTCCCCGCAGTCTTCAATGAAGGCACGACCCTTTTCGTGAATGGGCCTTTCCGGGTGAAGGAGTGGAAGAAAAACGCGCTTCTGGTGCTCGAGCGCAATGAAAAGTACGGAGGAAAGGCTCCTTCGATCGAGAGAATAGAGTTCCGTTTCGTGCCCGAGGACAATACGGCCAAGGCAATGTTTGAGCTCAAGGAACTTGACTGGGTAAAAGAAGTTCCTCAGCTACTGCGCAGCCCCGCTCTTGAAAAAAGCCCGGAGTTCAAGATTTTCCCGTCGCTGATCGTTTACTATTTCGGGTTGAACGCGGGTAAAAGCTCGCTACTGCTCGATCCGAAGATCAGGCGAGCCCTCTCTTCTGCGCTCGACCGCAGCGAAATTCCGAAAATTCTCGGAAAAGAGTGCCGAGGTGCGGAGTCATGGCTCGTGCCGGAACTTCTGCCAGTGCTGAAAAAGGCGAAGATTGTTCCCGCGATCGACGAGGAAGCGAAGGCGATCCTGCTTCAGGCCGTGAAGGAAAAAAAGATGACTCTCCTTCTGCGCACGTATTCCAAGACCGCGCACAAAGTTCTCGCCGAGTGGGCGCAAGGGCAGTGGGAGAAAAAGCTCGGGGTGCGGATCCCGATCGAGGTGCAGGAAGGGAAGGTGTACTGGAAAGAGATCACGGTGAATCCTGCCCCCATTTTTTTCGGCGGAGTAACGGCTCCCTACGGCCACCCGCGCGCGTTCCTACAGGAGTTCCTCTCCGGCAGCTCGGCAAACTGGACTGGCTGGAACTCACCTGAATACGACAAAGCTGTGTCCCTCGAACAGAACGAGGAGGCAGAAGGCATCCTCGAGAATGATGGTTTCATCATCCCGCTTTACCAGAGAGATACGGTTGCGCTCGTGAGCTCCAGGTGGAAAAACTTTTTCATTAATCCGCTGGGGCAGGTGTTTCTGGCAGACGTTACGCGACAGTAAGAATGCAGCTCTCAGAGCTCGTTGGTCTGGTCAGCAATCTTGCCGGTGGTGCGAAGCTCATTTACGTAGTCGGTAAAACGCTTCTCGATGCCTTTAACTTTGGTCTGGTTGAAACCCATAGCATCGCGGCCAATCGGGCCGAGGATTCCGTAGCTCTGGCCCATGTAGCGGGAGGCAATTTTGTGGGAGGTCTTTCCATTGCCCAAGGGGCGGATTACGGCGATGGCCAGCACGGCCGACGTTTCCGACTGTCCTTGTGGCCCTACGTACTGCATGAGCACATCGTAGCCTTTAGCGGAATCGCCGCGCACTAGGAGGAGGTAGTGGTCGGAAAGATCACGCACGATGCCGCCGTTCTTGCGGATCTCCAGGTTTGCAAATGCGCCCGGGCCCCATTTCGCATTCGGCTCGAAGTAGTCGGCGCGCTTGGAATGGGTTGGCTGAGCTTCGGGCTTGGTCTTGCCTTCTGTTTTGCCGATCGGCTTGCCCCAGAGAAAGAGGGTGGCTTCAAGAACCTGGTCGGTGGTGCCCTGAATTTCGGCGTATACGTTGCCGCCGGCGGCAATGTACTTCTCGATCGTGCCCGCGTTTTCCATGGCGATCGTCTCGGCCCTGGGAGTGGCAACGTCGGCGTAAATTTTCTGAGGATCTTTGTTTACCTGATCGGGAAGCGCAGAGTTCTTGTTGGCTTCGTACCAGGCGAAGATGTGTTCGCTGAAGGGTGAGGTGCGATCAACACCTGTTGCGTTCAGGATGGGCTCGGCCCAGCGGAGATAGGCTTCTTTGCTGAGTTCGGCGGGTGCAGGGCGGTTTCCTACATCAGGAATACCGTCGAGGGCGGGGCCGGCTAGCGCGGTTTGAGATGCAAGAAGGGCTAAAGTGAGAAGGGAGATCGTTTTCATAATTTCCTCTTTTGTGTCTCAGACTAGGGCCTCCTTTTTAAACGAAATCCACCCTAGGGTGAAGTAAATTGACGCAATTGGTACACTTTTCCAACAGGGCGCGCAGTGCCTTGGCATTTTGGCAAAACAACACTAAAATAAGCTATATAAATCAGTGACTTGTAGCCAATCAGAAAGTGCGGTGCTGCCGCGTTTTCAGGCGTGGGAGGAGGGCTGTTTCCCGGATTTCTGAGTCTTCTTTTTTGCCTTGGCGACAGGGGCACTCTTTCCGGCGGCCTTTTCGTGCGCAAGGAGAAATTTTTTGAGAATGGAATTCACCAGGTCGCGTTTTTCCATCTGAGGACAATGCGAGCCCTCTGGGATCAGCGCGAATTGAGAGTCAGGGATGAGCTCGGCAAAGATTCGCTGGTTTACGGGAGGGGTGATGAGGTCCTTCTCGCCGGCGATCACGAGGGTCGGGGCCTTTACCTCGTGCAGCCAGTGGGTGGCGTCGTAGCTCATGAAGTCGTTGAGCAGGTTAAGGAATACGTCGACGCCGACAACCGTGGTCATGCGCAGGTACTCGTTGATGTCTTCCTGATCGGCGTATTTGGTATTGAAGCCGGCGAGCGCCACGAATTTCTGATTGATGGGATTGGAGCCCTGGCTCTGCCAGAATTTCTGCAAGATGTCGGGGAACATCGAGTGCGCGGCGCGCACGGCGGGAAACGCCACTTGCAGAAAGTTGTGGTGGAACATCGTCTCGAAGGGGTCTTTCGGCGTGCCGTTGGCGAGCACGAGCGCGGTCACGCGTTCCGGAGCGAGGCGATAGAAGTCGAGAACGATATTAACGCCTAGGCTGTGGCCAAGTATCGGGGCCTTCTCGACACCGAGCTCATCGAAGAGATCGAGGAGATCGCGCGCGCAGCTCTCGATTGTCACGGTCTTGGGATCGTCAGGACGGTCGCTCTGCCCGTGGCCGCGATAATCCATGTAGATCACACGGTGCGTGGCCTTAAAGAATTCCATTTGGTATTTCCACTGCAGCTTTGAGCACACGAGGCCGTAAGCGAACACAAGTGGTGGAGCGTCCTTAGGGCCCTCCGCGGAGTAAAAAAGACGGACTCCATCGCGAGTGCGGAAATAGCCATGCTCATTGGGGGATTTGGTCAAGGGAAAGGTCCTTTCAGGATTTTTTTGGCAGAGGAGGGGGGGCACTCATTCCCGGAGGAAGGGGAGGTTTGGGAGCTCCAGTTCCAGGAGGCAGGGGTGGTTTCGCGCCGCCACCCGCGTGGTCTTCGAGGTATTTCAGTGCGTCGAGGATTGTCTGCTCTTTGGAGCCCGGAGAGAAACGCTCGCGCGCATTCGGATGCTGGTATGGCTCCGGCGCCATCAGGGGTGAAGGATCCAGTCTCGAGAAGTTGATCGTGGTGCGGGATACCGTGAGATTATCCTTTTCTTTGATTGGCACCACGGCACTCACGGGTTTGCCGTTGAGGCGAAGCTCCACGCTCGGGTTGAGGTTTTCGAGCGTGGCGCTGCCACCTTCCAGCTTGATTCGCAGCTGCAAGGGCCCCATAGCGGGATCGTCCACAACCATGTCTGCGTCAGCCTTGCCGATCGTGAGCTCGGTGCCGATATGCTGGTACGTGGCCTGCTGGCTTTTGTCGGGGCAGGTGATGATTTTGAATTCGATCATAGAGTGGTTGCTCTGAATATTCGCACTTAACTACCAGTATACTCAGGAACTTTTCCGTTTGTAACCCCCTCTCTCCTGGACTAAATTGGGCGGATGAGCAAAACCCTGCAAACGAGAGAGGCCCGCGTCGCGGCCCTGAAACAGCGCCTTCGCGAGCGCGTGCTGGTTCTGGATGGAGCTACCGGAACCGCACTGCAGGACGAAAAACTCACCGCCGCGGATTTCGGCGGAGAAGCCTTGGAAGGCTGTAACGAGAATCTAGTTTTCACGCGCCCCGACGTGGTGAAGCGGATCTCGACCAAATACCTGGAAGCTGGCGCAGATATCGTGGAGACGAATACCTTCGGCGCCACTCCGCTCGTGCTCGCCGAATACGGGATTGCCGACAAGTGCTACGAAGCGAACAAAATCGCCTGCGAGCTGGCGCGCGAAGCCTGTGCCGAATTCTCTACGCCCGATTGGCCGCGCTTCGTGGCCGCCTCGATTGGCCCGACCACAAAAGCAATTTCGGTAACCGGCGGCATCACGTTCAACGAGCTCGCCGAGCACTACTACCAGCAGGCCAAAGGCCTCTACGATGGCGGCGCGGATTACTTCCTGATCGAGACCTGCAACGACACCTCTAACATCAAAGCTTGTTTATCCGGCATCGATAAGCTGCACGCCGAAGTTAAGACTCCTCTCCCGATTGCCGTCTCCGGCACCATCGAGCCCACCGGTACGATGCTCGGCGGCCAGGCCGTGGATGCGCTGGTAACCTCGCTCGCGCACCGTGATCTGCTTTACATCGGCCTCAACTGCGCCACGGGCCCGGAATTCATGACCGACCATATCCGCACTATGGCCGCACTCTCGCCTTTTCCGGTGGCGTGCGTGCCGAACGCGGGTCTCCCCGACGAGAACGGCGCCTACATCGAAACGCCGGAGCTGGTCGGCAACGTGATCGAGCGCTTCCTCGACCGCGGCTGGCTCAACGTGCTGGGCGGCTGTTGCGGCACGCATCGCGGCCACGTGAAGAAACTGCGCGAACTGGCTGATAAGGCTACTCCGAGAAAATTCGCCGATAAGGCGAATCGTGATCCATCGCTGGCACCTGCCATCGCCTCCCGGCTCTCCGGCGTGGAAGCGCTCGAGATCACCGATGAGATGCGCCCGCTGCTGGTGGGCGAGCGCACCAACGTGATCGGCTCAAAGAAATTCCGTGACCTGATCGTGGCTGGAAAATGGGAGGAGGCCGCGGAAGTGGGCCGCGCCCAGGTGAAAAAGGGTGGCCAGATCGTCGACGTGTGCCTCTCGAACCCTGACCGTAACGAGCTTGAAGACCTGCATAAGTTCATGCCCGAGCTGCTCAAAAAAGTGCGCGTGCCGATCATGATCGACTCTACCGATCACGTTGTAATCGAAGAGGCGCTCAAGCTCACCCAAGGCAAGGCGATCATCAATTCGATCAACCTCGAAGACGGCCTCGAGCGCTTCGACCACGTGATGCCGCTCGTAAAAAAATACGGCGCCTCCGTGGTAGTGGGAACGATCGACGACGATCCACTTCAGGGCATGGGTGTGACCCGTGCACGCAAGCTGGAAATCGCGCAGAGAGAATACGATCTTCTCACAAAAAAATACGGACTAGCTCCAGAAGACATCTACTGGGACGCACTCGTATTCCCTTGCGGCACCGGAGATGCGCAGTACGTAGGCTCCGCGGTCGAGACTATAGAAGGTGTAAAGCTTCTGAAAGAAGCCTTCCCCGGCACCAGAACCGTGCTCGGCATTTCCAACGTGAGCTTCGGCCTGCCTGCAGTGGGCAGGGAAGCGCTCAATGCCGTTTTTCTCTACCATTGCGTAAAGAGCGGGCTTGATCTTGCGATCGTGAACTCAGAGAAGATCCCGCGTTTTGGCGCGCTCACTCCGGAAGAAGTCAAGATCTGCGAGGATATCCTCTGGAACCGGGGCGATGATCCAGTGGCGGCTTTCGCTGCGTTTTTCCGCACGGCAAAGCCGAAGAGCAAGGAAGTAAAAAAAGAGCTCCCGCTCGACGAGCGCCTCGCCTCCTACATTGTGGAAGGCACCAAGGAAGGCCTCTACGCCGACCTCGACGAAAAAATGAAGGCGGGCACCAAACCCCTCGACATCATCAATGGCCCGCTGATGACCGGCATGGATACTGTCGGCCGCCTCTTCAACAAAAATGAGATGATCGTAGCCGAAGTGCTCCAAAGCGCGGAAGCCATGAAGGCCGCCGTGACTCACCTTGAGCCCTTCATGGAGAAAACCGATACCGCGCTTCGCGGAACGATCGTGCTCGCCACCGTGAAGGGCGACGTGCACGATATCGGAAAAAATCTCGTGGACATCATCTTCTCGAACAACGGCTTCCGCGTGATCAACCTCGGGATCAAGATCCCGTCGGAGCAACTGATCAAGGCAGTGAAAGAGCATAAGCCCGATCTCCTTGGCCTCTCCGGCCTGCTCGTTAAGAGCGCGATGCAGATGGAGATTTCTGCAGGCGACCTGCAGCTTGCCGGCATCGATATTCCGATCATGGTCGGCGGCGCTGCGCTTTCGCAGAACTTCTCCGACAAGCGCATCGCCAAAGCGTATGGCAAAGGTCTCGTGGTGTTCGCGCGTGAAGCAATGGGCGGCCTTGAGTTCGCGAAAAATCTCACCGACAAAGAAAAGCGCCCGGCCTTCGAAGCCGAAGTGCGTGAGCGGCAGAGAAAAGCGCAGGAAAGCTCCGTTGACGTGGCCGTGCCTGTGGGCAAGCGCTCCAATGTGCGCAGCTCCGAAGTGGCCGTGCAGGAATCCCCTCCCGCCGCTCCGGATTTTGAGCGTCGGCTCGTGCGCGGGCAAAGCCTGGATCATATCTGGAAGTACGTGAACAACCTCGTGCTCTTCTACCGCCATATGGGCGTGCCAGGAGAGGCCGTGAAGCTCTGGCAAAAAGGCGACAAGGGCGCGCTTGCCGCGCATCCGAGCGGCGCGAAAGTGCTCGAGCTAGCGGCGATGTTCGACGAGCTAAAGGCCGAAATCAAGCGCACGGGGCTCATGACCCCTGAGGCCGTATTCCAGTTCTTCCGTGCCGACTCCAGCGGAAACTTTCTGCACCTGCGCGATCCGAGTGGCAAGCATCTTGACGCCACGTTTGAGTTCCCAAGGCAGGCCAAGGAGTCGGTTGGCCTCTGCATCTCCGACTACGCAAATCCGGAAGGAAAGCCCGCCGATTCCATCGCGCTCTTCTGTGTAACGGCGAGCAAGGGCGTGCGCGCGCGCTCCGAAGAACTCAAAAAGCGCGGCGAATATTTAAAAGCCCATGCCCTGGCCGCGCTCGCGGTGGAGACGGCGGAGGCCTACGCCGAAATGCTGCACTCGCAAATCCGTTCCCTCTGGGGCTTTCCCGATTCGCCCGAGATGACCATGATGGATCGCTTCCAGGGCAAGTATCGCGGCTGCCGGTATTCTTTCGGCTATCCGGCCTGCCCGCGCCTCGACGACCAAGCCATCCTCTGGAAGCTGCTTAAGCCCGAAGAGATCGGCGTGGAGCTCACGGAGGGCTTTATGATGGATCCCGAAGCGAGCGTGAGCGCGCTGGTCGTGAACCACCCTGCGGCCAAGTATTTTGGCGTCGGGGAAGCGGACTAAATAGACGGCGGCGAAGCGCAGTAAATGCTTACTGCGTCTTTCTCGGCTGCGCGATACCGACCGACTTCATGTAGTTTACGATGTCTTTTCGCTCTTGCTCGTTCAGGATTACACCTTCAATCGGAGGCATTCCCATGATCATCTGGTCTTCAATCTCGCCGGCGAAGCCTTCCTTCATGCGGTTCTGCAAGATGGCTGCCGACTGCTCCTGCGATTCGGCGTCGAGCTTTTCATTGGGCACAAAGAGGAAGTTGGCAGGACGGCGGCTCACGTTGTCGTCGGTGGCGGAGTGGCATTTTACGCACTGGCCTTTTCCGTGCTGCACAAGAGCGCGGCCGCGCTCGATGCTGGCGCGCAGGAGTGGAGTGTCGTTGCCGAGGATTTCCTCGCGGATTTTGGCGAGGGTGTCGACAAAAGGAGTAAGCGCTTCGTCGATTTCTTTTTTGCAGAGCACTTTCATTTCGTCGAGGCTGAGCGGCGGAACTGCAGCGAGGTCGCGGAGGTGCTTGTCGTTCTGCGCGCGGAGCTGCTCACAGAGCTTTGCGCCGGCTTTTGGGCCAGAGTTGCCGTAGTAGCCACCTCGACCATTCTCTGGTTTGAGAAATCCGCCGAGGTTATCGTCGATGCAGGAGAAGTCGGAGCCGAATAGGTCAGTCACACCACGGCTAAAGCGGCCTTCGAGCTGTTTTCCCGTCTCGGGATTGTCGCGGCCCTGCTCTTTGAGGATTTCCGTCTGTAATGCTTCCTTGATGCCGGCGTCGCCTTCGCCAGAATTTTCTTCGCGCACCATCGCGGAATTGTAGTTAGGGTTAGTCGTCTCGCGGTACTCCATCGTCCAGTCTGCTGGCTGCAGGCCAACGCGCTCGCCAAAGGCCCAGAGAAGGGGGGCGGTGCGGGGATCCATGGGTTCCGCAAATCGGGTACTTCTTTCAATGTAGTTGATTCCGGGTAGGAGCTCTTTGATCGCTTTCGTGTCTTCGGGCGTAAGGCAGCCGCCGGCTTCGAGCGCGAGGTAGCCTTTTACTTTTTGATAGTCGTAGTGATTGCGAAGCAGGCCGTAGTTTCTTTTGGCCATCCAGTGAGAATAGACGTCGGTGAAGCGGAGGTTAGTGCGGAGGGAATAGTTCTGTTTCCTATCGGGGCCCGCGCGCAGTTGTGCCTCAATCGCATAGGGATACGCGCTCATGTCCCAGGGGCTGCCGTTGCGCTTTTCTTCCTTCGGCCATGGTAGGAGCGCGTAGCAGGGATTGTCCTTCTGCAGCTCGCGGAACTTTTTGTAGTCCTTCACGCTTTCGCGATGGGCCCGCTGGTCTTCGTCATCAGAGCACAGGCTGCGGTAACTGGAGCGGTACGCGCCTTCGCTCATGTTATCGTCGTTCATGCCGTAGGTGGTGATGCCGCGGCGGCGGTTGCAGTCGCCCCATACGAAATAGCCCTGCCAGTTAGGCTTGAGCGAGACCTCGCCGTTGATCGGCTTGCCGGTAGAGTGGCACTCCACGCAGGATTTTGGGCTCTGGTGCACTCGGGAGAAGGGGCCTTCGCCCGGCGCCTTATTGAGCTTGATGCTCATAGTGTCGAATTTGTCTTTCGCCTCGTCGTAGTAAAAAACTTCCACGTGATTGTAAGTCTCGCTTTTGGGATCGCAGGTGTAGCTCATGGTGAGCTTGCCGTCCATGGTGGTGCGGAGCACGCGGGGCCACATTTCGCGCACCATAGTGTCGCCGGTTCCGCGCTGGGCGGAGAGCGAGTTGGTTACGAACGTGAAGCTTTCCATGGAGCCTTTGGGCATGGCGCGGAGGAGGTCTTCGATATTTCTCACCTTTGGATCGTTGGCAATTTTCTTGAATTCATCGATCGACATCGGAAGCTCCGAGCAGTCGCCGCGGATGCCGTAGGGCTTTTCCTTGGTAGCGGTGATGGCTTCGTCGGGAACGCTGATTTTCTGGATTTTTGTTTTAGCCTCCGGCGAGGTGATCTGCGAGATCGCGGCGGGCGTGAGTTTATCGAGAGAGATGGTGAGGTCGCTCGCGGCTTCGCGGAAGATTACGGTATTACCGGAAATAGAAGTGACTACGCCCTGCAGCTCGCGTGCCTCCGCGGTGGTAGCGAACAATAGAATCGATGCAATTAATAGCCAGCGCATCCGAACTCCACGCCGACAAAGCCGCCTTTAACGAGCGGGTAGTTGATGTAGGTGAACACGAAGCCGGGGTCTACCCGGCGGAAGGTGAACAGAAGGCGGTCGCCGATCTGTAGCCTGCCTTGGTAGTTCGAAGGAGCCGCCGTGAAGGGGGTTTCTTTAAGCTTTCCCTTGGGGAACTTTCTGCGCACGCCGCTGCAGTCGAGGAAGCGGTCGCACGAAACGAGGTCTTCGATATACGGTTTTCCATCGACTTCGCTTTTCACTTCGAAAACGATGTGGCCCGATTTTCCTCTGCCGAAGCGGATATTCTCCGATTCATTTTCGCCCTTGAGCGTGTAGTTGTTCTTGCCCTCGAGCTTTCCCGTCTCTTTTTCTCCGGTGGGGAGAAAACGCGTGAAGGAGCAGGCGAGCCCTTCCGCAAAGGCGGCTTGGGTGAAAAGGAGGAACGCCGGAAAAAAAAATAGTAAGTGGATTTGTTTCACCGTTACGTATCGGCGCGGGCGTATTTTGGCTAAACTAAATAGGTTATTTACTCAACAATTACAGAATCCTACATAAGCCTTTGATAGTACTGTTTTTTTGCTAAATGTGCGATCAGTAAAAGCCGATAAAAAGATCAGTGGATTTGAGTGAAAAGTCTGTGGCCAACCCTACGCAACGTATACGCGGGAGACGAAGAATGTCGTTCAATTTTCAGCAAAAGCGCAGCACCTGGGGGCGAATGGTTCTTGGCGCTTTCCTGGCCTTTCTTTTTCTTTTTGAAACGGAGTCGATGGCAAACAAACCTTGTATAACCAATCTCGCTCCAGGCCAGAGCGGGTTGACCATGGAATCCTTCCGAGGCCACTCTGGCAATCTGGGGGGAAGAAGTGACCAGCTGGGATGCGCCGCAAATGGAAAGGAGAGAGAAGCGAAAGCGCTTAAAGAATATCTCAAGGGCTTGTTCGTGATCGGAATGCCTGGTTACAACAATGAAAATCCTCCCCACAATTACATGGCATCGCTGGAACGATTCGTGAAAAAAAATGGGGGAACGTTCGTGCCCATGGCTACCCATAGCGACCGAATCATCGACGTAGACGCCAAGTATAAATGCGGGCTATTCAGGAACGTGGCCGGCAAGCGCGTGGTGATGATCGGGCACAGTAAGGGGGGGCAACGGCTCTCTATATGTGGAAAGAGTGCCCCGAATTGATGAACCAGTTCGAGGCCGTAATCTTGGTGCAGGCCGTGGTGCAGGGTACTAAGGCGGCCGACATCGCCGTCGGCACCAACGCCGCCACCAAAAAACTCGCGGAATGGATCATGAAGTATGAAGCTCTTGCAACAATGGTAGGACCAGCTTCGGGAGGCGCATCCATGACCACGGATGCCGCGAAGGAACGCCTGAGAAACCTGCAAGGCAAGGTGAACCCAAGCAAGGTGGTTTGCGTGCGATCCAGAGCCTCAGGCGACCAACTCAACAGCCGCATGATCGATCTAAAGGAAACCGTCAAAGTGTTCGGCGATACGCCAAACGACGGGCTCGTGGAATTTGAGAACCAGTTCAGCAGTCAGGTCTGTGGGCACGATATCCAGCTCAATGGCGTGCACCACAAAGCCCTGATCGAGAGAGACAGTGTGGACCCGAATGACAATGATGCGAGAGAAGCATTTGCCGCTTTTCTCCTCAACAAAGCCAGAGCGATTTCCGGGAGACGATAGAAGTCATGGCTAGCCGATTCCTCTTTGCGATACTGCTGGCCCAGCCGGCTTCTGCCTTTGCGGAACAGGCGAATCCGGAGCAATTCCTTCCCAAGGAGATTCTCCAGGCTTGCCCCCCTCCGGCGAAGATCGCCCCGTATATCAGGGGCTGCTCGTCAAATTTTGTGGCGGTGGATTGGGCGAAATCCTGCAGCCAGGCGCTCGATAAACTAACGAGGCATGCGAACGCTCAATTGCAAAAAAGTTTCGCGGTAGAAGCCGGCAAAGCAGAGGGCGGGCAAGCAGGGAATTTCGGAAATACCAGCGTGGACCTTTCGCTCAGCAAGCTTAGTTTTGAGCAGCTCATTTCCGCAGGCAAGACTTTCCAGGCGAACCAGAAGGTGTACCAAAGCCTGGTTGCTTATCCTGGAGGAGAAAACAAGAACGTCATTCAAGCCCTAGGCTTGACCAAGCTTTACTCCGGTTTTAAATGCGTGAAGAGCTGCGTCGACGCTGTCGGAGAGGAAATTGCAGCCACTCGAAGAAAGATCGGGGAGCTTGAAAAGGGTTACGCAGCGGCCAGTAACCTGTGGAAAAAGTCAGACAGCCGAGACAAGGCCCTAAGCGGAACACTAAACGTTGCCGGACCAAATTCAGCTCAACGAGCGGCCGCCCCCGGAGCCCCCGTTCCAGTAGTTCGCAAAGTATCTGGAAAGCCAGATGGGAATGAGAACACCGTGACTGGCATCGACAAAGCCCTCGAAGACAAGCGTAAGGCTGAGAAGATCCTTCAGAAGCAGTAAGCGGACAGTCTAATTTTTCCTATTTATAACAAATACTTAAGAGTAATGCACTCTTCCACTTGCCTTTTTGTGGCCTTTTGATAAACTGGTTTATATTACAAACTGGTTTTCGAAGGAGCTGTTTATGATCCACGACCCAACCCTCCAGCAAGCCGTACAAGACCTCGCCCTGATCCGCCGGGCGATTGAGCAATCGGGCAAGGGCGACGGCGCGGGCAGCGGAACCTGGATCGTGAAAAAAGCGCATCTGCTCATCCAGGGCCTCGCGCTTGCCTTCGCCGGTTTCTTTCTGGGATATGAGCTTTTCTCGCAGCGCGGGCTCAGCTGGGATCTTGAGCTTTCTCGCCTCGATAAAGAAATCGCCTGGATGGGGCTCTTTCAGATCGCTGGCGCTCTGCCTTTTCTGCTCGCCGCGCTCTACTTTGTGGCGTGGAGGAGCGCGAAGCACTCCGACCGCACGCTCTCTGAATTCCTCGAAAAAAACTTCACTTACCTGCGCAACATGGGCTTTGTGTCGGATCTCTTCGTCAAGTTCGTGATGCTCGCACTCGCGCTCGTGAGCGGCCATGGCGAATGGGTGCCCGCGCTCCTCTTCCTCTTTCTCGGCGACTACTTATTGCAGGGGCGCTTCTTTACCTTGCCCTTGTTCGCCTCCCTGTTTCTCGGCCCCCTCTGCTTCGCCGCCGCCGGCGTGATGTATCTGCAGAGCTCCACGATGCTGCTCTGGCCGCTGCTTGCCTTCTGCGTGCTCACTACGCTTTCGCTCATCGCGATCTCCCTGCGCAGGACCGCATGAAGCCGAGCGAGCTGTTGCTTGGCTCGAACGGGCTTCTGACCGACCGCGTGCGGCTGGCAATCATGGCCACCCTCGCTGCGGCACCGGAACCGCTCGATTTCAATACCCTGCTGGACGCGCTCCAGCTCACGAAGGGGAATCTCTCGGCGCATTCGCAGAAACTGGAAGAAGCCGGGATGATCGAGGTGAAGAAGGAGTTCGTGGGCAAAAAGCCACGCACCACTTACCGCTGCACCGACAAAGGAAAAAGTGAGATGCGCGCCTACCTCGCGCAAATCGAAGCGATGCTGAAAATGGCCACGGGGGGAGCTTAAGATGTGGATCCGTAACATGCTGAGACCTGATTCAATTTCAACGGCACGTTTCCTGTTCGAGCTCTTGGGCGGCCGGGTTTTCCTGCTGCTAGTGGTGGCGTGGTTGATGGTAGAAGCGGCTGATGTGCCGGCGGTTGCCGCGGCTGGTTCGGAGCAGGCGCTGCATGCCGTAGTGCGAAAAGGGAAGAGGGGCTGAGATGAACAGAAAAAATGGTAGAGTAGCTGCAGATGGCCGCCATAAATAAACCACCACTACCCAGCTCTACGGTATGGGACTGTCTGCGCATCGCGCTTCAGTTCTGGGTGGAGTTTCTCTTCGGTGCACTCGCGCTAGTGGCACTCTCGGTCTCCATTGAGAAACGGATCGGGCAGGGCGCGCTCGTGGCTACGCTCGCCTTCACGCTCGTGCTGACAATTGCCGTGCTTGTGCGCATGGTGCGCAAGGTGATCGCCTTGCGGAATATCAAGGGCCCGATGCGCGGCAACGGCCTGCTCGCCTTCTGGGCGCTGCTGTTGCTGCCGGCGATCGGGGGAGGCGTGGCCTTTCGTCTGTCGGGAAAAATGTCTCCGCTCGCCCAGCGCCAAGTGGAGGCGAAAACCGCGCTCGAGACGCTGCTAGAGGCCGAGAGAAAGTTCAAGCAGGACTTTGGCAAGTATACCCTTAACATGAAAGAGCTCGCCTACGAGCCTGACTTTTCCTCGCCGCGCTACTACATGGTGGGCTTCCCGACGAGCTGCGCGTTCAAGGAGGGCTTGTCATCGGAGCGCTCGCAGGTGGGCGTGAGCGAAGCGCCAGCCGCGGAGGCGAAGAAGCTCGCGATCATTGAGTACTTCCAGAAGGTGCGCAATCCCGAGGACTGCAAGGATCCTCGAGAGGGCTTCGAGCTCTACGCTGTGGGCGTAGCCAAAGAGGGCGCGAAGCTCGACGTGTGGCGTGTGGACGAGAAGGGGAAGATTGAGAATATTCAGGTGGGGGAGTAGCGAGTTTGCTCACCTTGGCCGGCCAAACCGACCAATTTAATCACCTCGTCCAGGCGAGGTGACTGGATCACTTCCCTTCACGCGATCGCACACTCCACTTCGCGCGCCCGCTTCCCGTGCTGATCAAACCTCTATCTCCATTCCCTCGCGGGAGAAAACCATCTTCTGGTCAGGATACTTCGCCTTCAGGCCGGTTTCGATCTTCTGCAACGACTCGTCGGTCTGCGCGGGGTCGTGGTGGTTCAGCACGAGCGTGCCCACCTTCGCGGCGCGCGCCATGTTGATCACGGTTTCCATCGGGGAGTGGCCCCATCCCTGGAACTTCGGGTATTCCTCTTCGGTGTATTGGGCGTCGTGGATCAATAGATCGGAGGAGCAGAAGTTCTTGTGGTGCTCGTTTCGCTCGGCCACGATCAGGTCGATGTTCTCGTCGCCGCTATCCTGGGTGGTGAACTCGGCGTTCATGTCGTCAGAGCCCGGGGGGCTCTGCTCGGGATTCTTCATCGCATTGGCGGCCTTTTGCTTCTTTTCGGCTTCCAGCACGTTGTAATAGGGCTCCGTATCGCCGGAGTACACGATTACTTTGCCCTTGGCGCTCGTGATCTTGTAGCAGACGCCAGTCACGGGATGGTTCGAGTATTTCGTCGTGATGGTCGTGTTTCCCACTTTGATCGTGGCTTCCTGGAGATCCTGGTAAGAGATTCGGGCGTTGAGCTGCTGCATGCTGATGGGGAAGTAGGCGTAGTCCATCTGCAGGTCCATGATCTTTTTCAACGTCTTCTCGAAATGCTTGGGGCCGTAAATGGCGATCGAGTTGCCGGGGATATAGGCGGGCACGAAGAAGGGAAAGCCCTGGATATGGTCCCAGTGGGTATGCGTGATGAAGAGATGAATGTTCTTCACCTTGCGCCTCATCAGGTCATTGCCGCAGGAGCGGATGCCGGTACCGGCGTCGAAAATCATCACGTTGCCGTCGTCGTCTTCGATCTCGAGGCAGGAGGTATTGCCGCCGTAGATCATGGTATCGCGGCCGGGCGTGGCGATGGAGCCGCGTACGCCCCAGAATCTTACTTTCATTCCTTTTCCACTACTCTTTCTTTGCTGCTGCCGATGTTGAGGAAAATTTCAGCTTTTTCGATTTCTTCGGGTGCGCTCTCGAGCTGGGCTTCGATTTTGTCTTTCGAGATGCCGATCACGCTGTAGCTGTCTTCTTCAATCACACGCGTGAGCTCGAAGGGGTGGGGCTCGTCACCATTGAGCATCAGCCGGTGGGTCATGGCGTCGGCGACATGGAGAATGTAGGAGAGGCGGCTCTCGCGATTCGGCGAATGCGCGGAAGAAACAGCAGTGATGAGCTCCTGCGGAAACTTCCAGCGTGTGAGCACCTCGGAGCCGACCGCGCTGTGGTCCACGCCGTAAACATCGCGCTCTTCTTCCTCCGACTGGTGCCCGTCGTGAGGTGTGGTCGAGAAAAAAGCCTGCATCATCACAATTTCACCCACATCGTGAAGCAGGCCAGCGATGAAGTATTCCTCGAGTGTGTTGGCAGGAGCATTGGCGGCTTTGGCGATGCCTTTGGCGCAGACGGCGGTGGCAAGCGAGTGGCGCCAGGCGGGAGCGATCAGGTCGGAGAGCTCCTTGTCTTTGTTCGAAAAGGCTTCCATTACGGCAGTCGAGAGCGCGAGGTTCTTGATCGTGTTGATGCCGAGGTAAACGAGCGCGCGGTTGAGGCCGGTAACTTTCGTGGCCAGCGAAAAATAGGCGGAGTTCACGAGCTGCAGCACACGGCCGGTGAGAATGGGATCCATGCGAATGGCTGCCACGATCTCATTGGCGGGAGTATTGAGCTGGCTTGCGAGCTGGATGATTTTGCCAGTGGCGGGGGAAAAGGTGGGCATGCTGCCCATATACTTCTCGAGGATCTGCTGGTACTGGGCGTGGGTGAGACTCATAGGAGTCTAACATTCTATCAAGGTGGCGGGCATTTGCGTAAAAATACGTGGGGTCGCCGCCGCGCGCGTAAACAAGGTGAGAAATGAAATCCTACGTTAGGAGGTAAGAAACTGGCTGCTTACCCGCTTTTCAGAGTAACGGCGGCCTCGTCGAGTACCCGCCGAAACCATTCGCCCAGCGTACGGTTTTCCGGATCATTTAGTTTCGGGTCGCGCCCAAAGAGGTGGCGCGCTTCTTCGCGTGCAAGTTCGAGCAGGCGGGCGTCGCGGGTGAGGTCGGCAAGCATAAACGTTGGACTGCCGCTCTGCTTGGTGCCGAAAAAATCGCCAGGGCCACGAAGTTTGAGGTCCTGCTCGGCGATCTCGAAGCCGCTCCGGCTGCGTTCCAGCACGAGCAGCCGCACCCAGGGGCTCTCGTCTTCGATGCCATCTTCTGAATTCGTGCTAACCACGCGCGCGCCAGGCGGGGCCGTATCGGTCACGAGCACGCAGTAGCTCTTAACGGAACCCCGACCAACGCGGCCTCGAAGCTGGTGCAGCTGCGACAGGCCGAAGCGCTCCGAGTTCTCGATGGCGATCACGGTAGCGTTCGGCACGTCTACTCCCACTTCGATTACGGTGGTGCTCACCAGCACATCATACTCGTGGTTCTTGAAGGCGCGCATGATCCGGTTGCGTTCTTCGCTCGGCATCTGCCCATGCACCATAGCGAGGCGCAGGCCAGCAAGATCCGTGGCTGCGAGCTTCTCATACTCGGCCTCGACCGACTTGATCTTCTCCATGCCTTCCTTGTCGGAGTCGTTCACGAGCGGATACACAATGTAGCTCTGTCTTTTTTCGTCGGCCTCGCGGCGGATGAGCTTGTAGAGACGGTCTCGGTCACCGCCCTTGAGCACTTTTGTCACGATCTCCTGGCGCCCGGGAGGAAGCTCGTCAATTGTGGTCACGTCGAGCTCGCCGAAAACGGTGAGCGCAAGAGAGCGGGGGATCGGGGTGGCGGTCATGGTGAGGATATGTGGGAATGAGCCTGGCGGAGCCTTCTCCTTGAGGGAGGCGCGCTGCTTTACGCCGAAACGGTGCTGTTCGTCGATGATCGCCATGGCGAGCTTTTGCCAGCTCACGCTTTCCTGGATGAGGGCGTGGGTGCCGATCACGAGCTGGGCCTCGCCGCTGCGGATCTTCTCGGTGATTTTCGCCTTATCCGCGCTCTTGAGCGAGCCGGTAAGCAGCACTACTTGAACATTCGTGCCCTGAAACAGCTTCACCGCGTTCTGGTAGTGCTGCTCGGCAAGGATCTCGGTGGGAGCCATCACGGCCACCTGCGCGCCGTTGTCGATCGCCTCGCAGGCGGCGAGGAAGGCGACGAAGGTCTTGCCGCTGCCCACATCTCCCTGCACGATGCGGTTCATCGCGGTGGATTTCTGCAGGTCGACGAGGATCTCGGCGATCGCCTTTTCCTGGGCGTTTGTTAGCGTGTAGGGGATATTGGCACGCAGCCGCTGCGCGAGTTGGCTGCGAACCTGGAGTGGCACCGCTGGCTCGGGCTGAATGCCGGCGCGGTCCATGAGCAGCACGAGCTGAAATTTGAAAAACTCCTCGAAGATCAGGCGGCGCGCGCTCGCGCTCAGCTGCTCCGTGCTCAGGATCAGCTCGCTCGGCGGCGGCATCTCTTTCGGAAAATGCATCTCGCGCAGGCTCTCGGCGAGGCCAGGCAAAGCATACTTGGTGCGGATGCTTTCGGGGATCACGTCTTCTACGAGAGGAAGGCCCGTCTCAAGGCAGAGGTTGATGAACTCGCGGATATACTTCTGGCTGAGCTTCTCGCTTTTGGAGTAGATCGGCACGATGCGGCCCCAGTGAAGGGTGCGCGGAATCTCGAGCTTGCCGGGCTTGGGTTTGTCTTTGAGTACCTCGACTTCGGGATGCACGATCTGCGGGGCGCCTTTGTATTTTTTCAGCGAGCCCTGAAAGATCGCCCAGGTGCCGGCTGTCCATTTCTCCTTCATACCCTTGAAAACGTGGAACCAGGTCAGGGTAAGCAGGTCGCCTTTCTCGCCCATGGCGGTAATTTCAAACATGGATTGTTTGCGTCCACGGAGCGGGATTTCCTTGGTACGTTCGATACGCGCGAGCACAGAAACCTGGATGCCGTCGGGTAGGGTCACAAGGTCGCCCGGCGAGCAGAGGCGCTGCCGGTCCTCGTAACGGCGGGGAAAATTGTAAAGAGCATCCTGCAGGGTAATGATGCCTTTGCGCGCGAAGGCGGCGGCACGCATCGGCCCCACACCTTTCAAGTACTGGAGCGGGGTCTGGAGCGTCAGCTTTTTAGCGGTACTCGATGCCACAGACTTCGTAAGCGGTACTGCCTTTAGGCGTGACTACTTTCACCTCGTCGCCGACTTTCTTTCCGATAAGGGCGCGCGCGATTGGGGAGCCGATGCTGATTTTGTTTTTGGTAACGTCGGCCTCGTCGGTGCCCACGATTTTGTAGGTAACTTCGGTGCCTGCGTCGACATCAGAGAGCTTTACGGTGGCGCCGAATACGATGTGTGGATAGTTGAGCGCGGAGGGATCGATAACCTGCGCGCTGGCCAGGCTATTGATGTACTGGATGCGGCCCTCGATGAAGCTCTGGCGTTCTTTGGCGGCGTGGTACTCGGCGTTTTCTTTCAAGTCACCGTGCGCGCGCGCGGTTTCGATCGCAAGCTGTACTGCAGGGCGCTCCACGGTCATAAGTTTTTTTAGTTCGGCATCGAGGGCAGCGCGGCCTTCAGTGGTGACGGGATAAATTTTGTTGTCTGCTGCCATGGCGCTCTCTCTTTGCTCTGCGGTTTGCTGCTGAGTCTGTAAGTTTTGATCAGCGCAAAATCGACCTTGGCGCTGTTTACATAGTGAAATTTAGTAGTACTTCCGGGCGTTTTCCTCGTCAAGTTCTCCTTGTAAAAGGGAATGGTTTGTTGGAAATTTTAGGAACAAACCGGAGGAATGATGGCAAAGAAAGTCTTTAAGTCTGGGATCAAACGCGAAAAAGGTTTCCTGTATTTCGTCGATAAAAAGGGCAACGTTTGCAAAGTCAAAATGGCCCGCGGCGGATCGGGTGGCCGCGGAGGCCCGGTAGTGCTGGTGAAAGCCGGAATCAAGCGCGAAGAAGGACATCTTTACTTCATCGATAAACAAGGTGACGTGAGCTGCGTAGCCATGAGCCGAGGCGGCCGCAAGAAGAAGTCGGGAAAGAAAACTTCGAAGAAAAAAGCGACCAAGAAGAAGGCGAAGAAGAAGAAATAATCCGGTCGCTAAGACCAGGAAGACAAAAAAACAGCAGCATCCAAACAGGGTGCTGCTGTTTTTGTTTATGATGTAGCGAAAATTGATCAGCCGAAGGACTGATCCACAGGACAGCGAAAAGTATTAACGCAACTAGTCCTCTCCGCTGAAGGGCTCATCGCATTACGTTTTTTTCTTAAACAACGCGTCCGCTGCGCTCTTGAGGTCCGTTTTCGTGGGACCACCCGCCGCTGTTCCACCTAACCGTGCCTGGAACCACTCGCAGAAGTTCCCTTTTTCCTTTTCCACCTGGCGGCCAGCCTGCTCTTCGCGGCACTCGTTGTTCGCGGAGCGGTCATAGTGGCGACAATTGCGGCACACGCGCGTGTCCGCACCGCACTTTTCACAAGAGTCCTGGCGCCCGAGATTGTGCTCAGAGATCAGACTGCCGCATTTCCAGCAGCTCACGTTCACAGCGGCGACACGCTCAGGTCGTCGTTACCCACTTCGAGAGCTTTCAGCAGCGCGAAGGCTTCCGAGATCGTGGTGAGGCAGGGGATCTTCGACTCGAGCGAACCGCGGCGGATCAGGTAAGAGTCCTGCACGGCCTTTTCGTCAGAGGTTGTGTTGATCACCAGCGAAAATTCCCGCAGGCGGATCAGGTCCACGCAGTTAGGCGAGCCTTCCTGGTATTTTTTCAGAAAAATTGTCTCCACACCGTGCTCTTTGAGGAACTCGTGGGTTCCCTTGGTGGCGTAGATCTCGAGGCCGAAGCGGTTGAACTCCCTCGCCAGCGAAAGCGCGGCGCGTTTGTCTTCGTTGCGCAAGCTCATGAACACCTTGCCCTGGCGGGGAAGCTGCATGTTCTTGCCGATGAGGGCTTTCGCGTAGGCGGCGCCGAAGCTCTTGGCCCGACCCATCACTTCTCCGGTAGACCGCATCTCGGGCCCAAGAATCGTGTCGGTATTGTCGAAACGGTTGAAGGGGAATACGGCGCCTTTGACGTGGTACTGAGTGAGCTTGTCGTCGAGCGCGGCCGGCAGCTTGAACTCCCTGAGCTTGCGGCCGAGCATGAGCTGCGCGGCGATCTTTGCGAGCGGCTGACCCACCGCTTTACTCACGAAGGGCACGGTGCGGGAGGCGCGGGGGTTCACCTCGATGAGGTAGAGCTCGTCGCCCTGAACGGCGAACTGCGCGTTCATGAGCCCCTTCACGTTGAAGGCCATGGCCAGCTCGCTCGCGGCACGGCGGATGCGCTCGACTACGCTTGGGCTTAACGAAAAGGCGGGGATGGCGCAGGAGGAGTCGCCCGAGTGGATCCCGGCTTCTTCGATATGCTCCATTACGCCGCCGACCACAGTGTCGGTACCGTCGCAAAGCACGTCGACGTCGACCTCGATCGCGTCGCGCAGGAAGCGGTCCATGAAGAGGGGGCGGTCTTCAGACACAATCATCGCTTCTTTGAAGAACTTGCGCAGCGATGCCTCGGAGTAAGCCACGCGCATGGCCTGGCCGCCGAGCACGTAGCTCGGGCGCACCAATACGGGGTAGGTGAGGCTTTTCGCGAGTGCAACCGCTTCTTCAATCGTGCCCACGGTGCCGTTCTCAGGCTGGCGCAGGCCTAGGCGTTTCGCGGTTGCTTCACAGCGCACGCGGTCTTCGGCCATGTCGATGGCGTTCACGGATGTGCCGAGGATAGTAAGCCCGCCCTTTTCGAGCGAGGCTGCAATCTTCAAAGGAGTCTGTCCACCGAACTGCACGATCGCGCCCATGGGTTTCTCCATGCGGGCGATCTCGAGCACGCTCTCGGTGGTAACGGGTTCGAAATAGAGGCGGGAAGACACGTCGAAGTCGGTAGACACGGTCTCTGGATTGCAGTTCACCATCACGACCTTGTAGCCGCTCTCGCGGAGGGTCATCGCCGCATGAACACAACAATAGTCGAACTCAATGCCCTGGCCGATGCGGTTCGGGCCTCCGCCGAGGATCATCACGGTGCGCTCAGTGGCGGCGAGGATCGGCGACTGCTCGAGCGGGATTGGGGGTTCGCGCCAGCAGTTCTGGTAAGTGGAGTAGAGGTAGGGCGTGAAGGCCTCGAACTCGGCGGCGCAGGTGTCTACGGCGCGGTACTGCGGGTGGAGCTTCTGCTTCACGCGGAGCGCGCGCACGTCGGTCTCTTTGGCGCCGAGGATCTCGGAAAGGTAGCGGTCGGTGAATCCGTAAGCCTTGGCGCGGCCGAAGGCCTCACGGTTGGTCTCAAAGAGCTTGCGGGCTTTGTCCCAGCCGAGCGCGGCGATTTCCTTCTCGGCGGCGATGATTTCGCCGAACTGGCGGAGGAACCAGGGGTCATAGAAAGTAATCTTGGCGAGCTCATCGAGCGCGACGCCCTGGCGGATCGCCGAAATCGTGTAGTGCAGGCGCTGGTAGTGAGGCTTGGCGAGGAACTTGAGCAGCTCGGCCCTGCGTTCCGCGGTAAAAGGCTCGGTGTCGTATTCGGTAGGCTTGAACCAGGTGTAGCGGTTTTCCATCGAAGCCATCGCCTTCATGTAGGCTTCGCGGAAATTCGCGCCGATTGCCATTGCCTCGCCCACGCTCTTCATCGTGGTATTGAGGTAGGGCGTCGAGTTGGAAAATTTCTCGAAGTCAAAGCGAGGGATCTTCACTACCACGTAGTCGAGAGTGGGCTCGAAGCTCGCGGGAGTGGAGCGGGTTACGTCGTTCGTAAGCTCGTTGAGAGTGTAGCCAACGGCGAGACGAGCTGCCACTTTGGCGATCGGGAAGCCGGTCGCTTTCGACGCAAGCGCCGAAGACCGTGATACGCGCGGGTTCATTTCGATCACGATCACGCGGCCGGTGGCCGGGTTCACGGCGAATTGAATATTGGAGCCGCCGGTGTCTACGCCGATCTCGCGGATCACGCGAATCGACTGGTCGCGGAGCACCTGGTATTCCACGTCGGTGAGGGTTTGCGCGGGAGCGACGGTGATGGAGTCACCGGTGTGCACGCCCATAGGGTCAAGATTCTCGATCGAACACACGATAATCACGTTGTCGTTGCGGTCGCGCACGACCTCGAGCTCGTATTCTTTCCAGCCAATCAGGCTCTCTTCGACAAGCACCTCGTGCACGGGGCTGAGCTCGATACCGCGTTTCAGCATGGCGCTGAATTCTTCGGCATTGGTGGCAATACCGCCGCCCTCGCCACCAAGCGTGAAGGAGGGGCGCAGGATCGCGGGGAAGGGGAGCTCTTTTAGGAACTCGATGCCTTCCTGCACGCTTTTTACGGTTTTGCTTTTAGGCACATCGAGGCCGGCGCTGAGCATGGCCTTACGGAAGAGCTCGCGGTCCTCCGCTTTTTTGATCGAGGCGATATTGGCGCCGATCAGCTCTACGCCGTATTTCTCGAGCACGCCCATTTCGGCGAGCTCTACGGTGAGGTTGAGCGCTGTCTGGCCGCCCATGGTGGGAAGAATCGCACTCGGGCGTTCTTTGGCGATGATCTTTTCCACGAACTCGGCTGTGAGCGGCTCGATGTAGACGGCATCGGCCGTTTCGGGATCCGTCATGATCGTGGCAGGGTTCGAGTTCACCAGGATCGTGCGGTACCCTTCGGCGCGCAGCGCGCGCAGGGCCTGATTGCCCGAGTAGTCGAACTCGCAGGCCTGGCCGATCACGATCGGTCCGGAGCCGATCACGAGGATGGATTTGAGGTCTGTGCGTTTAGGCATGTGTAGTTCCCCTTGTATTCTTCATTCCGCAACCGCTGGCACGCCACCTGTGGCGGGCAATATTTTGTTCGGACTGTTCGCGTTGAAATCTTCCACCGCATGCACGAGCTCGCGCTTGGCCGCATTGGTGCTATTCCAGCTGAAAATCGTAGCACCCAGAAAAAAGCCACCAGCGGCGTAGGACGCGGCCTGATAGTCGCTCTTCTCCCCGGAGCGGTTTTTTCCGTCGGGCACGCGCGATTCGAGCAGCTTCGTGAGCAGGAATACGCCGAGAAAAACCGACGCGATGATCGTGTGGGCGCGCGCGTCCCTCTGCAGCTCCGTCATGTTCGCGAGGCGCTCTTTCGCCGCAGGCACACGCTGGATCGCGAAGCGGATATCATTTTCGATCGGTCGAGAAAGCGCTTCGCGGGTGAGGGGGGTAAGGTCGTACTGACGGCCGCGGTAGCTCACCTGCCAGTTGCAGTCGCCGAGGGTATTCGAGAGCTGTTCGGTGGAAGACGAAGGAGTGGAATTGGTGGCAGAGTAAGCGGGAAGTCCGCCAAAAAACAGAAGGCCGCTCAGCCACAAGCTGAGTACGCGCACTGCTGCATTTTCCGTTTTTTCCACTTCGGATACAGTTAGCACAATCGCTAGCCAATTTCCCATATTATGCCACGCGGCAATCGACGAGAAATTTCGGTTCACTGCTAGGCGTCGGGCCCGAGAATCTTGGTCCAGTTTCTGGAACGGCGCAGCCCGCGTTTATGCAGGAAGTAAGTCGCAGTGGTGATCAGCACCTTCATGCCGTAATCCCAGATGTTCACATAATTCTTCTCATCCCCGTAATAGGTCGGAATGGGCATCTCGACGATCCGGAGCTTGCGATCGACGTGAAGGATGATCATCTCCGTATCGAAGTGGTAGTCGCTCGAGAAGCGCTCAAAGGGCACCTGAGCGAGGCCCTTCACGGAGAAAACGCGGTAGCCTGAATGAAATTCGGTGAGCTTCGTGCCCAGAAAGAAGTTCTGCATCATGGTGAGCGCGCGATTGCCAAGGAAGCGGATGATCGGCATGCCGCCTTTGAGGGGATCTCCGCTCATCCGGGAGCCGAACACCATGTCGGCCCGGCCTTCCAGGATCGGTGCGATCAGGGTCTCGAGCAGCTCGGGCGCGTACTGGGCGTCGCCATGGAGCATCGCCACGCAGTCGTAGTTTTTGTCGATGCAGCGGCGGTAAGCGATCTTCTGGCTTCCGCCGTAGCCCTCGTTTCGCGGATTGCGGATCACTTCGAGGTTGTGTACGTTATTTTTCTCACGGTAATCGACGACTAGCATCGAGGTATTGTCGGCGCTGTGGTTGTCGATCACGAAGATCTCGGCCATCTTATCGCGCAAGTTGGACGGAATCCGGTCGAGCACTTTCGTGACAGTGCTCGCGGCATTATAAGCGGGAATGAATATGGCGACTCGATGGTCCATTTGCGCTAGATTGAACTACTGATTGCCGATGTTATCAATCATTACCTCATCCGCCGCGAAGCTTTTCCCTTCCTCGAAAGCCGGCGCGCTGTTTTCCACTGCCGGCTCATTGGTGGTGCTGGCGCTCGCAAAGGTGCTGCTGGAGCCCGTTCTGACGCGGGGAGGGCAGGGATACACTGACATCATATCGAGCGGGATCACCTTCGCGGATGAGTATAAGGCGGGGGACGTTCCCTTCGCTTTGCTGCTCAGCGTGCTCACGCTGGCCTCGTTTTTTGTGTTTGCCCGGCTACCGGCACCGCCCATTTCTTTTCTCAAGTTGCAGCCTGGCCTGAAGACCGAGTTCGCCTGGGCTTTCGTTCACCAGGCAGTGATTTTCCAGTTCGCCTACGCAGGTCTATTCACGCTGCTTTCCTACCTAGGCGTGCCGATCACGGTACCGCCCGTGTTCCAGGTGATGCTCTTGTTTTTCTCCTGTTTCCTGGCCGTGCTTTCGCCGCAGCTGGCAATCATGCTGCGCTACCGGAGCGGTATTACCCTGTTTTCCCTGGCAAGCTTCTTTCTGCCTTTTCTGCCTCTGCGGCTGCTGCATCTCGACGCCGTAACGAGCGCCGGGAATGTTCGCGTATCCCCGAATCTGTTTTTCCAATGCCTCGCGTTCGCCGCGATAGCCTACGCCTTTGTGAAAACCTGGCAGGGGCGAAAACGCCCCGAATCCCTGCTGCCGTTACAGACGATGTTGATCGCGGCCTTCTTCGCGTTCCGCCTGCCTCTCAGCTCCGCTCTTCAGCTCGACAGCTACCATACCGGCGAGATGCTCACGCCCTTTCAGCAGGTGTTCTTGCTCGGCCAGAGTTACTACGGGGAGTTCGTCTCCGTGCATGGTTTGCTCGCCGTGCTTCAAGGGCTCGTGCATTGGCTTTTCTTTGACGGCACGCTGGCCACTGTTCCCTACGCCTTTTCCGTGACCGATTCTCTTTTCGCAGCGCTCGTTGGCGGATTGCTTTTTCTTGCGCTCCCAGCTCGGGCCGCGCTGCTGCTCTCCTTCTTCGTGTTGCCTAGCTGGAATCGCTTCTATCTGTTTCCCCTCGTGCTCGCCGTTCTCAGCGCTCCTCGCCTGCAGGCGAAACCCGTGAGCTGGATTCTCACTGCGACCTTTCTCTCGCTCTTTGCTCTGCTGTTTAATCACGCGCCTGGGCTCGGGATCCTGCTGAGTCTTGCGCCCTTTATCCTTTGGTATTTGCTGAAGTTGGAAACGGCGGTGGACAGAAAGCGCGCCCTGGTCGGTATCGTGTTTCTGCTGGCCATCTTCGCCTGGCCGTTGCTCGGAGCACTCCGGTTCATTCTCGAGAATGGCCCCGGCACGATCGTGGCGTTTGGCCTGCCGATCTCGGCCGCGCACAGCGCGCCCTCGGTGCTGAAAGCTCTCCACCTCTCCGAGCATGGCCTCGTGTTGGCGGGTTCGTTGTTTAAGGTATTCAAACTCGAAGGCTGGCTCGCGGGCTGCGTGCTCCTGCTAGGCGCCTATTCCTGGCGCGCGCGCTTTAGTGAGGCTTCCACATTCATCGCCGGCTTCTCGATCCTCTTTTTCTGCTCCGTGATTCCCTATATCTTTGGCCGCGTAGGCAATGAAGGCCTCGACCGGGTGGGCGCGGTGACGATTCTTTCCCTCGCGTTCGCGCTGCCCTTCTTCCTCGCCTACGGAAGAGAAAAGCTCACGCTTACGCTGCTCGCGCTTCTGCTCGGGGCTTCCGCGCTACGCTCCTTTTCTTTTCTCAAGGGCTTCACCGGCCCGGCCGCCCTCGCCGTGGCGGCCTCGCACCCTGAAGAAGCTATTTCGCGACAGGCCGTGCAGCCCGGTGATCCCGAAAAGCTCGGCGCGCCGCTTGCTACGGGCAAAGAGATCGAAGCCCAGCGGGAACTCGCCCGCTTCCTGAACGCCCACCTCGCGCCGAACGAGGGCTACCTCGACCTCACGAATTCGCAGCTCCTCTACTTCGTGCACAACCGGCGCGCGCCTTACGTGTACCCATCGCACCTGCTCGCGGCGAATGAGCTCGTGCAGAACCGCATCGTGAACGCGCTCGACAAGAATCCGCCCAAGCTTGTGCTCGTAAGCGGCGATATCAGCCACGAGCATTCGAAAGCCGCGCTTCGCTCCTACCGCGTGTACCGCTGGCTGATGAGCCACGGGTATACCAAAGTGGTAGAGAGCGACCGCGGTACGTATCAGTTCCTTGTACGTGCAGAGGGTGAAGATGCGAACAAGGCCGACCTAGTCTCATTGCGCACTTTTTTTCGAAATGACGAACTCGACCTGCTGCCGCTCTCCTGGGGACGTGGTTGGGAGAAAATGAAGAAGAGATTCGGCGAGCCGAAGCCTCTTTTTGTGAAGCCCATCATCGACGGGGAAAGCGCTGGCGCGAAGCTCCTGCGATTCTCATTCGCGCGCCGGGAAAAAGGCAGTGAAGCGGACTACCTCCTCCTGGAAGCGCCCGCCTATAGGGGCGAGGTACGGGTTTCCTTTTCCGGGCACGGAAATACGCAAAAGAGCTTCCGCTTCACGACGGCGGGGAGCGAAGGAAGCGCGCCAAGCGGCCCGTTTTACCTGATCCCGATGGGCACCGACCCAACCTGGTTCCTTTCCGCAAACCTCGAAGAAGTTATTCTCGAATTTGCCGGTCAGCCCGGCGAAGTGAAGCTTAGCGCTCTGAAACTAGAAAAATGAAGGACCAATTCATGACACAAGAACTTAAAATCTGGCGCGCGGGATTCCTTGTATGGGCGGCGATGACCCTGAGCTTCATGGCCGGGATGAGCATAGGCAGCGGCCTCTTCACGTTGGCGACCTTGTTCTATTTCTATCGCCACCGGGAAGCGATGAGCACGATGCGGAACCGCACGTTCTTCATCGCCTGCCTCGCATTCCTAGGCGCGGCCTTGCTCAGTGTTCTCGCCGCCGTGATTTCGCCGCCGCTCGGCCTGCCGCTCGAAAACTTCGGCAGCTTGCAGAAGTTTCATTTTTTCCTGCTGCCCTTTTTCGCCTGTGCCGCGCTCACGGCCACTAGCCCGAAAAACATGGGCCTGGAAAAGCATCCGCTCTGGACCGTTCTGTTTTATACGGCCCTCTTCGTGAGCCTGATCGGCATCGTGCAGTTCTGGGGCGCGAGCCTCTTTCCTGCCTCGTGGGTTGACGACCGCTTCTTCCGCGTGATCGCGACTGGCGAGGAACCCCGCCGCTACCATGCGCAGGGTCTCATGTATTTCCACTTGAGCTTCGCTTCCGCGCTTGGCTTTTCGTGCTCCTGGTTCGGCGCGCGCCTGATCTGGCCGCCGGCGGGGGAGTCGACGAAAACGAAATTCGCGTGGGCCGCCGTAACCTTGATCACTTTCCTCGCGCTCTTCTTTACCTATTCGCGCATCGCGTGGATCGCGCTCGGCTGCATTCTCGTGACCCTCGCGTTTCTCAAAAAGCCAAAGTGGGGCCTTCTCTGCGCGCTCGTGATCATCGGCGTTTCTACTGTTGCTTGGTACACTTCCGACAGCCTGCGCGGGCGCTGGCGCCTTGGCATGAACTCGATCTTCGAGCGGCAGGAGGTTTGGTCGGGCGCGCTCGGCATGGTGAAGGACCGCCCTTTCACGGGGGTTGGCTTCGGTAAGACTGGCTACTACAGCCGACCCTATGAGATTCAGGTGCTCGGGCACGAGCCCCAGTTCTCGAGCCACGCGCACAATAACTTTCTCGATATGCTGGCCGCCATGGGATTTCCCGGGCTTGCTGCGTTCCTCGCCTGGTGGTTCGTGCTTGGGCTCTTCGCCTGGCGCTCCTTCCGCGATGCCTTGCCTGGCGAGCACTGGATTCCCGCGGGCTGCCTCGCGGGCCTCGTCGCGTTTCAGATCAATGGGCTCACCCAGGTGAATTACTTCGACGCCAAGAGCGAGCATGCGCTGATGCTCTGGGCGGGCGTGATCCTCGCGCTGGAATGGCGGCGGCGAGCGAGAAGAGAGTCTTAGAACAGTTTGAAATCCTTAGTGAATTAATTGTTCACAAAGTATCTCTAAGGAAAGACACAACTTGCTAAATTAGGCGCAATGCGTCATTATGGCTTTGCTCATTAGCCTCTCCTGGCTCAAGGATCGGAAACGTTCCGGCAAAGAAAATGTCTCATTGCGCGTAACCGGAGGAAGTTTGCTTAGTAGAAATTCGATTTTTATTTTAGGTCTTCTGTTGCTTCCATCTTTCTCCAACGCTCAGGCCGGGGCCGAAGCGAAGCTGGCTGTTGACGCTATTTTTAACGGAGAACTGGTTACAAAAGACCAACCAATCTCAAAGGCCATAATTCGAATTTCTAAACGCGACGGCTATGTAACATGCACCGGCGTTTTGATTTCTGATTCTGTATTTCTCACCGCCGGCCACTGCGTTCGCAGCGGATTTGTTGCGCCCGGAACTAAAGTGCAGTCTTTCGCTCAACCCGACTTGGATTGCAGCCGTGGAGTCGTGACAGAAACGAGTTTTATTCCGGGAGCCGAGCCCGACGGGGTGTTGATGCTGCCCGATATCGCTATCGTTCGGATTGGAAGCTCACTGTGCGGCGTTGTGCCGGCTGAGTTTTCTGAGAAATATGAAATTGTTCCCGGTTCCGTGCTCACCACGGCTGGCTTCGGCACGGGAACAGCCAACCCTGCCAATGCGCCTGACCAGACCACGCTTAAGTTTCTTCCTGAAAATAAGGAGGCAATCCTGGCACTTTACGAAGGCGCGAACGATGCCTGGAAAAAAGCGGTAGGCAAGGCCTACGATAAGTACTTTTCTTTTTACAAAATTTCCCTTCCTGAGAATGAGTTTGCTTCCGTGTGTGGCGGAGATAGTGGCGGGCCTGTATTCCGGGAATTAGATGGCAAAGTGCTTCTTTATGGATTGAACGGGGCGATCTATCCCCACCCGGACAAAGGTCTGCCTTCCTGCGACAACGCATTTCTTCAGTTTGTGTCGCCATTGAGCGGGCATGCTGCGTGGATTGAAAGCAAGCTAAAGGAATGGAAATAGATCGGGCAGCGTGGGGAAGGCGATCGTCACGAGCGCTTGAGAAAGTCCATCGTGAGGTCGACCTGCACCTCGGTCGGGAACACACTGTCGAGGCGGAGCACGGGGCAAGGGAGCGAACCCAGCCAGTGCTCATGTAGCGCGAGGGAGCGTACTTCCATGCCGCCCTCGTCGTAGCGCGCGGCCCATTCGAGGAAGTCGCGGTGGATCTTTTCCATGTCGCCGCCGGCGAGGATCCGGCTGCCGTATCGTTCTTTTTCTCGCGCGATTAGTCGCTCCATGCGGATCGAAGGCGATAGCTTGAGAAACAAGACGTGCGTGAACTTCTCGCGCAGAAAATCGCCCCAGCCCGTGAGCGAGCCCGACAAAACCCAGGATTTGGATGCGGCGAGCTTCTCTTCAAGGAGGCGTTTGCGATCTTCGATGGATCGTTTAGTCGTGAACGGCGGCTCGGTTGGCTCCCAGAAGAAATCGTCCGAGTCAAAATGAGCGCCCCCGAGCGCCTGGGCGAGCTGCCTGCCCAAAGTCGTAGCTCCAGAGCCGCTCGCGCCGAGTATATGAATTCTCTTTCCCGTCATAGGCCAAGTGCGCTCCGGTAGGCGCGGTCCATATTTCCCGCGAGCGCGTCCACCGACCAGCGCTGCCGAATCCAGTTTTTACTTTCCTCCGACACCCGGCCCGAAAAGGTACTGAACGCCACGAACTGCGCGGTCCACGCTTCCTGATTTTTTGGCTCCAGGAGCACCGCTTCCTTTACGCCCTCGAGCACCTCGTGGTGCACGGCGATCGAAGAGGCTACCGGCACTGTGCCCGCGAGCGCAGCTTCTACGGGAGGGCGGCCAAAGCCTTCATAGAGCGAAGGGGAAAAAGCGGCGGTGGCATGGCGAAGCAGCGCGCCCAATACTTCCGGCGCCAGCGGACCGGTGCGGATCACACGCGCCGAAGATTCTCCCGCTACCGAGAGCACCAGCGGAGGGAGGTCAGCATCCTTAGCCAGAGCTGCCGCGTAGGCGCGTTCCAGCATCGCGAGATTCTTATGCGGCTTGGAGTTGGCGAGGGCGTAGAAATATTTGCCGTCCCTGAGGCCGAAGTGGCGCAAAACGCCAGCGTCGTCGCCGGAGGGAAAAAGATCGATCGCGTTCGGCGCAACGCCGACTTTGCGGTCCACCCCATGATCGAGCAGCCAGGAACGCAGCTCCATCGCCGCGCAGTCGCTCACCGAATACACCGCGAAGGCTTTGCGCAGCGAGCGCAGCAGCAGCGTGCGGTAGTAGAATTTGTGCAGCGGGGAACCGAAGTGCAGGTGGTTGAGGTCGTGCACCGTTTGCACGTAACGGCAGGGATAGCGGATAAGGGAAGAGAAGCTCGTCGCGTGGTAGAGCGAGGCGCCGGCTTTTCGGATTTCCCCAGGCAACCCCACGAGTTCGGCGGGCTCGAGGAATTTCAGCTCCGTCACCCTGTGCGGCAGGCGCCGCAGGAGAGAGTCGCTCGGGCAGGAGGAATGCACCAGGTAAAACGGCTCGTAGGGCAGCTCGAGGCGCGCGAGCCCTTCTGCCAGCTGAAGCACGTAGAGGCCGATGCCGTGCCCGCCCGGGCCCACCATGCGTGCGTCGATCACGACACGGGGCTTGCCCCCCTTTTTCACCGCTTGCTGCATCTCGCAAAATTAACCCAAGCCACTCGCCGGCGCTATACCTGGCCTCACTTTCACGATATGTCTTAGAGCATGGCGAATAATAAAAAGACGGTCGTAATCACCGGCGCCGCCGGTTTCGTTGGCTCCCACTTGGCGGAGCGTTTCCTGAAAGAAGGCTGGGCCGTTCTTGGCGTGGACAATTTCCTCACCGGCCGTGAGCAGAACATCGCGGAAGCGCTCAAGCACCCCGACTTCCGCTTCGAAAAAGCCAACGTGATCGAGAAATTCGAGTTCAAGAATCCCTTTAACAACGGAAAGGCCTTTGACTGGGTTTACCACTTCGCCTGCCCCGCGAGCCCTGTGGATTTTGAGAACCTCAGCCAGGAGATTCTGGAAGTCGATTCCATCGGCACGCTCAAAGGCCTCGAGTTCGCCCGCCAGCAGAAGGCCGGCTGGTTCATCGCCTCGACGAGCGAAATCTATGGCGACCCGCTTGTGCACCCGCAGAAAGAAGAATACTGGGGCAATGTGAGCTCGACGGGCCCGCGGTCGATGTACGACGAAGCCAAACGCTTCTCGGAAGCCGCCACCATGGTTTTTCAGCGGAAGTATAATCTCGAAACCCGCATCGTGCGCATCTTCAATACGTATGGCCCGCGCATGCGCCTCAACGATGGCCGCGTGGTTCCCGCCCTCTGCGGCCAGGCCTTGCGCGGCGAGAAGCTCACCGTGCACGGCGACGGCTCGCAGACGCGTTCGTTCTGTTATGTGAGCGACCTCGTGGACGGAATTTACAAACTCGGCCAGTCGAGCGAGAAGATGCCGACCAACGTGGGCAATCCTGGCGAGTACTCGCTGAATGATTTTGCGAAGGTCGTGAATAAAGTCAGCGGCAAGAATCTCGAGATCCAGTATCTCCCTGCGCGCCCCGAAGACCCGCGCCGCCGCTGCCCCGACATCACGAAAGCCAGGAAGATCCTCGGTTGGGAGCCCAAAATCGGCCTCGAGGAAGGCCTCAAGCTCACGATGGAAGCGTTTCAGAGAGAGCTCTGAGTTTTGCCCGCAAAAAAAATAGCAAAAGCCAAAAAGCAGAAATTCATCCCGTGGAAACCAAAAATCCACTATCTGAAAATGGGTGCCCAATCCAAGCGCCTTCTGCTGCGTCCCTATAAGGCCTCCGATTACAAGGGATGGCTCGCCGGCAACATGGCCCTCAAGCCCAAGCAGAATCCCTGGGACATCCCCCCGCCGCCCCCGGAGAAATGCAGCAAGGAGATCTTCGACAAAAGAGTGAAGGACATGCAAAAGAGCGCGCAGCTTCGCAGCACCTACAACTTCGGCGTGTTCGACCGCCACACCGGCCTCTGGCTTGGTGAAATCGGCCTTTTCATCATCAGCCCCAAGATCCGCAGCGCAAACCTCGGCTACTGGGTGCTCAATAACCACTGGGGCAACGGCTACGCGCCCGAAGCCGCGCTGCTCGCGTTCAAAATTGCCTTTGAACAGCTCGATCTCAAGCGCGTCGAAGCCAGCTGCGAGCTCAAGAACAAATCTTCGGCCAAGGTGGCTCTAAAAGCTGGAATGTTCGAGGAAGGCATGCGCCGCAAGTATCCCATCCCGACCGGCATGAAGGATCTCTACGTGTTCGGCATGAATTCCATCGACTGGAAAGCGCGAGGCACTCGTGCCCGGTAAGCTCCCCGCCTGGACCGATCAGCCCGGCCGTGTCGCCATCGTGCACGACTGGCTCACCGGCATGCGCGGCGGGGAGGCCATCCTCGATGTGATCTGCGAGCTTTTCCCGCATGCAGATTTGTTTACCCTGCTCCAGACCGACTTCAGGATGACTCCGACCATCCTCAATGGCCGCAATGTGCATACGTCCTACCTGCAGAAGCTCATGCGCATGCGCCGCTTCAACCAGGGCTACCGCCAGCTGCTGCCACTCTTTCCCCACGCGATCGAGAGCCTCGACCTCTCGCAGTACGATCTCGTGCTCTCGAACACCCACTGCGTGGCCAAAGGCGTGCGCAAGAAACCGGGCGCGCTCCACATCGCCTACGTGAGCACGCCGATGCGCTATATCTGGGATATGTTCGACGAGTATTTCGGCCCCGGAAAATCCAGCGCGGTCACCGCGCTCGCGGCGACTACTGTGCGCCCGTATCTCCAGCGTTGGGACGTTCGCTCGACGAAGGACGTGGATTTTTTGATCGCGAATTCTTCGTTCGTGCAGGAGCGCATCCGCGATTTCTGGCAGCGGGAAAGCACCGTGATCCACCCTTTTGTGGAGACGGCCAAGTTCAGCCGGGAGCTCCTTCCCGATCCGAAAGACTACTATTTGATTGTGAGCGCCTTCGCGCCCTACAAGCGCATCGACATTGCGGTCGAAGCCTTCCGCCGCATGGGCAAGCAGCTCGTGGTGGTGGGCAAGGGCCAGGACGAAAGGAAGCTCAAGAAGCTCGCGCACGGCCTGAGCAATATCCGCTTCCTCGGCGGCATCAGCAACGAAGCGATCGCGGAGCTGTACCGCAAATCGCGCGCGCTGATTTTTCCGGGCCTCGAAGATTTTGGCATTACGCCGCTCGAAGCGCTCTACAACGGCCGACCCGTGATCGCGTACGGGCGGGGAGGGCTGCTCGATACGGTAACTCCGGCGACAGGCGTGTTCTTCAAGGAGCAGACGCCGGAGAGTTTGATCGCGGCGGTGGAGGAGTTCGAGAAACGCACGTTTGATCCGCGGGTGTGCCGCGAGCGGGCGGAGGGCTTCACGCGGGAAGTTTTCCACGCGGAGTACTTGGGGTTTCTGGAGAAGTGTTTTGGGGGGCGGGGGTGAGTGTGGGGAGCGGGGCAAGAAGACTTCGCGAAAGGCGATGAGCAGGTTTGGAGGCGTTTACGAAAAGTTCTGAAATTAATTTCACTCACCCTTGACGCCTTTTCCCCGCCCGCATTCCCCCAACACGCCCGGAAAAAACTCGAAGCACTCCCGCCCTCGTAAAGGAAAAATTCTCCTCGGGGCGAAGTCATGCGCTCGCGTACTCCTCGTTTACGGCAATCCTTCGCGCGCAGCTCCTTGGTGACAAAACCGGAAAACAGCCCGAAATAAAACTGGGTGTATGCTCCTCGGCCATGAATCAGCTGAACTTTTTCAAAGTAGATAAGCCCGAGCACGGGGGAGATCTCCATCAAGGAGTAAGGAATGCGTTACGTCCGCTGGCGACGGATCGTCCGATCCACTTCGTGCTGAAGGCGAAAGTGCCATTCAAAGGAGACATCGGAGCCGTGGTGCTGAGCGAAGCAAAGCGCCTCGCCGAAAGTTTTGGCGTAAAGATCTACGACCACGCTGTGGCCGACGATCATGTGCACCTCGTGCTCAAAATTCCGCACCGCAGAGATTACGTGAAGTTCATCCGTTCCCTTACGGGCCTGCTCTCGCGTCGTTACGGTAAAGGCTTCTGGCGCCAGGTTCCCTACACGCGCGTGGCGCACTGGGGGAGGGAATACCGCGCGCTCGGAAAGTACCTCGAGAAGAACCGGCTCGAAGCCGCGGGGGATTTGCCTTACAAGGATCGCTTCTTTCGGGAGGAGGATCTTTTCGAGTGAGGGGGGGAGCAACCCCCAGAAGAAAACTTCGGGGCGAAGTCAGGCGAAAGGCTCATGCCCCTTTGGTCGCCTCCCTCGCGATCCTAAACTTCGCCCGGAACTCCGCGAGAGAAGTCAGTACCCGCACCCGCACCCGCACCCGCCAGGCGCGCGCCTAAAGCGCGTCTGCGACCAATCGGCCCACGCCGAAAACCCCCGTAACCACCCAAAATCAATCACCTTTAAATATCCGACTTTACAGCTCTGCCTTGGTTAAGTTATATTAACAATACGGCAGGACGCCGCAGACAGCCAACCCAGGAGGTTCTATGGTTCGCGAACTCGCCGTCTCCTTTCTTCTCCTCGCCCCCCTCAAAGTCGAAGCGTCTGACAGCTGCCAGAAGCCAAACCTCTGTCACGCGTACTGGCGCGGCTTTGAGTACGACGCTAAAAACAAACTTTGTATAGCTGGCGCCGCTTCTGGCTGCGCGAGTCCTTTCAGTTTTGAATCCGCCAAAGATTGCGCGCAGGCCCACGGCGCGCCGGGAGCCACTTGCCAGGCCTACTGGACCGGCTACGAATTCAACTTCCGCGAAGGGCGCTGTGAGCAGGCGAGCGCGAGCGGGTGCAGGAACCCGTTTCGGTTTCACACCGTCGAGCAGTGCCAGCAGCATCACCCGGAGCTCTTCTGTCTAAACTAAGCTGATTTAAGAATCTCGTCGAGCTCGCTCAAGGCCTCGTCGCTGCCATCCGTACTGGCTCGAAAGGGGAGCACGTTAGAAGCCTCGTTGGCTTCGAGGAAATCGGGCAGGCCTTGCACTACCTGCGCGCAGCCTTTCATCAGGAGGAGCCAAGGGCGCTTGTCGATACTCTTCACGTCCACGAGTTCAGGCATCGGGCCGAGAACCGGCACCATTTTTCCGCGGTGGCACACCAGGCCGTCGACGGGATCCTTGAAATGGGAGCTGCGAAGAACATTCTGGTAGGGAAGGAGCTCGATCGCCTCTTCGCGAGGGATCTCGAGCTGGCTGCCGTCCATGAGCGTAATACGAATCATTCTGGTTAACTCGTCGACACAACGGAGCTCGTTCTTGAGGCCATTTGTACCTGCTGCCGGGAAGTGGAAAAGTTTGAAGGCGAAACGGAAAGGTCCGAATAGTGGGCATGAAAACACTCGCCATTCTCGCACCCTCGCTCCCTCCTGGCTTCGCGCTCGCGGCTGAACCGATCGATCCGGTCGGGCGTTGAAGTTCTAGATGAAACGCGTTGGAACTTGGTTTTTCAAGATCGCGCGCATCCTGCTGCTGTTCTATGTGGTGGCGATCGTGGCCGCGTTCCTGTTTCAGAGCAACATGCTGTTCCATCCGCGTGTGCTTTCTCCGGACTATAAATTCCAGCTGAAGCTTCCGTTCGAGGAGCGGCGCTTTACGGCTGGCGGAGTGGAGCTGCACAGCGTGCTGGTGCGGGCCGCGGGGAAGGCGCGCGGGCTGATTCTATTTTTCCATGGCAACGCGGGCGACCTCGGCGACTGGAGCGTTGTCGGGGAAGAGATCGCCGCCAAAGTTGGCTTCGATGTATGGGTCGTGGACTATCCGGGTTTCGGCAAAAGCGGAGGCAAGATCGAGAGCGAAGCCCAGCTCTACGAAGCCGCCAGTATTTTCTATCAGCTGGGCGTAAAGGAAGCGAAAGGGCCTTTGGTGCTCTACGGTCGCTCGCTTGGATCGTCGTTCGCGATCCGGCTGGCAGCGGAGAATAAGGTGCACGCCCTCGTGCTTGAGTCGCCTTTTCTCAGCATGCAGAGCGTGGCGTCGGGGCACATGCCCTGGCTGCCGATCGGATGGCTGCTTCGTTTTCCGCTGCGTTCGGATCTCTGGATGCCCAAAGTCACGGCACCTCTTCTGGTTCTGCACGGCACGGCCGATTTAACGGTGCCGCTCGAGAGTGGGAAGACACTCGCGACGCTCGCGAAGCAGGCTCGCTTCGTGGAAGTGGAGGGAGCCGCACACAACGACGTGAGCGACTACGACTTGTATTGGACCGAGCTTGGCGCGTTCCTGAACGAGATCACAAGCAAAAAATAGTGGCCAAGGCCCCTAAAGCCCGGGACCAACTAAAAGTTAAAAGGCCTATGCGGCTGGTGCAGCCCGCGCCACTCGCGTAGCGACGCGATCGGCAATCCTTCGGGCGTATACTCTACGAGCGCGAACGTTAAGTTCGTAGCCTGGCCGAGGTTGCGGAAGTCGAGGCTGATCATGCGAGTCCAGGTACCGGTATTGATGTAGGTCTTCCCGTCCCGGTAGAACCTCTGCATCGCGCCGTGCGTGTGGCCGAAGATCACGATATTGGTCTTCTCGTTCTGATCGAGCAGCGCGCGGGCGTCGTCTTCGAGGCCGTAGAAGGGGGTGATCTCCTCGCCCATGATCGCGAGGGTATTGCCGATCGTTGCGCGGCGCTTGGGATTGTAGATGAAGCGGGTATTAAAGAAATAGAACGCGTTCATCAGAAAGAACTTAATCGTGAAGATGGGATCGAAGATCAAGGAAATCAGCATGAAGAGTTTCACGGGCTTCACTTTATCGAGGTAGTCGCGCTCCCACTTCATGCGGTTGATAATCTTGATCACGTAAACCGAGCCCCAGGGCATGTAGAGAATGGGTTCCGGGAGATTTTCGGTTACGAAGGGTTGCTTGTAGTTGGTGGCGTGCACGGCTTCGAACTGGTTGCCGTGATGGATCTGGATCCCTTCAGGGTAGTCGAGGAACTCGGTCTCGCAGTTTACCCATACTTTATCCTGCGTCCAATTCTCGCCGCCGATCACGCGGCAGAACGTTTCGCGCACTTCGGGAAAGAAGAAATCCATGTCGTGGTTGCCCACATTGTAGAGCACGCGTTTTCCCGGGCGGCTCACAAAGCGCTGGAGCGCGCGCACCACTTCCCGGTGGCCGTCGAGGATGGTCACGAGTTTTTCCACCGCGATGCCACTCGTTACGGTATCTACGAACTCACCGCCGATCTGCACGTTGAGAAAGTCGAGAACGTCGCCGTTGAGGATGAGCTCGACTTCGCAGCCGTCGCCATACATGCCGGTGGAAAAGTAGTCGAGGAACTCGCAGAACTCGGTGTCGAAGAAAAAATCCTCGTAAGGATTCTGCAGGCCGTCGACAAAGCGGCCCGCGGAGAGGTGCATATCGCTCGTGACGATTTTGATTTTCCTGGGGGGCGAAGCCGGGGCGGACATTCTAATATCTTATCACGGCGAGGCTAATCTATCTCCACGAGCGTGTGATTCTGGAAACGCAGCTGCCGGGTGGCGAATTTTCGGAGCAGGTGCTCGTCGTGGGACGTGATAACGAGGCCGCGGCCTTCGGCTAACCATTTCCGTGTGAGCAGGAAGAAGCGCTCACGGAAGTCGGCGTCCACATGATTCAGGCTTTCGTCGAGCAGGGCCACCTGGAAATCGGCGTGAGCGAGGGCGGAGAGGGAGATCTTGGCCCGCATGCCTTCCGACAGCTGGGAGGTCGGGCTGTACAAGCGGTCAGAAAGTTCCGCCATCGTGGCGACCTCGGCCAGGTTTTTGCGGGCGTGGCGTAGCGTGCCGCCGAGGAGCTGCTGGGAAAGAATGATATTCTGCCACACGGGAAGGTCTTCGTAAGCGCCGAAACCGTGGGACAGAAGTGCGCTGAGTTTTCCGATGCGGAGGATCTCGCCGTTGGTAGGCTGAATGATGCCGCCGAGGCAGCGAAGGAATGTGCTTTTGCCCGAACCGTTACCGCCAACAAGTGCAGCGCACTCGCCAGGAAGAAGTGTGAAGTCGACTTTTTCGAACACGTATCGGCGCACAGGCGCGCGGCCGAAACGCAGCAGCCGGCGTGATACAGTATGCGCAAGCCCGGCCTGTGCCGAAAACGCCTTACCCAGACCGCGCGTGAGCAGGAGCTCTTTCCGTTCGTGCGGGCTCATAGTGAGTCCCCGATCTTGTTCTCGGCGGCGCGAAAAGCGGCATAGCCGAACACGAAGATCGCGATCGAGCCGAGCACGATCTTCCAGACGGTGAACTGAATCGGAAAGCCGTTGGCGCCCACGATATCGCGGATCCAGAGCATGAAAACGGTGAAGGGATTCCAGCTGAAGATAATATTGGCCCAGGGGCCAAGGTGGCCGGGAAGGTAGAAAATAGGCGTGGCAAATGAGATCACGCGAAACATCACGTTCCAGAAGGGGATAATGTTTTTGTGCAATACTCCGACGATGGCAAAGAGGCTGCACAGGCCTGCACAGAACAGGAACTGCGCCACCATGAAGATCGGGAAGAGCAGGTACTTCCACGTAATCGGCATCTGGAAGTAAAAGGCCACGCAGAGGATGATGAAGAGCTCGGCGAGATATGGAACGAACACCGTCGCCGTGCGCGCAAGCACGAGCAACTCCCGCGGAAACGCGTAGCCCATCACGATCTTCTGCCGGTACACCATGCACGAGAAGCCCGCCATCGACACGTTCACGTAAAGGTTCCACTGCACGATCCCGAGGAGGAGATAGACCGAGGGGTTCGGCACGCCGAGGAGGAAGCGCTCCACGAAGAGCGCGTGGAATACAAGCAGCATGAGCACGTTGTTGGCAAATGAGAGGAAGAAGCCCGTGACTGTGCCCTGCTCCATAAGGTGCAGCTCCGCTTTCAACAGGCTCTGGCAAAGCTCGATGGCCTGCGGCTGCAAGAGCGAGCGGAAGCGCCTCATTGGGAGGAGAGCCTCTCGATCAGGAAGCGCGCGTTGGCTTCCACGTCGCGCGAGAGGTCGAAGCGGAGGCTTTTGGAGCGTGCCAGAAACGCGGCGGCGGCGGCGAAGCGCGAGGCGGCGGTGGGCGCGAGGCCAGGAAGCGAAAACGCGCCTCTGGTGAGGATGAGTTCGGCCACCTGCGGGATGCCGAGACCGACCACGAGATCGCGCAGGAGCGGGCCGCCGCTTTTCCATTTCGGCATGGCCGTGAGTGAAGGCTCTTTGCGGTTACCGTGGCGGCGGGCCACGACAAGGAAGCCGGGTCGGAACTTTTCTTCGGGGCGAGGCAGGCTGTGGCTCGGCAGCGCGGAAGTGGGCACGAGCAACTTCTCGCCGTGTTTGCGTCGCTCGAATACGGTGGCTTTTTTTCTCCAGTCTTCGGGCAACTTGGCGTCAGCGCGAAAAGAGAGGCGAAGCGGGAAAGGGTGCACGTTACCGAAGCGGTCTACGAGCGGGGAATCATCGCTCAGCAGCTGGCAGCCGCCGCTCTGCAGGGCCTCGAGGGCGAGCGTGCTTTTTCCCCCGCCGGAAGGGAGCAGTACCAGCGCGCTCGTTCCATTGGGCAGCGCAAGCCCAAGCGCGTGCACGCGGTGCAGGCCCTGCTCATCGAGGAAGCGGCCGATCTCGCTCTGGAGAAAAAGATACCCAAGCTCCTGGGCGAGCACTTCGTTGGCCGAGATCAGTTTTCCGTATGAGGAATTCACGCCGCGGATCACCTGCAGCACGGCGCCGGAGTATTCGTAAAAAAGTTTTTCCTGCCCCTCGGTGAATAGCACGCAGTCGGGGAAAACGCGGTCGGCGGCGCGTTCGGGAAGATCGCCGTTTTTAGGCTCTCGGGCGATCATCTCGAGGGAAACCGAGTACTTTTCGCCGTCTTTAGTCAGGGGGCGGTGCGCGAAGAAATCGAAGTCACGGAAGAGGCCGTCGCTGCCTTTCCCGCGTAGCTCTACGCCGATCGAGTGGAGGCGAAAGCGTTTGCTATTTAGGGGGGCGATTGACATCATGGTGTCAGGGTCTTTCTCGTTTCGCACGTGCGTCAAAATGGCCAAGGTAAATATTTTTTATGGGCCCCTCGTTTAACGCAGCTGCGACACGAGAAAGGCCCTGACACCAAAACTATGGCATCGCCCCAAGGGATTCAAGCGCTGAACTTTGAGAAGAACCGAAAGTGGGAAGAATCCACTCGGCCCAAGCTCAGCGTGGTGATGATCGTGCATCGCCGGGCCGACTTGGCCTCTCGCGCCATAGCGAGCTTCCGCGAGTATTGTAGGGGCAGCGACTGGGAGCTTGTGCTCGTAGTGAACGGGAGTTCTCCCGCGGTGCTCGCCTTCGTGAACGAGCAGCTGCGAGTCGATGCTTATCCTCTTGCCGCAGTTTTTATCGAGGAGTGTCGTCCGGGTGCGGCGCGCAACCACGGGGTTCGCCGCGCGCGCTCCCCGTTGCTTTTCTTTCTCGACGACGATATCGAGTGCTACCAGGACATTGCCTCCGCCGCGATCGAGCTCTTCCACGATCCGGCATTGCAAGCTGCTGGCGGCGCCAACCTCACGCCTCCAGATAGCGGCGCGCTCGCCCGCGCCACGGGGGGAATGATGGCGAGCCTGCTCGGCGCGGCCTCTATGCGCAAACGATATCGGGCTGGCGCGCGCGACGAGGATGCCAGCGAGCATGGGCTGATCCTCTGCAACCTCGCTGTGCGACGCACGGTGTTTGAAAGCGAGCGCGGCTTTGCTACGCACATGATTTCAAACGAGGAAAACGTTTTGCTCCAGCGGCTCGAAGGCAAGGGCGCGCGCTTACGTTCGTCGCCAAGGCTTGCGGTTTACCATTGCCGGCGCGATACCTGGAGCGGCCTTTGCTCCCAGGCCGGCAAGTACGGCGCCGGCCGGGCCCAGAATCTCCTTCTCTTGCCGGAAACTCTTTCTGCGCTCTACTTCGTGCCGCTCTTTTTTCTGCTCTACCTTCTGCTCCTTCCAGTTCTCTCTGCAATAGCGGGCGCTCAGGCGCTGCTGCCGCTCGCGCTCTACGCCGCGCTCGTCGCGCTGCACGCGCTTTTTCTCTCCCTCTCCGAGCGCGATCCTGCACACCTGCTCGCCGTCGTTATTTTCCCCCTGGTTCACCTCTCGTACGCCCTGGGTTTTGCGCGCGCGCTCGCGCTTTGGAGCCTGCGCCGGAAAAAGCTGCAGGAGCATGCCGCCTGAAGCGGTTCAGCTCAGAGCGCTCGGGCTTTGCCTGGATTTTTTTTCTCGGCGCCGTGCTCGCTGCGTACCTCGCGCTCTACTGGCGAAGCCTGCCGTTTCCCATGGTGTTCGACGACTTCTCTCACGTACTCGAGAATCGCGCGATCCGCTATCTCTGGCACCCGCGCGTTTTTTTTGAGAGCGAGCACTCCCGGTCTCGCCCCTTGCCCTACGTCACTTTCGCGATCTCTTACGCGCTGAGCGGCTTTTCGCTGAGTGGGCTGCGCAGCTGGAGCCTGCTGTTCCACCTGGGCAGTGGCGTGCTCGTGGGCGCGCTTTACCGCCGCTGGCTCGGAGGCCTGAATGATGGCGCATGGGGCGCGCTGCTCGCGGGCTCTATTTTTCTCCTGCATCCGCTCGCCGCCGATGCCGTAATCTACTTTTCTGCGCGCGGTTCGGTACTCGTGCTTTTCTTCCTTCTGCTTGCGCTCTGGTTTCATGGGCGGGAAAAACAGGGCCCGCTCGTGCTCGCGGGCTTTTTTGCTGCCAGTATCGCCGCTTTTCTAAGCCGTGAAGCCGCCATTGCGCTTTTCCCGCTGCTGCTGCTCGTGCACCGAATCGAGAAGAGGAGCTGGCGCTCTTTACTGCCCTTCGTGGCTCCGCTGCTGCTGGGGGGGCTCGCGCTTTTCTGGCTGAAAGCGGGCTTTCTTGGCGCTGCGTACCGGGGTTTTTTCACCGTGCAGGGAGACGTTGACGTGACCGGCCCGCTGGATTTTTTGCGGCTTTCCCTTTCCCTCTGGCCGAAGCTCCTCGCGCTTTTCGTGCAGCCCACCTCGCAATCGATCGATCACCAGGTTTTTCTACCGGATTCCTGGTTCGACACTTCTGTGCTGGCGGGAATTTTTCTCTGGCTGATGTTCGCTGTTTGCCTGGGTCAGGCTTGGCGGTCCCGCTCGTTCGGCTGGCTCGCGCCCTGCTGGTTTTTTCTTGCTCTGCTTCCCACCAACAGTGTGCTGCCGCTGCTCGACCCGTTCGCCGAGAGGCATTTCTACTTGGCGCTGCCAGCGTTCGCATGGGGCGTGGCTTGGCTCTTCGCAAAAGTAAAAGGCGAGGCCGCGATGATTCTCCTGACCATGCTGCTCGCTGCTTATTTCACGCTGCCGCGCGTGGAGCAGTGGCGCAAGCCGACCGAGCTCTGGCTCGACGCCCACCGCAAGGCACCCGGCAAATTCCGCGTGGCCTACAACAGCGCTGTGAGTCTCATGGTTACCCGCGACGACAGCCAGGGAGCGTTGGCTCTCCTTGGGGGCACTTACGCTCGCCTTCAGCCAGGAGATCTGACTTATGAGCAGCAGGAAGAAGGGCTGCGCACGGCGGCTTCGGCGCTCGCGTCCCTGAGCGCTTCCCGGTTGGTGAGCGAGGAGAGCCTGTTGGCCGAGTTTCCTCCCGGTTTCTGGCGCGAGTTGCTCCTGCTCAAGGCGACGATGCAGAAAAATCCGAAAACGTGGCACTCCGCCTGGAAGGCAGCGCTCACCAAGGTGGAAATGTTCCCGCTTTCGGGCCGGGCGCGCGATCCGCAACTCGTGCGCAACAGTTTTTTGCTGCTGAAAGCCGAGCAGCTCGAACGGTCGGGCCGGGAGAAAGAGGCGGCAGAAGTCTATGAGCAGGTGATTCTCCCGTTCCAGGAACGGCACTTTCCCTATTGGACCGCTCGCGAGGCGCTCGGCGACCTTTACATGTCACTCGGCCGTGATGAGCTGGCAATCGAGCAGTTTGAGAAGGCAGCCTACCAATACAAAGTGTTTAAGCGTTTTCCCTTCCAGCTCCAGAGCAAGCTCTATGAGCTTTACCTTAAACACGGTGACCTACCCCGGGCGAGCGACTCGATCGGGGAGCTGGTCAGAGTTTATACCGACAACGCAAAGCTAAGGCGGCTCTACGCCGACCTTCTGGCCGCCCAGCAAGATCGGCACGCTGCGCGTCAAGCCCTGGAGGCTGAGTTCTATAGCGGAAATGCGATATCCCCGACCGACGAGCGAGAGATCATTCGTCCCTAGAGATTGACAGCCCATGGCGCATCGGAGAGTAATTAGGCATGCAGATGTCGAAAGTTAGCGAGACCACCAAGATTCAGAAGGCAAAGCAGGTTCACTGGAAATCAGTGGATGGTGAAGCGGTGCTTCTGCATTTTGGGAGCGGGAATTACTTTGCGCTCGATCCCGTAGGCACTTTTCTTTGGTCGTCGCTCTGCGAAAAACCGAAATCCGTTAGGGATTTAATCCAATGCTTAGTGCTAGAATACGAATGCAGCGAAGAGCAGGCGCGTAAAGACACTATGGAGTTTTGCGGCCAGCTGTTGGCTGAGAAGCTGTTAGACTCGCAAGGTTGATCGCCACTGAGTGCTATTGAGGGGTAGAGGACTGATGACGAAATCCAATGACAAGAACCAAAGCAAAAACAACTCGGTCTCCCAGGGCAAACGCAGCTACCAAAAGCCGACCCTCACCAAGTACGAAAAAATCAAAAGGGTCCACGCTTACTTCTAGCCGCGCGCAGAAACTCGCCGGCGAGCTCTTCAGCCGCTCTTTGCGGCCAAAGACTACCCACACCTTTCAGGAAGCCATCGTCGAAGGCGTGTCGATGTGGCCGACTCTTCGTTCAGGCTACCGCATCCGCTACCGCGCCGTTCCCCCCGATTCCCTGTCTCCCGGAGACATACTCGTGCTCCGATCCACTGGCCGCCGGGGCGAGAGCCACTGGCGCGTACACCGCCTGATCGGCCGCGTGGGTCCCTACTTCGTGGAAGCCGGCGACAATGCCTTTTCGGCTGCGCTCGTAATGCCCGAGGATATTCTCGGCGTTGTCGAGAGCGTCTACGACTGGAAGGGGAAGCCGCTCAAGCTGAAGCGCCCGAAACAGTTCGATGCCCGATTCCGCTATTTCCTCTGGTGCGCGCATGGCTTTATGTTTGCCCACGAGTGCAAAAACCGCCTGCTCGGCGGGCGCCGTTCTTTATTGCTGTGGAAGGCTTCCCAGGTTTATCGTGCTGGCCTCGGCACTCTTGGCTTGCGGGTGCCGGCGATTCGGCCGGATTGAATCTGTCGGCTGTGCACGCAGGTTGCACGCGCCCAGTTCCTATACACTGTCTCCATTGGGATACACGGTTTCCTGCCCTTGAAAGCACGGCTCATTCTTGTGATGGCCCCGTGGCACGTAGCTTGAGACAATAGGGGGATGAAGAGCAGGATGTTTCTTCCCCTATTTCTACTCGCGGCACTTCCGCTCATCGCATTCGCTGAGGATGATTTCGATCCTGCTCTGGAGGACGATGAGCCCGCGCCCGTGGTGACGAATACCGGCACTGAACTTCGCCCTGCACCGGAAGTTCAGCCAGCACCAGCACCAGCACCTGCGCCTGCGCCAGCCCCTCACGTTGAAAGTGGCCCGGGCGATCTCAAAAGTTATTTAAACCGAAACAAGACCCCGAACTACATCCGCGTAAACATAAAAAATTACAATATTCGCAAGAATCCCGACTTCTCCACCAGTCGCACGGACAATATCGATTTTCGCAGCAAAGGCGGCGATGTGTTCGCGGTCGAGAGCGTGCAAAAGATGCAGTACGGCGCCGCCGTGCAGATTCACGTCGATAACGAAACCCGCTGGATCTACGTGCCTTATAGCAAGAAAGAAGACTTTCAGTTCTGCGAATCGGACGCCTGCTTTTCCGCCCTCGCCGACTCCCTCGATTTTTTCCTCCGTGGTTCCAATGTGAGCGTGGACCAGGCTCGCAGCTGCGGCGTAAGCTCCGGCCCTGAAGGCATGGTTCTCCCTCCCGGCGTGCCTGAGCCCAGGAAGGAACCCGAGCAGTTGCTTCTCCCACCTAAACGGCCGACGTCTCCTGCCCGCGGCCGCCTGCCAATGACCGTGAAGCCACTTTGGGAAAACGCGAAAGGCGCACAGGGCGAAAATTGGACGAAGCTGATGTCGGACGCGCTCGACAAGTATGGGCAAGGCCTCCTCGGGCGCTCGAATCTCTCCGACGCGCGCTCTTTCTGCCCGAACTTCTCCAGGCTTACAGCCGCGCAGAAAAAAGAATTTTTTATCCACCTCTTCAACGGGATCGCCCGTTACGAATCGAACTTCAAGGCCAGCACGCCCGTGTTCGACGAAGATCGCTTTAAGGCGCGCACGCCGCCCTACAATATCTTCAGCGGCCCAATCAAGCCGAGTTCCTACAGCATGGGCCTCTTCCAGCTATCTTACTCCGCCGCTCCCGGATACAAGCCCCAGTGCCGCATCGATTACGAGAAAGACCGCCGTAAGAACCTGAATGATCCGAGCCTCACGATCTATGATCCGCAGATCCAGATGGAATGCGCGGTCACGATCATGAACAAGTGGGTCTCGCGCGACGGAGGTATCGGTCTCACCCGCGATGTGGTCGACTCTCGTTCCGGCCGCACTCGCTTCCGCGGAGGCGCCAATTACTGGAGCACTTTACGCAATACGAATCCGGCAACACAGCAGGTGATCGCTTCCCTCAAGCGCTTCACCCCTTGCTGGAAGTAGCCCGAATATTCAGCTAAGCTGGGAATGAGGTATCGGTCATGAAGAAAATGAACTTGCTCTGTCTCCTCTCTCTGTTTCTTGCCTTCACGCCCGCCGCTCGCGCTGAATTTTCCTTCGCCTGCGGCGAGGGCCGAGAAAAGGGAGCCGAACGGGCCGAGATAGGCTTTGTGGATTCGCTTGATTCTTCCATGAAGCTTTTTCTGGCCGGTGCGGAACAGCCTGACGAGAAGCTCGGCATCAAGGCCAACGAGAACAATACCTGGATGATCACGATAGACCTCGGTGAAAAAGAGGGCAGCCGTCGCTTCGAATTTTCCATCGCCAACCCGAGCGTGCAGGAGTTTCGCACAACTGCCCAGGGCAAAGACCGTAAAGTGGGCGCAGCAAAGAAGTGCGAATACAAGCAGGCGAAGGCCGAGTCAGCAGCCCAGTGACTTCGGCCGGCGCATCCGCAGGAGCGTATCCTGGTGCGCCTTCGCGATATGGTCGAGGCCGCGTTTGCCCCATTTGAAGGCGAAGCGCGCCATCCCTTCTTCGAGGGACTTCTGGCGGCCCTTCGCAGTGCGGGCGAAACTCACGCTGCCGAAGTGGTGCACGTAGATATCTTTCACCCACGCGATCGTAAGGCCGAGATCCTCAGCGCGCAGGCAGAAGTCGTCGTCTTCAAAATAGCCGAGGCCAAAATCGGTATCGAGCTCGCCGATTTTCTCGAGCGCCGCGCGCGGGATAATCAGGCAGAGCCCGGAAATCTTCCTGACCTTCTCCCAGGCGCCACCTTGCTCCGCCCCGAGCTTCTCGTTGAAGTGGATCAGCTCGCGAATGGAATTGTAGCGCGCGCCGTGGATGGCCTGCCCGCTTTCGGTATTGGTGCTCGGGCCGAGCAGGCCGAGGTTAGGAATGCTTTTCACGTGGCGCTCGGCGCGCTCGAGCCAGCCGGGAGCCACGATTGTGTCGTTATTGAGCAGCACAATATTCTCGCCGCGCGCTGCCTGGATTCCCAAATTGTTGCCGCCCGCAAAGCCGAGATTCGTTTCATTGGCCACGAGCTTCAGGTTATTGATGGTCGCGGCGAAGGCAGGAGTGCCATCGCGAGAGGCGTTGTCGACAAGTATATACTCCGCCAGGCCGGGGTGTGCGGCCTCCGCGTGGGCGAGGCTGCGCAGGCATAGCTCAGTAAAGGGCCAGTTCTCGTGCGCAAGCACGATCACGGAGAACTTGGGCTTTTTCGGCGGCGCAGGGAAAACGGGAGGAGGAAGGCGCAGCTCTTTCTCCTTTCTTCCATATAGGATGGAACCACTGCCGTTTTTTTTCGGAAGTACGGAGCGTACCGCGGCAAGCACTGCTTCGCGGAGGCCGGTGCTGGAATAGAGCTCGTTTACATGGGCGAGGCCGGCCTCGCGGATTCCGGTCCAAAGAATATCGTCGTCGTGCAGGCGGCGGATAGCGGCTGCGAAACTGCCGGGATCATCGGCCACAAGGCAGCTATGGCCGTGCTCGAGGTTCATTCCCTGCGCGCCAAGCCAGGTGGTCACGACCGGCAGGCCCGCGCAAAGGGCCTCGCCGATCTTGCCGTTCATCCCGGCGCCAAAGAGGATGGGAGCCACGCTCACGCGCGCGCTAGAAAGATAGGGCAGAGTGTTCGGCACGTAGCCGGTTACCGTGAAATTTTCGCGGCAGGGGCCATGCTCGCTCATGGTGCGCACGACCCTCGGGGGATTGGAGCCCACGATCTGGAAATGGATGCCGCCGAGCAACGGAGCCACCTCGTGCTTGAGGAAGATCGCTGAGCTTATGTTCGGGTTGTGGTCGAAGTTGCCCACGAACACGCAGCCCGAGCGTTTCTCAAATGGCGTATCAGTAAGCAGGGAACGGGCGGGCGGGCGGTGGATATTGGGAATGAGCAGGAGGGGCAGGCTCGGGCAGTGGCGGCGAAGTTCGTCGCGGTCGTCTTCACTCACAACCACAACGGCGTCGCACTTCTGATAGGCGTCGAGCTCGGCATCGCGCACATAGTCGGCGTGGCGGCGCTGGTGCTCTAAGCGCTGGCGGTGGGCGAGCGACGTGGAGCTCTTCTTCTCGTGTTTGGAGCTCACGAGATAACGAACTTTTTCTTCCATGAAATTGCATTGGCGGGCGAGGCGGCGAAAATGCAGGTCGACAGAATCGCAGACCACGCTCGCTCCTGGCTGGAAGCGGCGAATATCGGAGAGGTACTGCGCAGCAAGATAGTAGAACTCGACCCACACCACGTCGTATTGCTTCGCCTGAAGATAGGGGCGGATATCGAAATCGGCGGTGGGGCGCACGGTATAGGGAACGGGCTCGGCAGAGTTCAGCGTTTGCACGCCGATCTCTTTCAGGTCGGCGATGTATTTCCCATCGAGGAGCTCGAGCTTCTGCGCGCTGAAGATAGAGTCGCGAGGGAGGTATTCCACGCGGCCCGTCTTGCGGCTGAGCGCCGTGTGCATGGTGGAGAGGAAGTCGACTTCGTAGTCTGCGGCCAGGATCCCGAGCAGCTCTTTCAGGCGATAGTCGCCGCTCGCCCGGTCATGGAGCGGAAGCGTTTTTGCGAGCACGAGGATGCGGGGCCGCTTCCTGGTCACGGCTCGAGATTCCGGCGAAAATCGTGCAGCACGTGTGCGGCTTCCTCGTCGCTACCCTTGAAGAGCTTGCGGAAAAGCTTGATGAGGCTCGCCTCGTCATCGCCCCGTTGGATTGCTTCCCAGAGTGTGAGCTGTTTGCCGGCGAGGCTGGTGACGCCTTTGCCGGGCACGAAGAGCGACACGGATTTCGCAGTGTCGCGCCACGCGATCGGGGCGGAAGGAGCCACACGCTCCAAAGGGCAGTCGCGGTGCGGGCGCTCGTAGCCTAGCCGCACTCCGCTCGCGAACGCGGTGGCTACCTCGTCGAGAGCGCTTGCGAGCCCCTTGATCTTAGCAGCCTCTGAATGATGGCGAAGGCGCTGGAATGCGTCCACCGCGGAAAGTAGGGGATCGGGCTTCTGGTCTTCAGAGGAAAGCAGGAAGGAATACGTGCGGTGGAGCCAGGCTTCACCGAGGCCATAGCGCTCGAATTGCTCGAGCAGCTCAGTTCGGCCGTTGCGGCGGAGATGCTGCACTTTCGCGGCCTTCTCGTAGCTGATCAAGGCGCCATTGAGCAGGGCGCGCCAGCACCAGTCGATGTCGAAGGCGGAAGTGGCTTCGGGCGAGAAGGGGCCCACCTTCTCGATAAGCGCACGCTGTGCGCCGAGGTTGCAGGTCGGTCCCCAGGGCAACGCGTGCCCATGCGCGTGAGCGGTGCGCTCCGAGTGGCCCTCGAAGAGTTTCACGGCGAGGCGCCCGTAGACGGTGGGTTTCTTTATCGGCACCGAACTGGTGTGGCCCACTACGAGGTCGTTCACGTTGAGCGCTTTCCGCATCGCCTCGGCCCAGTTCGCATCAGGAAGAGCATCGGCATCGAGAAAAAGCAGAAGATCGCCGCTGGCTTCCGACAGCGCGCGGTTGAGCGGCTCGGCGAAGCCCTTGCGGGGTTCCGAGAGCACGCGCTTGCCGTCGAGCCGTGCGCTTTCGAGGAGCGCACGGCTGCCGTCGGTGCTGCCATTGTCGACAAACAGAAACTCGGTGCCCTTCGACCGTTTTCCTACTGTCGTGAGCGCCTTTATCAGCGCAGGAATGCGGGGAGCTTCATTGTAAACAGGAATGAGTACGGAAACTTTCATTTTAGACCTTCATCTGGCCGCGGTGGTGGAAATGTTTTTCCTTCAGCGCGGCCATCTCCATGCGAAGAAAGGGGGTGAGCGTGATCCAGAGATCTGTGGCGAGTGTCGGGCTCGAGGCCTGCAGTCGGTTACGGCTGCGGAGCGACTCAAGCTGCGCCCGCAGGCGCCGCCCCTGCCCGGGCTCCACTTCGTCGAAGCGGGCGAGGCTCTCGAAAATCTCTTCCCAGGCTTCCGTTTCACCGGCGCTCGGCGCATATAGATAGGGCGCGAGCCGCTGTTCGAGCTGCACAGAGCGCTCCGGGAAGCGTAAGCGGTACTGTTTCCAAGCGGAATGAAATGAGGCCGCGATTTCTTTCTGCTCGCTCGCCACGCGCAGGCCCAGCACGAGGCCCACCATGCGCTCGAGGAAGTAATCCACTTCCAAGGGAGGGAAACGAAGCACGAAGCTGAGCTCGGCGAAAGTTTTATTGAGCAGCCCGGCCGGAAGGAAAGCCTGCGCGGGCACGTAAGCGCCGGTATGGGGCGAGCCGTCTTCTGCGAGACGGCTTTCGCGATGAGCGCAATAGGCGTGAAAGGGGGTATCAAACACCGAAGAGCGCTCGAGCTCGCGGAATGCCGCTTCGGTGAGGGGCATTGCAACGCTGAAGCGGTCAAACGAGAAGCTAACGTCGCGCAGGTCGCGCAGCAGTTCGCGGAAGCTATCCAGCGAAGGCCGGCCGGCGAACAGGAAAAAGAGATGCGTGTTCGCCTCGCTGAGCACGGCGCGGGTAAGGCAGTGTGCGTGCCGGAGCAGCATCCTCTCGGCGAAGAGTTCGCGCACAGAAAGGGAATAGCGATCCACGCTGCTGGTTGGCTCAGCCGCTTCCGGCAGTACCGACCAGCCAGCTTCACCTTCCGGAATATGGGTGTCGCGCAGTGTGCAGGCGAGGTCGTCGAGGCAAAGTGCGCTGGTATGCAGAAGGCCGGAGAAAAGCTCGAAAGGTTCCTCTTTCCGAAAGAGCGCTCCCTCGAGAAGCAGAAGCGGGCGCAGGGCCGCGAGCTCGCCGTAACTGGTGGGCAGTATTTCTGTTAGCTCGAGCCGCGTGGCTCGCCAGAAACGCTGCCGCTCCGCCGAGTTGCCGAGCGAAGCCACGTGGTGCAGGCGAAAAATGTCGAGCGCGGCTTTGGCGCTATGGCGGAGATGCACGCTGCCACTTTCCCAGGAGCGCAGGCCGGCGTGGAACTGCTGCTCTCGCAGCTTGAGCACTGGCTGCAGCTGCGCCCAGTAACATTTCAGAGCTTCGCTATAGGAATCGCGCAGCTCGGGCTCTGTGGATGGCAAGCCTCGCATCTCCTGGCCGGAGAGAAGCTTCCATGACCACGCCGCCTCGAAGGAACGCACCGTGGGTGTTTCGAGCCACTGGCGCAGCTCACTTTCTTCGCCCATCAGCACTTCGCCGAGAAAGGGAAAAAGCAGGCGAAGCCGATCATAGGAGCGCCAGAAGATTTTCAGGAAGCCCATCTCGCGCTCGGCCGGCAGCGCGCTCAGTACGAGGAAAAAATCCAGATCGCTCGCACCGGGCACCAGCTCCCCATGGCCTCCGCTCCGGCGCAGGTAAATGGAGCGCACGATTCCGGAATCGCCTGCTCGGTACGCGCTTCGTGAGGCTATGTACAGGAACGCCCTCTGGGCAAGAGCGTACCAGAGGAGATAAAGGGCACTCACCCCCGGGATGCACCGAAGGAACAGGGCTGTGCCCTGCAAGCGCTGCTTCAGCGTTCTCAAGGAAGAAGCCTTCGTGTGCGAAGGTCCATGGTGCACCGGTCTATGTCGTGGAGAACTTCGACATCATCAACGCTCTGGCCGAGCGCGAGCGCGGCGTCTTCGCTCTGACCGCGGCTCGGCGAGCGGCGCTTTTTGCCATTGCTCTTCACGTGCCAGATATTCCACGCGCTCGAGTTGAGCCGGAAGCGCTCCGACCGGCGGGGGCGGAAAAGCACGAGGTCGGTGTCGTGCTCATCGACCGAAGGATTCTCTTTCCAGTAGCTCCAGCCTTCGTTGTGCAAGTGAGCGTAACCGGGTGGCAGGAACGGAACCAGTGAAGCCGGCAGCTCGCCCCGCCGGGTGGGGTGAAAGCGTGGATTGGCGCGAACGCCCAACACCCTCGCCCACAGGCCACCCTTTGTCGACGAAGCAAACGACAGCAGGTCGAGACCGCGGAAGCCCGCCGTGCGCAGATTCTTGGTTTCCCTGGCAAGCTCGAGCGCTCGGCGGCTCCGGCTCAGAATGCGCTCTCGCCGGGCCGAAACTGGGTTGAGGCGCAGGATCTTTTCGTAAGTCGTGAGCAGTGAGTGATTATAGAAGGCGTAGTTCGCCATTTGCTTGCTGAGGCCAAGCAGGGAGTGGCGACGCAGGTGGTGTACCTCGGCCTTCGGGGCATAACCCAGCACGAAGCCGCAAAGCACGAGGCGCCAGCAGAGATCCACGTCGTAGGCGGCGTTCTTCCAGCGTGCGTCGAAGCCGCCAAGTCCATCGAACACTTCTTTTTTTATGGCGAGGTTACAGGTCGGAGCCCAAGGCAGAAAAGCAGGAAACGCGGCAAGGCGGTCGGTTTCCCAGAAATCAAAAAGCTGATCGAGGTAACGCTCCACGAACGAGGGGCGCGCCATATGGAACTCGCTCAGTGTACGCCCGCCCACGGCGGCGAGCGGGAGCTCATTCTCCAGTTCCTGGTTTTTTTTCAGGAGAGGCCGCGCGAGCTCGTGCAGCCAGTTAGGCGCGAAACGGCAGTCGGCGTCGGTGAACACGAGCACGGAGCCACGCGCCTTAGAGGCGCCGAAGTTGCGGGCCGATGCCGAGCCGGGCTGGCGCTCGCGGAGCACGTGGATATTTTTTTGGCGCGCGGCGAGCTTTCGCGCGAGCGCGAAGGTGCCGTCGGTCGAGCCGTTGTCCACGAGGAGAACCTCGAACGGAAAACGAGTTCGCTGCTGGCTGAGCGAGTCAAAGCAGGCCTGCACTCGCTCGGCTTCGTTCTTGGCGGAAATTATGACGCTGATAATCGGTCTTGCCACGAAGGGCGATGCTAGCGCAAAATGCGCGGGATTGGGAGGCGGCAGTGTTTGTTTCGGTCAATATGGCGATGAGCATGGATGGGAAAATCGCCACGAAGGCGAGGGGGCCCGTAAAGCTGGGCACTGCCCTGGATTCACTACGAATGAGCGAAATTCGCGCCGAACATGACGCGGTGATTAACGGTGCGTCCACGTTTCGCGCCTATCCATTTCCCTTGATCGTGAAAGACGAAGCCCTCGTTCTGAAGAGGATCAAGCGCGGCGAGCCGGCGCAGCCCATCTCAGCGGTTGTCTCCAGCGGTCTCGAGATCCCACGCAGAACGCCTTGGGAGCTGGCAAAAAACATCGAGCGCTGGATTTTCTGCGGGAGCAAGGCTCCCAAGGCAAAAATCTTGTCGCTGGAAAAAAGCGGAGTAAAAGTCGTGAAGTGCAGAGGACTTCGCCCGTCGACGAAGGAAATCCTCGATGCCTTCGCGCTCGCCGGAGTGAAGCAACTTCTGCTGGAAGGGGGAGGGGAGTTCAACGCCTCATTTCTCGAGGCTGGGCTCGTTGACAAGGTTCACCTGACAATGACGCCTCTCGTGATCGGTGGAAAGGAGAGCCCGACCTGGGCCGAAGGAAAAGGATTCGCGAAAGGGAAGTTTCCTCGTTTCCGGCTGAAAGAAGCCAGGCGAGAGAAAGACGAGCTCTTCCTTACCTACGTGAAGCCCGAGTAAACTGTTCTCTTATGGCCTCTTGCGCAAATAGCCTAAGAAAGCTATTTTCCCCTCTAATGACTCTCGACCAGATTAAAGCCCGCATCGAAGAGAAACTCGAAACAACCCACGTGCAGATCATCGATCTCGGCGGCGGAGACCATATCCGTGCCGTAGTGGTGAGCCCGCAGTTCAAAGGCCTGCCGCTGATAAAGCAGCACAAGCTCGTGCTCGACTTGTTTACCAGCGAGATTAACTCCAACGAAGTGCACGCGCTCACCGTAAAAACGCTTACCCCCGAACAATTCGACAAACTTTAAAGAGAGGACCATGCCCATGCCCGACTACAAGTCCATCATCGACCAGCAGATCAGCTCCAAGCCCGTTTTCATTTATATGAAGGGCTCGCCCTCGATGCCCATGTGCGGCTTTTCCGCCCGCTCGGTGGAAGTGCTCAAGGCCGCCGGCGCCGAATTCGGCTCCTTCAATATCCTCGACGACATGAACCTTTTTGAAGAACTCAAGAAGCGCAATGAGTGGCCTACTTCGCCCCAGATTTACGTGAAGGGCGAGTTCGTAGGCGGCTGCGACATCATCTGCGAGATGTTCGAAGCAGGCGATCTTCAGGAAATGCTGAAGGGCTAAATTAGCCAAGCCCCAGCCAAGCCCCAGTGCAAACGGAGACAGGGCACGAGAAAATGCAGGAGCAGTTCGCTCAGTCGCGTGAAAAAAGAGACGCATTTTCAGCCCTTTCGGGCGAGCGAACCTTACACGCTGAGAGGTGAAATCCGCCCACCAGAAAGTACGCACATATTTTTGTCCGGCATAGCCTCTTTTCATCATCGCGTTCTTGATTTAGTGCCGGAAAAACCGATAAGTCACTGATGCCACTCCAAGAAGATGAATGGGAAGCGAAAGACGAATCTTTCATTTCCGTGCGTATTTCCGAATTCTATTCCCCTCGCCAGGTCGCTTTCGACCTCTCGCTTAAGCTTGGCGACGGCCGCTACCTCAAAGTTTTCCGTGCAGGAGAAAACTTCAACGAGGCTGAGCTCAAAAACTACGAAATAGACCGCGGCGTTCGTTACGTTTATTTTGCCCGGGAAAATCGGCAGACCTACATCAAATCGAGTGCGGCCATTCTCAGCAAGATTGCGGGCATTGCCGCGATTCCGATCAAGACAAAGTTCGCCATGGCCAGGATTTTTTCCGAACTTTATATCCAGGAACTCCTCCAGTGTTCGGATGATGATCGGCCCGCGCTAGTTGAGCAGGGAAAAACGCTTTGCAGTCTTCTGGCAGGCTGGATCGAAAACGAACCTGCCCTCATGCCTTTTCTGCTCAACCTCGAGCATACTGATCCCACGATCGAGTCGCTGTCGTTTTTGACCGGAATGTTTGCAAGCGCACTATCTCGTAGGTTTCCCTGGAAATCAGTTCGCACCACGGAAAACCTCCTGCTCGCATCTTTTCTCAGCGACGTTGGCATCGCCGCGCTTCCGCCAGAAGTGGCCAAACTCAAGCCAAAGCGCATGACCACGGCTCAACGTAAGCAATTCGAAAAGCACCCTGAACTTTCCTATCTTCTGCTTGAAGATCTCGGAATTTTGCACGAGAACGTGCTGACCATCGTGCGCCAGCACCACGAATATTCCGATGGCACAGGCTACCCGAACAAGATCACCGGTGAAAAAACTCTCATGCTCTCGAAGCTCGTGAGTTTGAGCGGCGACATTGTGCGCGCGTCCAGTGATTTTCTGCTGCCTCCTTGTGAAGCGGCTAAAATGCTCATTCCCGAGCTTTCAAAGAAAGCTTTCACCTCACATCCGGAGCAGGTAGCGAAATACGATAAAGACCTGCTTACGAAGTTTTTCGAACTTTTCGAAAAAGAATCAGTGGAGGGCGCGGCAGCTTGAGCAAAACCGCCGATTCTCCCATCATCGCGCTCTTCGAGGACCGGCCCAAGCAGGGCATGGTGTACCAGCTGAATCTCAGCGTGTACCTCGACGCGCGCGTGGTGTTTGTGTCGAGCCTCAAGGAGCTATCGGGCGCGATGGCCGGCCCGGAAGGTGTGCAGCTCGCCATCGTGCGTGCGGATTTCAAAGGCCGTAATATCGCCGACCAGGTAGCCGATCTCCTTTTGCCAAAAGGGATTCCTGTCATTTCCCTAGGCGGCAAGGAGCGTGACGGTGTGATAGCAGTGGAAGACGGAATCGTGAAGCCGATGCTCCAGGCCGCGGCGAAGATTCTCGGCGTAACTCCGCAGAAGATGGTCGAAAAAACGCGGCCTGATCTGTATGAGATCGCGCCTGAGTTCCTGCAGATGCTTTTCACCGCGCCTTGCAAGATTTTCAAACGCAACGGGGAAAAGCTTGAAAAGATTTTCGGCACCGACGATATCATTTCACGCGAGAAAGTGAAACCTTACGTAAGTAGCCGCGAGCCGTTGGTAATCGACGCCTTCCACCGCCTGCGGCTCGCTAACGCCGTAACCGAGCAGAATCTCAACGCCGCGAAAGATCTTGCCTCGCCAAACGTTTCTGAAGAGAAGAAAATGACAATTCTTTCTTCGAGCCTCGATATGGTTGCCGCGCAGTTTAAGAACGCAGGCATGGACGTTGAAACAGTCGAGCTCGCGAACTCTTCCATCAAGGCCATCAGCAAGATCGCGGAGTCGGCTACGAACGTGGGTAGCCTTGTGAAGCAGCTGCTTGCAGCCGAAGGTGGCTATCGCTATGCACATAGCCAGCTCCTTACTTTCCTCGGCTTTCACGTAATCAAGATGATGGGGTGGTGGGGAGACGACCAACGCACCATCATCTCGCAAGCCGCCTTCTACCATGATATTTCCCTAAGCAGCGATACCGAGGCGAAGTTTCGAAGTGCTGAGTCTCTGAAAGCAGGCGGCATCACCGACCCACAAGTGCTGGAAACGATCCTTACGCACGCGCAGCTTTCTGCACGAGAGCTGCAAAGCGTGCCCGATATCCTTCCGGAAGTGGTACGAGTGGTGCTCAGCCACCACGGGTCTCCCATAGGCAAGGGCTTCTCGACCGATATCTCCAAGCTCGACAATCTTTCGCGAGCCTTCTATCTTTCTGAAGAATGGGCCGATTACTTGATGGCGCTTTCTGAGAGTGATCAGGTGCCCGATAATTCCGCCCGTATTGCCGAACTGAAAAATCTTTATAAAGACGATCTTAACCAACAGATCATCGAGACCTTTCGCTATCTCGATCCAGAACAGTTCACGAATGACTTCCTCGAGGCACCCGACTACTCCTTAGGCGCCGGCGCCGTGGATAACGGGTTCGCCGAGGCGCTTGTTTCGGGTTCTGCATCGGTGGAAGAAGCTGCAGCAGCAGCACTCAAGGCCGGCGCGGCCGAAGCTGAAAGCGAAACCAATGTTGCCGCTGGTGAAGCTTCGAAGGACGAAGAGATCCTCGTGAAGGGCTCAGCCGAGAGCGCGGATGAGAGCGAAAAGCGCATTGCCAAAGGCAAAGCCGCCGCTGCTACGAAGAAAAAGATCGGCGGTGTTACGGACGTGCGCAATGATGAAGAGGTCGTTGTCGGAGGCGCGGAACAAGAAGAGGAAGGGCAGAATCGTATCGCGGCCGACAAAGCCGCCTTTGCTGCGAAGAAAAAGATCGATGGCGTAACTGACGTGCGAAAAGACGAGGAAGTGCTCGTTGCCGGAGATGGCGAAGCTGAGAGTGAGGAACGTAGATTTGAAAATGAGAAAGCCGCTGCAGCGAAAACTAAGATCGAAGGCGTAACAGACGTGCGCAGAGACGAGGAGATTCTCATCAAAGGCGAAAAAAACGCCAAGGATCTGATCGATCGTTCCATTGTTCGCATCAAAGCCGACACCCCGGAAGCGCAGCGAGAGCTCAAGATGAAGTCGATCGCTGGCTCCAGTGAATTTATGAAAGCCGCGCTCGGCGGAGATTTCGATGCTGTGAATGCGATCATCGCTGCCGCGTCGAATCTGGGCGTAGAAATGCGCAAGACAGATGCCGACGGCCGCACGGCGATCCACTACGCCGCCATGGGCGGATCGATTCCGGTGATGAAACTCCTGCTCGAAAAAGGCGCACAGCTCAATAGCGTCGATTCCAAGCGGCGTTCTCCTCTCTTTTTGGCCGCGCTTCATAAGCAGAATGAAGCCTTTGATTTTCTCCTAGGGCAGGGAGGCAAGATCGGTCAGCAGGCCATGGGCGGGATGACGATCGCCATGATCGGCGCTTTCTCCGGTAACGTGCACGTGCTGAAAGCCGCGGTGGAAAAGGGCGTGCGACTCGACACCAAAGACCACAATGGCAAGACTGCTGTGGAATACGCAAAGCAGAGCAAGAACGCAGAAGTAATCCAGTATCTCGAGTCGCTCGCGGCGGCGGCGAAAAAGCCAGCGGCGGCCTGAGCTCGCGCGGGTGAAAAGCACTATGTTTTCAGAATTCCACCTCTTTGAGCCAAGAGGAGAACACTGTAAGGTAGGGTTTCAGGGCTTTGCGGTCGCGCAGCCACCAGATTCCATAGTTCTCCTGTTCCACAGAAAAAAGTTCAAGCCGCCTCAGCTTTCCCGAATCTAGTTCGTCGCGCACAGCATAGGTAGGCAATAGAGCCCAGCCGCAGCCGGCCACTGCGGCCGAGCGGCAGGCGGCGATGTCGTTGAAGCGCGCATAAGGGCGGGTGACCTGCGCTTTGAGCTGCAAGTATAGAGAGGGGGGGAGGCGCAGGAATTCCACGTGAGGCGCGTTGTAGAGGTCTTCGAGGCGGCGGAGCGGATGGGCTTTGAGAAACGCCGGGCTTGCGAACAGGCTCACCTCTTCGCGCGCAAGCAGCTGAAAGCGGATGTCAGGGCTGAGCGGGCGTCCGCAGTCGAGGGCGAGGTCAACGTTGCCTTCGAGCAGAGCTTCTTCAGTGCCGCTTTCGAAAGAGTAGATCTCCAGCTCAATCAGAGGTAGTCGCTTCCTCAGTGCCGGAAGAGCTGGGGCCAGGATCCTGGCCGCAAACTCGCGCGTGGTGGCTATGCGGAGGGAATGCGGTCGTTGCAGAATCCGGCTCTGCGAGCTCACGGCGTCGCGGGTCCACTGCACGACTTCTCGCCCAAGCGGAGTCAGGTTCCAGCGACCGCCTTGTTTTTCGAGAACCGGCACTTCCGCGGCCAGCCGCTGCAGCTTGCGTGACACTACCGAGATATCGCGACCCAGGCTCTGGGCCAGCGACGCGAGGCCATTCGCTTCGGAAAAACGGAGCAGGAGGGCGCAATCTTCGCTGGAAATAGGTAGCTGCATGCTTCTATCGTCCCCATTACCTTTTGGTTTCGCAAGCGCATCAAATGACGCAGCTGCGAAACCAAAAAGTAATGGGGCTTAAGCAGTGATGGCGGCGGCCACGAAGCGCCCGTCGTGCGAAAGACTGAGGTCAATGCCCACGGCGGGCTGGCCTTCGTCGAGAACTTCGGGAGGGAGAAAACGGGTGAGCGTTCTTTCCCGTACGAGCTCAGCACGATGCAGCTCGTGGTGCTCGCCCAAGAGTCGCTTTGCCAGAAGGCGCACCTGACGAGACTCCTCCGAGTGCACGGAGTCGAGCTCGCGTGCCGATAGATCACACGGAATTCTGGTCATCGTCTCGATTCTCACGGCCGTGAGGGCTTCCAGTTCTTCAGAATGCAAAATGCCTCGCCTGCGCCAGCCGGCCAGGCAGTGCACGAACTCTTCGCTCCAGTTGAGCATAAGCGCAAAGTCATTTTCTTTGTGCACGATCCGCGAATTGAGACGACCGCCGGAGGGTGCGGCTTTTCCAATACGCGCCAGAAATTCTTCGCCCACGAAAAAATCCCGGTGTGCGAACACGACTTCGGGATCGAGCTTGCGAATCACTTTAAAAACGCTTTCCTTGGCCGCCCAGATCATCCATAGCGCCAGAGTAGGATCGGTCGCCTGCCGGATCGCGGCCGCTTCCTCGAAGGTGAACACTCGGCCTACGAAACGGCCGTCGAGGTGCTTGTCTTGTGCGCCCGTTTCTTTGCGGTCCACGACATCATTGCCGAGCAACATCGTAATACCCTTTCTCCATCTCGGCGAGCGAGTGCACGATCTGGCCCGAAATGTCGCGAGCGCCACGTAGGCCCGGGCTCGCGCTCGCGGGCTTGATCATCTTCATGTCGATGTAAAACTTGTCGCCTTTTTCAGGCATGGTGCTGAAATCTTTCTGCTCGCGGCCGCGGAAATAAACGCAGAGCACGCGGGCGCCAGGCACTTCCTGCACTATTCCGCCCACGCCATAGCTGAAGTTTTCGGTGTCAACGCGACCGAGCCGGCTGCGGCCGCCTTCAGGAAAGATGAGGATCGAATCTCCGCTCCGAAGCAGCAGGCCTACTTTGTCGAGCACTTTGCGCACTTCATCTCGCGGCCCCTTGCGCACCACGGGCAGGCAGCGGCCTACGTAACAGAGAAAGCGGATGTAGATATTGCCGGAAAAATTCTGCTTGTCGGGAAGGTTCCAGGGCATGAGCGAAGGCTTCAGAGACGCCCGCCAGCCCGGGGCAAGCGCCCACATGATCAGCAGGGAATCGATGGCGGTGAGATGGTTCCCGCAGATCACCACGGGCCCTGTGCCTTCGCGCAGCAGCTGACGGTAGCGCCGCCGGGTATCGCGGAGCGCGGGGATTTGGTAGCGCCGCCCGAACTTCATCCAGACTATGGCGAAGAAGTAGCTGACGGGAATAAGGGCCCGGCTCAGCAATCGCTGAATCCAGAGCCCCATCCTGTCACGGGCGGATAACACTAGTGCGTGGTCTTGGCTACGATCAGGTCAACAGCATTGCCCACGGTGAGCACTTTGTCGGCAGAGTCATCGTCGATCGCGATCGAAAACTCGTCTTCAAAAGCGAGCACGATGTCTACGAGGCGGGCTGAGTTCACGCCCAGGTCTTCGAGCAAGCGAGTGTCGGACTTTGCACTCGCGAGAGCGGCGGTGTTTTTGGTATAGGGGGTGATTACCTTGATTACTTTGTCGAAAGCTTCGGTCTGGTTCATAGGGATCTCCATTTTGGGTTACTGTTCCGTTTTTCCGCTTTCAGCGGAGTTCTAGTTCCACTTCTTGAAAATTACGCAGCCATTCACGTCGCCGAAGCCAAAACTCGACTTGGCAATGATCTTCGCATCGGAGTCGCGGCTCTTGTGCACGATGCTTTTCGCTACCGGCGCGAGCTCGGCGTGAAGATCATCGCAGTTGAGAGACCCATGCACGAAGCCCTTGTGCAGCTGCAGCACCGCCGCTACGCATTCGATGCCGCCAGCCGCGCCGAGCGCGTGGCCCACGAGGCTTTTTGTGGAGTTGATCAGAGGAAAAGCTTCCGGCGAGCACTCGAGCGCGCGCAGCCAGTTTTTCACTTCCATCGGATCGGCCATCGTGGCGGTGAGGTGCCCGTTGATGAGGTCGATCTCGGAAGGGCTGATACCCGCCTGCAGGATCGCCTGCCGGATGCAGCGAACCACGCCTTCCGGGTTCGGCGCCGTCATGCTACCGCCACCGCGCTGGCCGCCGCTGTTCACGTGACCGCCCAAAACTTCGGCGTAGATCTTCGCGCCGCGGCTTGAAGCGCTCTCGAGGCTTTCGAGCATCAGAATCCCGGCGCCCGAGCTCGGCACGAAGCCGGCGGCGGAGGCGGAGAGCGGCCGGGACGCCTGCTCTGGCTTGTCGTTGTAGCCGCGGGAAAGAACCCGCATGGCGTCGAAGCCTGCCCAGATATAGTGCGAAGAGCCTTCGGCGCCGCCTGCAAGCATGCGCAAGGCGCGGCCTTCCTGGATCGCCTGGAACGCGTTCACGACTGCTTCTGTGCCTGTAGTGCAGGCGCTGGAGTTGGTGGTCACCTGGCCGCCGATGCCGAGCGCGCCGCCGAGCCAGGCGCTCACGGAGCTCGCCATGGTCTGTTCCACCATTGTGGAGCCTAGACGGCGAACCTTGCCTTCGTTTACGATGGGAACAACTTTTTCGCCCAACGTATCCGCGCCGCCGATGCCGGTGCCGATGATGGCACCGGTTTGCCAGTCGGTCGAGGAGGCGGGATCCACGCTGAAGCCAGCATCCTTCCAGCAGTCGATGCCTGCGATGCCTGTGTAAATCATGCTCTCATTCAGGGCGAGCAGGGCGCTCTCCGAAAAGTACTGCTTTTTGAGCTCTTCGGAAACTTCCGGCCTGCCTCCTACTTGGCAGGAGAAGCCCAGCTCGGCTAATTTTGGAAAGTGACGAATCCCGCTTTTTCCGGCGCGCAGAGCGCTCGCGAAATTATCGAGGCCGTGGGCATTGGAGGCGACCACGCCCATGCCGGTTATTACAACTCTGTTGTTATTTGCTTTGGCCATGTCTAACTCCCATTCCAGAAACAGTTGCGGTGGCGATCAGGCTGCCGTCGGCGGCGAACATTTCCACCTTCGAGCGAAGTTTTTTACGGCGCCAGAAAATCCTCTCGGCGCGCACGGTTACCCGGTCGCCAGGGAACACGGGCTTGAGGAACTCGACCTGGGCGTCGGAGAAAAAGGTGGTCCAGAGTTTAGCTTCTGCGGCGCTCTCTTCCTTGCTGAGCAGGTAGATCCCGTGGGCCACCACGCCGATCTGGCACATGCACTCGAGCAGGATCACGCCAGGAGTCACGGGGTTGCCGGGAAAGTGCCCGGCGTAAAAAGACTCGTCCGTCTTGAAGCGGTAGCCGCCCACGATTTTGAGGTCATCGACCTCCGCGATCTCGTCGATAAAGCGGAAAGGTGGTTGCTGTGGCACCAGTGCGAGCAGCTCGGCATTGGTCATTGGCTCACCTCCGGGCCGGCGGCGCGGATGATACCGCCGGTAGAATTTTTGCCGGAATGCGGATACGCCTCGTAGCGGATATTCGCGAATACGCCGACCTTGGCGTCGGTCACTTTGTAGATGCTTTCGCCGTCCACAAGAACTTCGCCGCTGCCGATCACCACCGACATGCCGGCTTGCGCGAGTTGAGAATAACGGCGCACGTTCACCACGTACTGCACGAGCTTATTGTGCGGGCGAATCTGACCGGAGAACTCGATTTCTTTGGAGCCGAGCGCGCGGCCCGCGCCTTTTGCGCCCCGTACGGCGGAATAGAAGCCGAGCAGCTGCCAGATCGCGTCCACACCGAGGCAGCCGGGCTGCACGGGATCGTTGCGGAAGTGGCACTGGAAGAACCAGGCGTCGAGCGCGATGTCCTGCTCTGCGATGATGCGGCCCTGGCTGCCGTTATGCGAGATCTCGGTGATGCGGTCGAACATCAGCATAGGGGGTGCGGGTAGGGTGGGCACGCCTTCGAACGGTGGGTCTTCCACGAGAGTGCCCCACGCGGAGGCAAGCAGTTCTTCTTTCGAGAAGCGCTTCGCATCTAAAAATTGGGAGTACTTCATCACGCGTTCCCCCGAACATCAAACAGCAAGCCGCCCCAGGTGAGGCCCGAGCCAACTACCACGAGCGCGAGCTCATCGCCTTTTTTGAAATTGTTCCAGTTCATCGAGAAGGTGCTCGGGGCTCCTGCGGCGCCGCAGTTGCCAAACTCGTCTACACTGAAGTAGTGGCGGTCGGCGGGGATTTCAGCGCGCTCGCATACACTCGCGAGCATGGTGCGGTTGGCCTGGTGGCCGATAAAGGTCATTTTCGATAGATCGCGCTGCAGTTTTCCGCGCAGCTCGGTGAGGGTCGCGATGCTCTTACGAATAGCGAAGGTCTGAACGGCGTGGCCGTTCTGCGCAAACTTGCCGCCCGTCGGGATTACGACCTTGTCCCAGCCGGCCGGATCGGAGCTTACGGTCGAGAAGGTGAGGGCAAAGCGAGAAGGCTTGCGGGTCGATATGATCGCGGCCGAGGTGCAGTCGCCCCAGAGCACGGCGGTGCGGCGGTCGGCGTAGTCCACGATCTTGGTATTGTTTTCAGCGTTCACCACGAGAACATAGTCGGGCAGGGCTTCCGGGCGCATGGCGCGCAGGTTGTGCAATTGCACGGCGAAGCTCGAGCATGCGCTGGACAAATCAAAGGCGGGAACTTCGAGGCCGAGCTCGTTCGCGATTACGCAGGCTTCCGCAGGGATAGAGTGGTCAGGGGAGCAGCCTCCCGCGATCACCATGCCGATGTCTTTTTTCTCGAGGCCAGCGCGTTTGAGCGCAAGCTCCGTGGCGCGCGCTGCGGTTTGCGCGTTGGTATAGAGCGCGGCTTCGCGAGCGGCCTCGGGGCGGGCGTTTTTCGTGTCGCGGATATAGTCGAGCGGCAGGATGGTGCGGCGGGAGCGGATGCCGACCCGGTCCATGATCCACTGGTCGGTGGTCTCTAGCCCAAGGCTCTCGAGGAACGCGTTGTCGATCACGTTCTCGGGGTGGAAATGCCCGAGGCCGTGCAGGAATAGTTCACCAGCGAAAGAATTAGGCAGACCCAATATGTTCTCCTCCGTCCACACGGATCAACGCGCCGTTGATCCAGCTCGCTTCGTCCAGGCTTAATAGATAAATGCTGTTGGCCACGTCTTCTACCTGCGTGAGACGTCTCAAAGGATTGCGCGAAAGGGCCGCTTCCTTCATCTTTTCTGAGCCCGGGATCAGGCGAAGCGCGGGCGTATCGGTCACGCCGGCCTGGATGATATTGGAGCGGATGCCGAATTTCGCGAATTCGACAGCGATCGAGCGGGAAACGGATTCCAGCGCGCATTTGGCGGCCGAGACGGCGGCGTAACCTTTCCAGGCGATCTCGTTGCCTTCCGAGGTCAAACCGATCACACGGGCGTCGGCGGCAAAGAGCTTTTCTCTATGCAAGCGCTGCACCCAGCTCAACAAGGAGGTGCCCATGCTGTGGATCGTGCGGCTCATGTCTTCTTCTTCCATGATGGCAGCTTCCGCATTGTCGGTAGGCGCGATCGGTTTCAAATTTCCGTAGGCGATCGAGTGCAGGAGTACCCGCACTTTACCGGTGCCGCCGAGCTTCTCATGCAATAGTGCAATCACCGAATTCACGCCATCGGGAGACAAAGCATCCAGGTTCAGTGTGAGCAGTCCGTTACCGAAACTGCGAATCTCTTCGAAGTCCTTCTCGATGCGTTCCATCGAGCCACGGCGATCGCGGTGCACGGCACAGATGCTCATGCCTTCCGACGCCAATTTTTTCGCAGTCGCGAGGCCAAAGCCACTCGAGCCGCCCAGAATGATTGCCCACTGTTTGTCGCTGAATTTTTTTATAGTCACGCAATATTCGTAAGCCCTTTGCGTGGCGTTTGCAAACGAGGGAAAGCGCGTAACGGAAGCGGGGAGTTCGCGCTCTCTGGGCGCAGGAAAAAGGTGCAAGTATGTCAGGGATCAAACAGATTCATGCTTATGCACATGACTGGCCCTAACCGCGGCGGGCCACAATATTGCTGTAAGGCGCTGGGCTCACGAGCACGGCGTTTTCAATCACCCGCTGGAACAGGATGCCGCGCGCCATCGCCGAACGGCGGTTAAAGCGAAACTCGAACTCTTCCAGGTAGGAGCCCAGGTGCTTTGCTTCCAGTCGCCCGTGAAGGGTTCCCTTCAGCCAGCGGGCCAGCTGCTCGCTCACCGTGTTTACTCGCGGCAGAGCCAGCTCGCTCACGCCACGCTTGGACTTCCTGGTTTGCTGGCGATAGCCAATTTTCGTGAGTTCACCCGCGCCGCGCGCATGGCTGAGAAAGATCGTGCTTCCCTTGGCCACGCTGGATGAGATGAATTGCTCCAGGCTCCAGCTAGAGACGTCGCGGATCCTCTCGATCCGTATCCGTCCTATGCGTTTCAGCCCGGAAAATTCCGCCGCCACGGCCACGAGATGCTTTTCCCCCGCGCCGAGCTCGACGAGATCCACCTCGACATCTCCTTCGAGCAGACTGCGGTCGGCCTGAACCATCGCGTTGCGGATCTTGTGCAGCAGCAGCCAGGCGCTGCGGTAGGAGCCGAGTCCGATGTCCTTCTGCAGATCGAGCGCGCTCACGCCGGTCTTTTGCGCAGTGATCCACCAGATCGCGTAAAACCACATTTTGAGCGGTAGCCGGCTCGATTCGAAGATCGTGCCGGTCTTCACGGAGTTCTTGAAACGGCATTTTTTGCAGCGGCGCAGGCCCGTACCTAGCACCCAATAGTTGGAGTCACCACAGCGTTGGCAGACGAATTTCGATTCCCAGCGCACCTTCTCGAGAAAGTGCAGGCAGGCGTCCTTGTGGGCAAAGAGCCGGTCGAATTCGCGCAAGTTCCGGGGGTAATCCACGGCCCTCAGTCTCTTACCGGTAGGCTGGGCCAGTCAAGTGCATATGAGTAGCAGGCTTTGCGTCAGGCAATAAAACGGATCATGTTTCTCCAGCTAAACTCACCTTACAAGCTGAGTAGAACTCTACGCACTCAATCCCCATTGCACATTCTATTCGATCTGGCGTTTGCCGCTCTGCGAGCGCGACTGCAAATTTTGTCTACGAATAGGTAGAACATTTTTCTAAAGCACCGTGTTTCTCGCCAGAAAAACACGATTAGAGGAGAAACTCTAACGCGCGCAATCGTTCTCGGTTAAGAGCAGGAAGTTCCCGATGAACTGGGCCTCCGGGTGACTTTCCATCACAGACCTGTAGTGCACTGTAAATTTCGCGCAGCCATCTTTCCTTTCTCTGGCTCCGAACGCGCCTAAGTAAAGCGGGAGAGGCTCAGGACGAAGAAAGCGAAGGTCTCCGTGAATGGAATACCGGGAGCCTGCAAGCAGCGCTGCGATTTTCTCAGCCTCCTGCCGCAAAGTGACTCTTGTTTCCGCGTTTTCGCGGGACTGAAAGGGATAGGCGCTCCACCAGAGGGAGGACAGAATCAACGGTACCAAAACTAGTGCGCGTAGTTTCTTGGATGGAAATAATTCCAGAAACCCCCGGCCCGCCGCCGCGCAGAGCGGGAGGATCAGAAGCTGCGAGGCATAGGGATGCACGCGGAATACGCCGAGGAACATTACGAGAAACGCGCCACCGGCCAAAATAGCGGCGTAGAACCAGGGCTCGCGCTTCCTCACCCCGTGACGGAAGAGGTCAAAGAAAAAGAACAGCAACACGGGAATCGGAAAGCTCAGCAAGACCGCACGCCAGAGCATCGCGACAGCTTCGGGATTCTCGCGGAGCACGTGGTAAGGGCCAACGAGGTACATGTACAAACGGGACAACTGCTCACCGCCGCCACCCGTGGCGCGAGACCAGTAGAACTGGGAGCAGAGGGGTACGGCGATGAGCCATAGGGACGCAAATCGCCTTGGCGAGAACCACAAGAACACCGGCAACGCCAAAAGCGCCGTCCAGTCCACGAGCCCGGCGCTGGCCATGAGCAGCGCGCGGGCCCACCAGGCGCGCGCCCAGAAGGCCGCCAGGACAAGAGTGCCCGAGATCACCTCGAAGGAGAGCGCGTGCGTATAGGTCTGCGTGGTGGGAACCAGTAGATAGAAAAAGAACGCGACCCGTGCTGCGGCGAAACCATAGGCTCGCGCCACCAAGGAGTGAAAAAGCCCCAAGCGCACGGCAAAGAACAAGATTGCGAGGCGCCGCAGGGTATCCGGCGCTTCGCCGAAGAGATTCTGCCAGACCGCCGTCAGGAACGTGAGCCCGCCCGGGTGCGAAGTATAGAAGCCGCCCACGCTCCAGGGATTCACCCAGTAAAAAGTGGCGCGAAAGCCCAGCTCGCGAACGTTGCGCGAGAATTCCGCGAGCCAGAGAGTCACGAACTCGTTTACGTCGCCGCCGTTTTCCCGCGGCAGGAATTCAAAAGAGCCGCGAAGGCCCGGATGCCAGTGCGCGAGCAGATCGAACGCCACATAGGCGAGCAGCGCGAGGATCAGGCTCTCGTGCCGCTTATTTGTCAAAGTTCTCCTTCACGATGGCGGCGTTGCGCTGCAGGCCCTCGAGCTTGGCGCGTTCGAGCGCGCGCCCTTTGTACTTCGTCTTGAAGGCTTCTTTATCGAGAGCGAGGATTTCTTCGGCCGCGATGTATTCCACGGGCGGCTCGCCGATGCCGGCGCGCGCTCTTTTCAGAGAGTGCGAGGTCCAGGGGCATACTTCCTGGCAGATATCGCAGCCGAGCAGCCAATCGCCCAGGGGCTTATGGAATTCGGTCGGAATCGCGCCCCGGTGCTCGATATTCCAGTAGGGCAGGCATTTGCGGGAATCGATCGCGCGCAGGCCCTCGAGGATCGCGCCCGTCGGGCAGGCGTCAACGCAGCGGCGGCATTTTCCGCAATGGTCGGCCATCGGGGAGTCGGGCGCGAGCACGGCGGTCGTGATCACCTCGCCGAGCCAGAGCCAGGAACCTTCCTCTGGATTGATGAGGAGGGAATGCTTGCCGATCCAGCCGAGGCCCGCCTCAGTGGCGTAGGCGCGCTCGGAGATCGCGCCGGTGTCGACGTAGGCCAAACTTCCTTTGGTGCCAGCCGCGCCGTCGAGCGCGAGCGCGAGCTGCTCGAGGAGCGGCAGAATTGTGTCGTGGTAGTCCTGGTTCTGCGCGTAGCGGGCCACCTTGCCGTAGGCGCGGGTGCCGTGGTCGGCGGGTTTCGAGTCAGGCGCTCCGGGAAAGCGCATCGCGAGCACGACCACGCTCTGCGCACCGGGCAGCAGCGCCTTGAAGCTTTTCCGCCGCCGCTTCTGTGTTTTCAGGTAATGCATGCCCGCGGCGAAGCCCTGGCCGAGCCACCAGTCGTAGAACTCAGGGTTTCTTCTAGGCAGAGAAGTAGCGACCCCGCAAAGAGCGAAGCCGAGAGAGGCAGCTTTCTCCTTCACGAACGCGCTGAGCTCGGCGGGGGTGGGAGTGGTCACGGAACGCAGGTGGCTTTCAGGGGCTTGCGCTGAACCGTGCAGCGCACCTTGAGCACGAGGCCTTCGCCGCCGTCGGCGCTTGGCACGCGGTTCGTGGCCCGGAAACGGCGGTCGGCGGTCCATTTCGGCTGGCTATAGCGGCCGTCTTTGTCGAGCAGGAGCTTGCACTCGCTTCCATCGCAGTGGCCGAGCTGAAGCCCGTGCTTCTCTTCTGCGTATTCGCCTTCCGACACCGAAGCGAAGAAATCTCCCGCCTTGTTCCAGTGAGGCTTCTGCGAGATTTTTGTCTCCAGGCCCGTCTTGAGCGAAAGAAGGGTGTAATCTCCGCCCTCGTAGCCGAAGCTCTGGATCACGGCTACGTGGTGCGCGGGGTGGTAGGAGAAAAGATGATGCTCCGAGTAGCTCTCCCCCTCGGTGGGATTATTGGCGAGAACTTTCGCGGCCTTTCCGCCTTCCATCGTGAGCGTGAGCTTGCCCTTGGCGCGAGAGAATACTTTCGGGAATTTTTTTATGAGGCGGGCTTCTTCTTTGGCGCGGGCGCTTGGGGCGGCGAAGGAGAGAGAAGGACACAACAACAAAACAATCAGAGCTTTCCGCATATCACCTTTTTCGTCTTGCGGGTCATCTTGCAGCTGAGGCGGGTCTTGGCTTTACCCGAGCCGAGATAATTCACCTCCAGCGTATCGTTGCCCACGAGGTCGACTGGTCCCCACTTGCCTTCCTTCTCCGCCAATTTCCAGCAGCCCGCGAGCTCGCAGTACCCCACGACCAGCTTTCCCGGCCGACCCTTCGCACTGGCTTCGGTGCTCGAGGCGAACATGCCGTCTTTCCAGGTGGGTTCCTCGGTGCCGATCAGCACGCGCATATTGGGCTTCAGCGCGACCAGCTCATAGCTCATCGAGTGGTACAACTGGTGCTCGAGCTCCACTACGCGCAGCTCTGGATAGTAGTTGTTCAGGCGTGTGAGGTCGTAGGAGTCGCCTTCTTTGAAGTTGTCTTTGTAGATCTTCTGGCCCTTATCGTGGATCACCGTTAGCTCGGTCTCTTTTTTGCGCTGGAAAAGTTTTGGGTATTTTTCGAGCAGCTCCCTTTCGGAAGCATGGGCGGAAAGGGAGCAGAGGGCTCCGAGCAGCAGAACGATTGTTTTCATCTCAGTACCCCAGCTCTTCCCAGAGAAGCTTGTGGAACTCGAGACGGGTCTCGATCCAGCGGTTATCGGTGCGGGAAGGGTGCACGCGGTTGGAAAAGAGGATGCTCAAGGTCTGGGATGGCTCGTGGTACCACACGTTCGTGCCGGTATAGCCAGTATGCCCGAGCGCGCCCTCAAAAGAGGGGCCGGGAAAAGGGCGCAGCCCGGGCCAGGTGCTGAGGCCATAGTTCCAGATGCCGGGCGGTTTCGGCGTGCGTTTGATAAATTCGGGATTCGCGTTCACCTGGTGCCAGAGATGGTCGAAGAGTTTTTCGGCTTCGCGCAGCGTGGTGAAGACGCCCGCGTGCCCGGCGTAGCCGCCGAAGGCCCAGGTATTGTCGTCGTGAACGGCGCCTTGAAGAGCTTTTTTATTGTCGCCGCTTCTCGGCTCCTGTCTCCAGGGGCAGATCTCGGTGGCCACAAAACGATTCGTGGGCGCGAGCAGGCCGTAGAGTCGGGCGGGGGCAGGCGCGTGGGGCAGGGTGCAGTAGCCCGTGCTTTCCAATTTCAATTTGCTCACGACTTTCTCGTGAAAAATTTCCGGGAGCGGCTTGCCGTAGAGGCTCTCGAGCAGCAACCCGAGCAGCATGAAGCCGAGGTCTGAGTAAACTTGCGTGCCTAGGTTTGGAAGGCCGGCGCTCACGATCCAGCCGAGGATCGGCTTCTGGTCGCCCAATTTCTGCTCGCCTTTCTCATACGCGCGGAAATACTCCACATGCGCGGGCAGGCCCGAGCGGTGGCACATGAGGTCGAGCAGCACGGTTTCGCTTGAGGGAAACTCGGTGAAGTATTTGCGAACTTTGTCGTGGAAGGAGATCTTGCCTTCACTCTCGGCGATGAAGAGCATCGCGACTGTGGCGAGCGCTTTGGAGACGGAGGCGCAGTCCCAGATGGAGTCGCTGGCGACTTCCCGGCGCTCGGCGCCGGTATCGGGATGTGCATGGTTGCCGAGGTAGATCTCAGCTTCGATTTTGCCGGCCCGGCGGATCAGGCAAGCCACGCCGCTGGCCTGTTTTTCGGCGACGGCTTTCTCCAGAAAGGCGCGAGAGCGAGGGAGCATCTGTTTTACTGTCGCGCCCATACGGCGCGCTCCTGCGTTCAGTGTACCGGGCTTTTTCACGAAGCCCAAGTATGGATTCTGCTTAGGTTCCGGGCAGCTATGCCAGAACTGTTTCCCTCCGGGGAAACGGTTTTAGATCCTACGGATGGATCGTGTAACGCGTTGCGCTTAAAATGGGCCCGAGCTGTTCTAACCCCCTTTATAAGGAGCTTCCCCATGATCCGCATTCTCTTCACACTTACCCTAGTTTTCGCCTCTTATTCGGCCTCTGCCACCGATATCCAGCTTCGCCCCGGTTCCAGCGCCACGATCCGCGCAGGCGACGAAGCGACCGTTACCTGCGGAGGCGGCGGCGGCGGCGGCCGTGAACGCTGTGAATGCGTGGTGGGAAATCGGAACACCGACGCTTCCATTAACTGCAATCCCGAAACTTTCGGCTACTTGCTCAAGATCCGCGGCGCGCCCGTAAAGCAGGACGGCTGCTGGAGAGAAGCGTCGGGCGCGGGAAACGGCTGCCGAACCGCAATGAAAGATTTTCCCGAGTGCAACTAGGCTTCAGGAATATGCTCGCAAGCCAGTGAGCAGGAGCTTGCAGGCGAACAGTAAAAATAGAAGCGCCACCGTACGGTACAGCAGGTGGAGCTTCTTTCTGTTTTGAAAATAGGGCCGGAAAAGCCCGAAGAGATAACAAAGGAAGAGGGTGCTGGTAACCCAGCCGAGCTCAAAGAGCAGGATGAAAAGCCAGCGCCCCGCCGGAATTCTGGCGTCGAGCGCCATCGCCTGCGGCACGCACACGGTTACCCAAAAAATCCAAGCCATCCCATTCAGAATAGAAAGCATGAATACGCGTCGGTTGGTGAATAAAGATTCCTCGTTCTGGATTTCCTGCACCCGCCACAGCGACCAAGCGAGCCGCAGCAGAATGAGGGCACCGAAAAACGAAAGGGTGGAGAAAACCAAAGAAGCAGGGTTGATCGCGGTGAGCGCGGCGACGCAGGTTACGCTCATGAGCAGTTCCCCAAACGCCGCCCAGGCCACAATGCGTCGCGCCGCCTTCCAGCCATGGCGGATGGTTTCCGCGAAAACGGCGGTCACCACGGGCCCGGGGATCAGTCCGCAGAGAAAACCCAAGAAAAGCACTTCGAGTATTGGCAGCAAAAGCATGACAGGGAAATAGTGGCGAATTTTGCGGCGTAGCACTAGGGGCTTCGTGCTACAAAATCGGCATGCCACAACTCAATCCGAATATTTCCGAAAAAGAGCTTCAGGCACACGCGCGCGATCTGCGTGTTTGGTGCCTCAAGATGATCCACAAAGCGGCGAGCGGCCACCCCGGCGGCTCCCTTTCTTTGGCGGAAATCATGACCGCCTTCTATTTCAAGCTGCTGAAACACGATCCGAAGAATCCTACCTGGAAAGAGCGCGATCGTTTTATTTTGAGCAAGGGCCACGGGGTTCCCGCGCAGTACGCCGCGATGGCGATGACCGGATATTTTTCGACTGACCTTCTCATGACCCTACGTAGCCTGGGCTCGCCTCTCCAGGGCCACCCCGACCGCGCCCGCCTCCCCGGCATCGAAGCCTCTACCGGGTCGCTGGGCCAGGGTCTCTCGATCGCGCAAGGCATGGCGCTCGGCCACCGCCTCGATAAAATTGATTCGATGGTTTACTGCGTGATGGGCGACGGCGAGATTCAAGAGGGCCAGATCTGGGAAGCCGCGATGAGCATCCCGATGCACAAATTGGATCGCGTGGTTGGCATCGTGGACTGGAACAAGGGCCAGATCGACGGCCAGGTGAAAGACGTGATGAATATCGAGCCGATCGGCGACAAGTTCACGGCCTTCGGCTGGAACGTGATCGCGATCGACGGCCACAGTTTAAGCGCCATCATTAAGGCGGTAGAGCAGGCGAAGAAGAATGTAGGCAGCGGCAAGCCCACCATGATCGTGGCCGATACCTTAAAGGGCAAAGGCGTGAAGTTCATGGAAGAGGGCCAAAACGCGTGGCACGGCTCGGCGCCGAGCACTGAACAGCTCGACAAAGCGGTGAATGAAATCATGGGAGGTGGAAAGTGATTAATACGACGGTAAAACCCATTGCCACCCGCGCCGCCTTCGGCGATACCCTCGCCCGCATCGGCGAGAAATACCCAGAGATCGTGGTGCTCGACGCCGACTTGTCGAAGTCGACCATGAGCATGCATTTCGCGAAAAAATATCCGGACCGTTTCTTCGAGATGGGCATCCAGGAAGCCAACATGATCGGCGCCGGCGCAGGCCTCGCGCTCACCGGCAAAGTTCCCTTCATCTGCTCCTTCGGCGCTTTCGTTTCGGGCCGCTTCGACCAGATCAGAATGAGCGTTGCGTATACCCAGGCCAACGTGCGCATCATCGGCACCCACGCCGGTGTAGGCATCGGCGACGACGGCCACTCCCAGATGGCGCTGGAAGACATTTCCTGTATGCGCACCCAACCCACGATGGCCGTGCTTCAGCCCGCCGACGATATCGAGACCGCCGCGATGATCGAGGAGCTCGTGAAGTACCCGCACCCCGCGTACATCCGCCTCACCCGCCAGGCGGTTCCGCGCGTTCATAAGGACGACACCGTATTCAAAATCGGCAAGATCCAGCCACTTAAGCCCGGCAAGGACGCTCTCGTTCTCGCATCGGGGGGCGTGGTCGGGCCGTCTTTGGAAGCTGTGGCTTCCTTGCAGGCGCAGGGCATCGACCTCGAAGTGGCCAACGTTTCCTCGATCAAGCCGCTCGACACGGCCTGGCTGCGCGAAGCGCTCAAGCGCCACAAGAAGTTCATCACCGTAGAAGACCACTACGTGATCGGCGGCCTCGGTGGCGCGATCGCGGAGTTCCTCGCGGAAGAAGGCGCAGGAAAGCTGCACCGGGTGGGCATCCAGGACGTGTTCGGCCAGAGCGGAACTCCCGCCGAGTGCCTCGACCACTACGGCCTCACCCCAGCCAAGCTCGCGAAGAACTTCCAGGGCTTCGTGCGCGGCTGATGGCGGCCTACCTCGACCATATCGGAGTAGCTGTGAAGCCGGGCTCGCGCCTGGCCGAAGCGCTGGCCTTGCTTGGCTTGCCCGTTACGAGCAAAGAGCGCGTGGAGCGCGAGAAGGTCGACACGACGTGGATCCCTCTTCCTGTGAAGCCGGGCAACGTGGAGCTGCTCGAGCCGACCGAGCCCTCTTCGACGATTCAGATTTTCCTCGATAAGATGAACAAGGACGCCGTTCATCATCTTTCGTTTCGGGTGGAGAGTATCGCGGCCGTAAGTGAGAAGTTAACCGCCGCCGGTTTCAATCTCATCTACCCCGAAGCTAAACCTGGCGCGCACGGCTGCATGGTGAATTTCATCCACCCCAAATCCACGGGCGGCGTGCTGCTCGAGATTACGGAAAAGCAGTAGTTGAGTTTGACGCCTCTGAGCTCGGCACCGTGCCGAGTTCGAAACGATACTTCAATTAAAACTCGCACTTGACGCAACTGCTTCTGGCACATGCCACACGACTAAAAAATCGTGTACAGAAACGGCGACAGCAGCGGCGCCGACTCTGACAGCAGGATCAGCAGCATCAACAGGAAAAATCCGCCCGCGAGCGGCACGGCCCAGTACTTCTTCTCGCTCTTGAGAAAATACCAGAAGCTTTTCAGGATCGCCTTCATTGCGCTCCATAGAAGCAGGAAACCAGGGCCTGCGCAAGGATGCGGTGGGCATCGGCGTTGGGGTGGGAATCATCGCGCGCGGCCCAGTACGAACGCCCGCCGTCCTTAGCGGTAGGAAAAAACTTGGCGCCGTCGCAGACAGGAATTCCCTTTTCCTCAAGCGCACCGCGCACTTTTCCATACTGTCCTTTGAGGCCATCTGTACCGAGCGAATGAAACTCCGGGATCAGCAGCACCCGCAGCGGGATTTTTTCCCTGTCGAGCAGGCGCTTTCCCTCAATCACGGTTTTGGTCCAGTCCGCAAACCCGGCCTCCGCCCAGTGGGAGTAGTACTCGAGAAAGTTCCGCCGGTCGCGGGACCCATAACTCCACCAAACTTGGGAGGCGATCCCAAAGAGCAGTGAACCCTGAAGGAAACGCGATCCCGCCTGCGTTGGCTCGAGGTCGTTGATGAAAAAGCCCAGCAGAACTTCGGTTGGTTTGAGGCGCGGCAAGTGCTGCGCGAGCGAAGCCAGCTCTTGCGCCGTATTGTAGTTGCCCACGCCCGCGTTCCACACCTGGGTTCCCGGTACGAGCTTCTCGAGCAGGGCGGGGTAGGCTTCCTGCTCGGAAACGCCGAAGCCAAACGTGATCGAATCTCCGAGCGCGAGAATGCGCCGCCCGGAAGTGCTTACCTCGCGATCCGCGCCGCGGTAGCCCCAGCGGTCAATGCGCACTTCCTGGCCCATCACTCTCGAGCTTGTGTTCGGCATGTGCGCGTGCGATCGGTCATCGCCGGTAAACTCTTTGTGGTTGCGGCCGTAGCGCCACATCTCCACGAGGTAGCTCTGGTGAAGGGAACCGTAGGCGCGAAGAAGGCCTTCAGCGACTACAAGAAATACCAACACCGAGGCGAACATTACAATCGCACGGCGGAGAAAGATCATCGCCGCACCGGCGACGAGATTCGCTCACTGCCCACAATCGCGTAGGCGAGGCCCCCGGCATGAAAAAGCCGCCAGAGGTCCCGCGGTTCCCAGAGCGCGCTGTTCTCTTCGCGAGTGAACGGCCGGCGCGTGCTGTTCTCGATCCACGTTCTGCTCCCAGCCTGCCAGTCGAGACCGCGGCCAGCGCCTGTCTCGAATGTAGAAATGCCAAGTTGTTTTCTCCAGGCCGAAATTTCAAGCGCGGAGGGAAAGGGGCAATAGCTTCCTTCTTCGCCTAGAGATCCGGCCTGCAAGCCAAGAACTTCCGCGAGCACCTTCGCGTGCGCGCGGGGCGAGGCAGCGTCGTCGAGCCAGTCGGCTGGGTAGTAATAGGCTTCACCCGAAAGCAGCCGCGAGGCGCGCGAATGGAGAGCGAGGGGATTCTCCACGATAAAACGGCGGAACTCGGGCCAGCCCTCGGGCCAGGGAAAGCGCGAGAGTCGCGCGAGGGTATCGCGCAGTGGCTTGCCCACCCAGATTACTTTTTCAAAGCGCTGGCCGAGCATGCGCCGAGCACGCTCTAAGCCCTGCAGGCCGCCCATAGGCTGCCAGAGATGCAGCTTCAGCTCCCCGCCATTCCAGGCGGAGGCGCTGAATTCTTTCTCGCCGATGTGAACAATCGCCAGCATTCACCTTGAATCATAGTGGCTGCGGGTGAGAATGTAAAAAGATGCACTGTGCGGTCCTTTTTTCCGGAGGAAGCGATTCCACTCTCGCGGCGGCCCTGGCGGCTGAACGCTTTCCTTCGGGGCAGGTGCATCTTCTCACGATGAACCGGCGCGGCTTCTACCGCGCGGAGAAGGAAACGGAAGCAAATTTTGCCAACCTGCAGCGGGTTTACGGCGCGCACCGGTTCGTGCGAAAAATCGTCGAGGTCGAAGCCTTGCACCGCGAGCTCTGCGAAACGGCGCGGGGCGATCGTCTCCTGCGCGTGAGCTTGTCCTTCGCCAAACTCTCTCTGCACGGAGCCGCGCTCGAATACTGCCTCGAGCATAAGATCACCACGCTCTACGATGGAGCCGTTCCCTATATGTATCTCTACCCCGACCAGGCCCGCATCGGCGGCCGCCTCTACCGCAATTTTCACCGCCGTTTTGGTGTGAGCTACGAGAGCCCGGTGAACGGAATTTCGCGCGACGTGGAAGCGCTCCTCTTCGCCCGCGGAATCACGCCGCAGCCGGAGATGCGCGGCACGAGCCGGGACCACCAGGTATTTTACGCCGAGCAGATTCTTTTCGCGCTCTGGATCCGCTATTCTGTGGCGAGGCACGGTTACCGCAAGCACCGTGAGCGTCTGCGCGACTTGTACGCTGAACGGCTGGAGGTTCTCTGTGAAAAGTACGCAAAAATCCACCACCTCGCGCAACGTACTCCGTAAAATCCATCATAGCCCTTCGTGGCTGAACTATCTGAACGACGCCTTTCCCGCCGCGGGGCTCGCCGTGGCGGCGGCCGCGGTCACTGTGGCGAGCTGGCTACCCTACGGTGCGCGCCTGTGCTTCGCGTACGGCCTGAACTTTGCGCTCCAACTTCCGGGGTTTTACGTGCGGCTCGTGCAGCGCGCGCTCGCGAGCTTCGCGATATACTTCGCGGGCGCAATTTTTTACTTCGGCGTGCTCGGGCTGTTCCGCTGGATTCCGGGAGTAAAAGCGCTCGGTGACGCGCCCACGCGCGAACTCGCCCGTGATCCGGAATTTTTCCGTCACCTTTGAGGTTTACTTAACTGGTGCCGGAGCTGGTGCGGCAGCGGGAGCTGGGGCGGGCATAGCGGCTGGCGCAGGTGCCGGCGCAGGTGCGGGTTCGGCCACTGGGGCTGGAGACGGCGTCGGCAGCGGAGGCGGCGGCTCCTTAGGGTCGAGGATCAGCGTCTCCTCGTGAACTTTAGGCTTGTAGTAAAAATGCACTAGGGCGAACAGGATACCCAGCACCGCGAGCGCCGGAACGAACCAATATTTGCGGCGGATTCTCATGGGGAGAGACTAACCCCAAATCAGCTGGCGATCAACGCGAGCGGCAGCGGAAAACGGAAACTTTGGATGTGGTGCGCCCGGTGATCTCAAGCGTCTGGTGCAGCTGCGTGATCACAAGGCCGTCGCTTTCCACGCCTTTAAGCAGCGAGCGATCCACGAACACTTCCTTCACGAGCGGGTTCTGGCCCTGGGTTTTTTCGCGGTAAACATAGTAGCGCGCGACGTCGGGCACCACATTGAGCAGCTCATCGCTCTCGGCGGCTTCCGGCGACACGAGGTCTTTCATCCGATCGCCGCGCAGCTGGGTTCCGGTCACGAGGTTTTCGCGCCCGGTCCACGGCAACTCCCAGTTATGCTCAGAGGACTCGAGCTTCAACAGGCTTCCGCGAAGCCAGCGGCTCTGAAAGGTAATCCGAGCTTCCGGAGCGCAGACCAGCTCCGGAGCGGCCGATTCCGCATAGAGCGGCATCAAGAGAAGAAGAAGGGTGAAGAGCTTCATGGCGAGTCTCTTAGGAAGCGGCCTGCGCCGAGAGGAGGCAGCGAGCCAGCTCCATACGGTGCTCTTCAGAGAGGTTCAGGAATTCGTAGGCGCAGCCTTTGGGTTCGCCTTTGCGGTTTTCACGCACGATGCGGGCGGTGATGTTCGAGAGAATTGCACCGGAGGGGAGGGTGAAGCTGAGGAGGGAGTGGTGGTCCTGCTGGGAGAAGCAGATTTTGTTTACCAGGAAGATTCCCTCTTCGGAGAGGTTCGAAGCCTGGAACGAGAACATATAGTCACCATTGGTCTCACGTACTTTGCAGGCAAGGGGCAGGCGGGCGGAGTTACGACGTTCCATTAGAAAGATCCTTTATTTCAACAGCAACCAGCACAACAACGGGGAGAAGAGCCCTGGTTGTGCGTCCAAAGGCTCGCCCGCCCTTGTGCACCAGGTATGCCATCCTTGTGCGCCGTATTATTTTACGGAATTTCAAGCACTTACATGCGTCATAAGGCCCGAAATCCCTGTTTGATCCTGGCTGAGAACTAGACAGGGTAGTCGCGTTTGTTACACTAAGAGCCTCTAATGAGGCAGGGAACACCCCAATTTGCGACCCCTCCACTCACCCCCGTGGTGAAAGGCCTGCTTATCAGCATGGGCGTGATTTTCCTGCTCCAGCTCAGCCTGGAGCAATTCGCCCAGTTCAGCCTGTCGGCCATTTTGGGCTTCGTGCCCGCCCGCATGCTCAGTGGCTGGCTCTGGCAGCTGGTCACCTACGCCTTCCTTCATTCAGGTATCTTCCACCTGCTTTTTAACCTCCTTGTGCTTTGGACCATCGGCTCCGAGCTTGAGCGCCTCTGGAAAGTAAGCACCTTTGCCTCTTTTCTTTTCGTCTGCACCCTCGGAGCCTCGCTCACCAGCGGGCTTTTTAGCCTGGCCGGTATCGGCCCCGGCCCTCATGTGCCGGTGATCGGCTCCTCGGGTATGGTGCTCGGTCTGCTCCTCGCCTACGGGATTCTGTTCAGCGAGCGCACAATGTATTTCTTCATCTTCCCCATGCAAGCCCGCTACTTCGTGATGCTGCTGGTGGGCGTGGAGCTCGTTTCGAGTATCTTTTACTCCCGCGACGGAGTGGCGCACCTGGCCCACCTCGGGGGCATGGGCGCCGGGTTCGTGTTCCTGATTGCTATGGCCTCCTGGAGAAAGCGCGAAAAACAGCGGGCCGCGAGAGACTTCGTTTCCGGTGAACGGAAGAAAAGACTCAAGAAAGCCGGGCACTTGAAGCTCGTGCAGGGGGCCGACGACGACGACGACGATCCCAAGACGTGGAATTGACGGGGGATTCCCGGGTGTGTTACGACCCTTCTCTACCTATTTTTTTATCCCGGGGGTTTTCATGGGCCTTTTTGAATCGCACGAAGAAAAGAAGCAAGACGTACGCGTGATCGAGCGTGCGCGCCTTTTCGGCCGCCTCGACAAGAAAGCCAATGAAGCGCAAGTGAAGCTTCTTGCCGACGACGGCGAGCGCGGCGTGTTCGTGAATACGGACGAGATCAACGCCCGCGACAATCCAGTGCACATGGCGCGCAACCTTCCATCCCTGGAAGCTCCCGCCCGCCGCAATATCGAAGACGCCGAATTCGACAACGACGAAGCAAACCGCGGATCGTTCGAGCAGTAGAAGTTCTTCTGCGAAGAAAAAGGCCAGTCCCTCAGGGGCTGGCCTTTTTTTATTGCACCAGAAAGCTCGTAAACAGCAGATCCACCGCGGCCGTATCCTTCAGGAACGAATTCACCTTGTTGAGCACTTCGTGTTTCACGCGGAACTTGGTTTCGAGCGAAGTGAGCTCGGTGTAGGAGCGGGAGCCCACAACGGTCTGGATGGCGTCTTCCACCTTTGCGCGGTTCTCCTCCACCTGAGCCTTGCAGCTCTCATTGCCGCATACCAGGCTGGCTTCGAGCGTGGCGTAGTGGGGCTTGCCGCCTTGCTGTGATTTCAGCATCACCGTGGTTTCGCTGTAGCTCACCACGAGAAAATCTTGCCCGACTTCGAGAGCTTTTTTCTTCTCCGCCTTGGTGATTTCGGATTCCACCTGCGCGTCGGTAATCGCGGGCTTCTGGTAGATGAGGCTCGCGTGAAAGATGAAGGCGAAAGCTCCGACCATCACAAGCAGATTCACGACAACGAAGGCAAACACCGGCAGCGGCATTCCCATGATCATTTTTGGCCCCGCAGGCGCGGCGTCTTTGGCGTCCTTCTCGGCGGCGTTTTTTTCTTCGGCCATGATTTATTATCACCAAGGCTGGCGAGGTAGGCAAGGGGAGGCTCATTTGCTATAAGGCGCGGATGGCGGGCTTTTTCTCAACAGCACTGGGGCGCGATTTCTGGAATTTCCGACTCGGGCAGCTCATCTCGGTGCTCGGGGACGCCTGCGGTTCAATCGCGCTCGCCTGGTGGGTGCTCGACCGCACGGGGTCGGCCGCAGAGATGAGCTCGATCCTGGCACCGGCCGCTTTTGTGCGAGTGTTCCTCTTACCGGTATTTGGCCCGATCGCAGACCTTTACTCCCGGCGGATGCTGATCCTGGTGGCCGATTTCTGGCGCTTCGTGTTCGCAGCGGTGATTCTCGGAATGGTTTGGCTCGACTATTACAGCTTTCCGCTCCTGCTGCTTTGCTACCTCTGCCTCTCGGCGGGCTCGGCGCTGTTCCAGGCGAGCGTGGGTGGGATCATCCCCAAACTCGTGCAGCGGCACGAGCTGCAGCTGGCCTCCCAGCAAAGCCAGGCGCTGAACTCGATTGGCTCCGTGGCGGGCGGAATAGTGGGCGGGATCGTGGTTTCTTTTGCCGGCGTGAAGGGCGCGTTCCTGATCGACGCCTTTTCCTTCCTGCTCGCCGCCGGCTTCACCGCCGCGATCCGGGCCGATACGCGGCCCACGCGCGGTGCCTCGTCGAAGGGCTGGCAGCACGAAGTTTCGGGGGGCTTTCGCCTCATCCGCTCCGTGCCGCTGCTCTTCTGGCTTTGCATCATCGCGATGTTTATGAATCTTTGCCTTGCTCCGCTCGCGATCGTGCTGCCGGTGCTTGCCAAGGAAGCGCGCGCGATGCCCGCATGGTTTCTCGGCGGGCTGGAATCCAGCATCAGCCTCGGCGCGATCCTCGGGGCGGTTTCGCTCGGTTACGTGCGGCGCTTTTTGAGCGGCCGTGGAGTGCTCGTGATCGCAATCTCCATGATGGGCTTTGGGATCTCGCTGCTTCCCTGGGTGCCCAACGCCTTTTTGCCTTTGACGGTATTGTTCTGGGTGGGGATCGGCTCGAGCTGGGCGAATATCCCGATCGGCACGCAGGTGTCGCTCACCGTTCCCGACGCCTACCGCGGGCGCCTCGGCTCGATCATGGGCTTTCTCTGCAACGGGATCGCGCCCCTAGGAATCGCGCTGTCGGGCTTGCTTATGGCCTCGCTCGGGCTCACCACATTTCTCGTGTGCATGGGCTTATCGGTAGTGGCGCTTACGTTCCTGATCCTGTTCATCCCGAAGATGAAGGAGTTCATGGAAGTGGGCCCGGGCGAGGCCGAAGGTTTTTTCGCGCGGGCTTATCCGAATCGGAAGTTCGGGGATTAATCCAGCAGCTTGCAGCGGAGATCGGTCTCTTCGAGATTCACGCGCAAGTTCCCGCCCCACCAGGAGCCAAAATACATCAGGCTCAACTCGATGGCAGTTTCCCGGCCTTGCACCCAAGTGGCGCTCGCGTTCACTTCTGTGTCTGAATAGAAGGAGTTCTGAAGCTTGAATGGCTGCGTGAGGCTCACATAAGGCCCGGCCATATCAGCCAGTTCTATGCTGGCAGCTTGGCTCGTGATCTCGATTTTATAGAAGCGTTCGTCGCCCTGCTGCTTCGGAGCCTCGATAGGCTCGCAGTTGAACTTAGCGGCGCGGGCTTCGAGGGGGAGAAGGGTGAAGAGCAGAAGGGCTAAGGTTTTCATGGCGCGGAATATGGAGGAATGCTTGCGCCGATGCAAGAAAAAAGATAACGCGCTCGTAATCCGGCCCAGAATTGCGAGCGCGTAAAAATATAGTTAGTTTATAGTGATCTTCACGTCGATATTGCCTTTTACAGCATTGGAATAGGGGCAAACCTTATGGGCGGTGGCCACGAGGTCTTCGCAAACGGCCTGTTCGACGCCTTCGAACACGGGATGCAGGCTAACCAACAGGGCGAACCCGGTCTCGGCCGGCGTGAGGCTCACTTCGGCCTCCACACTGAGGCCGGGCACCGTGATCTTCTTCATTCGCGCCACGTGGCGGATCGCGCTTTCAAAGCAGGCCGAATAGCCCATGGCGAAGAGCTGCTCGGGGTTGGTGGCGCCGGCCTTGCCGGAGCCTCCGAGGCTTTTAGGGAGGGAGAGGTCGACCTTGAGGGCGCCGTCGCTCGTTTCGGAGTGGCCGTCGCGGCCACCAGTGGTTTTGGCTTTGGCGGTGTAGAGGATTTTTGCGGTCATGGGGGCTCCTTTGTTTGGTCCCCATTACTTTTTGGTTTCGCATACGCGTTAATTGCTGCAGGTGCGAAACCATCCGAAGGATCAGTCCGTCGGCTGAAAGGTAATGGGGACTATTTGGGGTTCATCAACTTCAGTACATTTCCATCAGGGTCTTCGAACACGAGCATATGGCCCCAGGGCTGCTCATTCTCGGAAAGAATTTTACCGCCAAGCGACTGGATGCGGGCACGGTCTTCCTTGATGTCGTTGCTGCGCAAGGTGAGGGTGGCCTGCCCGTGCGCACCATGAGAATCGCGTGGCACGCGATGCACTTTGTCTTCGGGGTGTAGGCCAATCCTAACGCCTTTGCAATCAAGGGCCACCCAATAGGGCTCGTTCGATAGGCAGCTCATGCCCAAGGCTTCGGTATAGAAGCGCACTGCGCGTTCGCGGTCGGAGATATTGTAGTAGATGTCCTGAACGCCTGTGATCATCGCATCAGCCTATCACGGCTTTTTTACGGAAGCAGGCCCGGCTAGCGCAAATGTTTCAAATGACGCCCATGCGAAACCATCCGAAGGATCAGTCCGTCGGCTGAAAGGTAATGGGGACTATTGGCACGTTTCCGTAACCTGGTAACTTAGCGCGAAGTTCTCATTTTCTACCGTGAAGGCGCTCTGCCCGGCCTGCATTGCAAGCTGGCGAGGATCAAAAAGCGGGCGGCCTTCCTTAGTTTTCGCGTTGCCATAGTCTGTTTCAAAGAGAGCGATGCCGGAATTTGCTCCCGGGGAGAGAAAGCCGCCGGCGGCGCTGAGTGCAAGGCGCTTGAGCGCATTTACCTTGAACTGAACGATCATGTCCATGCCTAAGAGGGCGCTCGGGAAATGTTTCGTAAGCTCATCGATCTGGTCGACACGAACATCAACCTCGAGCTTTCCCTTGAGAGGAAGCTCGCTGCCGGCAGGGGTCTCGCGGTCTCCGGTCTGGGCAGTAGCCTTGATGTCGTAAACTTCCACCGTATTGCAGCGGAGGTTGGCGAGAACTTCCAGCTTCTGACTGGCGGGAATTGCCTTCTTGGTGCGCAGGCCGCTGAGTTTGAGATTATAGGTGCACTTGGCTTCGGCTGCCGAGGCGGAAAGAATGGCGGTGATCGCGAACGCAATAACTACTTTCATGAAAATCCTCCGCCTTCAGGATAGGGGCGGTTAGCTACCGGATCAAGCCCTGCTTGCGCAACTCGGCGAGGAACACCGGGCGATACACGGGATCGTTCTGCATCAGGTAGGCGGCGCTCATCGTGCGGGAACCTACGCGGCCATCCTGGTAGACGCTTACGCCGACTCCGTCGCCGTTCACCTGCATCGAAGCAGCATTGATGGCTTTCTGCAGGCGGAGAGCGTCTTCTTCGGAGCGAACCTGGACGGAGTTGGAGCTTAAGAACTGCGAGTAGTGTTGGCCCACGTTCACATCAGCAACTTTGTTTGGAGCATTGATGCTGGCTTTGTACTGGTCGTATTTTTTCCAGTCGGGGGCGTTCCACTTGTCGTTGGCGGTTAGCGCTTCGGGATCCGCCTTCACATGAGCAGCCGGAGCGATGGCAGCTGGCTCGCGGCCTACGGCCGATTCGGCCACCCGACCCTCTGCGGCGATGGCTGGGCCTTGCGGAACAGCAGGTTCTGCGGCACGGCGCTCTTCTCTAACTTGCTCAGTCAGAGCGTCGCCGACTACAGAATTGGAGCCTACTCTCTGAGCCGCTACTGGATCTCTTGCTACAGGTGGGGCAGGCGCCAGTTCATTTGCCGCCAGGGGGGCAGCAGCCGGCGCTACATCAGGGGCCAAAGGACCTCGGAGTGGTTCGTCGGCCGCAATGCGCGCTACTTCCGGCGCGACCGCGATATCGCTATTCGGTCTCTGCTGCGACCTCCCGCTTTCTACGCTGACTGCGGCGATGGAAGTGCAATCAGTTTTGTCGATCGAGGCGACGGCGTCATTGAGCTGCTTATGGCGCGAATTCAGGAGAGCACTGAGGCCATTCATTTTGGATACAAAGACGTTCAGTGTCGCCCCATTGGAATTAGGTTTGGCGAACTCGTGAAACGAAGTCAGCGCTTTTGCTGGGCAATCGCGAAAGTTGTCGTCGGGAGTGAGGGCTTTTACAGTGGCGGAAAAACCAGTCTGGCCGAAGAGCCTCGCGTCCCGATCTGTGTAGAGCTTTTTTGCGGCGGCAGCGGCCGGTTTCGTGACTCCTTCATAAAGCTTGTCCCGAGCTTTGATGATCTCCAGTTGTTTTGCTTTGAAGTCGGCAATCGCAGTGGCTTTGTAGCCAACGCACGCGTTTACGTTCTCGAAAGAGTCTCTCTTGCTCTGGATCGCGCCCTTAAGCTGCTTGATCTCGGCATCGAGTATTTTTTTATGATCGCTCAGCAGATTTGTGAATGGCTTGATTAGAAAATCGTTCAACTCTTTGTTGTAACGGGTGCACAGATGCGCGTTCTGCTTAATGTATTCGAGTTTCTTTATGCTGTTTGCGATCAGCCCGTTCAGCTCGTTATGGGATTTGGCAAGAGCATCGACGCCTGGGCCAGCAAGATCGGTAGTCTCCGCAGGTGCTTCCTGGGCTCGTAAAGGGAGTGAGGCCAACAGGAGGGTAAGGGAGAGGAGGGAGATGGGAGTATTTTTTGATTTCACTCGAGCCGTCCTTTGGTCGAACCACAGATGCTTGTCGAAGTTGCTGCATACGGTATACCCGGCTGGAGACAGGGTTTCGGGGGTGATGGACGGAGACAGGGGGGAGGGGGAGTGCCCATATCGCGGCCGGGTGTAAAGAGCTTGTACAGGCATAAAAAAACCCCCGGTTTTTACACCGAGGGTTTTCTGCTTTAGCGCAGCTGCGCTACTTCTTTTTTCTTGTCGCGCGCATGGCGCTCCTTGCAATGGGGACTAAATCTTCGCGGCTTCAAAAGGCAAGCCCAGGTCGTCAGCCACTTGCTTGTAGGCCACTTTGCCATTGAGCACGTTCACGCCCTTGTAGAGGGCTTTGTCCATACCGATCGCCTTCTCGAAGCCGTTGTCGGCCAGCAACTGCGCGTACTTCAGGGTGCGGTTCGTGAGCGCGTAGGTGGAGGTCTGGGCCACGGCGCCGGGCATATTCGTCACGCCGTAGTGGATCACGCCTTCTTCGCGGAAGATTGGATCGGAGTGCGAAGTAGGGCGGATCGTTTCGATGCAGCCACCTTGGTCGATCGAAACGTCTACGATCACGGAGTTTGGCTCCATCTGCTTCACCATCTCGCGCGTAACAAGCTTCGGAGCTTTCGCGCCGGGGAGAAGAACGGTGCCCACTACGAGGTCGGCTTCTTTTACCGCCTTCTCGATGTTGAGCGGGTTGCTGTAGAGGGTGTTGATCGAGTTCTTGAAGATATCGTCGAGGTAGGTGAGGCGGTGCATGTTGATGTCGAGAATCGTGACCTGCGCGCCCATGCCGATCGCAATTACGGCTGCGCTCGTGCCCGATACGCCACCGCCGATGATCGTTACTTTTCCGCGGCGCACGCCGGGAACGCCGGCGAGCAGGATGCCTTTGCCGCCTTCAGATTTCTGCAGGTAGCGCGCGCCTACTTGAGTCGCCATGCGTCCGGCCACTTCGCTCATTGGCGTGAGCAGAGGCAAGGTGCCGTCGTCGAGCTGGATCGTTTCGTAGGCAACGGCTTTTACCTTGCGCTCCATGAGTTGCTTGGTGAGCTCGGGCTCAGCGGCGAGGTGGAGGTAGGTGTAGAGGATCAGGTTTGGCTTCATCAGCGCGTATTCGGGCTGGATAGGTTCCTTCACCTTGATCACCATGTCGGCCTTTTCCCAGACTTCTTTGGCCGAGTCGATAATGGTGGCGCCCGCTTTGGCGTAAACTTCATCGGAGGCGCCGATGCCCTGGCCGGCTTTGGTTTCCACGAGCAGCTTGTGGCCGCGCGCGACTAAGGCGACTACGCCGCCCGGGGTGAGGCCTACGCGGCTTTCGTTGTTCTTGATCTCTTTAGGTACGCCAATGATCATTTGAGACTCCTTTTTTTAGTCCCCATTACCTTTTGGTTTCGCACTTGCGAAACCAAAAGGTAATGGGGACAAACTAATCCGCATTCCGTCAAACGCGGGCACCATCCCGCGAGGCAGCGACTTCTTGAACGCCTCATACTCCAGCTCCCAGCTCATGTGGGTGAACACCGTTTTCTTCGCACCAATTCTTTGGGCGTAGTCGAGGGCGAGCTCCACATGGAGGTGCGTTGTATGAGGCTTCGGGCGGAGGCAGTCCAAAATCAGAACTTCCAGCCCTTGCATCAGCTCCATCGTTGTGTCGGGAATATAGCTGCAATCCGTCACGTAGGCAAATTTCCCCAGGCGGAAACCGAGCACCTGCATCTTCCCGTGGCCTACCGGTAGCGGGGTAATTTCGAGTTTTTTCAGAAGAGGATCGCGGCAGGCCTGCAAACGAAACGGTCCGTCAACGGGGTGCAGCTCAAGGCGCGGCACTCCGCCACCTTCCTGGTAGGGGTGAAAGATATAGTCGAACTTAATCTTTACGTCTCTGATCGCTTGGGGCTCCGCGTAGAGGGGTAGCGCCTGCTTTTGAAAGAAGTTGAAAGGACGAATATCGTCTAGCCCGTGCAGGTGATCGGCGTGAGTGTGCGTGAGCAGGATCGCGTCGAGGCGGGGTTTTTTTGGAAAGTAGCGCAGCGCTTGCTGCCGCAGGTCGGGGGACGTATCGATGAGAATCGCCGGTCCGCCGCGTCCAAAAGGCTCGAGCAAGATCGAGGCGCGCAGGCGATTGTTTTTCGGCAGCTTAAACTGAGGCATTCCCTGCATGCCGATCATGGGTACGCCCACCGAAGTACCGCAGCCGAGTATCGTGACCACAAATGGTTTTTTCTCAGGTCGCGCCATTGCCTGAAAGACTACCCGGCAATGGGTTTCCGGCCAAGCTTGCCTTCACAATATTGCGGTGTGAAAATACAGAAGAATTCCTTATTCCGGAGAATTTCACATGAAGCTCATCGTACTCGCCACGCTGGTCTCTATTTACCCCTTTTCGGCCCAGGCCATGAAAAAAGAAGAGGAGAAAATCTTCCTCGAGCAAGTGAAGAAAGAGGCAAAGCTCACCACCGAGATTCGCGGCCGCGAGACCAAGCTGAATGAGCGTGGCGGTAAGGGCTCGATGGAAAGCCTGATCGGCCTGGCCGATCGCCGCGCAGGAGGTAACTGCCAGGAGCGCTGCGAGCAGATGTGCGAAGGAAATACTCCCGGCCATGGAGGCGGCAGCGCCTGCTGGGCGGCCTGTACGAAAGAAGGCTACGGCTCCTCCACCTGTAAAGACCGCTGCGGCACGGGTAGCGACGAGGGAAGCCAGGGGTGCTGGGTGGCCTGCACCAAAGAGGGCTACGGCTCCTCCACCTGCGCCGAACGCTGCGGAGTGAATTTCAGCAGCGGCAGTAAAGCCTGCTGGGACAAATGCGGCGCTGAAGGCTACGGCTCCTCCACTTGTGCTCCTCGCTGCGGTATCGAATCCAACGGCGGCAGCAAAGGTTGCTGGGACCGTTGCACGGCGGAAGGCTATGGCTCGAGCACCTGTGCGCCTCGATGCGGCATCAAGTATAGCTGGGGCTCTAAGGCCTGCTGGGACAAATGCGGCGCCGAAGGCTACGGCTCCTCCACCTGCGCTCCTCGCTGCGGAGTAGATACCGAGGGCGGCAGTAAGGGCTGCTGGGAGCGTTGCACGGCGGAAGGCTATGGCTCGAGCACCTGTGCTCCAAGATGCGGCACCCGCTAAACTGAGGTGAAAGCTTTAGTAACCGGCGCCTCGGGTTTTGTGGGATCCACCCTCTGTGCAGAACTTCTGCGCAGAGGAATAGAAACCCAGGCGCTGATGCGAAAGACCTCTTCTCTCTCCAATCTCGGAGCCGCCAAGGTAATTCCCGTGCAGGGAGATCTTCGCAATCCAGAGGGGCTCGAGAAAGCCGTGATGGACGCCGACGTGATCTTTCACGTGGCGGGCGTGGTGTCGGCGCTTTCCCGCGAAGATTTCTTCGCCGCGAACGCGGAAGGCACGAAGAATCTACTTCTTGCCGTGAAAAAATCAGGCCGCAAGCTGCACCGCTTTATTTATGTAAGCTCGCTCGCGGCTGCTGGCCCAAGCACCGCCGAACGTGCAGGCCTTGAGGTCGATGAGTGCAGGCCGGTCTCCGATTACGGCGCGAGCAAACTCGGCGGAGAGCGCGAGGTGCTCGCGTTCAAGAACGAGATTCCGGTATGCATTGTGCGGCCGCCGGCTGTTTATGGGCCGCGCGATAAAGGCGTGATGACTTTCTTCCAGGCCGTGAACAAGGGAATCCTGCCCGTGCTCGGCATGCAGAATCCCGATCCCCGCCGCTACAGCTTCGTGCACGTGGACGATCTCGTGCAGGCGATCGTGCTCGCGGGCCTGAAGCCCGAGATGAAGAGCGGCGAGGTTTTCTACGCGTCGGGTGACGGCTACTATTCCTGGGAAGAGGCGATGCAGCTGATTGCGAAGGGGTTGCATAAGAAAACCCTGCGCGTTCGCCTGCCGATTCCGGTGATGAAGGGCGTGGCCGCGGTTTGCTCCGGTCTCAGCAAAGTGACGGGCAAAGTAATGCCGCTGTCGCTGGACAAGATCAAAGAGATCGAGGCTGTCGCCTGGAGCTGCAGCAACGAGAAGGCGAAGAAAGAGCTGGGCTTCACGCCCTACTGGTCTCTGGAGCGCGGCTTCGAGCAGACCGCGAAGTGGTACAAAGAGAACGGCTGGCTTTGAGGCGGGAGTAGGGCGTATCTGCGCGGTCTACTTGGGGCGCGTATTCGCGCGGTCTACTTCGAGCGCGTATCCGCGCGGTCTACTTCGAGCGCGTATCCGCGCTACCCTCAAAATGAGCCCCAAACTTCACTTCAAATTTAGGGCTCTTCACGTTGCCGATCAGACGGCCCGATTCCGAGATCGTGACCTTCGTCTTCCCGCTCACATTCCCGTACACGAAGCCGTCGATGATCACCTCGTCGCCCTCGATCTCGCCGTGCACGGAGCTCGTTTCCGCCACTACGATCACGGAACCCGCGAGGCCCATCACTTTTCCCTCGATGCGCCCGTGCAGGCGGGTCATCTGGTCGAACGTGAGCTCGCCCTTGATCAGCGAGCCCTGGCTCAGCAAGGTCACGCCGCTCTCAAGCGCCCGCCCCGGAATTGCCTGCGCTCCTAGAAAGTCTGCCATCAGCGTTGCCCTTCCACGTGCATATTGGCGATCACTTTTCCGTCGCTGGAAAACAGCAGAACCTGAAAGCGCGGTTTCGTGCCCTCGAGCGGCGCGGCCGGAAAGCGCGCGCGGGCCTCGCGGAAGCGCGACACGCCGAAGGTTTCGCCTTTGGTGTAGTCGAGCAGGATGTTTTGCGATGGGCTGAACGCGTTCTCCGGATAAACGGAAAGATAGCCCGGGGTTTTCGCGAGCACGAGAATATAGCCGCGAGCGAGTTTTTGCTCGGGGTCGATGTTGTGGAGTTCGAAGTCCACATAAACTTCTTTAGTTGAACCGGCGGGGCTGTTGCTCAAACGGATATTCTTGACCGCAATGGGGGAGATACCTTCCTCCACATTGCGAGGGCCGAAGAACTGCAGAAGGCCGCTCAGCTGGCCGCCCTGAATGTCTTTGCGCCCATCAGCCTGGGCAGCGAGCTTGGCGATGTCTTCTCGCAGGCCAGCCAGCTCTTTTCTGAGCTCGCCTTCGTCCTGGCTGCCACTTGCGGAGTCCGTGAGACTTTTCCAGAAAGCGGGTTTGGCGTCTGTGGCGGCTGGTGTCTCGGGTGTGCTCACGGCAACCGGTGCGGCCGTTGGGGGGAGGGGAAGCTGAATATTGCTCGCGGTACGGAATAGATTCAGCAGCAGCAGAGAGATCGCCGCCACGATGCTGAAGGCGAAAAGGAAGCCCAAAGCGGTCAGGGATCTCTGGAGGGCGGGGAGGGATAGCCGAAAGGTGCGGGGGCTTCCGTTTCCGCGTAGGAGAATGACAGTCAAATCCTCGGATAGACTTGGGTTCTTCTGGTCTGCTTGGCCTAGACTCAAGGATTTACTCGCTTTCCGTTCCTCAGGTTAGGGACTAAGGTGTGTGCCTGTCAATTCCTGTTTTTTGACAGGGAGTTACGAGCCGCTTACACTATTAGAACGGGTGCGGAGCGCCCGCGGAATGGGAGAATGCACGGATGCGCGTTCTATGGGTTGACGCAGATGGGAATCCTTGGACTGGTTCCAATGGCTGGCGAGTGCTCGAAGAGTTCGGCTTGGATGTTCGTCGTGTATCGACGGTAGCCGAAGCCCAGAAGGAGCTTCCCCAGAAAAATTTCGATCTCCTCCTGATCCGCGCCGAGATGCAGGGAGCACCTTCGCTGCTCGTGCAGGCGCGCCGCATGGTCAGCAAAGACGGACGCAAAGTCGTACTCACCTCGAGCGAGTGGAGCAAAGAGCAGTTCCGCAACCATTCCAAGACCGATGGCGCCGCGCACCGCTACGCGCGGATTCCGATGCCGCCGGAGGGGTTGGTGAATCTCGTGGCCGATCTTTTTGGCTGCGCGGTCGACGAGCTCGCCGAATTCACCGCGAGCGAAGAGCAGGCCACAGCCCCGGAAGCCGCGGCCGAGCAAACGCCCGAGCCCGCGGCCAAGCCGAAGAAGGCGAAGAAAGCCAAGGAAGCTGCCTCCGAAGACAGCGGCGACCTCGATATTTTGCGAAAGTACCTTGCGATCAAAGAAGAGCAGTTCGAGATCGCCGACAGCGAACGCATCGAGCTTTCGCGTGAGAACGAGCGCCTGCAGAAAGACGCCCAGCTCTTACAAAGCAAGCTCCGCGAGTTCGAGCATATGCACGACGAGCTTCAGAAGAAGATCGAGTCGATGGAAGAGGAGCAGGCCGAAGCCTCCCGCCAGAAACTTCGCGAGCAGGAAGACATCGAGCGCAATAGCCGCATCCAAACTGATCGCGTGAAGGCACTCGAAAGTCAGGTGTCAGAAGCCAGCGAGAAGTACGAGAACCTTCGTGGTCGCGTGAGAAAAGATATTCGTAAAATTCGCGAGAATGAGCGCGAGCTTGAAGCCAGGCTGGAGCTCCTCCGCAAAGACTCTTCTACACTGCTCCAGGCCCGCGACGAGAAAGTGCTCGAGCTGCAGAGGAAGATCGATGCGCTTGAATTCGACCTCGACCAGATCCAGGACAGCCGAGTGCAGGCTCAGATGGAAGCCGAGCGCTACCTCGCCAAGCTTTCCCGCGTCTCCCGCGCCCTTCAGGTCGCGACCAGCATGATTGAGGACGATCGCGCCGGCGAGGCCGAGCTCGAGGAGCTTGAGCCCCTGATCGGCGGCGCCGCCAGCGCGGAAGAAGCCGGGGAAGCTCCTGCCGCTGCGGAAACTCCACCAGCCGATGCTGCCGAAAAAACGGAAGAAGAAGAGGCACTGTCGCCTGAGCTTTCTGCCCTCGCCAACGACGGAGAGGCCACACAAATGATCAGTTCAGAGAACCTGCAAAAAATCGGAGGCGATTCAGGCTCGTCCTGACGTGACCCATGCAAGACAAGATGCTGCTCGATCTTTCCCTCGAGGTTGCTGCCGCTAAGGAGCGAGCCGCTGCCGTGGCCGCTTTCAAGCGCTATCTCAATGCCAGATTCAGGCCCGTAAGGCTGAATCAGTATGATCTCGATCCTGCCCAGGAGAAATCCGAACGCTTTACAGGCGGCCGTTTTTTTCACGTGCAGGGAGGCGATGCTGCCTTCCTGCTCTCACTTCCCAATCCGGTGGTGTATGAACTCTCCGGCACCGAGGGCGGCGCGCCCACGGAAGCGGAGCTCCTCTGCCTCCCCAAGATTGTGAAAGCCTTCAATGAGCGCATGGAAGAGATGGCCACGCTCAAAGGGCTCACCTTCACCGACGATCTCACGGGCCTCTATAATCAGCGCTATCTTGAAGTGATCCTCGACCGTGAGCTCAGCCTCGCCAAGCGTAACGATGTGAAGTTCTCGATCCTCTTCCTCGACATGGATCATTTCAAGAACGTGAACGATACCCACGGACACCTCATCGGCAGTCGTCTCCTGTATGAAGTAGGCCAGGAAATTAAACGCACTTTGCGGGAAAGCGACGTGTGTTTCCGCTACGGTGGCGATGAGTTCCTGATCATTCTCGCGCACACCGGCCTCGACGACGCGATGATCGTGGCCGAGCGAATCCGCATCCAGGTGGAAAAGAAACGCTTCCTCGCGCGCGATGCGCTCGATATTCGTCTCACTGCCAGCATCGGGGTGGCTTCAGTGCCCGACCACGCCACCACCAAGATCCAGATTCTCAAGGCTGCCGACGAGGCCCTTTACGGAGTGAAGAAGGCCGTGCGCAACAAAGTGATCGCCGCCACTTCGAAGATCAAGGAATAGGATGAAGCGGGTCAAGATCGTCGTGAACGACTTTCACATCGGGAAAGGCGTGCTTCTCAAGGACGGCACGGTGAACATCCTCGAAGACTTTCGCCACGGCCGCTCGTTCGTGGAGTTTCTCGAGTTTTATCGTTCCGGTGAATTCGCTGATGCCGAAGTGGAGCTCATCATCAACGGCGACTTCCTTAATCTCCTGCAGATTGACTATCTCGGCATCCACACTTACCTCGTGACAGAGCGGATGGTTTCGCACTTTACCAAGGCCATTATCGCCGGCCACTCCGACGTGTTCGATGCCCTCCGCCTTTTCGCCGAGGCGCCGAATCACGAGATCGCCTACATCATCGGCAATCACGACATCGGCCTCTTGTTCGATGGCCCTCGCAAGATCCTGCGTGAGACGATCGGCAAGAAACTTCGTTTCTACGACACTTACTATGAGTTCGACAATGTGCGGATCGAGCACGGACACATGCACGAGGCGATCAACGCCACTGATCCCCAGAAATTCATCCTGCGCGACCCTGACTACCCTGAGCCCGTGCTGAATTTACCCTGGGCCTCCCTGTTCGTTGCCGTGTTCCTGCCCAAGATCAAGAAAGACCGCCCCTTCGTCGACAAAGTGAAGCCCTTTACCGGGTATATCCGTTGGGCGCTCATGCACGACACTCTGTTCTGCCTGCGCACCGGCTTTTTCATCACGATCTCTTTCATCCGCATGATGTTCCTTGCGCGCAAACACCCGTTGCTTGATTTCCAGATGAGCTGGGCACGGCTCAAGGGCACCACGATCTACCCGAGCTTCGTGAAAGAGGCGCGCAAGATCCTGCGCCAGAATCCCCGCCTGCACGCGGTGATCTTTGGCCACACCCACGTGCTGCGCTACAGGCAGTGGGGCGGAGGCAAAGAGTATTTCAATACCGGCACATGGAATGAAGTTACGTCCCTCGATATCGCCGACTTCGGGCTACAGACCCTGCTCACTTACGGCTTCATCGAGCTGCCGCCCCAGCACTCCAGTGGCCAGCGCGCGCGCATCCGTTTAAAGGAATGGAAAGGCCAGTGGCGCCCCGAGATCGAGACAAGCTTGATGCCGGTGGGCAAGTAGTTGCATTGCCCTTCGGGCAAGTAGCTGTTAGTCCTTCGCGCAGAGCCAGCCGTGGAAGTCGGCGACATGCGAGCCCGGGGGGCATTTTGCGTGTTCCTTGGCGCGGAAAACCTGGCCATTGAGTTTCACTCTGGGCGCGCTGGTCGAAGCCGGGCTGCGGCCCGCCTTGCGCGGCACGGGAACCATCTCTGGCAGCTCCGAGGATTCCGGCTCTAGCACGGGGGGCGGCAGGTAATCGGGGTCGTTCTCGCGCGCGAGGGCGGACGTGGTGAGGAACAGCGCGAACGCGAAAACGGGGATAAGAAGTTTCATGCTCGCTTATCGACGAAAAAGGACGGGCTCTTAATTTTCGGTATAAGCGTAGAGAATAACTGGAGTTTTTTAAATCCGGCCCCTCACTTTAGCTAAGGATTTCGCCGATAGGGATAGGGTGAGGGCATGGGGCAAAGCACTAACTAATTTTCTGACCGGCGCTGCCGCGTTTGTGCTGCTGACTTTTGGCAGCGCGCCCGTTTTCGCTGGCGGCTGCGTGGATAGCCCCGGCCCAGGCAGAGGGCCGCAAGCCAAGCTGGATCCGGGAGGAGAAGGTGAAGATAAAAAAGCGAAATTCGATAAGCCGCCCCAGAGCCAAGTGCACCTCAAGCTGCTCGACGGCCCGCTCGCGAAAATCGCGAAAAAATGCGGCGCCGACCTCGAAGTGAATTCGGGTTACCGTAACTGCAGATACAACGCAGGCGTCGGAAGCGGGAGCGGCTCCCAGCATCCCAAAGGCAATGCCACGGACATAAAATTCTGCAAGGGCAAGAGCCTCGCCGAAATGTTCAAGATCCTCGCGCAGGCGGGCTGCGGCGGCATTGGCTGCTACCCCACATTCGTACAGTGCGATATCGGTCCCAAACGCCAATGGGGGCCTTGCCCTGGCCAGCGCCCTCCACCTGATGATCCTAACGACGACAAGAAAGACATAACGAAGCCCGATACCGCCTATGACTCCAAGACTCCCGAAGAGCCGCCAGCGATGGCGGGCGGTGGAGCCCCTTCGGGCGGATCGAGCTCTTCTCCTTCCACTATTTCCGCACGACCTGAGCCGCTGAATGCGCCCGCTTCTTATCCAACCGCGATGACTTCCACGAGAAGCAACGGCGTGATCCCTGACATGCGCGACAACGTGATCGCTCCCAAAAAACTCGCGGCCAAGGGCGCGGCTCTTGAGAATATTTCCGCAATCACGAACAAGAATGATCCTCTGCTCTTCAGCGCGATCTCCGGAGGCTCCGCTTACTCGATTACCGACGCCTCCGGCACGAGCGGGCTTTCGGGCTCTACAGCCAAGGGCCCTGAATCCGCGAAGGCCAATTCCTCGGGAAGTCGGGGAGGCGGCGGCGCCGGCCTTAGCGATAGCGGGGCAAGCGCCGCGAAAAAAGAAAAAAATGACAAAACCGAGGGAGTGCAGGCTTCGGGCTCCACTTATAGCGCTGGCAGTGGCGGAGTAGCGGGCTTCAGCGGAGGCAAAGGCGGCAGCGCCAACCAGGAAGCCATCGCCAACTTCGGCAAGGGGCTTGGCGCCGCGCAGGTCGCGATGAGCGGCTCCGATACCGAAGCCGCCATCAGGGATATCCAAGAGCAGGAGTTCCAAGGCGCGGGCGATCGCGAAGTGGCCTCCGTCGATGAGCACGATGGCTCCGGCATCGGTGGCCGCAATGGAGCATCCCTTTTCGAGCGAAGCCATGCGGCGCTCGTATTTTGCCAGAAGCGCGGCTGCGTTTCTATGGGGGGAAGATGAGCACGGTACTGCTGAAAATATCGGCTCCGCTGTTTATATTGTTGTTGTTGCCGCCCACGGCCTCCCATGGTGCCGGCCTCAAGGTGGTCGGCAATTTCTGCGTGCCCGCGGCAGAGCTCTACGAGCGCGCCGAGATGTGCGAGGACAACTACCTCTTCGTGCAGTCAGCCGACAGCTGCGTGGAACGGCTCAACCGTGAGGTGGCTGCCGCCACCGCCGAGCTCAACAAGAATTTCGTGAAGAATGACGGCAAAAATCAGAGCCTCAACTTCAACAGCTCGCTGCGCGACTATAGTGCCTCGTCGAGCACGCTCGCTCGCCTGATCAGCATCAACAAGCAGGCAATCGCCGACGTCACAGCTTACTATCCCTCGCTGATGGAACCAGAAGACCTCGAAGAGGCCGGCGAAGAGTGGGGCGAGAGTGTGGGATGCTGGGCCCGCTCGCGCAAAGCGATCCTGCACGTCGCCAGGGTGCTCAAGGCCAAACTCGCAAATCTCGAGAACGCCAAGCGCATCGCCGACGCGCACGATTCTACGTCGAATCGCCGCGAAGTGAATAACAACGTGATCACGGGCGGCACGGCGGGCGCGAAGCAAACCACCGCGGCGGGCGCGGGAGCGCGCGTGCCCGCGGGCAAAAGCGTGAACGGCAAAAGTGACATCTCCGGCGTGAAGGAAGACAAAGCCAAAAAAGCAAAAGGCGAAGCGTTTCTCAAGAATTAACGCACGTGCGACACGCGAAAGACCCTGACACTAAAGGGCGCGCAGCACGGCGCGGGCTGCATTCATCCCTGGCGCGCCCATAACGCCGCCGCCTGGGTGCGCGCCCGAGCCGCAAAGATAGAGGCCCTTGAGCGGAGTTGTGTAGTCCGCGTAGCCGGGCACCGGGCGCATATTGAACATCTGGTCGAGCGTAAGCCGGCCGTGCAGGATATTGCCGCCGGTCAGATTGTACTCAGTTTCCATGTCGAGGGGCGAAATCACCTGGCGATGGAGAACCGCGCCTTTGATGTTCGGCGCATACTGAGAAAGAATATCCAGACAGCGGTCGGCGTAGGCGTTCTTCTCGGCTTCGGTCCACGTTTTCCCGCCCGACAACTTAAACGGCGCGTACTGCGTGAAGATATTCATCACGTGTTTGCCCTGGGGCGCCACCGTATTGTCGACGGAAGTAGGAATCGAACATTCGAGAATGGGATTCTGGCTCCAGCGGCCAGCCACTGAATCGGAATAGGCTTCTTCGATGTATTGCATACTAGGGCTGATGTGGATCGTGCCCTTGTGCTGAGGCCCAACCGTAATTCCCGGAGTTGCGTTGAAGTTCGGCAGCTCGGAAAGCGCGAGATTGATCTTCAGTGAGGCAGAGTCGTAGGAGATTCGTTTGACGTCCGCCAGAAAGTCAGCGGGCAGATCGCTCGCCGACAAAAGATGCTCAAACGTTACCCGCGGAGTCGCGCCTGAGACCACCACGCGGGCATTGTATTCTCTTCCATTCGAAACAATTCCGGTGGCGCGGCCATTTTTCACGATGATCTTTTCCACGCCGGCGCTGAGAAAAATCTCTCCGCCCATCGCCTTGAAGCTTTTCGCTAAACTCTGCGTGAGGCCGCCCATCCCGCCGCGCATGTAGCCCCACACGCCGCGCACACCGTTGCATTCGCCCATCACGTGGTGGAACAGAACGTAGGAAGTGCCGGGCATTGAGGGAGAGGCGTTCGCGCCGATCACGGCGTCGGTGGCGAGCGTGACTTTCAGCTCTTCCGACTCGAACCAGTGGTTGAGCATGTCGGAGGCCGCGCCCGTGAGGAAGCGCATGAGCTCGGCCCAGTCGCGTTTCAGCTTGCCCTGTTTTTTGAGCGCGTAGCCGATATAGCCAAGGTAATCTCCGTAGGTGGATTTACCCGGGGTGAGGGGGGTCATTGCGAGCATGGGCTCGAGGATGGCGGCCATGTCCTCTAAAACGGCTTCGTATTCGGGGTAGGCTTTCGCGTCTTTCGGGGAAAATTTGGCGATCTCGCGGTAGGTGAGATCTTTGTCGGGGCCCATCAGCAGGCTCTTGCCGTTCAGGAACGGCGTGTAGCTTGAAGGCGATCGCGGAAGCATTTCGAAGCCGAAGTCTTTGAGCTTCAGGTCGCTGATGATTTCCGGGCGAAAGAGTGAGTTCACGTAGGCGAGAGAAGAGAACTTGTAGCCGGGGAATGGCTCTTCCGTTACGGCGCAGCCGCCTTCGATGTAGCGTTTCTCAAATACGGCAACTTTATAGCCCGCGCGCGCTAGGTAACCGGCAGTCACGAGCCCGTTGTGGCCCGCGCCGATGATGATCGCGTCATAGGAGGAGTTCGGTTGGTTCTGAAGGGTCATTCAGGGCCTCTGGTTGTTCTGGAATTTTGGAGATTCTGCCTATTTTCGCTTTAATCGGCAAGCCGCAGAATAGAGCTTAGAAATAGGATTAGTGCTTTACGGAAATTGGCGCATCCAGTAGATACACCACAACTTCCGGGCCCTGGAAAGCCATGGAGAATGTGATGTTGCGCCTAGCCGCTATTGTGATCTTGATGAGTGCCCTCCCATTGCAAAATGCATCCGCATTATTTATGGAATGCGAGTTTCCGCCAGCCTCTGAACTGCCGGTTTACGTTAATAGTTCCTGGGATCCCGTGCTTGGAAAAGGCCAGGGAGAGCTAATATATGGCAATGAAAAAATTCCATTGAAAATGAAGATGCTGCAATCAATGTGGTGGGGTCTTGGCGAAGAAGTTCTTTTTACGAACGCCACCTTTTCCCTTCTGGAGCCGGGGCTTGAACACACTTATGGCGAATTGAAAGCCTTTCCCGTAAATACCGAGCAGGACAAAATTGAATTTGTTTTCCGGGGCAAAACCATCCGGGCTAGCGCTTCTCAGGCTTGTAAATTTCGCTGAAGTAAACGGCTAGCGCGGCGCGAGATCTTTCACTACGTCGTAGTGGAAGTATTTCGCCCACTGGTCCTGGATCGGGCTGTGGTGAAAGTGGAGATCGAGGTCGCAGAAATCGGAGACCACGAAATCACCCAGCTCGAGGCGGCCGATCTGTTTGGCGAGCTGCTCTCTGCCATTAAAGCTTTGCAGCACGATCTTGAGAGTGCGGGGCGCCTTTTCCTGCAGTTCCAGGCGGAAGTCGGAATAGGTGCGCGCGGGCACGAAGATTTTTTCCTCGGGCACGAAGCGGATCTCGTATGGTGTAACTCGTTCCATCAGATCGCCGCCGCCAAGGTTCGCGCCGGAAGTCGCGTATAAGGGGCGCGCGAAGTTCGGCAGGTCGAAACGGTCGAAGAACGTGGAGAGAAACTTGCCGAGCGCGCTGCGCGCCGGGGCCACGTTGGTGAAGTAAACCTGGTCGCCCGGCTTGTCTCCGGAGAAAACGAATTTTCTTTTCGTGCGCTCGAAGCCGTCCTGGTCGAGGGTGAGAATGTTCGCCGTCTTGATCTTTTGCCGCGGGTTGGTGGTGGGGAAAATCTTGAAGGCCATCCCGAAGATGCGGCCTTCGGTGGGGTAAGAAGAAGAAGCATCGCCCGTGCTCACGCGCACGATTGCGGGCACGTTTATTCCACTGGCGAACATTCCAGTGGCGGGGCTCTCCTCGGTGATGATCCAGCGGGCTTCGGCGCAGGCGCCGCGAGGGTGGAGCCATTTGGGTTCGCGAGGGCGCAGGTCGGACTCGTCGACCAGCGTGCGTCGGCTGCGGATGCCGAGGCCGTGGGTGGGTTTTTCTTCGCTGCCGAAGAGGTTGCTGATCACATCCCAGGACGCGAGGCCGGGGTGGGTGGGCAGGTTCGCGCCACGAGGCTTGGCGTAGAGGGCGTCGCGCAGTTCCTGGAAGGAGCTTTCGGCGTGAGAAAGAGTGGGTAAAAAGCTAAGGGCGCAAACCAGCGAAAGGGCGGTTTTCATGGGTGCCTCGGGAAGTAGGGGTGGGGATTATACCCAATCTTGACCGATCGCGTCAAGTGCGGGATTTGACGAGGAACCACGAGGGCTTATTATAGTGTACGGCAAACGTATCAGGCCCCGGGGGATTTCATGGCGACTCAACAACAGCTGCCCAAAGACGCGCGCGTAGTGATCGTAGGGGGCGGCATCATCGGCTGCTCCGTGGCCTACCACCTGGCCCACGCCGGTTGGAAAGACGTCGTGCTCCTCGAGCGCGATCGCCTCACGTCAGGCACCACCTGGCACGCTGCCGGTCTCATGGTCACCTTCGGGTCAACGTCGGAAACTTCGACCGAGATGCGCAAATATTCCCGCGATCTCTATTCTCGTCTGGAAGCTGAAACCGGCCAGAACACCGGACTCAAACAAATTGGCTTTATCGAAGTGGCCGGCGACAAAGACCGCCTCGAAGAATACCGCCGGGTGAGCGCGTTCAACCGCTACATGGGCATCGACGTGCAGGAAATTTCGCCTAGCCAGGTAAAGGAGCTTTTCCCGCTCGCGAAAGTGGACGACCTCTTTGCCGGCTTCTACGTAAAAGACGACGGCGTTGTGAACCCGATCGACGTGACCATGGCGATGGCCAAAGGCGCGCGCATGAAGGGCGTTACGATCCTCGAAGAAGTGAGCTGCCTGGGCGTGCTCCAGAAAAACGGCGTGGTCACGGGAGTGAAAACTTCCCTGGGCGACATCAAGGCCGAGTATGTTGTGAACTGCGCAGGCATGTGGGCGCGCCAGATGGGCGAGCTGGCGGGAGTGAATATCCCGAACCAGGCCGCCGAGCACTATTATTTGATTACCGACGACATCCACGATCTTCCGCAGAATATGCCCGTGCTCGAAGACCCGAGCTCTTACTGCTATATCCGCCAGGAAGTGGGCGGGCTCATGGTGGGAATGTTCGAGCCCGTATGCGCGCCCTGGAATATCGGAAAAATTCCTGAAGATTTCTCCTTCGGCGAGATCCAGCCCGACTGGGACCGCATGGGCCCTTACCTTGAGAAGGCCATGGGCCGCGTGCCGAAAACCTTAGAGGTCGGAATCCGCAAATTTTTCTGTGGCCCTGAATCCTTCACGCCCGACCTTCGCCCCATCGTGGGGGAGGCGCCCGAGCTCAGAAACTACTTCGTGGCAGCTGGCCTCAACTCGATCGGCATCCTCACCGGCGGCGGCCTCGGCCGCATCGTGGCCAACTGGATCATGACCGGCGATCCCGGCGCCGACATTACGGGCTTCAACATCGACCGCTTGCAAACCTACCAGCGCAATCCTGAGTACCGCCGCAAGCGCACGGTGGAATCTCTCGGCATGGTTTACCAGTGCCACTATCCCTACAAGAGCCTCCAGACCGCGCGCGGCGCGAAGCTCTCGCCGATCCACCATCGCCTGGAAGCCGCCGGCGCCTATTTTAAGGACGTATCGGGCTGGGAATCTCCTGACTGGTACGCGCCCGTCGGCAAAGAAGCTAAAGTAGAAAAGCATTCCTTCGAGAGAGAAAACTGGTTCCCTTACTGGGAAGCGGAACACAAAGCCGCGCGCGAAGGCGTGATCCTGATGGACATGAGCTTCATGTGCAAATTCCTCGTGCAGGGACGCGACGCAGGAACCGCTCTGAATTATATATCTGCCAACGACGTGAATGGTGTCAGCAACCAGATCACCTATACACAGTGGCTGAACAAGTTCGGAAAATTAGAGGGCGACCTCACCGTAACGAAGCTGGCCGAAGATAAGTTCTTCGTTGTCGTAACCGATACGCAACTGCGCCACGCTGAAAGCTGGATGAAGCGCAATATCCCCGAGAATGCGCACGCGTTTGTGACCGATGTGAGCAGTGCTTTTGCTCAGATCAATATTCAGGGGCCAAAATCTCGCGCGCTGCTCCAATCGATCACTACGGCCGATCTGAGCAACGAGGCCTTCCCCTTCCGGGGAGCGAAAGAGATCGACATCGGATTCGCGCGCGTGCTTTGTATCCGCATTACCTATCTCGGAGAATTGGGCTACGAGCTCTATATCCCGAGTGAACAGGCCGTGCACGTTTACGACCGATTGGTAGAAGCCGGCAAAAACTTCGGCCTTCGGCACGCTGGCTTGAAAGCTTTAGCCTCGCTTCGCATGGAGAAAGGCTACCGCGACTACGGGCACGATATCGACAATACCGACAATGCTTTCGAGACCGGCCTTGGCTTTGCCGTGAACCTCGACAAGCCGGGCGGCTTCATCGGCAAAGAGGAAGCCGTGAAGCAGAAGGCCGCGCCTCTAACGAGAAGGCTCCTGCAGGTGAAGTGCCTCGATCCGAATGCTTTGATGTTTCATGCCGAGGTGGTTTACCGCAACGGCAAGCGGGTGGGCTACGTGCGCGCAGCCTCTTACGGCCACACTTTAGGCGGCGCGGTCGGCCTCGCGATGATCGAAGGCGGTAGCGAAACAATTAATCTCGCCTGGCTTAAAGATCAGAAGTGGGAAATTGAAATCAACAATAAGCTCTACCCTTGCGAACTCTCGATCAAGCCGATGTACGATCCCGCGAACGAGAAGATCAAGGCTTAAGCCGCAGCCGGTTTTCGGAACCGGGCACTGAGTTCTATGCGCCGCACTCTACGATCTCGAATGCTGTTTGAAAGTTCGCCGTAGATATTTATTATTTATAGAAATTTGCCCTCTCCGTTTTTTCCACTAAAACAGCTGAGCTGCTCCCACGTGCGGGCAAGTGGCTGGAATCCTTTTCAAAAGTAAATTTTCCCTGGTGCGTTTTGGAGCGCCCTGAATTTTTTCGTTTGTTCCTTTGGTCTTTCTTTCCTGCTTTTTTCTGTTCTGCCGCGCTTGCCGCGAAGCCGATTGATGCGTCTTGTCAAAATCTTGTTAGGAGCCTATCAAGCCCTCGGATCCAAAACGTCTGTAAGGAGAATCTGTATGAAGAACCTATTGACCGTATTGGCCCTGGCACTCTGCACCGCTAACGTCGCTTTCGCAGGAGACAAGCCTGACGTTCCCGCGAAACCTGTCGATAACCATCACGGCTCTCTCCACTACTCGTGCCGCGTTGACGCCAATATGCATGGTCTCAAGCTCGGCTTCGGTCCCTCGGCTCAGTATATGAGTGGCAAAGGAAATATCCACTGCGTGGATATGCGCCACGGACAAGTTCGTGAAATCAATGTTCCCGTAAAAATCCGCATCATCGGCGCCGGCGTGGGCGTTGATTTCACGATCGTGCGCAGCGTGCGCATGACTTCGGGTGGTCTCGGCTATGTGCACGATCCCATGGATCTGACCGGCTCGTTCACTGTTGGCAAGAGCGCCGGCGTAACCCTGATCAACCGCGGTTACAGCGTGAACAGCGCGATCAGCGTTAAGCACCACGTAAAAGGCGTGTCTTATGAGCTCGGCTTCATGGGCGAGCGCGCCTACGGCCTCGGAGCTCGCTTGCACGGCACGGTAATGACGATCCGTGCTCTCCACTCCGACGAGATGGACAGCGACGAAGACCAGAAATAAGTTCGATAGTCAGGTTTGGGGGGCTCTCCAGAAATGGAGGGCCTTCTCTTTTTTTACACTTGCCTTGCGTCATTGCCTGACATGCTCTGCCTTAAGCAAATCTTGATCATTTCCTCGTGGCGTTCTTCTCCGCATCTCCGTAGGTTAACCGTCGCCCTGTTGGACCCTAAATCCATTCTTAAGGAGAACTGTATATGAAGAAAGTATTCCTCGCTCTCGCAGCCCTCGTAATCAGCAGCCCGGTTTTCGCAGCTGCCCCTGATTGCACGAAGTTCAACATGCAGATCAGCTACAACGCCATGGAGCCGATCCGCGATATTCTTGCTGGAAAAATCACGGCATCTACCCGGATGTACAGTGATCGTTGCGAAAAAGATGGCCAAACGCTCGAAGTAACGCTGAGCACAGACCCGGTTGATGCCGCTGGCAAGCGTAAGCCTCAGGCCCGTATTCGTCTCACGAAGGTAACCGGCCGCCTTCCCTTTAGCGCGCTAACCGATGCTATGGCCAAGCAGCAGGCGCAAGCCAATGCCGCTGCACTTCGCACGTTCCTGACCGGCATCTACGGCAAAGACAAAGAAGGCAAAGAAGTAGACCTCAGCAAAGAAACGTTCACGCACATCGAGTTCCAGCTCGTTCGCTAGTAAAGTTCGGAACTTTTGTGGAGAGGCCCGAACCGAATAGGTTAGGGCCTTTCCCTTTTCCCCTGATGATCTGCGTTAACGGGGGAATAGCCTTTACCCGGGAACCCCGGTTCTATAGGATGAAATTCCATGAGCAAGGTCGCCTTGGTGATCCCCGCGCGCATGGGTTCCACGAGATTAGCAAGAAAAGCGCTGGCCGATATTGAGGGCCAACCGATGGTCGTTCGCGTAGCTGAACGCGCCAGCTTGGTGCGCAATGTCGACCGCGTGCTGGTCGCCACCGATTCCAAAGAAATCTTTGATGTGGTGGCCAAGGCCGGATTCCAGGCCGTGATGACGCCCGAGAGCTGTGCCTCTGGAACCGAGCGCGTTGCGTTCGCGGCGAAGCACCTCTCTGAGCACGTGATCGTGAACCTGCAGGGCGACGAGCCCGTGATGAACCCGCTCTCGGTTGAGGCCGCGATGGAGCCAGTTCTCAAGCGTGGACTGAAAATGGGGAGCGCGTATACGTCCTTCAAGTCGTTTGAGGAAGTGATGTCGCCCTCCAATGTGAAGGTTGTGACTGATCTCGACGGCAACGCGATTTACTTTTCGCGCTACGCGATTCCTTTCCGCCAGAATTCTTTAGCCGACGATGAAATCCTGAAGGACCCAAATTTTGGCAAGCATCTCGGCATCTACGTTTACCAGCGCGAGTTTCTCCTTTCCTATGGAAAGCTGCCGGTGCCGCTGATCGAGCGGGCCGAGAGCCTGGAGCAGCTGCGTGCTCTGCATAGCGGCGTGAAGATCGGCATGGGGCGTACAAATTTCGGATCACAGTCGGTGGATACGGCCGACGACCTCGAGCTCGCGCGGAAAGCGTTTCGCGAGCTTTCAAATATTTAAATGCAAACAGGGAAGTGACAGATGGCAAAGCATAAGAAATTTATTTTCGTGACCGGTGGAGTGGTGAGCTCGCTTGGCAAGGGCCTCGCAGCGGCATCGATCGGCGCCTTGCTTGAAGCGCGTGGCCTGAAAGTTACGATGATCAAGATGGATCCCTACATCAACGTGGATCCTGGCACCATGAATCCCACCCAGCACGGCGAAGTATTCGTGCTCGAAGACGGCACCGAGTGCGACCTCGACCTCGGTCACTACGAGCGCTTCACCTCCACCCAGCTCACGCGCAAAAACAACTTCACCACAGGCCAGGTTTACGACACCGTGATCCAGGCCGAACGCAAAGGTAAATACCTCGGGCAAACCGTGCAGGTGATCCCGCATATCACCGACGAGATCAAGCGCCGCGTGATCGATGCCGCGAATGGCGCCGATGTCGCTATCGTGGAGATCGGCGGCACCGTGGGGGATATCGAGTCGCTGCCTTTTATCGAGGCGATCCGCCAGATGAAGTTTGATCTAGGCCGCGAGAATGTTCTCTACTGCCACCTTACTCTCGTGCCCTATATCGCTGCCGCCGGGGAACTCAAAACCAAACCCACGCAGCATTCCGTGGCGCAGCTCCGGCAGGAAGGCATCGAATGCGATATTCTACTCTGCCGCACAGACCGCCCGATCACCGAGGAGATGAAGAAGAAGATTGGCCTTTTCTGTAACCTCGAGCGCGGCTGCGTTTTCACCGCGCAGGACGCACCCTCGATCTACGAAGTGCCCATGAACCTGCACAAAGAAGGCGTCGATGAGAAGATCGTCGAGCGCCTCGGTATGTGGACCTCGAGCCCGAACGTGGGCAGCTGGGTGGGCGTGGCGGAGAAAATCCAGCGGCCCAAGCAGGAAGTCACGATCGGCATGGTTGGCAAATACATGGACTTGAAAGAATCCTACAAGAGCGTGAACGAGGCCGTGTTCCACGGTGGGCTCGCCAACGACTGTAAAGTGAACGTGGAGTTCATCGATTCGGAAGAGATGACCAAAGAGGGCACACTCGAAAAGGCTCTCTCCAAGGTGGACGGCATCCTCGTGCCCGGCGGTTTTGGTGTGCGCGGCACGGAGGGAATGGTTTCGAGCGCCCGTTACGCGCGCGAGAACAAGAAGCCCTATTTTGGCATCTGCCTCGGCCTGCAGATCGCCGTGATCGAGTTCTCTCGCAATGTGGTGGGCTGGAAAGACGCCGCCTCCGCTGAGTTCAATCCTGAAAGTGCCCATCTTGTGATCGACATCATGGAAGACCAGAAGAACGTGGAAAAGATGGGCGGCACCATGCGCCTCGGGGCCTGGGAATGCGAACTGGTTACCGGAACGAATGCGTTTGATGCGTATAAAAAAAGCATCATTTCGGAACGTCATCGTCACCGTTTCGAAGTTTCTAATAAGTTCCGCGACGAGATCGCGGGAAAAGGGATGATCTTCTCTGGTTTTTGCCGCGATCCGCGACTGCAGGGTAAAGGCGGCCTGGTCGAAATGATCGAGCTGAAAGACCATCCCTATTTCGTGGGCTGCCAGTTCCACCCTGAGTTCAAATCGAAACCGCTGGCGCCGCACCCGCTGTTCAGCTCCTTCATCGCCGCTGCCATCGCGCAGAGTAAGCGCTAGCCGCCTATGGATATGGATTCTGTAAGCAAGGGCCGCAATGGCAAGCCAGTTTTCTGGGGGCTTCTCGGAGTAGGCTTCATCGCCATGCTCGGCGGGATCGTGATGTTCATCTACGTGGTTCCACGAGATATGGCCTCTGGCGGGCAGGTTCCCCGGGATGCCGCACTTATGTTCACGAATGTTTTTTTAGACCAGTTGGCGTTTCACAACGAGAGCGGGCGCTACGCTGCTGCTCTCAGTCAGGTGAACGTGAGTGCCAACGTTTGCGCCCAGTTCAACTGCCGCCTCACCGTGCCGCCGGATGGCAAGGGCTTCACTTTTCAATTGAGCAAGGGCGGCCGCACCTGGGTGCTTACGGAGAAGTCGCCGATGCCGAAAGAAGAACTCCCGGAGAACAAATGATGCTCGAGCTCAAGAAATGGAATTGGAAAATCGGCCGCGGAGCCCCGCTTGCCTACATGATGGGGCTTAACGTTCTTGAAGACGAAGCCCTTGCGCTTGAGGTGGGGCAGGAGCTGCAGCGAATCCTGAAACCGATCGGCAAGAGCTTTGTATTCAAGGCGAGCTTCGACAAAGCCAACCGCTCTTCGATCAAGAGCTTCCGCGGAGCCGGCATTGAGGAAGGTCTCGAGATCCTCGAAAAAGTGAAGGGCAAGCTCAACCTGCCCGTGATTACCGATGTGCACGAAGCTTCGCAGTGCGAAGCCGTGGCGCAGGTTTCCGACATCGTGCAAATTCCGGCCTTCCTCTGCCGCCAAACCGACCTTGTGGTGGCGGCCGCCCGCGCCGTGGAAAAGAGTGGCGGGCTCCTGCACGTGAAGAAGGGCCAGTTCCTCGCGCCCTGGGACTGTCGCAATATCCTCTCCAAGATCAAGGAAGCCGCCCCTTCGCGCGACCTCACGATCCTTTGCGAGCGCGGCGTGAGCTTTGGCTATAACAACCTCGTGGTCGACATGCTCGGAATTCCCGAGATGCAGGCGCTGGGCGCACCCGTTTCCATTGACGCCACCCATGCCGTGCAATTGCCCGGGGCAGGAAAAGGAAATGGCGGCGAGAATACCGCGACCGGCGGGCGCCGCAGTGGAGTGGAAATTCTGGCTTTGTCGTCTGTCGCCGCTGGAGCCGACGGAATGTTCCTGGAGTTCCACCCTGACCCTGACAAAGCCAAGTGCGATGGTCCCTCTGCCTGGCCGCTCAAAGATGCTGGCCGGCTTATCCGGCGCATCGAAGCGGTGTTTACTGCCGCGAGGGGCTGACCGTAAAGCGCCCGAGCCGACAGATGCCGATGCTGGTCCATACTGCGAAGCTGAAGTACGCGGTCATCCACGGGATCTCCGTGCGCCATTGCTCGATGTCAAACGTCACGTGCCACCGGGAAGAAACGTCTCGAAATCCATCGGCAAAGGAAAGGTAGATTTTTCCGGCAGCTTCATCCGCCAGCCAGCGCGTTGCGTACATTTTTACGTCTACGGAAATCATAAAGCAGATATAGAGCCCGCACCCCACGATCGCGGCCTGCAGAAGCCGGCGTTGCCGCCCTTCCGAAACGCGAAGAAGCGAAGCAAGGCCGCAGGCCAGCAGAAGCGCTGAAAGAGTCCAGAGCGACTCCTCGATCGTATTTCCGATGTAGTTCGTGCTGATCACGCCGAACCAGGAAAAGCATTCCGCAAGCACGAGCAGGGGAAAAATGAGCCGGGAAAAGGCATCGCCGAGCGGAGAACCAGCTTCCTTGGAATATTCGCGCAGGATTAAGGCCAGCTGCGCGGCAAAGCAAAGTTCGGCTATGGTTGCCACCGAACGGCCTACAGCCACGCTCGAAATCCAGGAGTCCACCAGGCAGATCCGCTGCACGTCGGCCCGTGGGAGAAGGGAGCGAAAGCCGCAGCCGAGCACGTAGCCCAGGGAAAGCAGCAGCTGGGGCCGGCGAAAGGCGGGCGCCTTTTTCATGATGATCATCCAGGCAATAGGATTCACGATCGCAAGCGTGCTTAGAACCGCCCACCAGCTATGCACTGCCAGTGAGGCATCGGCCGGCACGACCATGTACAAAGCCATGAATGTCATGAAAAAAAGAACAGGGGCTAAGAAGGCTAGTACGAGCATCTGGCCGCTTTTGTAGCATTTTCGGGCTTGCTTAGTCGATTGTTGTATTCAGGTCTCATTCAATTCTGATTGTCTGCCAAGTTCTGTCGTGTGCTTGCGGGCCTTGACGCCCTCTGCTACCAATTTTAGCTGGACCAATTGTCGCTTTGGAGGGATTCATGAAAGTTCTATTCGTTCTGGGATTGTTGCTCGCCTCGATCTCCGCTCATGCCGCTGGCGGCAAATGGCGGATGATGCTTAATGAAGGCCCCGGCCAGCTGGCCCCTGTGCCGCCCGGCATGAGCCTGCAGAAGATGATCACGCTCACCACCGACCGCGACGCCGATGTCTACTTCCTGCACCTCATGCAGGACACCCGCGAGCTCAACCCTACGGGCATGTTCGTGGAGCAGCGCAAATCATTCCTTCGTTTTGATGGCGAGCCCGATGCCAATCCCCAGGGCAAAGCGTTCCTCCTGGCCGAAATCGAAAAGCCAGCGGGCGTGCCTCTTTTCGAAGCTCAGGGTCGCAAGGTGCTCCTTCTGCAGGGCGCGCTCGACCGCGAGACCCAGGAAGGCCGCCTGCACCTCAAGTACCTGGCCAACGGCCTCTCGATGACCTACCAAACCTGCGACGTGCTTCTGCGCAAGACCGACGGCGAGTTCTGGGTGCAGAACGCCTATACCGGAGCGAAGGTGACCAACGTGAAAGTGGTCACCTACTGGGCCGGTGTGGTTACGCTGGAAGGGATCTGCCCGGCGAAGGGTTTCTGACGAAGGTTGCTTCGAAGTAACGGCCGTCTCCCGGGAAAAGGGGGGCGGCTTTTTTATTGCCTTAGGTCAGCCGTGACAATACCAGCCCAAACCCTATAAACTCTTACCCATGGCGAAGGCGAAAAAACTCCCTCGAAAATCCGCTCAAAAAAAACGGCTCTCCGGCGCCGCCCTTACCAAGGCCCTCAAGGGCCTCAAAGTTCTGATCCTCGACATCGACGGCGTGCTCACTGACTGCCGCATGTTCTACACCGAGCCCGCCGGCTGGGGGGCCTTCTACTCCGTGCTCGATGGCTTCGGCATTAAGCTCCTGATGCGAAACGGCCTCGAGGTCTGCTTCATCTCGGCCGGCACTTTTCTTTCGCACAAAAAGCGCGCCGAAATCCTTGGCATCAAGCACGCCTACTTCGGCGACGAGAACAAGATCATTGCGTTCGAGAAGATCCTGAATGACCTGGGCGTGAGGGCCTCCGAGTGCGCTTACATGGGCGACGAGCTTTTTGATATTCCGGTGCTTGAGCGCGTCGGTTTCAGCGCGTGCCCGCCACATTCCACGAAGAAGGTGCTGAGCCTCGTGAACTACGTGACGAAATTGCCGGGCGGCCATGGCTCTGTGCGGGAAGTGTGTGACCTTATCTTGCGTTCCCAGGGCATCGACGTATGAGCCTCCGTCGCATACTGCGCCAGATTTCCTCCGTATTGCTCCTGCTCACGATCTGGTTCCTCTGGCCCGCCGAGCTCGATGGTTATTCGCTCGGCCGAGATGGGCGCGCCTCCGTGCCCGACTATGCGATGACCAACGCGCGCTATGTATCAGTGAAGTCGGGCCGGCTTGAAGTGGAAACGCGCATTAAAGAAGCTGCCTTCAACCTGCAGACCCATAAAATGGATGCCAAACACGTAGTCGCGCTCCTTTACAACAGCAGCGACCAGCGCACGATCGTTACCGCCGACCGCGGCACCTTTCTGATGAACGAGCGTGAGCTCCACCTGCAGGATAACGTGAATACGCTGAGCCCGGACGGCTTCCTGATGCGCGGGCCGGTGGTGAATTACAATATTGGCAAGCGCCTGATCACCGCACCCCAGCCGGTGGAAGGGGAAACTTTCGAAAAAGAAGTGCTCGTGTGGGGCGACCGCGCCGAGAGCCCGATCGACGAAAATAAAATTCATCTGATCGGCAACGCGCGCTCCCTGTTCACCGAGAGAAAGCGCGGGATCACGAAAATCCGCGGAGATTCGGCCGTGATGGATCGCACCGAGAGCAAGGTAACGTTCCAGAATCATGTGAAGGTGGAGCAGGAAAAGGTAGTGGGCACTTCCGAGAGCGCCGATCTCTTCTACTCCAGCGCGGAGAAGAACGTGCGCTACATGTCGCTTAACAACGATGTGAAGATCGTGGAGGGCAAGGGGCGCTATACCCGGTCGCAGGTGGCAGAGTTTTTCGCTCCTACCGACACCATCGTGCTCACGGGCTTCCCGGCCGTTTATGATGGAGATGACGCAGTGACCGGTGATAAAATCACCCTATACCGGGCCACGGGAGTGGTGGAGGTAATGGCCACCAATGCTGCCGCCACGCAGCAGCAGCGGCTGGATGGGAAAAAGACTCCCGCGCCTTTGACCAAGGAAGACGAAGAGCTGATCCCAGAATAGGAAGACGCCGTGAAGTACCTACGCGCAGAAAATCTCAAGAAGAGCTTCAAGACACACCTCGCGGTTCGCGGCGTGAGCTTCGAAGTGCCGCAGGGAAAAGTGGTTGGACTGCTGGGGCCGAACGGAGCGGGCAAGACAACCTCCTTCTATATGGTTGTTGGCTTGCTGCATCCTGATGAGGGCTCGGTAAAGATCGATGACAAAGAGATTACTCGGCTTTCCATGCACGAGCGTGCGCGCGCCGGCCTGGGCTATTTGCCCCAGGAAGCTTCCGTATTTCGCCGTCTCACTGTTTACCAGAATATCTACGCCGTTCTTGAGGCGCAGGAGCACCCCGACTCTTACTGCGAAAGCAGGTCTCGGGAGCTGATCGAGGAATTTAACCTGCAGCGGGTGGCGGAAACCCATGGATCGTTGCTGTCTGGGGGAGAGCGGCGCCGGGTGGAGATCGCCCGAGCCCTCGCTTTGAAACCGGATTTCCTGCTGCTCGATGAGCCCTTCGCGGGTATCGACCCCATAGCTGTGGCCGATATCCAGAAGCTGATTGCGGGGCTCCGCGACAAAGGGGTAGGAATTCTGATTACGGACCATAATGTGCGAGAAACCCTGAAGATTTGTGATGTAGCCTATATATTGATCTCGGGCCTGATTGAAGAGTCAGGCTTTCCCGCAGATATCGCCAAAAGCGAAAAGGCGAGGGCAAGCTACCTTGGTCAAGACTTCCGTATGTAGAGGATTGGTAAATTAACCAATGGCATTTGAGATAAAACAGAGCCTCAAATTAGGTCAGAGTCTGGTGATGACTCCCCAGCTCCAGCAAGCGATCAAGCTGCTGCAGCTCAATCGCCTCGAGATGCAGGAGCTCATCAACCAGGAGCTCGTGGAAAATCCCTGCCTCGAAGAGCTCGGCGAGCTCGACCAGTACGAAGAGGATGCCAGTGAGAGCGGCGACCAGAACAACTTAGAGACGATGGAAAACCGCGAAGCTGAAGGCAAGACCGCGGAAGAGATGCTCACCCCGGCCGGCGAAGACAAGATCGTGGACGGCAAGCAGGAGATTGACTGGGAAGAGTACATGGAGAATTTCGCTTCGGGCCCGGCGCTTCCGAGCACGCGCGAAATTCCCGACGAGCTGCCCAACTACGAGAACATGGTGGCCTCCACCACCGATCTCGTGGGCCACCTTGAGTGGCAGATCTCGATGAGCGATCTCGCCGAAGACGAACGCGTTCTCGCGCGCATGATCGTAGGCAATCTTTCCGACGACGGTTTCTTTATCGGCTCGCTCGAAGATATCAGCAAAGAGCTCAAGTTCGATCTCGAAGACGCGGAAGAAGTGCTCAAGATCATCCAGCGCTTTGATCCCATCGGTGTTGCCGCGCGCGATGTGCGCGAGTGCCTACTGGTGCAGGCGCATCTGCTCTTCGACAAAGAGCATCTCGTGATGAAGATCATCGAGAACCACCTTGAAGACCTCGAGAAGCGCAATATCGCCGCTGTAACGAAGGCCACGGGCGCGCCCGAAGAAGACGTGAAAGAGGCCGCGCGCCAGATCAAGGAAGAGTTCGACCCCAAGCCAGGCCGCTCTTTTGGTGGCGGGAGCGACACGCATTACATCACGCCTGATGTTTACGTGTACAAGATTGCTGACGACTTCGCGATCCAGCTCAATGAAGATGGTTTACCCAAGCTTCGCGTGAGCGCCTACTACAAAAAGATCCTCATCCAGGCCAAGGCCGAGGCGAAAGCCCACGGTAAGGGCGACCCGAAGATGACCAAGGATTACCTCCAGGACAAGCTGCGCGCCGCGGTATGGCTGATCAAGTCGATTCATAACCGCCAAAAAACCATCTACCGCGTGATGGAAAGCATCGTGAAACACCAGCGCGATTTTTTTGACAAAGGCGTGCATTTCCTGAAACCCATGGTGTTGCGCGAAGTTGCGAGCGATATCGGGGTTCATGAGAGCACTATCTCCCGCGTGACTACGAACAAATATGTGCATACTCCTGTGGGCACTTTTGAGTTAAAATATTTCTTCAATAGTGGGATTTCGTCCGGCGATGGCTCGGGTGATGTCGCCTCTGAGAGCGTGAAGGAAAAGATCCGGAGCCTGATCTCCAAAGAGGACGCCAAGCGCCCCCTTTCCGACCAGAAGCTGGTGGAACTCCTTCACGATGACGGGATCGAGATCGCGCGCCGTACGGTGGCCAAATACCGGGAGAGCATGAATATCCTGAGCTCTGCCCGGCGCAAGAAGCTGTTTTAGTGTCAGGGTCTTTCACGTGTCGCACGTGCGTTAACTAGGAGTCGTTATGCAAATGGAATTCGTGCTCAAGAACACCCACACCAAAGGCGAAAGCGTGAAGGAGTTTCTTGAAGAGAAAACCGGCAAGCTTGAGCGTTACGTGCACGGCCACTTCCACGCGCGCTGGAATATTTCCTACGAGAAAGATGAGCACGAAGCCCATCTCCACATCACGGCGAACAACGTAGACATGGTTGGCAAAGCTCGCCACCACATCATTCTCACGGCGATTGAAGACGCGATCGACAAAGTGGAGCGCCAGCTCAACAAGCACCGCGAGCAGGTGCAGGATCACCATTCCAAAGAGAACCCTTCCCGTGCCTTGGCTTCTGGCGCGCTGGATGCGGACGACGCGGAAGAATAGTTTGAAAATACGCTATTCCAGCGCCGCGAGACTCCCGGTTTATTTAAATAAGCGCTAGCGCAGCTCAAATCCGGTGCTCCCGAGCTTTGCGCAGCCCTTCTCGCGATTGAAGGAGGCGTGAGCATAGCCGCTGAGGTCGCTATTCTTCTCGGCGCGGTCCAGAGTAAATTTATGGCAATCATGAGCGAGAAACTCATCGTTCAGGCTAAGCATCTGAGAGTAGGCCATCGAATGGCCTTTGCCGGCGAAAAAGCTTTCTTCCTGTTTTTCGAGGGGAGCGCGGATTAGTTTGAAAATTCGCTCGAATTCCAGAAAAGCGCGGATGGTGCCCTTGGGGATATTTGAGGGAATCGAGTCTCCTCGGCCGATCATGCGAGCGAGCGTAGGGCCGGCGAAGGATATTACGTGATCTCTCAAGTCGAATTCCAAATAGTAGTTGCGATTGAGCATCCAGGAAAACATCGTGCTCATTACTGCATCGTCTATCCGCAGGCCGCGGAGGTCATCGGGCATTCGATAGTCGGCCACCAGCTCGAAGCGGGATTCTGTGTCCATATCGCCGGGGGCGAAGAAACTGGTTCCGAAAACTTCAATCGCGCGAACCCAGTTGCGCTTGCCCATCTTCTCGAAGCGGTCCACGTTCGTGCGCAGGAGCGGCAACACGAGCTTCCCTTTTGAGGCCGTGCGATAGGCGAACTGAACCGCCTCAGAGCAAAACAGCTCGTCAGGGTTCGAGTCGTCCATATGGAAGTCGTATTTGGTGGTCAGGCCCTTTGTGGTACCGAATTTATAGATGAAGCGGCCGGCTTTCTTGGCAAGAGCTGCGTCGGGGTTACGGAAAACGGCAAGAGAGGTATCGGTGGAGTCGGCGATCCACTCTTTCAAAGGCGTTACGGTGAGCTTATCTTCCATCACGGCTTCCACGATATGTAATTTGCCCGAAGAGTCTTGCCCAACGATTGCCGCATGGGCGAACATATTTTCCACGTCGCTAGTGCGTGCGATCTGTGCGCTAATGGCGCCTTCGCCCCTGGTGAGCAATACGTCGCCAACCTTTAATTCCAGCTTCCCGAATTTCGGATTTACCAGCGTGGCAGGAAAGCCCCCGCGAAATGGATGCTCTTTGCCGTCGTCGTCTGGGTTGGCATAGGCCTTAGTGCGTACCATCGCTTCGATGAGGTATTCCTCCGCGTAGCGGGAATAAACCATGAACTGCTTGAGGGCGCGGGCGCAGTCAGGATTGCCGGCCGCCAGCTCTTGCGCGCGCGAGCGAAGCGCAAGGCGACTTTCGAACATAGATTTGAGCCAGCGAGTGGAAACTTCCTTGCGTGATGGGGCAGCAATATTGGCGAGAGAAAAAGCAGCGGGATTCAGGCCTAGTGAGCCTTTCATGTGGGCTAGGAGTTTAGTCTGACAGCTGGATGGATTTAGCTCCGAGCTGCGCACCAGCTCCGCGGTAGCCTGAACCCACTGCTCCACATCAGAGGCGGTCGGGGAGGAAGCGGGCCGGCGCATCAGGGCAAAAGGGGATTCAGAGCTGAGTTCAACCAGCGATTCCTGTTTGGTGGGTGCGGTTGAGCAAGCTTGAAGAGCCAGGACCGTCGTGAAAGCAAACAAGTAGCGCATAGGAAATTCCCCCCGACTTAGATTGTACTTTGAGTGATTTTCAAATTCACAGGGGGAACTGAGAAATTGTCGACGGTAGGGGGCTTTCCTTGAATTCGTTCCATTTATGCGAAGAATTAGGGTCGCGCAGCGGGGCGAAGCTTGAGCCTTGGGTATTTTTGAGGCTGAGTGGGGCGTTTTGTTTTCAATACTTTAGCTCCCTTTACCCGCCGCGCGGCGGGTAAATCGGCTCAGGAACTTTACCTGGTATATGTAATTCCTTCACCCTTTGGTGATTTTCCGTCCGGTGCACTATCCTATTCACCTATGCGCCTAGTGATCTTGTCCCGCTCGCGTAATTTGCATTCCACCCGCCGTCTTATGGACGAAGCGCGCCGCAAGAATATCGAATGCCTTGTGGTGAACCCGCTCCGCTGCCAGCTGATTATTGGACGTGAAGGTCCGGAGGTTTTCGTTTACGGCAAGAAGCTCGAAGGTGTCGATGTTGTGCTCCCACGTATCGGCACCTCGATCACGGAATACGGCCTGCTCGTCGTGCGCCATTTCGAATGCATGGGCATCCCGGTGGCGAACGGCTCGGACGCTATCCTCAACTCCCGCAATAAGTTCCGCGCGCTGCAGATCTGCTCAGTGAAAGGCGTTGCGCCGCCGCAGTCGGTGATGAGCCGCTCGCTCTCCGATGTGCCGCTCGCCTATAAGCGCATCGGCCAGTTCCCGATGATCATGAAGCTGCTCCAGGGCTCCCAGGGCATTGGCGTGATGCTCGGCGCGGACCGTTCCAGCGTGGAAAGCGTGATGGCGACGCTTCTCGAGTTCGACAAAGACCTGATCCTCCAGGAATTCGTGAAAGAAGCCAGTGGCTCCGACATGCGCATTCTCGTGGTGGGCGGCAAGGTCGTGGCCGCGATGAGGCGCACGGCCAAAAAGGGCGAGTTCCGCGCGAACGTGCACCGGGGCGGCTACGGGGAACGGGTAACCCGCCTGCCCAAGCGCTACGAGCGCGCCGCGATCGCCGCGGCCAAGGCCGTGGGCTTAGATATCGCGGGCGTGGATGTGCTCGAGACCGCGCGTGGCCCGGTGCTGCTAGAGGTGAATTCGAGCCCCGGCTTCCAGGAGCTCGAGAAAGCCACCAAGATCAACGTGGCTGAGAAGATGGTGCAGATGGCGATCAAGCTCGCCAAGACTAAGAAGCGTCGCAAGCCTCGCAAAAAGCGCTAGGGCGTTTTCTGCCGGAGGCTCTCAAGAACTTCTGGCGTAAGCATCGTGCCCCGTTGCTCGGAAAAGGGCGCTTCGACAGCGAGAGCGATTCCTGACCTCTCAATCGCCACAGTCACTGTCTTGCGCTCGCTGTCGCCAAGCCGAAAGATCTGCTCTTTGAACGAGCCGGCGTTCTCCACTTCCACACCGCCGATTTTTTTCACCACATCGTAAGGCCGGAAGGGGGCATAGCTGTTCACGATTGTATCTTCGATCACGATCGCCTTCGGCAGCTTCGCGTTCAGGATCACGCCGAGGGATTTTTTGCCAGGTTGCTTGGAACAAAAAGCGCGCAGGGAATTTGCGCCGGTCGCGCCGATGTCCCAGAACAAGAAGCCGCGCGCGAGGCATTCTTCACCGGCGGCGCGCGTGAGGTACTGCAGGCGGAACTCAGCACTCACGGCTTCGGGCAGGGCGGCATGCACGTCGAAAATGTCGGCGCGGTCGCTGGGCTTGATCGCGTAGCCGAAGTTCTGCTCGCTCGCCTTGCGGAAAGCGGGAAGGCTGGAACAGCCGGAAAGAACTAGGAGCAGGAGCAGTATTCTCATAGGCTAAGATTATGCTAGCCTTTACGCATGAGCAACTCTTCACAGACGATCGGGATCCTGGGCGTGGGCACGATGGGCGAAGCCCTGATCAAGGGCCTGCAGGGAAACGCCTTGGGCAAGAGCGTGAGAATCCTGGGCAGCACCAAAACGCGGGAGTCGGCCGCCGAAGTAAAAGAGGCCTATGGCATCGAATGCGGCACTGATTCCGCCGCCGTCGCGAAGGCGGCCGACGTGCTGATCCTCGCGGTGAAGCCCCACCACGCGCAGGCCGTGCTGGAAGAAATTTCTCCGCTCCTGCGCAAGGGCCAGCTGCTTGTTTCGATTTGCGCGGCCGTGAAGCTCGAGAAGCTGCGAGCCTGGGCAGGCGGAAAGGTTTCGATCGTGCGCTCGATGCCCAATACGCCGGCAATCGTGTCGGAGGGGATGACCGTGCTTTGCCCGGAGAAGGGGCTCAGCGAGGCCGACCTGAAAAAGGTCGAGGACATTTTTTCCACCGTGGGCAGAACGGCAAAACTCGAAGAAGACTACATGGACGCCGCCACGGGCCTATCCGGCTGCGGCCCTGCGTATGTTTTCCTGATGATCGAGGCGCTCTCGGAAGCCGGCGTGAAGCTCGGGATCAACCGTAAAACCTCTACCTTGCTCGCTGCCCAGACTCTTCTCGGCGCCGCGAAGATGGTTCTCGAAAGAGGCGAGCACCCCGCCGCGATGAAAGACGAAGTGACCACGCCCGCCGGTTGCACGGTGGACGGTCTCATGGCGCTCGAAGAGGGGCGCCTGCGCGTGACTCTGATCAAGGGTGTGCTGGCCGCCGCAAAGCGCTCCTCAAGCTTGATATAACAGGGTTGCCGCGCCGCGACTCGTGCGGTGCCATAAGGGGTGGTATCCCAGCGGGATGAAGCTCTTTTTTCTCTTTGTTCTTCTGTGTTCCCCGGCTCGAGCCACCTGGATCGAAGATTCCAACAAGATCGCAAAAGAATATGCGCTGGCCGACGGAGAGAACTTTCCCGAGCGCGTGTCTGCGATGGGCTTCCGCGATTTTGATGCCAAGGCGATCAGAATGGAAAAGAACGCCAACGAAATCGAGGAAGCGTTTCTGCGAGCCTGGAGCATGCGGGTGGCAAGCGAACAGGCTGCGGCGCTTGATCCCAGCCTCAAGCTCGACCTGAAAATTCTCCGTGATTTTTTCCAGCGCCGCCTGGAAGAGATTCGCCTGGGAGAAAAACTCGGCGTGGTTGCGTTCCTGCCCGGCACGCGCTTCGCGCTCGAGTCGCTCCTGTCGCTGATCAACGACCAGCAGGACTCCGCGCGCAAACTTTCCGCTGCCGAGCGCTTTCACGTTTACGTAAATGGTGGCGATAACCAGCCGCCGCTGCTTTCTGCCTTCCGTAACCGCTCCATGTGGGATGAGCTACGCTTCCAGAAGAAAAGCTTGCGGCCGCTCAAGGCGGAGGTGGAGCAGTACCTGCAGGAGAGCCCCGAGTACCTCAAGGGCATCCGGGAGCTTTTGGCCAAAAGCGGCCGCCCAGGCTGGGAAGCTGATTTCGAGCTCTTTGAGAAACAGTCTGCGGAATACGACGACTACCTACGCGTGCATGTGCTGCCCAAAGCGCGCAAAGATTTCCGCATGCCGAAAGTTCTCTATGCCCACACGCTGCGCATGCGCGGTATCGAGGCCAGCCCTGAAGAGCTGATCCGCACTGCGCGCAAGGTTTACAAAGAAACATTCAAAGATTTCCGTGCGAAGGCGAAGGAAGTGGCTCAGCTCGAAGGGCTCAAGTTCAGCGAGCCCGCGAAAGTGATCGCGCACCTCAAGCAGAAGCAGGTGGTGAAGCCCGACGAGGTGAAGGCGCTTTTCGAAAACGCGAACAAGACGCTTGAGGCCATCATCACAAGGGAAGGCCTCGTGACTCTGCCCTCGGCACCACTACGAATCCGCGTGGCGGGTGAGGCTGAGAGCTTGTCGAGCCCGATACCCCATCTCAATGAGCCAACCCTCGTGGGCAATACCGGCCAGCGCCCGGAATTTGTGGTGCCATCTTTCACCATGGGTAAGGCCGTGATTGACGACTTCTCTTACGAGGCCGCCGCGCTCGTGCTCACCGCGCACGAAGGACGCCCCGGGCACGACCTGCAGTTCTCCTCGATGCTCGATAACGGTACTAGCGTGATCCGCGCCCGCTACGCGTTCAACAACGCGAACGTCGAGGGCTGGGGGCTCTACGCCGAAGAGCTCGTGTATCCCTACCTGCCGGCCGCCGCGCAGCTAGTGGCGCTGCAGATGCGCTTAATCCGTGTCGCGCGCGCATTTCTGGATCCGGAAGTGCAGCTAGGCAAAATTCGCCCTCGTGATGTGACGGCGATGCTGGAGAAAGACCTTGGCCTCTCGCAGCGTCTCGCGCAGCTCGAGCTCCGCCGCTTTCAGTTCGACAATCCGGGGCAAGCACCGAGCTACTTCTACGGGCTGAACCGGATGAACAGTGCGCGCGCTCGGGCATCGAACGCGCTGGGAAAGCGCTTCAATAGCAAATGCTTCAATGACGGCGTGCTGTCGCTCGGGATGATGCCAGTGGGGCTACTAGGAGGGCAGCTGGAGAAGAGCTTGAAGTGCGGCCCAGCCAAGTCGCAGGCGCGACTACCGGCGGAAGGTGGAGCACTTCAGTAGTGGATTCCTGCTCTTAATCTGAGATCATGGAATTCAGATGGGGTTCCTTTCCATGTTTTTGCCGATTCTGCTGACTTTACACGCGCCTCCGGCGATAGCGGGTGGGGTTTGCGATGTCGTGACCAAGCAGGCGAATGCCTGTTTGATCCAGGTGATGTGCCCAGGGCAAAAGCAGATGGTGGGAGCTGCGAACTGCACCGCGAGCTTGAACTGTTCTCCAGATCTATTTTATCAGCCTGTACGAACTGCCGGTGGAGCGATTGGCGTCGATGTGATTGGCGTGGAGCTTGGGGGCGGCAGCTTCGAGATCACCTGTTCGATTACTTGTTGTGGTGGCGACCCGGACCCG